>Ga0153915_10005308_pt1 | contig 11972 bp, 13 predicted proteins | sample Opewatmetagenome_2_FD_107003 | JGI IMG/M metagenome (GOLD analysis project Ga0153915, IMG submission 107003) | Freshwater wetland microbial communities from Ohio, USA - Open water 3 Core 3 Depth 3 metaG | ecosystem: Environmental > Aquatic > Freshwater > Wetlands | place: USA: Ohio, Lake Erie...
AGGGGGTGGCCGCCGTCGGGAAGGGAGATTTCTCGCGACGGATCGAGGTGACCTCGCAGGACGAGCTGGGCCAGCTGTCTGCAACCTTCAACGCCATGAGCGCCCAACTCTCCCGCGTGCGCGACCTGGAGGACCGGTTGCGCCGGGCGGATCGGCTGGCGGCCATGGGAACGATGGCCGCGGGGATCGCTCACGACATCCGGAATCCGCTCACCTCCATCCAGATCTTCTCCCAGCTCGTGGCCTCGCGCCCGGATGATCTCAGCGTGCGCGAGAAATTCGGCCGCGTCGTGCCCAGGGAATTGCAGCGGGTGCAGGCCGTCATCGAGGATATGATGGAACTGGCCCGGCCAACCGCCTTGCAGTTCGAGCCCACGAACCTCAATGAGGTACTCGCCCAGGCCATCGAGCTCCTGGAAAGTCAGGCCGCCAGCCAGGGCGTCAAGTTCATCCGGGAGTTTGGCCCAGAGCTCCCCTACTGCATGGCCGACCGCAAGCGCATCCACCGCTGCTTCAGCAACCTGCTCACCAACGCGATCCAGGCCATGCCGAGAGGCGGTGACCTCACCGTGCGAACCTGGCTTGGCCCGAACCAGGCGATCGCCTCAGCGCGGACCGACAGCGGCCCAGAGCCGATGATCCGCGTGACCATTACGGACACCGGGCAAGGCATCCCGTCGGAGCGGCTCTCCCGGATTTTCGATCCCTTCTACACCACGAAGGAAAAGGGACTCGGCCTGGGCATGGCCATCACCCACCGCATCGTCGAGGATCACAAGGGAACAATCGACGTCCAAAGCCAGGTGGGTCTCGGCACGACCTTCATCATCCATCTCCCCCTGACGGCATAACCGTCTGCCGGCACCGCCGTTCCCCCTCGACTCCCGACCCGCAACGCTCCCGTCGGACCGCCGCACGCCGCGATCCGTCCGAAGGGTGGATCCGCCGCCGCGTTCTCCTGGTCTAGGCGTCGAGCGTCAGGCCCTCCTGCGCGATCGGCAGCGTCACGGCACGAGCCGTCACACCTGCCCGCTCCTTCCAGCACGCCACCATGCGCGCCCCGATCGCACCGCCATCCCCACACACCAGGGCTAGCAGGGTGGGGCCGGCCCCACTCAAGAAACAGGCCAGCGCCCAGCCCGCTCGCCCTCCTCGAGGACATCGATCATCCCGGGCACCAGGGGCGCACGGTACGGCTGGTGCAGTCGATCCCGCGCCGCCTCGCGCAGCAGATCGAAGCGCCCCGACTGCATGGCCGCCAGGAAAAGCGCGACCCGGCCGACATTGAACACCGCGTCCGCGCGCGGAACCGTGGGCGGCAGCGCCTTGCGTGCCATCGCCGTAGACAGATGAAACTCCGGGATCACGGCGACGGCCTGCAGGCCGGCCGGCACGGGAAGCTTCACACACCGAACCTTGCCATTCACCAGGGTGGCAACCGTGAGCCCGCCCAGCAGGGCGGGGGTGATGTTGTCAGGATGTCCCTCGTAGGGCAGCGCCAGGTCCAGCATGAGTTCCGGCTCGATCTCGGCACCCGCAAGGGCGACTGCGGCCGCAACGCCCCCCATGACCGCCGCAGAGCTGCTGCCCAGGCCACGACTCAACGGAATCCGGTTCAGCATCCGGATCCGCAAGCCCTCGGCCGGCACCCCGAAATGGCGGAGCGTCTGGGTCACCGTACGGGCGACTAGGTTCCGGTCGCCCAGCGCTTGCAACCGCTCGGCCCCCTCCCCGGTGATCTCCAGCGAGAGGCCGCGTCCGGCCACCTCCACCTCAACCTCATTGTACAGGCCCAGGGCCATGCCCAGGGCATCGAACCCCGGCCCCAGGTTGGCCGTGGATGCTGGCACCTGGACTCTGACGTATCGTCGCGCGCTCACCGCTTCCTCCCGCTGGCCTGCCCTGCGCCACGCCGTGACAGCGCTTGCGCCCCTTCTATACCTCAGGCAGCCCTCCCCTTGCAACTCAGAGCGCGATACCCTCTGAAAACTTGACTTCCGGAGGCCCCGGGGCTATAAAGCCTCGACGGAGGACGGCATGCTCAACGGGAAACGGCTCGCGTTTGTCGGTGGCGGCAACATGGCGGAGGCCATGATCCGGGGCCTCCTGGCGGCCAAGCTCGTGGCACCGCCCGACATTCTGGTCTCGGACGTCCGCGAGGATCGTCTCACCGTCCTGCGGGATAGGTATGGGGTCCAGACCTCCCCCAGCAATCTCGAGGTGGTCGAGAAGGCGGAGATCGTCGTCCTGTCGGTGAAGCCCCAGATCATGGGCGAGGTCCTGGACGGGCTGATCGACGTGGTGAATGGTAGCAAACTCCTGGTCTCCATCGCGGCCGGCGTGACGACGGGCTCCATCGCCGACCGGTTCCCCGGCCCGGTGCGGGTCATCCGGGTCATGCCCAATACCCCGGCCCTCGTCCTCGAGGGGGCCAGCGCCCTGACCCGCGGGCGCCACGCCACCTCGGAGGACCTCGAGATCGCCAAGCGGTTCTTCCGCGCCGTCGGCAAGGTGGTGATCGTCGAGGAGTCGCTGATGGATGCCGTCACCGGGCTGTCGGGGAGCGGTCCCGCGTACATCTTCCTCATCATCGACGCGCTCTCGGACGCCGGGGTGAAGGTCGGGCTGTCCCGCGACATCGCCCAGCTCCTCGCCGCGCAGACGGTGATGGGTGCCGCACGGATGGTCCTGGAGACCAAGAAGCATCCTGGCGAGCTCAAGGACATGGTGACCTCCCCGGGCGGGACCGCGATCGCCGGTCTGCACACCCTCGAGCAGGGTGGCCTGCGGACGACCCTGATCAACGCCGTCGAGGCTGCGACGGTCCGGTCCCGGGAACTGGGCCAGCGCTGAGACCGACCCTCCCGCGGGAAGAGGCGGCATGCCGATCCTCGGATTCTTCCTCAACGCGCTGGCCAACACGCTGAGCTGGCTCCTCTGGGCCTACATGTGGGCCATCATCATCCGTGCCCTGCTATCCTGGGTGAACCCGGACCCCTGGAATCCGATCGTGCAGTTCCTGCAGCGAATCACCGAACCCGTCCTCGGCCCAATCCGGCGCCGTCTCCCCACGCGGCAACTGGGCCTTGACCTGTCGCCGCTGCTCGCCGTCCTGGCCATCTATTTCCTGCAGTCATTTGCCGTGGATTCCCTGCGGTATCTCGCCTGGAGGATGCGCTGATGGATCTGTCGCCGCTCGAGATCACCCAGCGGGAGTTCGCCCGGAAGTGGCGCGGCTATGATCCCGAGGAAGTCCGCACCTTCCTGGAGCAGATCGCGGAAGAGTTGACCCGTCTCAACCAGGAGAGCAGCGAGCGGGCCAATCAGAGTCAGCGGTTGGAGGCCCAGGTCCGGGTCCACCAGGAGCGGGAGGACACGCTGCGTAACGCCCTCATCACCGCCCAGAAGATGACCGAGGAGATCAAGGCCAACGCCAAGCGCGAGGCCGACCTCATCTTGAAGGAGGCGGAACTCAAGGGCGAACGCCTGCTGGAGATGGCGCACCGGAAACTCGCCCAGGTCCAGGCCGAGATCGCCGAGTTCACCCGGCAGCGGGAGCTGTTCCTGGCAAAGCTTCGCGGGCTGATCCGTACTCACCAGGAACTGCTGGAGACCGCGCCGGACAATCCGGCACCAGCGCCGGCGTCCAAACCAGAGACGCCTCCTGCCTAGATGTCCTTAGACCGACACACCAACGTCCAGGCCATCGTCCAGGATGGACCCGATGTCCTGCTGGCAGTGCGGGTACAGCCCCGTGCCGCGCGGAACCAGGTCCGCCTCAGCGGGGAACCGCCGCAGATCACCGTGCGGCTGACGGCCCCTCCGGTCGAGGGCGCCGCCAATGTCGCCTGCCGCGCCTTCCTGGCGGAACTGCTGGATCTCCCCCCTTCCCGGGTCATGCTGGTCCGAGGCGAGAGCGCCCGCCACAAGCTCTTTCGGTTGCGGAACCTGGACGCCGATCAGGTGCGCCGGCGGCTCCTGCCGACGGCGTGACCCCTGCCCGCGCGAAACGGCAGACCGCTCCCAGGCGATTCCCCCGTATTCCGTGGAACCCCCCAGAAGGTGTGGGTTGGCTACTGCATCTGCCGAAGGTCGACCTGGAAGGACAAGAAGACCGGGCTGATCCGGCCCGTGACGTACAGGCTGTTCAGCTCGAGCGTCAGCCGTTTGGCCCGGGGATCGAAGGGGAGAAAGACCAGGAGTCCCTCCCGCTGCCTGCCGGGGGCCACCACCAACAGCCGATCCAGGAGCGTGGCCTGGAGCGACTGGAGTCGCCGAGCGGAATCCTTGAGATCGATGAGGCGTTCGTACATGTCGTCGTAGAGGATGGGCTGCAGGTGTCGCCCCGACTCGGTTGACAGGAGGGACATCGCGGGGTCGAACTGGAGGGGTTCGGCCGAACTATTTCGAACCCGGAGGGCGAAGACGGTGGGCGGCGCCTCGGTCCACACCTCGTCCGGGAAGGGATTGATCAGGCCAGGCCTCCCGGCGTAAAAGCCCTCGACGCCTGCCTGCGACAGCCACTGGACCGTGACATCCGCCCCGCCGAGCGCCACGACGATGCTCTCGCCCACGATCTGAGCGGCCGAGGCCTGCTGGGGGCTGGGCCGAAGCGTCAGGTCGGTATATCTCGGGGGAGTGGCGCAGCCCGCGAGCAATGCGATCCCGCCCAGTGCCAACAGCAGGGCCCACCCCCCGCACGCCCTGCCTCGTCGCCTCACGGCCCGCCGCTCAGGCGATCCGCATGGCGCGGAGCCGCGCCACTCGTTCCGCGACCGGCGGATGGGTGGAGAAGAGGTTGAGGAGGCCCGACCCCGACAGGGGATTCACGATGAACATGTGGGCCGTCGCGGGACTTGCCTCCATCGGGAGGGCCTGCGAGGCGCGCTCGAGCTTCTCCAGAGCGTCCGCCAGGGCCCCCGGCTTGCGGCTGATCTTGGCCCCCGCGGCATCTGCCTGGTACTCCCGGGCGCGGGACACGGCCATCTGGATCAGCATGGCCGCGATCGGCGCCACGATCGCCATGAGCAGCAGGCCGAGGATCCCGGCCCCCCCGTGACCCCCCTCGTCGTCGCTGGACCGACCCCCGCCGAACATTGCGGCGAACTGCCCCATGCGTGCCAGCATCATGACGGCCCCGGCCAGGGTGGCGGCGATGGTGGAGATCAGGATGTCTCGGTTCCGCACGTGGCCGAGCTCATGGGACATGACGCCTTCCAGCTCGTCCCGGCTGAGGATTCGGAGGATCCCCTCCGTGGCGGCCACGGCGGCGTGCTGGGGGTTCCGGCCGGTGGCGAAGGCATTGGGCGTATCGGTCGGTATGATGTAGACCCGGGGCATCGGGAGCCCTGCCCGGGTGGCCAGGTTTCGAACCAGGTGGTAAAACTCTGGCGCCTCGGCCTCGGTGACCTCCCGCGCGCCGTACATGTGCAGCACGATCTTGTCCGCCCACCAGTACGAGACAAAGTTCATCGCGGCGGCAATCACAAAGGCCACGACCATTCCCTGCTCGCCCCCCAGCATCCCGCCGAGGAGGACAAAGAGCACCGTCAGCGCCGCCAGCAAAACGGTGGTCTTCAGCATATTCGACATGGACCCACTCCTCTCGCCCGCTCTCTCCCTCGCCTCCGGCTGGGCGCATTCCGGTACGGCTCGAGCATAGAAAAGCCCGCCAGACCTGTCAAGGCGTGGATTCGGTCCGGGGGACGACCCTGGCACGGCGGACGATGCCCTTGCGCCCGACCGGCACCAGTCCCTCGGCGCTCTCCTGTGCCTCCTCGTGATGCCGGATCTCGGTCTGCATCCGGCTGAGCATCTGCTGGAGAACCTCGTTCATCCGCAACTGCATCTCGCCCATCCGCTCGCGCATGTTGAGGATGACCTGCGCCCCGGCGAGGTTGACCCCGAGGTCTTTGGTCAGGCGCAAGATCAGCTCGATCCGCTCCAAGTCCTCCTCGGAGTACAGCCGCGTGTTCCCGTCGGTGCGCGCGGGGCGGATGAGGCCTTCACGCTCGTAGGCACGTAGCGTCTGGGGATGGAGATCAAACATCTCCGCCACCACGCTGATCATGTACAAACCACGTCTTCGCTTGGGCATGTCGGTTCTGGCGCGGAGAGGGCCTCCGCACCGCTCCTCAGCGGCGTGCGTGGCGCGGGTCGCCCGGGTTCAGGCGCGCGAATTCCCGCAACAATTCCTGTGACCGCGTATCCAGGTTGCGGGGTGCGACGAGCTTCACGGTAACGAACTGATCCCCGTGGCCGCCGCCCTTCAGGTGAGGAACCCCTTTGCCCCGCAGCCGGAACACCTGACCGCTGCTCGTCTCCGGGGGGATGCGCATGGCCGTGGTGCCGTCCACGGTCGGGACCTCGATCTTGGCCCCGAGCGCCGCCTCCGTGATCGTGATCGGCACTTCCACGTACACGTTGTCGCCTTTACGCTCCAGGACCGGATGGGGCCGGACCCGGGTGACGATGTAGAGGTCCCCGGGGGGGCCACCATTGCGGCCGGGCTCCCCCATCCCCTGGAGGCGAACCCGCGACCCGTTGTCCACACCGGGCGGGATCTTGACGGCGATGCGCTCGGTCCCCACCCTCACGCCCCGCCCTCCGCAGGCGGCGCAGACATCCCGGGGCACCTTCCCGCTGCCCTGGCAGCGCGGGCAAGCCTGGCTGGTCCGAAAGACGCCCCGGCTGGTCCGCCGGCCGCTTCCCCGGCAGGTCGGGCAGGTCTCGAGGGGGCTCCCCGGATGGCCGCCCGTCCCGCGGCACACGGCGCAGGTGGAGGGCTTCTGGATGGTCACCTCGGTACTCACACCCCGGATCGCATCCTCGAAGCTAATGTCCAAAGTGTAGTGAAGATCCTCGCCCTTGGCCGGGCCGGCCGCGGCGGCCTCCGGGCGGCGCCCGAAGAGGCCGGAGAACAGGTCCCCGAGATCCTCGAATCCCCCGGCGCCGAAGTCGATCCCGCCAAAGTCGGCGCCTCCAGGGCCGCCTGCCTCGGGGCCACGCGCGCCCGCCCCGGCGGCGAACGCCTCGGGGCCGAACTGATCGTAGCGGCGCCGCTTCTCGGCGTCGCTCAGGACGTCGTGGGCCTCGCTGATCTCCTTGAACTTCGCCTCGGCGGCCTTGTCCCCCGGGTTCACGTCCGGATGGTGCTTGCGCGCCAGGCGCCGGTAGGCGCGCTTGATCTCGTGGTCCGACGCGCCGCGCGAGACGCCTAGGATGTCGTAGTAATCTCGCTTCCCCATCCATATTCCCCGGGTCGGACTCGCGGGACCCGCCTAGTTGTTCTCGACGGCGATGATATGCGGAGTCGCCTCGAGGCGCTTGGGGATCCAGATTTCCAGCACGCCGTCGCGGTACGTGGCCCGGATGGCCTCGGCGTCCACGCCCGCAGGCAGCGGGAGGCTGCGCGCGAAGGCGCCGCAGCGCCGCTCCAGGCGCACGAGCTGGTCCTGGGCCAGGTGCGGATCGGGCGGTCGTTCCCCCCGGATCCGTAGCGTCCCCTTGGTCACCTCGATACCGATCTGCTCTTGCGTGAGGCCCGGGAGCTCCACCAGCACCCGCAACGCCGTCGGACCATCGCATACATCCATGGGTGGTGCCCAGGCCACCCCGGCCGCCTGACCGCTGCCCGGCACGAGCCCGAGCAGCGCCTCGAAAAGCCGATTCATCTCCTGCTGCAATGCCACGACGTCCCCAGAAGGATCCCAGGCAGGCCCCAGCCATGGATGCGTCGTCACGGTCCGTCCCCCCATGCCCCGCGGGGGCGAGGGCGGTCACGCCCCCTCGATGGCGATCCGCCGGGGCTTGGCCCCCTCGACCTTGGGAATGCTGAGCTCGAGCACCCCATCCCGGAAGCTGGCCCGGATCTTGTCGGTCTGGACCGCTGCCGGAAGCGAGAAGGACCGCTCAAAGGGGCCGTAGACCCTCTCCAGCTGGAGGTAGTTTTCCTCCTGCACGTCCTTCGCGAAGCGGCGCTCCCCCCGCAGCGTGAGCACGGTGCCCTGCACCCGGATCTCGATCTCGTCGCGGGTCAGCCCAGCCAAGTCTGCCTTGAGCACGATCAAGTCCGACGTCTCGTAGATGTCGACCGCCGGCACCCAGGTGGACCCCGTGATTCCCTCCTCGGTCCGCGACCAAGACAGGGTTTCCTCGAAGAGGCGATTCATCCGGTCCCGGATCGAGAGGAGATCCTGGAAGGGATCCCACTTCACCACACCCATGCCGCCGTCACCTCCCTGCGCCACCGGGGGCGCGCCCGGCACGCCCCCGGGGCCCTGACAGCCCTGCGCCTACGGCTTCTTCCCCAGATCCTCGAATTCCGCGTCCACCACCTCACCCTCGGTGCCGCCAGCTTTAGGCTGGCTCTCCTTGCCCTCGCCGCCCGGCTCCGCAGCACCAGGCGCCTGCCGCTCGCGGGCCTGCTTGTACATCACCTCGGCCAAATGGTGGGACGCCTTCGTGAGGCTATCCACCGACTGCTTGATCCGATCCATATCCTCGCTCTTCAGGGCCTCCTTGGCCTGACTCAGCGCGTCCTCGATGGGCTTGATGTCGCCCACCGGGATCTTTTCCCGGTTCTCGTTCAGCATTTTCTCGGTGTTGTACACCAGGTTGTCGGCCTGATTCCTAGTCTCGATGTCGGCCCGCCGCCGCTTGTCTTCCTCGGCGTGCCGGTCGGCATCCTTCACCATCTTGTCGATGTCGTCCTTGTTCAGACCCGACGAGGCCGTGATGGTGATGGCCTGCTCCTTCCCGGTGGCCTGGTCCTTGGCCGAGACGTTCACGATGCCGTTGGCGTCGATGTCGAAGGTCACCTCGATCTGCGGGACGCCCCGGGGGGCCGGCAGGATGCCCACCAGGTGAAACTTGCCCAGGGTTCGGTTGTCGCGGGCCATCTCTCGCTCCCCCTGGAGCACGTGGATCTCCACGCTGGTCTGGCTGTCCGCGGCCGTCGTGAAGATTTCGCTCTTCCGGGTCGGGATCGTGGTGTTGCGCTCGATCAGCCGGGTCATGACCCCACCCAGGGTCTCGATGCCCAGGCTGAGGGGCGTGACATCCAGCAGCACCACGTCCTTGACGTCCCCCACCAGCACGCCCGCCTGGATGGCGGCGCCCACGGCCACGACCTCGTCCGGGTTCACGCCCTTGTGGGGCTCCTTCCCGAAGAAGTCCCGCACCACCTGCTGCACCTTGGGTGTGCGGGTCTGGCCACCCACCAGGACCACCTCGTCGATCTGCTTCGGGTCGAGCCCCGCGTCCTTCAGCGCCTGGCGACACGGGCCGAGGACGCGCTGGATCAGATCGTCCACCAGTTGCTCCAGCTTGGCGCGGGTGAGCTTGATGTTCAGATGCTTCGGCCCCGAGGCGTCCGCCGTGACGAAGGGCAGGTTGATCTCGGTCTCGAGGGTCGAGCTCAGCTCGCACTTGGCCTTCTCCGCTGCTTCCTTGAGCCGCTGCAGCGCCATGCGGTCCTTGCTGAGATCAATCCCCTGATCCTTCTTGAACTCGTCCACCAGCCACCGGATGACCCGGTCGTCGAAGTCGTCTCCGCCGAGGTGCGTGTCCCCGTTGGTGGACTTGACCTCGAAGACCCCCTCGCCCAGCTCGAGGATCGAGATGTCGAAGGTGCCGCCCCCCAGGTCGAAGACCGCGATGCGCTCGTCCTTCTTCTTGTCCAGGCCGTACGCCAGCGAGGCTGCCGTCGGCTCGTTGACGATGCGCAGCACCTCCAGGCCGGCGATCTTCCCGGCGTCCTTGGTCGCCTGCCGCTGGCTGTCGTTGAAGTAGGCCGGGACGGTGATGACGGCCTGCGTGACCTTCTCCCCCAGGTAGGCCTCGGCGGACTCCTTGAGCTTTTGCAGGATCAAGGCCGAGATTTCGGGCGGGGAGTACTGCTTACCCCTGACCTCGACGCGGACATCCCCGTTGCTCGCGCGGGCGACCTTGTAGGGAACCAGTTTGATCTCCTGGCTCACCTCGTCGTGCCGCCGCCCCATGAACCGTTTGATGGAGAAGACTGTGTTCTCCGGATTGGTGATGGCCTGGCGCCGCGCCACCTGGCCGACCAGGCGCTCACCGTCCTTGGTGAAGGCGACGACCGACGGGGTCAGCCGTCCGCCCTCAGCGTTCGTGATGACTACGGGGTCGCCGCCTTCCATGACGGCAACCACAGAGTTCGTCGTCCCGAGGTCGATTCCAATCACTTTTCCCACGGCAATCCTCCCGCGTTGTGAGATTTCTGTCCTCCGAAGTTCAGTAAGAGGCCATGTCCAACGCGAGAAATATAAAATGTGAGCCTGCTTCTGTCAACATAATTTTATAAGGCGACATGCAACTTCAACCAAGGATTCCTCCAAAATGCCGCGAGACCAGCCCCTTGACCGACACCCTACTATTGACAGGGTGTCGATCCTGGTCTTTAATTCCCGTGGCAACAGTCTTCTTGGGGGAAGGAATGGCAATGACGGATACCCGCTGGTTCAAGGCACTGACCCTCGCGCTCTTCGCCCTGATGTTCTTCAGCCTGGGCATCTACGTCCATGGTGCCCTCACGAGATCGTCGGGGGCGCCCCAGGCCGGGCTCCCCGTCGTGCCCGTAGCATCCCCGGACGTCCGGGCCGGATCGGGGGGTGCCGATACCCCCGAGAATCCGTTCGTGCGCGTGGCGGCCCTGGTGACCCCGTCGGTCGTGAACATCAGTACGGTCTCGACGGGGAAGGGGCGCCCTCCCTCGGAGCTCTTCCGGCCATTCGGGAATGACCCGTATTTCCGGGATTTCTTCGACCGCTTCTTCGAGGGGATGCCGCGACGTCGCCAGCAGAGCAGTCTTGGCTCCGGCGTCATCATCGACAAGAGCGGCCTGATCTTGACCAACAACCACGTCATCAAAGATGCCGACGAGATCACCGTGAAGTTCTCCAACAATCAGGAACTCAAGGGCAAGGTGGTCGGCGTCGACCCCAAGACCGATCTGGCGGTGATCCGCGTCAGCGCCAAAGAGGACCTGCCGGTGGCCGCCCTGGGGGATTCGGACGGCTTGCGGGTGGGAGAGTGGGCGATCGCGATCGGCAACCCGTTCGGTCTGGACCACACGCTGACCGTCGGGGTGGTCAGCGCGACCGGGCGCTCCGAGGTGGGCATCGCAGCGTATGAGAACTTCATCCAGACCGACGCCTCGATCAACCCGGGCAACAGCGGCGGACCCCTGCTCAACATCCGGGGAGAGGTGATCGGCATCAACACCGCCATCGTGGCCACAGGCCAGGGCATCGGCTTCGCCATCCCGGTCAACATGGTCCGCAAGGTCGTGGACGATCTCGTCAAGAAGGGAAAGGTCACTCGGGGATGGCTGGGAATCGGGATCCAGCCCCTGACCCCTGAGCTGGCCAAGAGCTTTGGCCTCCAGGCGGAGGAAGGCATCCTCATCAACCAGGTCATGCCAGGGAGCCCTGCCGAGGCCGCCGGCCTCAAGGCCGGTGACCTGGTCCAGAGCGTGGACGGCAAGAGTATCAAGGAGCCCCGTCAGCTGCAGCGAGTCATTGCCGAGACGGACATCGGCAAGACAGTCGAGATCTCGATCCTCCGCGGGAAGGAGCAGCGCACGGTCAAGGTCCAAGTCCGCGAGATGCCTGCCTCGTAGTCGCCCGCCCTTTGGAGGCCGCGGCACCAGGGGTCCGGGGGGTCCGTCGGCGGTGGTCGGCTCCGCGACCGAGGGATGTCATACTCTCCGGCTAAGCCTCGGCGGCGGACGGCACCCGGGGAGTCTGCGCCGGTGCCCTGAGAGGCGATACCCCCAACCTGCTGGCACTGGGCGGGAAAAGCCCTCGGACGCGAGGCTGAGATTCGCCGGAGATTCGGGGGAAGGATGCCAGCGAGAGCCCTGCCCTCCCGTATACTGGTCGTGCTGGTCACCTGCCCCAAACGGACCGTGGCCGAGCGGATCGCTCGCACCCTGGTGTCCGAGGGGC
>Ga0153915_10005309_pt1 | contig 11972 bp, 10 predicted proteins | sample Opewatmetagenome_2_FD_107003 | JGI IMG/M metagenome (GOLD analysis project Ga0153915, IMG submission 107003) | Freshwater wetland microbial communities from Ohio, USA - Open water 3 Core 3 Depth 3 metaG | ecosystem: Environmental > Aquatic > Freshwater > Wetlands | place: USA: Ohio, Lake Erie...
AGCCCGGCGATCCTGACCCAGATCGAAGCGAAGGTCCGCCACGTGATCCGGCCCTTCAACGCGATTCAGGCGTCGGCGCAGAGGGTTGAGCAGGCGGCGAGCGGCGCCGGTGGCAGCCCCCCTGCGAAGGTCGAGGTGCAGGCGCCCGGCCTCATGCGAAGGGTCGGCGTCAGTACCCTCACGGCGGTCGGGGTGACGCTCGCGGTGGCCTTCCTGACGTACTTCCTTCTCGCCACCGGTCAACGGCTCAGGCAGCGGCTCGTCGGGCTGCCGCTGGAGCCGCGGCATCAGGAGCGGATGGAGCACGCCTTGAACGAGATCGAGCGGCAGACCTCCCGGTACCTCCTCTTCACCACGATGATCAGTATCGGGGTGGGGGGAGCCACCTGGGCCCTCCTGCTGCTCTGCGGCCTTCCCAGCGCCGGGCTCTGGGGAGCGATCGCCGGCGTGCTGAACTTCATTCCCTATGCGGGGGCAATGGTCAGCGCCGTGCTCATTGGTGCCGCCGCACTCCTGTCCTTCGATGGGGTCCAGGTCCCGCTCCTCGTGGTCGGGGGGTTCCTCCTGATTCATCTGGTGGCCGGGAATATTGTGACGCCGGCGGTGCTGGGTCGGAAGCTCCCGCTCAATACGGTGGCCATCTTCGTCTGCCTGCTCTTCTGGGGATGGGTGTGGGGCGTCCCGGGAGCGATTCTGGCGGTCCCGATGACCGTGATGCTCAAGGTGATCTGCGATCACGTGGACCAGCTGCGCCCGTTGGCGGTTCTGCTCGGCGACTAGCGATAGCGCCGCGGGCTCGCTCTATCACGTCTCGTGGGCACTTGTTGGGGCCGGATGCCAAGGTGGTCACGCTGGGTGGACACACGGCCTCGATCACAGCGGGGTAGTGGGCTGCCCCGGACAATCCGATCCCTCGTGGGGGTCGCCTCCCTCGGCGCACTCCTCGCGATGTTGCTGGCCATTGTACGGACGGTTCACGTTCCCCAGCCGTAGGGAGGCAGCGCGTGACGACACAGGACTACCTTCCCGCAGCGGGTCGGCGGCGGCTGCTGCCGCTGTATGATCCGCTCATCGCGCTGCTCACGCGCGAGCGGCGTTGGCGCGGTGCGATCCTCGAGTCGCTGGACCTCCAGCCGACGGACATCCTTGTCGATGTCGGCTGTGGCACGGGTACGCTCGCGGTCATGGCCAAGCAGCACATGCCGCAGGCGCAGGTCATCGGCATCGATCCGGACCCGGATGCGCTGTCGCGGGCGCAACGCAAGGCCGCGGCCAAGGGCGTTGCCGTCACGTTTCATCAAGGCCTCGGCAACGAGGTCGCGAGGCTGGTGGGTCCCGGGCGCGCGACCAAGGTGGTGTCGTCACTGGCGTTCCATCACATGCCGCCCGAGATGCGGGCCCAGACCATCGCCGCCATTCATGAGACGCTGATGCCTGGCGGCGTACTGCGGATCGCCGACTTCGTGGGCGGGCACTTCGGCGGGCCGGCCGAAACAAGACTGCTCACGGGCCTCACCGCCGGCGGGTTCGAGAATGCGCGCTGGATTGGGGGATTCCGCGTCATCTTCATCAAGGTCACGCTGGTCGGCGGGGAAAAGCCGCGTCCCGGGGGCGGCGCACCGTCGTGACGCCGTCGCCGATCGGATCATAAGGTGGCCCGATGATGCTTGCGCTGCCCCGCACGAGATCGCCGACGATGCGCACCTGATACCTGCGGCTGGCGGGTCGGCTGAGCGGAGGATTGGCCGATGGTCCTGAGACTGACCTGCTGTGTGGTGGTGCTGGCGGTCCTCGCCGAGTTTGCGGGGCCGGCCGTGGCGCAGCAATCGCAGCCGATTGGGAGGTCGAAGGCCTGCCCGGTGGGCCCGGCACGGAGCCCCTGCATGGAGGTGGTTATGCTGCGACGGCTGTCACTCTCGCTCATCCTCTGGATCGTCGCGGCCTGCGCTGACGGGATCGTCGCACCACAGGGGACGTATCACCTGGTGATGCTGAACGATCAGGGGCTGCCCTATGACGACACGCTGGGCTGCTGCATCTACGTGTCGGGCAGCCTGGACATGCAGACGACGCTGTACGAGGTGGGCATCACGCTGCGCAACAAGAACAACGGCATCGAGGCCACGGTCAGGGAGCAGGGCTCGTTCGCGTTCCACGGCTCCGCGATCGACTTCCTGCCCACCGGCGGCGATGTGCCGATGCACCTCTACGGCGCGACGGTCGAGGGCAACACCATCAGCCTTGCACTGGGGGGTGACGGACCGGGCGCGGCGGACCAGTTCAGCGCGGTGTTCCAGAAGTAGGCTCGGGTTGCCACAGCCGCTCCGCGGAGGTCGGCACGGCGCGAGAAACGAGGTCCCTCCATGATTTTGGGTTCCTATAACGCGGCCTGCCTCGTCACCCTGGCGGGGTTCCTGGCCGCCGTCGGTGCCATCACGCTGTCCTCGGTGGGCGAGATCGAGCTGGCCCTGGTGGGTCTGATGCTCGCCGGCCTCGCGGATCTGTTCGACGGGGTCGTGGCCCGGAACCTCGAGCGCAGCCCCTATGAAAAGGAATACGGCGTGCAGCTCGACACGGTCGTGGACGTGGTGGCGTTCGTCGTCACGCCGTTCGTCATCGCCCTGAACGCCGGCCTGCGCTCGCCGGCGGGCCTGCTGGCGATGGCGGTGTTCGTGGTCGGTGGGGCGGTCCGCCTGGCGCACTTCAATACACTCAGCGCCCAGGGCGCGGATCAGTCCACGCACCACCGCGGGCTGCCGGTCACCTACGCGGCGCTCATCTTTCCGATCCTGTTCCTCCTGCGGGACATCATTCCGGTGACGAGCTTCCGCATCGTGCTCGGCACGGCGTTCCCGATCGTCGGCGCGCTGTTCGTGATGGACCGCCCGATCAGGAAGCCGCGCGGCGTGTTCTACCGGCTGTTCCCGGTGCTCGGCGTGCTGCTGATCGCCTACTGGACCTGGCGCGCCTTCGTCGCCTAGTTGCGCGCCACAGAGCACGGAGGTCCGCAGAGGATCGCTGGAGGCTCTCAGTCTCTGCGCTCTTTGTGATCTCTGCGGTGCATCCGTCGACGATACGCACTGCAGAGCCAGCGGAGCTCGCAGAAGACAACCGGAAGCTCGCTATCTCTGCGTTCTCTGCGGTGGATTTATCACGACAGCCGCTCGCTCTCACCACCAGAGCAGCCGATCGAGCCCCAAGAGCAGGCTGGGAACCGCGAAGCAGGCGAAGCCGCTGACGTAGAGACGGCGGGCCGCCGCCCGGCTGGGCCGGACGACCAGCCGGGCCAGCAGGTACGCGACGTACCCGAACAGCGCGACGAGACTGACGACGAACAACGCTGGCTGGTCTCCCGCGGCGGCCGCCTGGCGCGCCGCGCACACGGCGGCCACCAGGGCGCCCGCGTAACACAGCAGGCCGAGCGCCGCGGTGCGGCGCGGTCCGAGCGCGGCCGAGCAACTCTCCTCACCGGCGGGGGCTTCACCCACGGCGTGGACGTCGTGCGCGTAATCGTGACCCACGGCGGACAACCAGAAGAACAGGGCCAGGAGCGACGCGCTCGGCGGACCGGCATTGCCGCCCACGAGCCCGACCACGATGGGGATCGCGGCGAACACCGCGTTCACCAGCGGCGGCCGCAGCGCCACGGAAAGACGGCTGGCGAGCGCGTAGTACCCGGCGTAGTACGACGCGAGCAGCCCGAACGCGAGGCTCGCCCAGGGAAGACCCAGCAGCAGGGCGACGGCGAGCAGTACCGCGGCCGCGGCCCTCAGGGCGCGCGGCGCGATCCGCCCCGACGGCAGCGCGCGCGCGGGGCTCGCGATCCGGTCATGTGCCAGCGAGTGCAGGTCGTCGGCAATGCGGAGGACGACCAGGCCGAGGAACGTGATCGCGACGGACCGCAGGAGCGCCGGACTGTCCCCGCCGGCCAACGCCCACGGGCCCGCACACAGCGCGAGCGCAAGCCCCAGGGTGACGCCGATCGGGGCACGCTCGGCCGTGAAGACCTTAAGCGATCTTGTGATCTCCCATGCCTTCACGCTCGTCCTCCGTGCACCGGCGTGGACCCCCGGCGTGGTGGCGTACCGTTTCGGCGGGATCGAGGACCACCACCTCGCCCGTGTCTCCGTCCACCATTACCTGCCCACCTCCCTGGAGCACCCGCGTGGCGTCCTCGACGCCGACCACCGCCGGTACGCCGAACTCCCGCGCCACGATCGCTCCGTGCGACAGAATCCCGCCCCGCTCGAGCACCAGCCCACCGGCGATCGCGAACAGCGCGGTCCATCCGGGGTCGGTGGAGCGGGCCACCAGGATCTCGCCGGGCTCGAGCTTGTCGCGGACGGGATCGAGGATCACCCGAGCCCTGCCACGCGCCCGCCCGGCCGAGGCCCCCACGCCGTGCAGCGTCGCGCGGGTGCCGGCGGCGGCGTCCAGGCCCGCTCCGGAAGAGCCGGAGGTCCGGTCCCGGACGTATGCGCCTTCCCGCAGCACGAAGCACTCGGGCGGCTCGTGCTTCTCGCACCGCTCCAGGGCCGCACGCCGCAGGGTGATCAGCCCGGGCAGGGTTTCGGGCAGCAGGAGCTTGCCGCTGCAGAGGTCGCGCAGCTCCGCCGCATTGAGGTAGAACACGTCGTCGGCCCGGCGGATGTGCCCGAGCGCCACCAGCTGCTCCCCCAGGGCGAGGGCGAGCTTCCGGACTTCGCCGAACAGGAGGCTCTGCACCACGCGGCCCTGCTCGCGCAGCGCGATCGCCTGTCGCGCCCGGCGCAGCACGAGTCGCGTGACCAGCCGTCGACCCCAACCCAGCGTGCCGAGCACGCCGTCCGCCGGGTCGGCGCCGGAGCGGTTGTCTGACGGCTCTTCGAAAGCCCGGCGCGCGCCGTGCCGCCGGTACTTCTCGACCAGCTCCCAGAACAGATCGGGCCGCTCCTCGAACGTCGGCGAGACGATCATGCATTCGTGGTAACAGCGGCAGCCGAACCGCTCCATGAACTCGTCGTACAGGCTCCGCAACGGCGCCGGGAGCGCGTCTCGCAGCTCCGCGTGGCGGCCGCGCGCGAGCAGCGCCAGCAGCGCGGGCTCGGCCGCGAGTCCGGCGGCGATGCGCGCGATCAGCCCGACCGCCTCCGTGCCGCGGGTCGCGGTCTGCCCCAGCAGGCGCGCCGACCCGCCGCCCGCCCCACCCGCGAAGCGCGGCGCCCAGCGCTCGACGAGCGCGTCGAGCATGCCCGGAAACATGAGCACCGCGAAGTCCGCGATGCACTGGTGGTGCCAGTGGCGTGCCATGAAGCCCTCGAACAGGTCGTCGAGCTTCCGCATCAGGGCGGGCGCCGACAGCGTGTCGTACGCGGGGCGCCGCAGCGCCCGCCGATAAGCGAGGAACAGCCGCTCGAAACGACCGAGCGAGCGCCGGCCCCGGCTCAGGTGCCACGCCAGGCGCGGCCAGAACGCGAGCCGCGCCAGCGGTCCGGTGGCGCGCTGCCCCGCCGGCGTGTCGCCGCCGCCGAGCGGGACAGGCACCTGCTGGCCGATGTAGTGGTCGAGCCCGCGCCGCAGCGCGCCGCCGCCCCCGGGCACGTACGTCTCCAGCAGCGCGTACCAGCTGCGGATGTTGTAATAGACCCGCCCACCCTGGACGCCCGTCAGTCGGTGAATCGGGCCGTGGCGTCGAGTCAGGGCCGGATCCCGGATGCCGAGCATGCCGGTGAGGCTCTGCACGTAGCGCGTGTAGAACTCGTCAACCATGGACCACGCGAACGGAGTCAGCGGACGGGGGAAGTTCTCGGACATGTTGGTGCTGGTCCACACCACGGCGTCATGTGTCAGGGCCGCCGTGATGGGACGCGCCTGGAGCAGGAGCACCTGCGTTCCGTCCACGCACCACTCGATGTCCACGGGACCGCCGACGTCGCGTTCCACGACGGCGGCGTGCTCCACGACCCGCGCGAGCGCGGCCGCCAGATCCGGCTCCAGACCGGCGGGAACGACCGGCCGTCGCCGGCTCACACGGATTCGCTGGGGCGTCACGGCACCGGAGACCAGCGCCTCGCCCAGCCCCGCGACCCACTCCACGACGAACTGGTCGGCCGATGCCGTGACCGGGTCGAGGGTGAACACGACCCCGGCGAAGCGGGGATGGATCTGCCGCTGCACGATGACGCCCATCCGACCGTCGACAGCGAGGCCGTGCTTCGCGGCGTAGGCCCGGACGGCGGGTCTGAACTGCGCGGCCCAGCAAGCCTTCACCATCTCGGGCACATCATCCGGCCGGACGTCGAGGAACGTCTCGAGCTGGCCCGCCATGGAGCACGCCGCGCCGTCCTCAGCCAGCGCGGACGAGCGCACGGCGAACGTGGAGCCGGGGAGCGCGGCGAGGCGCTCGCGCAGCTCGGCGAGCAGCGCGGGAGGGAAGCGTCCCGCCCTGGTCCGTTCGGTCAGGTCCGCGGCCGGCGCCGCCGACGGGACGATGCCGTTGGCGGCGCAGAACGCGTCGAACGCGCCGACTGTGAGCACAAACGCCTCGGGGACGGGCAGACCGCGCCGCATCAGCGCGGCCAGCCGCGCGGCCTTGAAACCGACTTCGCCCCCTGAGGTGCGAGCCCCGGCGCTCAGCACCACGATCTGCCCGGACGGTCCCGTCGCGCGCATCGGTCCCCCTCCGATCAGGTGTCGTGTGTCGGCGGACGGCCGAAGCGTGCGTGCGCCTCGCCGAACGCGTCGGCGGCGAGCGCCGCCACCAACGACAGCTCGCCCGCCAGGACGGCGGCCCCCGCGATCTCCGCGAGGCGCGTTGCCGTGCCGGGGCCGGTGCAGCCCAGCAGACTCAGGCACTCGCGCTGCGCGTCGAGCCGGGTGCCACCGCCCACGGTCCCGATCATCAGATTGGGAATCGTCACGCTGACGTACAGGTCGCCCGCGGCGGTCGTCTCGAATACGGTGACGCCGGTGCCGCTCTCCACCACGCACGCAGCATCCTGGCCGGTCGCGATGAACAGCGCCGCCAGCACGTTCGCGATCTGTGCCTGGGCGCCGACGGTGCCCGCCGCCGCACAGGCGTAGCAGCCTTCCCGCGCCACGCGGGCGACGGCCTCCGGCGCGGCATCGAGCGCGGCGGTCACCAGGCGACGCGGGATCGTGGCCTCGGCGTCCACACGGCGCCCGCGACGGCCGGTGAGCGCGAGCGTCGCCATCTTCTTGTCGAGCGACGCGTTCGACTCCAGCGTGAAGAACTCGGCGGCCGCGAACGGCGGCCCCGCGCGGAGCCAGCGGCACGCGGCCTCGGTGGCGACCGTCACCATGTTCTGGCCCGCGGCGTCGGCGGTCGCGTAGACGAACCGGAGCAGCAGCCGCCGGCCGAGCCGCACGGGGTCGAGCCGCAGAAGCCGCCCGTGGCGCGTGGTCGCGTCGGCGATCGCGCGCACGTCCGCGAGCCGCGTGCCGATCCAGGCCGCGGCCGCCTCGGCTTCCGCCGCGTCGGCGAACGCGAACAGCGGCACCCGCGTCACCTCCGGCTCATCGGCGCGCACCCGCACGCCGCCCGCGGCGGTGAGTACCTGCGCGCCGCGCGTTACGGAGAGCACCAGCGCGCCTTCGGTGGTTGCGAGCGGCACGTAGACCTCGCCGTCAGCCGCGGCGCCGCAGACGCGCAGCGGGCCGGCCACGCCCACGGGCAGCCGCACTACACCGATGAGATTCTCGATCTGGCCCCGCAGTCGGCGCGGCTCCTCCAGCGGGAGCGCCAGGTTCGGCAGCGAGGCGCCGGTCGCATCTGCCAACAGCTCGAGGCGCTGGAGGCGCGCGCCCTCGGACCAGCTGGTGCGCATGCGCCGGCCGTTCGAGGGATCGGGCCCAACCCGTGAGGTCGTCATAGTCACCACCCGCGTGAGAGCCAGTAGAACGGCGCGGCGGCGAACAGCAGGCTGTCGAACCGGTCCAGGGCACCGCCCTGACCCGGCAGCCAAGCGCCGAAGTCTTTGACGCCGAACGCGCGCTTCATGCTGGAGGCGATCAGGTCGCCCAGGTCGCCGGCCGCGGCGAGGACAAGGGCTACGGCCGTCACGTGGGGCAGGGTCCAGCCGGGCCGCAGGAAGGCGAGCGTGCACGCCACGAGCACGGCGGCCAGCGCGCCGCCCGCGAGCCCGCTCGCCGTCTTGCCGGGACTCACCGGGACGATGCCACGGCCCGCGGGCCAGCGGCGGCCGACCAGCTCCGCAAACGCGTCGCCGGCCGCGACGACGACGAAGAGAAACGCGAACAGCCGGAACCGGTCCGCATCACACGCCACGAGCAGCAGGTGCGCGCCGGGCGTCGCGACCGCGAGCATGCCGGTGACGGCCCAGGCCGCGTGCACCGCGCCGGTTTCGGGCCGGCGGGCCAGGGCGCCCGCGGCGAGGGCCGCGAGCGAGGCGGCTACGGCGGCGCCATACAGCGCCGGGGCCCCGCCCACCAGGCCCGCGAGGGCGACGAGCAGTCCCGCGAGCACGAGCGGGAGCACCGCCCAGCGGGGCAGCGGCGCTGCGTGATAGAACTCGGTGAGCGCCGCCGCCAGAAGGAGCATGACCGCCGCGGCGTATGGCGCCGGTCCCGCATCGGCGAACGTCAACAGGCCGATGACGATCGCGAGGTAGACGGCGTACTTGCGCCAGCCCGTGCGTGCCGTGGGTCGGGCGACACGCCGCTGCTCGACCATGAGCAGCGCGCCGGCAGCGAACCAGGCCGCGACCACGAGCAGCACCCGGCCGAGCATCAGCGCCCCCCCGCGCGTCGCGCGGTCTGGGCGCGAGCCTGACGGCTACGCTCGAGCGGCGGGCGGCGACACGGAAGCGGGCCCGGTGGGGAGACTGGGGTGGTAGTGCCGGCGCTGGATCGGGTGGTCACGGTTGCTCCTGTCAGCGTATCCGTGACCAGGTTGCGGCGGGGGCGTCAAGCGGGCGTCAAGGTCCCAAGCGATGCGGCTGGTTCGGCGAGCGCCGATGAGCGCTGTGGCATGCGAGGAAGAGACGCCGGGGAACCCTGGTCGACAGTTGATGCATCACATGATGTTGTTATGCAGAAGAACTTGTGTAGCAACGATATACGCATCGCACTTCAGACATTATCGAGCGTCGAGCCGCGCAACGAAACGGGGCCACCGTTTCGGTCTCGGCGGCCCCGCTTCCCCCATGGGATTGGTGGCGGTCACAGCACCCGAGAGCGCACCCGGAAATCCACGTTGTCCCTCACCCAGACCCACAGGGCATCCTGATGATCGAGCGGACTGCCGGGGGTCAGCTGCTGGCGCCAGCCCTGCATGACCTCGCCGGCCACGGTCCACAGCCGCACCCGGTTGCGCGGTACGCCCCGCTCCCAGCCTACCGCGACGGTGGGCGTGGGGTACAGCAGGCGCACCGTCACGCTGCGCGAGATGTACTCCAGCGGGTCGAAGCTCAGCTTCGCATACGGCGCGAGGCTGTCCGGGTGCAGGTTCGGCGCCGGATCCGGCACGCCGTCGCTGAGGACAACGACGTCCAGCGGTGCGAGCACCAGGTTCTGGCGTTTGACCAGCGTCGCCACCCGGTCGAAGAACGCGTTGAAGTCGGTGAGGGCGTCTTCCGGCGGGAACCAGTTGCGCAGCTCCTGCGCGATTTCCGCCGCCGACTTGTTCGTGAGGTCGTGGATCGGGTGGAACGCCTTGACCTCGCCAGGTTGCGTCCCGCCCACCGACCCCACGAACACGGCGGTCGGGACGCGCAGGCCCCCGAGGCCGTGCAGGTGCCCGTACAGGTACGCGGCGGCGAACTCCACGGCGTCGTCGTAGTGGACGCGCCGGAACGATCCGCTCACGTCGAGCCCGACGACCAGCGTGTTCTTGGGTGGCGCCGACGATTGGGTCGGCGCGCAGGCGGCCGCCGCCAGCGCGGCCGCCGCCAGCAGCGTGCGGCGCGTCATGAGGTCACCCCCGCCGGGGTCGGCGCGCTCTTCGCCCTGTTGCGCCGCGTCAGGCGGTCGCCGTTACCGAATGCGACCACCTCGAGCACGTCGTCCAGCTCGCGGAACGGCAGCGCGAACACCGGCTCCGCCCGGAAGATCACCACGGAGAAGTTGACCGCCGCGGCGAACAGCTGGAGAATCGGCAGGCTCAGCAGCTGGAAGAGGTACGTCGCCTCGCGCTTGAACCAGGCGCTCTCCTCCTGGAACGCGCGGACGGCGTCCCGGAACACGCCGGTCTCGACGGCGGGCGGCAGGGGTGCCGCGCCCGCGTCCTGGGTGAGCGTCTCGCGCGACAGCACGGCGAGGAGCGCTGGTGTGCCGTAGCGCCCGAACAGGAACCAGGTCATGCCGCGGATGCCGATCCAGCCGAATGCCGCGAGGCTCAGGGTCGACGCCAGGCCGAGCCGCAGGTCGCCGCCTGTCTGCTGGGCGATCCACGGCGTGATCGCGTCGATCAGCTCGCGGTACAGGAACACGACCTCGAAGAACATCACGAACACTTCGACGAACGCCATCTGGATGATCTGGCCGACTTTGCGTTGTTCGATGGCCAGGGCCAGCATCCGCACGCACGCGAAGCTGCCCGCGATCAGCACGAACAGCAGCAGCCACAGCACCGGCGTCACGATGGCGCGATTGGGCTCGAACCCCGTGATGTTCGCCAGCACCTCGTTCAGCGTGGGCTGCAGCGTGTAGGTGAAGACCACTGCCTCGAGCGCCGACCAGGCGAGGACCAGCAGGAACGCGATCCACGGCATGCCGGGCTTGAAGTAATGACGCGAGGTCCAGTCCAGCAGTCTGAACGGCGAGTTGAACATCGTCGTGATCGCGCGGGTGGCAAGGCGCCACGCGAGCCTGAGGCCGTTCCACACCCATCCGACCAGCACGACGAGCATGCGCAACTCGCCGGCCCAGAAGAACCACACACTGCGCCCGGCGTCCCACCAGGAGAGCATGATCGTGGTCGCGAACCGCCCGCGGTTGGAGCGGAAGGGAATGGTGTACAACGCGGCCATGGTGATCCACACGCCCGTGATCGCGAGCAGCACAGGGAGCAGCAGGAACACTTGGCGGAGCGCCGTGTCGAGCCCCCCGTTCCCCGTGAGCGACAGCGCGAGCATCTTGTTCTGCCAGGCCGGGATCCACCAGACGGGGGCGCCGAAAAACTCGACCGTGCGGCGCCATTCCAGTGGCAGGTACGACTGAATCGTCTCAAACATCGACCCCCCCTTGCCAAGGAGCGAACGGTAAGGGCGGGGGTCAACGTCGGCCCGGCCGGGCGGGCCGACCGTGCGGTAGCTCACATTGGGCGGAATTCGCCGAATTGGGACTTTGTGAAGACAGGCGCGCACAGGGGGAGCGGCGCGTCCGCCTGCTGCAGCCTTTGTCCCACGGTCACAGGACTTCGAAATGCCCGAGCAACACCTCGCTGTGCGTCAGCGGCTCACATTCGGCGTCGAGCCGCGTGTACTCGGCAGCGAAATCCCGGCGAAACCCGTCATACGCGTCGACGGCTTCCCACGGGTCCACCGTGACGTACCGGGCGTGGTCGTCACGATCGCGGCAGAGCCGGGTCTCGACGTGGCCGCGAGCCCGGCGAAACGGCTCGACCCAAGGACCCTCGGGGCCGTAGGTCGTCTCAAACCGGGTCCGTTCGGCGGGTCGCACGCGGTACTCCCAGATGCAGACGAACATCTTCCGATCAGCACTCTCATTCGGCATTCCGCCCTCTGTCTCCTTCATTCTGCCTGCTGCGTTCTGCCTTCTGCATTCTCCATCGCCGCGCTCGCCCGTCGCGCCGTTTCCCCTAGCACCGCCGCTCCCACGAAGATCGCCCCGTCGTCCGGCAGGAAGCGGGACGTGTGGGCCGGAATCGCCTCCTGGCCCGGGGCGCGGGCGCCGATCCGGATGAAGCAGCCGGGAAGCCTCTCTATATAGAAAGCGAAGTCCTCCCCGCCGAGGTTGGGGGAGGGGAGGGAAGTGAGGGCGTCCGGTCCCAG
>Ga0153915_10005310_pt1 | contig 11972 bp, 12 predicted proteins | sample Opewatmetagenome_2_FD_107003 | JGI IMG/M metagenome (GOLD analysis project Ga0153915, IMG submission 107003) | Freshwater wetland microbial communities from Ohio, USA - Open water 3 Core 3 Depth 3 metaG | ecosystem: Environmental > Aquatic > Freshwater > Wetlands | place: USA: Ohio, Lake Erie...
CGTCCCGGCAACCTGGAAATCTGGGTGATGGATGCCGATGGCAAGAACAAGCGCCAGATCACCAATAACGGCGCCGCCAACTTCGCCCCGTTCTTCCACCCGGATGGCAAGCGCATCATCTTTGCCTCGAACCTCGCCGACGTCAAGAACGCCCGCGACTTTGATCTTTACATCATCAACCTCGACGGCACAGGGCTGGAGCAGATCACGCACTACCCGGATTTCGACTCGTTCCCCATGTTCACCTCCGACGGCAAGAAGCTGGTGTGGGCCTCGAACCGCAACGGCAAAGCGCCACGGGAGACGAATATTTTTATTGCGGACTGGGTGGAGTAGAGTCAAAACAAAAGCAGCCGCGAATTACGCGAATGAACGCGAATCAGAAAAAAGATTGGTAATCGGGTAATTTGTAATTGAAAATTGTAAAACTGCGATTAACAGCTCTTCAATTACCCGATTATCAATTACAAATTACCAATCTGTTCTTGATTCGCGTTGATTCGCGTAATTCGCGGCTGCTTTTGTTTTTCTGGGCGGTGCGCTTTTGGTTTTGAGCTCAACCCCTGTATACTCCCACCGTTGAGGAGCGCCCATCTTGCTGGTCTCACTCTTTATCGGCTGCTACAACGACCTGATGTTTCCCCGGACCGGGCAAGCGGTTGTCAGAGTCCTCGAACGCCTGGGACACACCGTGGAATTCCGCAGCGCCCAGACCTGCTGCGGGCAGATGCACTACAACACCGGCTATACCCGCGAGGCCCAGCCTCTGCTGCAGCGCTTCGTGGAGGTCTTCAGGGATGCCGAAGCGGTGTTCGCTCCTTCGAGTTCCTGCGTGGCCATGGTGCGCGACCATTATCCCAAGCTGGCCCGAGAGATGGGCGAAGCGAAGCTGGTGGCGGAAGTGGATGCCCTGGTTCCGCGCGTCTTTGAATTCACCGAATTTCTGGCCAGGAAGCTGGGCGTGGAAGACGTGGGTGCGCATTATCCTCATGTCGTGACCTATCATCCCGCCTGCCATTCGCTGCGCGGGCTGCAGCTGGGCGATATCCCTTACCGGCTGCTGAATAAGGTGCAGAGCATCAGGCTGGTGGACCTGCCGGAAAGAGAAGAGTGCTGCGGATTCGGCGGCACCTTCTCCATCAAGAACTCCGATACTTCGAACGCCATGCTGGCCGACAAGGTGCGCACCATCCTCGATACGCGCGCGGAGGTCTGTGTAGCCACCGATAACTCCTGCCTGATGCACATCTTCGGCGCGCTGCACCGTGAGCGCACCGGGGTGAGGACGGCCCACATCGCCGAGGTGCTGGCCTCCACGGAAAAGGAGCCATTCGAATGAGCGTACGCGTCGGTCAAGCCTCTGAGGCGCGCTCCTTTCAGGAAGCCGCGCCGGATTCCCTGGAGAACAGCCAGCTTCGCCATAACATCCGCCATGCGACCCATGTGATTCGCGACAAGCGGGGCAAGATCGTGGGCGAGATGCCCGACTGGCAGCAGCTGCGCGACGCCGGCAGCGCCATCAAGGCGCACGTGATGCGCAATCTCGATTTCTATCTGGAGCAGTTCGAGGCCAATGTGACGAAGGCCGGCGGACACGTCCACTGGGCCGCGGACGCCGATGAGGCGCGCACCATCATCCGCGAGCTGATCGAGCAGCACGGCAGCAAGGAGGTCATCAAGGTCAAGACCATGACCTCCGAAGAGATCGAGCTGAACCCCGAACTGATGGCCCATGGCATCGCGCCCTATGAAACCGATCTGGCCGAGCTGATCATTCAGCTGGGGGAAGGCCAGTCATCCCATTTCGTGGTACCGGCTCTGCATATCAACCATCTGCAGATCCAGAAGATTTTCAAAGACAAAATGCCCTTGCAGGAAATGGGCATCAGCGAGCTGGGCGAGAAGCCTCCGGAGCTGGCCGAGGCCGCGCGCCGCTACCTGCGCGAAAAATTTCTGCGCGTGAAGGTCGGCGTGAGCGGCGCGAATTTCGCCATCGCCGAAACCGGCTCGCTGGTGATCGTAGAAAGCGAAGGCAACGGACGCATGTGCCTCACACTGCCCGAGGTGTTGATCAGCGTGGTGGGCATTGAGAAGGTGGTGCCGGCGTTTCAGGACCTCGAAGTGTTCTTCTCCATGCTGGCCCGCTCGGCCACCGGCGAGCGCATGAGTCCCTATACCTCGGTATGGACCGGGGTGAATGCGAAAGACGGGCCGAAGGAATTCCACGTGGTGCTGCTCGATAACGGGCGCACGCGGGTGCTCGAAGACGATGAGGGAAGGCAGGCTCTGCATTGCATTCGCTGCGCCGCCTGTCTGAACGCCTGTCCGGTTTACGGACGCACCGGCGGACACGCCTACGGCGCGGTCTACGCCGGACCCATCGGCGCGATCCTCATGCCGCAGTTGCAGGGGATGGAACACTCGCAATCGTTGCCCTACGCGTCGTCATTGTGCGGGGCCTGTTACGATGCCTGCCCCATGCAGATCAATATCCCCGAGGTGCTGATCCATCTGCGCTCTCAGATCGTGCAGGAAAAGCAGTCGCACATCGGCGGCAAGCTGAGCGGCGAGAACCTGGCCATGCAGACCATGCGCAAGGTCTTCCAGAGCGAAACCATGCTGCGCATCGCGCACAAGCTGGCCCGCATCGGACAGGGGCCGTTCGTGGACCGCAATGTGATTCCGCACGTGCCCGGCATGAAGGCCTGGACGCAGACGCGTGACCTGCGGGCCATTCCCAGGCAGAGCTTTCGCGACTGGTGGAAGGAACGGGAAAAAGCCGGGAAGTCAGGAGGCCGCCCATGATCTCAGATGCCAGGAATCAGGCCTCAAAACAGGCCATCATGGGCCGCATCCGCGCCGCCAATGGCGATGCGGCCACCGGCACGGCAGAGCGGGAAGCGCAACGGGCCGGCGAGCTGGCGCAAATCCCCCGCCTCTTCCGCCGCGATGGAAAGCTGCCCATGCCCGAGCGGATGACTTTGTTCCAGGCGATCCTGAAGCACTACGGAGCGACTTCTTATGTGGTGCATGCCGCGGATGTGGCGAACGCGGTCGCGCGGATTTTGCAGGAGCGGCAGAAGCGACGCATGGTGATCCCCCCGGAGTTCCCGCAAGCGTGGGTTCCGCAGGGCGTGGAGGTAGTGCGCGACACCGAGGCCGGACTGAGTAACGACGAACTCGACAAGATTGACGGCGTCCTGAGCGGCTGCACCGTGGCCATCGCCTCGACCGGCTCCATCGTTCTGGCCAGCGGCCGCGACGGCCGCCGCGCCATCTCCCTGGTGCCTGATTATCAGCTGTGCATCGTGAAACAGGAACAGCTGGTGGAATTCATGGCCGAAGCGCTGGCAGAGCTGAAAGAGCTGAAATCCATGCCCCTGACATTCTTCTCGGGCCCTTCGGCCACCGTGGATATCGAGATGACCCGCGTACAGGGTGTGCATGGGCCGAGGACTTTGGATGTAGTCATCGCGAGCTGAAAGAAGCATTCCACCGCAAAGTACGCTAAGGGCGCGAAGGAAAAAATTAGCCGCGAATGAACGCGAATGAACGCGAATTTAAAAACCAAAACAAAAAAGAATGAAAACAGGAATAAAAACAGGGCCACGTATGGCGTGGCCCGTTTCTTTCTGAGTGCTGAGTGCCAATTGCTGCTATTCAGCGCTCAGCCTCGATCGCCGCCAGCATGGCTTCGTCGTCGGAGTACTTGAACCACGGCAGGCCCTTTTGCTTCGCTTGTTTTTCTTCGGCGCGGGCCAGGCATTCGAGATCGGCCTTGAGCACCAGGCGCATGCCTTTGTCCTTGAACCTTCCGATCATCTGCTCCACCGAAGGCGCTTTGCCGTCGGGCGCGGTTTCCAGATACTTCAGGACCTCAGCGGCGCCTACTTCGCCGTCGTGCCGGGCGATGCCGACCAGGCCTTCACTGGCTTTGCGCGCCCAGCCGACTACATAAATTCCGTCCATGACTTTTCCCGGCTGGGGATCAAAGACTTCGTAGGACGCATGCTCGGGATCGCTGGAGTTGGGGTTGGTGACATAAGAATCTTTGTTGTAGGGCAGCCCCAGGGCGGGGTCGGCCACGTCACCGATGGCGAAAATCATGGTGTCCACGTCCACGTCAGCGGTTTTCTCGGTGGCTTTGGCGGCCACATCTCCGTCGCGGTCCACCAGGATATTTTCGGTTACCGTCAGCCGGTGAATGCGTCCGTTGGCATCCTTGTGAATGGCCTTGGGTGAACACAAGAAGCGGAAGAGCAGGCGCGGTTTCATCGGTCCGGGATCGGGCTTGGCCAGCGCCGGGAAGGTGGCTTCGGCCAGTCCCGCGGCATCCTGATGCACGGCGGCCATTTGCGGCTGGATTCGTTTCAGCTCGTCCTGGAACGCGGCGCGGTCCAGGTTGGCCTCGATATAGGCAAACTCTTTCTTGTCGAATTTGGCTTCAAACGGTCCCCGGCGGGCAATAATGATTACCTCTTCGGTGGTGTGGTTGGGATCGTCCAGGAGCAGCCAGTGCGCCACGTCCATGGCCACGTTGCCCATGCCCACCACGGCCACGCGCTTGCCCGAAGAGAAATCCTGCGCAGGATACGGGGGCAGCTGGTTGTAGTAATAAACGTAATCCTTGGCCGAATAGACGCCGCGCGCGTCGCTGCCGGGGAGGCCGAGCTGTTTGGCCCCCTGCGCGCCCACGGCAAACACAATGGCGCTGGGCGAAAAGCCGCGCAAATCTGCGATGGAGAGGGCCGCACCCTGGCCCACCATGATGTGTCCGATGTAATGGACGTTGGGAAGACTGAGCACCTTGGCGAACTGCTTGCGCAGGCCGGTCTTCATTTTGTCCTTGGTGGGGTGGTTGCCGTATTCGGCGAATCCGCCGGGTTTGATATCTCGATTGAAGACCACGACCTCGTATCCGGCCTGTGCAATTTTCTGGGCGGCGAACAGGCCGGCCGGGCCCGCTCCGATCACAAATACAGTCTTCACTCGCTATTCTCCTTGGCGCTGACGCATGACCGTCGTCCGTATTCAGCGCAGTGGAATTTTAAATCACAATTTCCATATGATTCCGGCAAGGGCCGTGGCAGCGGAAGATTCTTCAGCTGGCGCCCCCCTTCCGGATTGATGATTTGTTTGCTTAAAACCCCTGTTTTCAGTAGCTTTTTGGCGCGAAGCCAGGAGTATACTAAAGGGTTCTGGCAAAGAGAGGGTGTGATATTGATCACACTTCGTCTGTGACTCAAATGTGTACAATAATGGTGACTGATACGTAATTATTCGACTGGGGAAGGAGTGAGAACCCCATGGCCTCTGCTTATAACTTTCAAATCGTTGAGAATTGCCTGAAGTGTCCCACCAGGGAAGATAAGCTTTTTTGCAACCTTTCGCATAACGCGCTGAAGGCGCTGCAGGAGATCAAGGCCACCTCCGTTTATCCCAAGGGAGCCTTGCTGTGTCTGGAAGGGCAGGCGCCCCGCGGAGTTTTCATTCTGTGCACCGGCAAGGCCAAGCTCTCGACCACTTCCGCCGAGGGCAAGACCATTATTCTGCGCATCGCCGAACCGGGCGAAGTGCTGGGGCTGACCGCCGTTGTCGGCAACGCTCCCTATGAAGCCACAGTTGAGACGCTCGAGCCGACCCAGGCCAATTTCATTTCCCACAATGATTTCGTGCGTTTTCTCGAGCAGAATTCCGATGTGGGACTGAAGGTGGCGCAGCAGCTCACGCATAATTGCAAGTGCGCTTACGATGAGATCCGCTCTCTGGGGCTGTCTAATTCCGTGCCGGAAAAGATTGCCAAGCTGCTGTTGCGCTGGGCCGAGCACCCCCTGGAAAACGGCAAGAAGAAAACCGGCAACGAGATCGCAATTCGCGTGACCCTCACCCAGGAAGAGATTGCTCAGTTTGCCGGAACCTCGCGGGAGACGGTCTCGCGGGTCCTGGGGGAATTCAAGAAAAAGGGCTGGCTTCGGGTCCGGGGGGCGACCTGGTTCATCCTGAACAAGCTCGAACTTGAAAAACTGGTGACCACGTAGCCAGGTCACATTGCTGCTTGACGCGAATCACAGACGGGTAACCCACTTACTCGGAGAATGGGCTCATGATGTATGCGAGTCCATTGACCAAGAATCAGAACGATCTGCACGCCTGGCTGCCCGTCGAAGTTCGGGATCAAATGGCGGTCGTGGAAGAGCAGACGGTAGTGCCGGCCGGCACCCGGCTTGTTGACCATAACATCCCTCCCAGTCACCTGGTGATCCTGAACTCCGGTACTGTGGAGATTTCCCTGCAGGCCCAGGGAAGGTCTGTCCCCTTGGCGGTCGAGGGGCCCGGCAGCGTCTTTGATCTGCGTTCTCTGGTATGCGGTGTCATGCCCTGCGTGGATGTGGTCTGCCGCGAAGAGTGCCGGATTACACGCGTTCCGCGGGAGGATTTTGACCGCCTGCTGAAACAGAATCCCAAGGCCTACTTCGCGGTCGCCAAAGTGCTGAGCTCCGACCTGAAGATAGCCAATGATGCGTTGCGGCGCTTGCTCTCATCGCCGCCCCGAGGCTTCCGGCGGGTGAAGCCCAGCGTCGTGGCGCCGGCGGCGGCCCCGCCCCATTAGCGAAAAATCTCCGTTCCTTCTAAAATCCAGTTGCGCCGCAAGCCCTGCGGCGCAATTTGCTTCCGGGGAAGGGAATACTCATGAAGATTCGCGCACGCCGCAGTCTGATTTTATTTCTTCTGGGGCTGGTCTGGTTGCCGGCCGGATTTCCACTCCGTGCGCAGGAGTCTTCCGCTCCTTCCGCCGCTTTCGACGTCATTATCCGAAACGGCCGCATCATTGACGGCGCTGGCAACCCTTGGTTCAGAGGCGATCTCGGCATTCGCGGTGGACGCATTGCCGCCATCGGCCCTCTGGAAAAGGCCGCGGCCACCCGCGTGATTGACGCCACCGGACTGGTGGTTGCGCCCGGCTTTATTGACATGCTCGGCCAGTCAGAGGTTGCTCTGCTCATCGATCATCGCGCACTGAGCAAGCTGTCGCAGGGTATTACCACGGAAATCACCGGGGAGGGCGGTTCGGCCGCGCCGCAGAGCGCAGCCACCATCGCCGCCATCCAGCCGTCGCTCGATCCCTATCATCTGAAGATCGATTGGAGCGATCTGGCCGGATATTTTCAGCGGCTTGAAAAAAATGGAACGCCCCTCAACCTGGGCACCTACGTGGGGGCCGCGCAGGTGCGCGAGGCCGTCATGGGCGACGTGAACCGCGCGCCCAGCGCCGAAGAGCTGGCAAAAATGAAGGCCCTGGTGGCCGAGGCCATGCAGCAGGGCGCTTTCGGAGTTTCCACGGCCTTGATCTATCCTCCGGGCCATTACGCGAAGACTGATGAATTGATTGAGCTGGCGCGCGTGGCCGCTCAATACGGCGGAATCTACGCCAGCCATATTCGCAGTGAAGGCCGGAGCCAGATCGCGGCGGTGGAAGAAGCTCTGCGCATCGGACGCGAGGCGCATCTGCCGGTGGAAATCTTCCATCTGAAGGTCAGTGGACAGAAACGCTGGGGAGAGATGCCGAAGGTGGCAGCCATGATTCAGGCGGCCCGCGATTCCGGCGAGGACGTGACCGCCGACATGTATCCCTATGTTGCAGGAGCGACAGCTCTGGCTTCCAGCCTTCCGCCCTGGGTGGCCGATGGCGGCGCGCAAAAGCTGCTGGAGCGGTTGCGCGATCCTGGCCTGCGCCAGCGCATCAAGCAGGAAATGGCCGCCACTCATGACGACTGGGAAAATCTGTATCTTGATGCCGGCGGGGCCACGGGGGTGATGATTTCTTCGGTCGTCAATCCTGATCTCAAACAGTACACGGGCAAGACTGTGGCCGAGGTGGCCGCGCAGCAGAAGAAAGACCCGCTGGAGGCGCTGTTCGATTTTGTACTGGCTGATAAAGGTCTGACCGGGGCGCTGTACTTCATCGCCAATGAGGATGATTTGCAGTACGGGCTCAAACAGCCGTGGAGCAGCATCGGTCTCGATGCGGGCGAATCGCCGCTTGATGGACCGCTGTTCGAGCCGCACGGGCATCCGCGCGCCTTCGGCAGCATGCCCCGTTTTCTCGGGCATTACGTGCGGGATCTGAAGATGATGCCCCTGGAACAGGCCATCCGCAAGATCACCTCGCTTCCGGCGCAACGCGAACATCTGACCCATCGCGGCCTGCTGAAAGAAGGCTTTTTCGCCGACATCACCATCTTCGATCCGGCCACCATCATTGACAAGGCGACCTATGCGGAACCCGCCCAGCTCTCGCAGGGCGTGAAATACGTTCTGGTCAACGGCCAGATCGAGTTCGAAGACGGACGCATGACGGGAGTGATGGCGGGGAAGGCGTTGAGGCGGAACAGCTTCTAGCTCCTGGCTGCTAGCTGCTAGCCATTAGCTGTTAGCCTTTAGCACTTAGCCTTTAGCCCGTAGCCTCTGACTTTTGGCTTTGGCATTTGAGATGTTCTGAGCGCGTGATCCTGGTTCGCTAAGGGCTAAGTGCTAAGGGCTAAAGGCCAGAAGCCAGAAGCCACAAGCCAACAGCCGCCTACTCAGTTCCCCGGCTCCGACGCACTCACCAGCGTATCCAGGTTGTAATCGAGCAGCTCGCCGATGCGGCTGATGCTGATGTCGGGCGGGGGGAGGCTGGCTACCAGTTTGGCGTCGAGAGCGTAGTGTCCCTGGCGGGGAAAGACCGTGGTGACGCGGGTTCCCCAGATTTTCTTGACTTCGGTGAGGATGCGCAGCTTGTCATCCACCAGCACGTAGTGATCGGCGGGGAAGCGCTGCTCCACGTCCGCCAGTTCCTGTTCTTTGTGAATGTAGATGAGCACATTGCCTTCCACGATCTCGGCGATTCCTGATCGTTCGACCTTGCGCGGCTGAAAGACCACGTCGCCATCCGACAGCACCACGGCCTTGCCCCACTGTTTGACGTGTTCCACGGCGTCGAGGGAATCGGGGTAAAGGCGGGTGGCAAACGGATAATTCACCAGAAAATGCGATACCGCGAGCAGGGCCGGATCGCGAGGCTTCTCAATGCGGTAACGTTGCAGCGCGCCCAGGTAGTCGGCGTAGCCCAGTTCGGTGCGCAACTGTTCGAAGATCGTCCAGTAGCGTTGCTGGCAGTCGTGGCCCACCTGCTTTTCCAGATGACGCATCAGGTCGGCGATTACCCGGTCGTTGTCGAGCAGGGTGTTGTCAACGTCGAACAGAAAAACGGTATTCATGGCGATCAGTGGATCCTTGTCAGGCTGTAAAAAAGAACGGCCATCACAATCAGGGTAATGAGGAGGTACATCCAGTCGCGTTCCATCAAAAAACCGGCGGCCGAGAGGACAACGCGGGCGACCGGCGTGAGCACCAGCAGCAGAAGCCCCAGCTGAATCATGCCCCGGCTGTGCAGCGCGGCCGCTTCGCGCGCGGTCCCGGTGACGCTGGTCAACTGGCTTTGCGTGCCGTGAAAGTTATGGTAGTCGGGCTGGTCCATGCCGTGCTGCACCAGATAGAGCGCACCGCCGGCCAGCACCACCACGGCCGACAGAATTACGCCCCAGCGCAACAGGCTGCCGAGCATGAGTTCCAGGCTGTGATCGGTCAATCGTTGCGGTTGATTCATTTCAGAGCCTGCCTGTCAGTGAATGAAGAATCATCTGGATTCCCAGAGCTACAATCACGCCGGCGAAAACCCAGCGCAGCACATGGGTCCGGGCCCGGAACAGGACCCGTGCCCCGAGCAGCGAGCCCATCAGCACGCCCAGCATGACGGGCATGGCCAGTCCGGGTTCGATGTAGCCGCGCCGGAAGTAGATTCCGGCGCTGGCGGCTGCGGTCACGCCGATCATGAAATTACTGGTGGTGGTTGAGACCTTGAACGGAATTTTCATGATCTGGTCCATGGCCACGACTTTCATCGCGCCGGAACCGATACCCAGAAGGCCGGAAAGCGTGCCGGCGCCGAACATCAGGGCGAATCCCGCGGGCACGCGGCTGACCTGATACGACTGCGGCCCTTTGGAGGTGGGATAGCTTCCATTCATCCTGAGAGAAGCGCCCAGCGGATCAATCTTCGGCGAAGGCGCGATTTCCGGCTGGGGCCGGCTGGCAACATAGGCGGAATAGATGAGCATGAGGCCGAAAATCACGCCGATGGCTCCGGTTGAGACCTTGGTGGTCAGAAATGCCCCCAGCAGGGCGCCCGCCGTAGTGGCGATTTCCAGAAACATACCGATCCGTATGTTGGAGTAGCCTTCTCGCACAAAGGCCGCCGCCGCCCCGGAAGAAGTGGCGATCACCGAAACCAGCGAGGCGCCCATGGCATAGTGGATATCAATGCCAAAGGCCAGGGTGAGCAGCGGCACCAGGACCACGCCGCCACCCAGCCCGGTAAGCGCGCCAAGAAAGCCCGCCAGCGCGGACCCGAGCCAGATCAGAATGGTAAGGACCAGGATGTTCATAGGGAAAGCCGGATGTACCAGTGTATATGCCCGAGCCGGAACAAGGCAGCCACAAGCAAAAGCAAAATCCACCACGGAGGCACGGAGTCACGGAGAAAAGCAAAAGAAAAACTGGGATTATCGCTGGGCCATGGGCCGGGTTTCCATAGGGCGAACAGTAGTTGGTATTTTCATACTGCGTTCACTGAGGCAACGGAGGACACGGAATAAGGCTAGTGTGTCCTTTGCGGCTTGCGACGAATTTTTTCCCCATGCCCCCCAAAATCCTCCGTTTCCTTCGTTTCCTCCGTGTCGTGCTTTTGGTTGTGGCTTCGCTGCGGGTTTTGGTTTTCGCTGTCCTGGCATTGGTTCCGGGAAAAAGGGTTTTCACCGCCGTGAATTCCCTGTAAGATTAGTTTCTTTCCTTCCATTTGCTGGACTCAAGGAGCGTGCTTGCCGGTGTCTCTCAAGAACTCGCAGGTGATTTACGACGGCCTGAAAAAGGCGGGCATCGGACTGGTGTCGGCCCTGCCCGAAACCTGGCTGGTCCACGTGCTTCGCATGGCGGAAGATGACCCGGAAATGATCCTGGTCCGTCTGGCGAAGGAAGAGGAGGCGGTGGGCATTTCCGCGGGCGCGCACTTCGCGGGCGTGAAGTCGGCCATGCTGATGCAGAACCACGGTTTTCTCGCGGCCATCAACGGCATCGTTTCCTTCGCCCAGCTTTATCGCATTCCGCTGCTCATGCTGATCAGCTATCGCGGACATTTCGGCGAGCGCGATCCCTGGCAGACCCAGGGCGGCGCCGTCACCGAGCCGCTGCTCAGGGCTCTGGGCATCCGCTATGAATTTCTCAGTGACCCGGCCTGCGCGCACAAAGCCATCGTCGAAGCCCAGACGCTGGCGGCCAGCAGCCTCTATCCGGTGGCCCTGCTGCTGACGCGCGATCTCATGTGGGAGGAATAACCAGCGTGCAGAGAATCGATTGCCTGAAGGCCATTCACGGCCGCCTGGAAGACTGCCTGGTGGTGACCATCATGGGCGCGGTGGCCGCGGAGTTGCAATCCGTTGGACACCGTCCGAACTTTTTCTACCTGCAGCATGCCATGGGGCTGGCGTCTTCGACCGGCCTGGGCCTGGCGCTATGCCTGCCGAAGCAAAAAGTTGTAGTGCTCGACGGCGATGGCTCCATCCTGATGAACCTGGGCGGCTACACCACCATGGCCCGCTACCGCCCGAAGAACCTGTTGCATGTGGTCTTCGACAACGAGAGCCTGCTTTCGGTGGGGGGATTTCCAACGGCCACGGCCACCGGCAGCGATCTCGAAAAAATCGCGCTCGGTTCCGGCGTCCCGCAGGCGGTCACCGTGCGCACCATTGAGGAATTTACCGCAGCCTTCGATCAGGCCCTGAAAGGAAACGAACTGATCTCGATCATCGCCAAAGTCGAAGCCATCGGACCGAAAGGGTACGTCACCGACCTCACCCTGCTGGAAAACCGGTTTC
>Ga0153915_10005311_pt1 | contig 11969 bp, 8 predicted proteins | sample Opewatmetagenome_2_FD_107003 | JGI IMG/M metagenome (GOLD analysis project Ga0153915, IMG submission 107003) | Freshwater wetland microbial communities from Ohio, USA - Open water 3 Core 3 Depth 3 metaG | ecosystem: Environmental > Aquatic > Freshwater > Wetlands | place: USA: Ohio, Lake Erie...
GGACAGGCCCTAAAGAAACCCTGGTAGCTCTTCAGGAGGGCCGCATGGCCGCGGACCGGTCCCGGCTCGCCCGATTGGATCATGACGGCGTCCTGCGTATAGAGGTTGGTGAGGGCCACAGGATCACCGCCGTTCATCGTTTTGACGATTTTGTCGGCGATTTTCTTCAGGTCCAACTTTGCGTTTTCCGCGTAGCCCTGGGTAGAAACCATGACCAAAAGAACGCCGGCCAGCAAGAAAACGAAGAATTTGGTCTTCATGGAACCCCCTTCGAAGTTCGACAACTACGTTGCCTTGATCGGTCGGAAACCGCTTCCCTCTGCGCGATATTTCGCTCTTCTCTCCTCCTTTGCGTTTCCCTGCGTTGAGAGGTTACCGGCGGGCACGGACGCCAGAAAATGGATCGGCAACGCATGGCGTTGCCGGTTTCACCATTGGCTCCCCAATCCGTCGGTGACCAGAACCCCGGATCGGGTCAAAGCCTCAACGTCACCGCGCACTCCGCCTTCTCAGGTTTCACTTCGCTCTCAGCTTCTCCTCCTGTCCTTTGCCTCCAATCTCGGTTGACGGCCACACCTTGTCAAGGTGCCGTGGAAGCAGGGGCGGGACCAAGGGTAGAGAGAAGCGCGGCGCGAGGGCTACCACAAGGGTAGGAGGACGGGAAACGACGAGCGGTCAACTGAGCGGCCCCCGTTGCCCCTCAGGTGGTTGCTCTTACGAAAGAGGCAGCCGGACTATCCCCCGCGCCAAGCCGAGACTACAATCGAGGCCCAGAAAAACCAGGACAATGCGCCCCACACGTAGTGCCGCGTTGATCAAGATCAGGATCGAAAGGAGACTCACATGAGCAAGGCTGGCCAGAGTCTGCTGGTATTTGGCGTCTACCTGACTTTCTTGGGCGCCATCTTGGTTGCTGTTCCCAATCTCTTACTTGGCGTCTTCCGTCTCCCTGCCACCGGTGAAGTCTGGATCAGAGTCGTAGGGGTGCTGGTGCTGTGTCTCGCGTTCTACTACATCCAGGCTGCCCGGCACGGCCTCCGCGACTTCTTTCGATGGACCGTCTACGCGCGTTGCTTCGTCTGCATCTCCTTCGTCGCTCTGGCGGCTCTGAAGCTGGCTCAACCGCCCCTCGCCCTATTTGGAGTGGTCGACCTGTTGGGAGCCATCTGGACCGCGTTGGCACTCCGGCAATTACGCGTTGCGTAGTGGTCTCGGGCGGCTTGACCAGTACTTGGAGCGGACGGGAAGCAGAGGGCGGTCAACTGAGCGGGCACACGCGACCCGCTTTGACTCAGGGGGCACGAGATCCTAGACTTTCAGCAGCTACTTCCGAATGCCGCGGCAGCCTTGCGGGGCACCCCACACACGTTGCCCGCAGACCCGGCGCTCACGACATTGGAGGAGGATCGACCATGCGAGCGTACCGTTCCCTTTTCCTGGCAGTGATGGTCATGTGCCTGGGTGCTTTGGCCCTGGCTCACGCTGGCGAGAACCGTTTCTCGGCGGGAGGTGACAACACGCTCGGGAAGTTCGAGCTCAGGAAGGCGGCGAACGGCCAATTCTTATTCAACCTCAAGGCGGCCAACGGCCAGACGATCCTCACGAGCGAGCCGTACAAGACCAAAACAAGCGCCGAGAACGGCATCGCCTCGGTGAGGAAGAACGCCGCTGACGACGCGCGCTATCTGCGCAAGACGGCGAAGAATGGCAAGCTGTATTTCGTCCTCACCGCAACCAATGGCCAGGTCATCGGGCAGAGTGAAATGTACGAGTCGGCCGCGGCCGTAGAGAGCGGCATCGCCTCGGTGAAGGCCAACGCCCGAGACGCAAAGGTCGAGGACCTCACCTAGACGGCTGGCGATCTGCGGCTCGACGCAGGCGGGTCCCGGCCCGGCAAGATCAAGGCACGGGCCCAAGGCCACGCTTCTGAGGGAATCGCGTTCCGGCCGTTACGCTACCCTGGCGCTATGACTGTCGACGAACCGATTCAACTGCTCGTAGGACTCCATCCGTTGAACGACCAGAGGTAGGTTGATGACGCCATCTGGACGATCGTGGAACAGGCGGTAGAGGATGCGCGGCGCTCACGCGAGCTGGCAGTCGATTCCGTGCTGCGCACAGAACCGCCGGACGAGGCTCGACTGCCGGAGGTAGAACACCTCGGCAGCGCGGTCGTGGGTCACACGCGAGCTGTAGTTCCACCCACCAAAGAACATGTGGTCGACGAACTTAACCTCGGAAAGGATCTTAGACAGGTCCTGCTCGAAGATGCCTGGCGTCGGATAGGGCTCGATGTGCACGAGCGTCCGACGCCCAGCATCGTGCAGCCGCCGCAAGGCGGCTATGCGCTCGGCGTGGGGTGCGGCGCCCGGCTCCCACTCGCGGCGGAAGTCATCGTCCAGCGAGACGAGGCTGATGCCGTGCGTGTTGTCGCAGGGGAAGCGCCGGCGGTCGGCGAGCTCTGCGGGCAGCTTGCCCTTGGTCAACAGGGAGCACGGGATCCCAGAGTGGTTCAGCCGCTCGATGATTGCGAGCGACATGGCCCCGATCTCCGGGTGGTCGACCATGAACGGATCGGTCGTGAGGCACAGGTGCACGCTGGGAGGGACTACCCGCTTCTTCTCGAGCTCGCGGCCGAGGAGCACGAGGGCATTACCGACGATTCTCGGGCGGCACCACTCCGTGTAGTTACGGACGCGGCCATGGTGCCTCGCCATCAGGTACGCGTAGCAGGGGTAACGGCAGCCGTGACTGCAGCCCAGGACGTGGTTGATGCAGTGAAACCCGAGGCCGCTCCTGTAGAGCAGGCTCTTCCGCTCGATGGGGTCGAGTGGTTTCTCGGAAGGGTCGGGCATGGCCTCCATAGTCTAGGCCGAAGGAAGAACCTTTGGGGACGGACACGCGCCTCGACGCAGGCAGCAGATCGCGCTGGTGCGAGCGAAGCTCGAAGGCTACGAACAGGGTCTGGCTGCGCGGGGTCCGGGGATCCGGTGCAGAACCTGAGCGCCGAGGGCGCGTAGACTTGGGGGACCGCCGACGCCCGGCGGCCAACCTTTGCGTGAGGAGGCAGAATGATTGGGACCGGACGTGGCCGGACTACAGCGGTGTTGGGAATCCTCCTGGGGGTCTGCTTGGCGCTCGCAGCATCGGCGCTGGCGGCGCAGCCTGCCCTTTGGCTGCGTTACCCGGCGATCTCGCCAGATGGCGCAGCCGTGGTGTTCAGCTACCACGGCAACCTGTGGAAGGTGGCATCGACGGGTGGGACGGCGGAGCCCCTGACTGTGAGCGATGCCCACAACACGATGCCGGTCTGGTCCCCAGACGGGACCAAGATCGCATTCGCGTCGGACCGCTACGGGAACTTCGACGTCTTCGTGATGTCGTCCGGGGGCGGCGTTGCGAAAAGGCTGACGTTTCACTCGGCCGACGAGACCCCGACGAGTTTCACGCCGGACGGTGAGTCCATCCTGTTCAGCGCGGCGGTCCTGGACTCGGCGAGCAACGTGCTTTTCCCGACCGGTGCGCAGCCCGAGCTCTATGAGGTCGGCCTTGACGGCGGGATGCCAAGGCAGGTGCTGGACACCCCGGCGATCTACGCCACCTTCGACCGCGAGGGCAAGCGGCTCGCGTACTCCGACCAGAAGGGGTACGAGATGGAGTGGCGCAAGCATGACAACTCCTCGTTCGCCCGCGACGTCTGGCTGTACGACCTGGCCACCGGGAAGCACACGCAGCTCACGCCTGCGGGCGCGGACAACCGCCAGCCGGTGTGGGCCCCCGACCAGAAATCGCTGTACTTCCTTTCGGAGAGGAGCGGCACGTTCAACGTGTGGCGGCTCGAACTCGCCGACCCGCAGCACGCGGTACAGGTGACGACGCACACCACGCATCCCGTGCGGTTCCTGAGCGTCTCGCGCGACGGGATTCTGTGCTACGGGTTTGACGGTGAGATCTGGGTCCGCCCCGCCGGTGGCGCCGAGAGTCGCCGCATCGAGGTGACCGTGGCCGCGGATCAGCGAACGGTCGAGGTGGAGTCGATCGACGTGACGGACCAGGCCACGGAGTTCGACGCCTCCCCGGATGGGAGTGAGATCGCGTTCGTCGCCCGCGGCGAGGTGTTCGTGGCGTCCACCGAGCACGGCACCACCCGGCGAATCACCAACACCCCCGAGCAGGAGCGGTCGGTAACCTTCTCGCCCGACGGCCGCAGCCTGCTTTACGCGTCGGAGCGCGGCGGGAGCTGGAAGATCTACCGCACCGACCTGACCGACAAGGACGAGCCGAACTTCTTCAATGCGACCGCGATGAAGGAGACGCCGGTGGTGGAGAGCAGCCTCGAGGCGTTCCAGCCGTCCTTCTCTCCGGACGGCACGGAGGTCGCCTACCTGGAGGAAAGGACCACCCTGAAGGTCGTCAACCTCAAGACGGGCAAGAGCCGGACGATCCTGCCCGGCGACCTCAACTACTCCTACCTGGACGGCGACCAGTGGTACGAGTGGTCACCGGACGGCCGCTGGTTCGCCGTGCAGTTCCTTAGCCACACGCGCTGGTCGTCCGAGGTCGGGCTCATCCCATCGTCGGGGGAAGGGACGCTCGTCAATGTGACGAAGAGTGGGTACGAGGACGTGCAGCCGCACTGGGCGATGAAGGGAGAGGTGCTGTACTGGGGGACGGACCGGTACGGCTTGCGAGCGCAATCCGGGGATTCCAGGGAGTACGACGTGTACGCCGGGTTCCTCACACGCAAGGCGTGGGACCGGTACCGCCTGGACGAGGCCTCCTTCGACCAGCTCAAGGCTAAGGAGAAGGACAAGGAAAAGGACAAGGACAAGGAAAAGGCAAAGGACAAGGAGAAGGGCAAGGAGAAAGGTGCCGAGGAAGCCAAGGGCCCGAAGCTTCCGGGGCCGATCGCGGTCGAGTTCGACGGCCTCGACGATCGGATCGTCCGCCTCTCGCTTCACTCCGCAAACCTGGCGGGGGCCGCGCTCTCGCCTGACGGTGAGACGCTGTACTACCTCGCGAAGTTCGAGAAGGGGTTCGACCTGTGGAAGCTCATCCCACGTAAGAAAGAGGTCAAGCTGCTGGCAAAGCTCGACGCGAAGGAGGCCGATTTCAAGCTCGACCGCGACGGGAAGAAGGCGTTCGTCCTCGCGGACAACCGTCTCACGACGGTGGACCTCGAGTCGGGTAAGGGCACACCGGTGAAGGCGTCGGCCACGATGGAGCTCAACGCAGAGGCCGAGCGGGCGTACATGTTCGAGCACGCGTGGCGCCAGACGCTCAAGAAGTTCCTGGACGTGAAGATGCACGGTGTCGACTGGCAGGCGATGAGGGCCGTGTACGCCCGCTTCCTCCCGTACATCGACAACGACCGCGACTTCGCCGAGCTGATCTCGGAAATGCAGGGCGAGCTCAACGCCTCGCACACCGGGGGCCGCTACCGGCCGCTGAAGCAGGAGGGCGACGCCACGGCTGCCCTTGGCTTCTTCCCGGACCCCACGTACACGGGCGACGGGGTGACAATCCTCGAGGTGATCGAGGGCGGGCCGCTCCAGAAGCAAGAGACGAGGATCAAATCCGGAGTCGTGATCGAGGCGATCGACGGGACCAAGATCCTGGCCGGCTCGAACTGGTACCGGCTGCTCAATCGGAAGGCGGACGCGCCGGTGCGGCTCGCGCTCTTCGATCCTAAGAGCGGGGCCCGCTGGGAGGAGAGCGTCAAGCCGATCGCCTGGATGGCGCAGTCGAGGCTTCTGTACCAGCGCTGGGTGCGGTCGCGCCGCGAGGAGGTGGAGAGGCTCTCCGGCGGGCGCCTGGGCTACGCGCACATCCGCGGGATGAACGACGGCGCCTACAGGGAAATCTTCGAGGAGATCTTCGGGCGTGCAGTGGACAAGGATGCGATCATCCTGGACACGCGCTGGAACGGCGGCGGCAACCTGGTGGAAGCGCTGACTGTGTTCCTGAGCGGCAAGGTGTACATGAAGGGTGTGCCACGCGGCCAGCAGGTCGGCGTGGAGCCAGAACAGCGCTGGACCAAGCCCTCGATCGTGATCATGGGCGAGGGGAACTACTCCGACGCCCACTGCTTCCCGATGGCGTATACGCAACTCGGCCTCGGCGAGACCGTCGGGATGCCGGTGCCGGGGACGTGCACCGCAGTGTGGTGGGAGCGGCTGCAGGACCGCAACCTGGTGTTCGGGATCCCGCAGGTTGCGTGGGTGGACATGCAGGGCGACATCATGGAGAACAAGCACCTCGCCCCGACCTACCTGGTGCCCAACGATCCGGCGCTGGTGGCAGTCGGGCGCGACCAGCAGCTCGAGAAGGCGGTCGAGGTGCTCCTGGCAAAGCTGCCCAAGAAGTGAGGCCACCCGGCCGGCCGGGGCGGATCCCGTTCAGGCGTTACGGGTCCGCCACGTCGGCGCCGCTGCTCGCGGTGCAGAGATCGGCGTGCAGGCGCCTGTCGAGCTCGGCCATCTGATCCCAGGTGGGTTGTGGGCAGCGGGGCTGGCATGCGCAGGGCACGATCGTCCGCGAGCCGGTGGCGAGGTCGTGACGCATCGCCTCCAGGAGCTTTCGGAAGCTCCCCTCGTCTCCGCGTGCGGCGGCCAGGATCCAGCACCCTGCGACCGGTTCGGTCATTTCGCGAGGTCCAGGATGCGCCCAATGTCCAGCGTGCCCTTTACGCCCCACCCCTTGACGCCGGCTGGCACGTCCGGGCGGAACCGCTCGTAAAGATGGAACGCCTCGCCCGCCAGCCGCTCGGGCGGCAGCGACCTGGCGAGACGCTCCATCGCGGCGCGCGCATCAGAGAGAGCGTGGCCGAACTTGCCGTCCAGGTAGCGTGTGACGCTCTCCGGCGAGATCGGCTCGTCCTTGCTCAGGGCGCGCAGACCCTCGGCCGTCGCAGTCACCGGGACCGCGCGTCCCAGGAGGTCAACCCGGAGCACCTCACCGTGCTTCAACCCCTTCGTGCGCTCCTTAACGTTTTTCGGCGCCGACGGAGTGAACAGGCCGAGACGCATGCCCTTCGAGTACGCGTTCAGGCCGGCGACCGCACGACCGAGCGTCAGGGCCTCGTCGCGAGCGAAGCCGAGCCGCTCGGCCACCACCGCGCCCCACAGGGTGAGCACCGGGGCCCGGTTCACCTCGATCGTCTTCGCCATGTGCTAGATCGCCCTGCCTACCCGATCCCAAGCGTACCAGACGGCGAACGCGATACGCGCCGGCTCCGGGACACGCACGCTGCCGGTTCGCTGGTGCCGTGGGGTACCCCCCCGACCCTCACGTCGAGCTACGATGTGCACGGGGAGCGGAGGGTTGACGCAGCCAGACGATTCACCGGCTAGGACTGCGACCCCGCAGGTCACGCTGCGCGAGGTCGTCGAGGCCCGGGAGCGCATCGCGTCGGTCGTGCGCCGCACCCCTCTCATCCACTCTTCGGCCTTGAGCGACCGTGCTGGCACGGCGGTCTACCTGAAGCTGGAGAACCTGCAAGAGACCGGCTCGTTCAAGCCTCGTGGAGCCGCCAACCGGATGCTGCAGCTCACTGCCGGCGAGAAGAAGCGCGGCGTGATCACGGTTTCGACCGGGAACCACGGGAGGGCGGTGGCCTGGGTCGCGGGCCGGCTCGGCATCCCGGCGGTGATCTGCGTGTCAGAGCGGGTCCCGCCGAACAAGCAGCAGGCGATCCGCGCACTGGGTGCGGAGGTAATCGTCCACGGGCAGAGCTACGACGAGGCGGAGCGACACTCGTTTCGGCTGGCGCGGGAGCGCGGCCTGGTCCGAATCGAGGGGTTCGACGACCCGCTGGTGATCGCCGGGCAGGGCACGATCGGCCTGGAGCTGCTGGAGGACCTCGCCGCGATCGACACCGCGGTCGTGCCGCTCTCGGGCGGCGGCCTGATCTCCGGGATCGCGCTGGCGCTGCAGTCCGCGAGCCGCCCGGTTCGGGTGATCGGTGTCTCTCAGGATCGGGCGCCGGTGATGGTCGAGAGCCTGCATGTGGGCCGGCCGATCGAGCTGCCGGAGGAGAAGACGCTCGCCGATGCGCTGGCAGGCGGCATCGGCCTCAAAAACCGCTACACGTTTCGCTTGGTCCGGGAGCTGGTCGACGAGACGATCCTGGTCACGGAGGAGGAGATCGCCGCCGGAATTGTGTTCGCTTTCGAGCAGCACCGATTGGTCGTCGAGGGGGGCGGGGCGGTGGGCATCGCGGCGCTGCTGCACGGCCGCGTCAACGGGCTGGGGCGCGAAGTGGCTGTGGTCATCAGCGGAGGGAACATCGCCTCCCCGTTGCTGCACGCCCTGGTTGGAAGAGCGTCATCCGGGTAGCGACGGCAGCTTGGTCTCCGACCGGCCTTGAAGCGGGAGTCGGAAGGCTGGCCGTTTGTGGGCCGCGTTGGAAGCAAGTCCACAGATCCCGCGACTCGTATGCACCTCCGACCGCACGCCGTGAAGTTGTCCCCAAGCCGCAGAGCTGGCGGTTGGATGACAAACGCGTCTCCGGCCGGCGCTTTTCTTCCATCCTGCTGCAAAAGCCTGTAGTTAGCCGACGGCCACCGGGGTCGGTTCTCGCATCGTGGTGGTCCGCAACGCTTGCACGCCGGTGCCGCGAGCGAGGTCTCGACTCGCGGCGGCGTCCTGCGAGACCGTGTTAGAATCTGCGCGTTTTTGCAGGGAGCGGAGGAGAGCGATGATGCGGCGCGACAGCGCTTCCGGGCGCGGGTGGTGCGCCCGGGGCCATCCCTTTCTGGTCTTTGCTCGGTCCCTACAAACCGCACGCCCCAGTCCATGAACACCCGGTCCCGCGTCCTGCTAGTCGACAGCGACCCTGACGATCGTGCCCTCGCTGCTCTCGTGCTGAGGCGCGAGGTTGCCGAGCTGGAGATCGAGGAAGCCGGCGACGCGATGGTGCTCGCGGAGCGGCTGCCCCGGGGCGGGTACGCCGCTGTGGTCACCGAGTACCGCCTCGCCTGGGGGGATGGCCTGCAAGTTGTGGAGTCGGTCAAGAGCCTCGACCCGAACTGCCCTGTCGTCCTCTTCGCATCGGCAGGGAGCGAGGCGGTCGCCGCCGAGGGGCTGCGCAAGGGGGCGGCGGCGTATCTGGTCAAGGGCAGCGCCGGCTACCTCGAGCTGCCGGCCACGGTGCGCCGTGTGGTCGCGCTTTCGGTCGAGGCGCGCGCCTCCCGCGAGGCGTCGGCCTCCTACTACCGGCTCACGGAGGAGATGGCGCTCGGCACGTTTGTGGCCGGGAGCGAGGGCCGCCTCTCTCTCGCAAGCCCGGTGGTGGCACGCATCCTCGGGTTCGAGAAGCCCGACGCGGTCCTGGGGAAGAGCCTGGCCGATTTCCTCTCGGACGAGACGTTGCAGGCCCAGGTGCTCGCGAGCATGGCGCGGGGGCGGGAGATCCGTGACCTGGAGGCGGGGGTGCGGCGCCCGGGCGGCGACCTCGCGTGGGTGAGCCTCACCACCTGGCCGGTGGTTGACACGGGTGCGGGGGTCATCCGCTACGAGGGCGTGCTGCAGGACATCTCGGGCCGGCGGAAGGCTGAGCGCGAGCTCTCCGAGCGCGCGGCGGTGCTGGGTCGGTCGAACGAGGAGCTCCAGCAGTTCGCCTACGTGATCTCGCACGATCTCCAGGAGCCCCTGCAGCTGATCTCGCGCTACGCGCGCCTCCTGGCCAACCACGGATCCACCGCGGCCGACGAGGATGCCAGCCGGTACCTCGCACATCTGCTCCAGTGCACGGACCAGATGCAGGCGATGATCAACGACGTTCTCGCCTATGCCCGCGTCGACACCCAGGCGAAGCCCTTCACCCCGGTCGACTTCGGGGAAGTGGTCACGAAGGCCATGGCCAATCTGAAGGCCGCGCTCGACGAGAGCGGCGGGCAGGTGAGCTGGGAGCGCCTCCCGGTGCTGTCGGCAGACGGGGCGCAGATGGTCCAGCTCTTCCAGAACCTCATCGCGAACGCCCTCAAATTCCGCCGTGACAAACCCCAGGTCCGGATCTTCGCGGTCGAGGAAGCCAAGCGCTGCACCTTCGCGGTGGCGGACAACGGCATCGGTATCCCTCAGGAGCAACTGGAGCGCATCTTCGGAATGTTCCAGCGGTTGCACACTGCGCCCGAGTACCCGGGGACCGGGATCGGGCTCGCGATCTGCAAGCGGATTGTGGAGCGCCACGGCGGTCGAGTGTGGGCGGTCTCGGAGCCGGGGCAAGGGTCGACGTTCTGCTTCACGCTGCCGAGGAACCTGGGACCGGCACCCTGGGCCGGTGCCCCGGAACCGCGGGACTGAGGGCATGGCCGGCGAGGCAAGACCTCTGACGGTGCTCCTGATCGAGGACAACCTCCAGGAGGCAGAGCTCATCCGGCTGATGCTGACCCAGTCGCGCAGAGAGACGCTCCGCGTCGAGCACGTGACCCGGCTCCACGACGGTCTCAAGCGCCTGCGGGACGCACCGGTGGACATCGTCTTACTCGACTTTTCGCTTCCGGACAGCAGCGGCCTCGCCTCTTTCGAAAGGACCCGTGAGGTCGCCCCCAACGCTCCGATCGTGATCCTCACCAACCTGGACGACGAGGAGATCGCACTCCGGGCGGTCCGGGAGGGTGCGCAGGACTACCTCGTGAAGCGCCAGGTCGACAACGAGCTGCTCCTACGTTCCCTCAGGTACGCGATCGAGAGGATGCACAACGAACGGGTACTCTGGGAGAGCGAAGAGCGTTACACGCTGGCCGTCAACGGCGCCCACGACGGGCTTTGGGACTGGAACCTGCAGGCGGGCACGGCCTACTTCTCACCGCGCTGGAAGGCCATGCTTGGCTATCGCGAGGACGAGATCGGCACCGACATCGACGAATGGTTCTCGCGTGTGCACCCGGACGACAGCGTGGCCCTCCACAAAGCGCTCGAGGGTCACTTCACTCGCGAGGCACCGCACTTCGAGCACGAGCACCGGATGCGCTGCAAGGACGCCAGCACGATCTGGGCACTCTCGCGCGGCCTGGCCGTGCGCGACCAGGCTGGGAGGCCGACCCGCATCGCCGGATCGCTCACCGACATCTCCGCCACTAAGCGCGCACAGGAGCAACTCCTCCACGACGCGCTCTACGACGCACTCACGCAGTTGCCGAACCGAACGCTCTTCCTGGACCACCTGGGACTTTCCGTGGACCAGGCGCGGCGCCGCAAGAACTCGATGGTCGCCCTGCTGTTCATGGACCTGGATAGGTTCAAGAACATCAACGACAGTCTCGGGCACAGCGTCGGGGACGAGATGCTCGTCGAGCTGGCACGGCGCCTTACCCATTTCCTGCGGCCGGGTGACACGGTGGCGCGGTTGGGTGGGGACGAGTTCGCGGTGCTCCTCAACGATGTCCACGGGGTCGGGGACGCCACGCGCATCGCCGAGCGGATCCAGGAGCTGATCCGCGAAAAGATGGTGATCGGGGGGCGCGAGGTTTTCACCTGTGCCAGCATCGGGGTGGCGCTGTCTTCTCCGGGATACAAGCGGCCTGAGGAGATCCTGCGCGACGCGGACACCGCGATGTACCGGGCAAAGGCGGCCGGCCGCGGCTCCTATCAGGTGTTCGACCAGACCATGCACCGCAACGCGGTTGCGCTACTGAAGCTCGAAACCGAGTTGCGTCGCGCGGTCGAACTGAAACAGTTCGTCATGCACTACCAGCCCATCGTCTCCCTCGAGAAAGGACGGATCGTGGGCTTCGAGGGTCTGGTGCGGTGGCGGCACCCGGAACGCGGCCTCGTGAATCCGGAGCGGTTCATCGCGGTGGCCGAGGAGACCGGACTGATTGTTCCGTTGGGGTGGTGGGTGATGCGGCAGGCGTGCCGCCACGCCCGCGAGTGGCAGCAGCTTCTTCCCTCGCAGCCTCCCCTGTACGTCAGCGTCAACGTCTCCGGGAAAGTCGTTATGCAGCCCGACATGTTTGACCGGGTCA
>Ga0153915_10005312_pt1 | contig 11969 bp, 8 predicted proteins | sample Opewatmetagenome_2_FD_107003 | JGI IMG/M metagenome (GOLD analysis project Ga0153915, IMG submission 107003) | Freshwater wetland microbial communities from Ohio, USA - Open water 3 Core 3 Depth 3 metaG | ecosystem: Environmental > Aquatic > Freshwater > Wetlands | place: USA: Ohio, Lake Erie...
AGTCGGCACAGGCGGTCAATGCGCTAACCTACACGGTGGGTCGGGATATTGTGTTTGGGGCCGGGCAGTTTGCGCCGAGGACGATATATGGAAAGCGGCTGTTGGCTCACGAACTGACCCATGTGATCCAGCAGCCTGGCCTCTTCTCGGGAGAACGTCTCACTCTCGGAGGGCATGATAACCATGCCGAGCGCGAAGCGGAAGAGGTTACGGCGCAAGTTATCCAGCTGTCAGACTCAACTCCGGCCCCACGTGCCGTCCGATCGCTGGTTTCGAGAGACGCGCAGCCCACCGTCCACCGCTGGAAGATCGCTGGCAACACCGCCACTTCCGACGATGCGAGTGACACACTAGGACGGCTTGCGCAAAAAGCCGGTGCGCATTTCAACGATTGGGAATGCATCAAGCCAGTCGGCATGCGCACCTCCACTCTAGCCAAACCGCCCGCGAATTTCGATGACCGCTACGAGCTTTATGTGCAGATTGGAGACAAATTCGAAATCTCAAATCTTACTGCCAAGACTGGGCCATCCGTGAGCATCTACCTGTTCGACGATGCGAAAGAGGCTAATCATGCTAACCTTGCAAAGTTGTTCTATCCGAGTAGCGCGTCCAGTCTAGATGCGGATACCGATTTCGACCGCGCGTCCAATTCCGGCAGTACGCCAATCGCCGGCATGGTAATTTTTGGGCACGCCGGTGGCGACAGCATGTGGAGTGGTGCTTCAAGCTTTACACCTAAAGATTTCGACCCTGAAGAACCTGCACAAACCTTTGCCCTTGCGCATGTTGGTCTGTTTCCGCGACGTTGTTGGTTCACTCGCAACGCCACGGCACGTTCCGTTGGTTGTGATTCAGAGACCTGGGGACAGGATTTCGCCGCACATTACCTGCGGGTGGGAACGAGCGTAACCACGACGACGAAATCAGTCCGGCCCAAATGCAGTGCGCCATCGTTTGTAGGCGGTGTTTGCCAATCGTTCGATGGCCTCGATTTCGCCTCTTCCCCCGCAATTAGCGCAACGATGCTGGACGGACCCTTTTGGACAACCGCTGACTTTCATGCGGGTAAATTCTGGAAAACGATTAAGGGCAAATTATGACTTCCTTCCCCGGTTCCCCCCGCTTGCTCAAAGGCGCCATCGTTGGGCTGGACCCGATGAATCCGCTCGCGAGCGTGGTTGTGTTCCAGTACAACCCGGACACGATGACGCGCCGGCTGGAGGCCCGCTCGACGGGAGGCGGCGACACGAGCGATAGATCGGAAGCCTTTCGGCTGACCGGCCCGCCTAAGGAGACCATCACGCTCAACATCGAGGTGGACGCGGCTGATCAACTGGAACAAGCCAATCCGATAGCTGTGGTTTCTGGTGTCTATCCCACTCTGGCGGCGCTGGAGATGCTGCTCTACCCAAAGAGCCTCACCGTCATCGCCAACGCGGTGCTCGCGCAGGTTGGCAACATTGAAATCATTCCGCCGGAGGCGCCGCTCACACTCTTTGTATGGGGGCCGGCGCGTGTTCTGCCGGTGCGCGTCACGGGCTTCAGCATTACGGAGGAAGCCTATGATACGCTGCTCAATCCGATTCGTGCGAAAATTGACCTGACGCTGCACGTGCTCAGCTATGTCGATCTGAAGATCACCAATCCCGGTTACACACTCTTTATGGCCTACCAGATCGCCAAGGAGGTCATGGCCACTACGAATGTCTTGAACAGCGTCCAGAACATCGGCGCTGGGGCGAAACTGTTTTGAGGTGAACGATGTTTCCCGTGACCAGTCGCTACTACGGAACCGAGACCGCCATTTACGAAACCGCCGATGCGCGGGAGATCATTTATTTGCGCCGCCGCTTTCTGCCCGCTGCGGTGAATGCCTCTATCATCGCCGAACACACCGTCACAGAAGGCGAGCGGCTAGACAACATCACAGCGCGCTACCTTGGCGACCCAGAACAATTCTGGCGCGTGTGCGATGCAAATAATGCCATGCGGCCTGAAGAGCTCACGGCCGAAATCGGCCGCCGCCTGCGCATCCCGCTTCCACAGGGAGGCAGCTGATGCCGGACCTCGGCGTGCGTTTGCAATTACTTGTCGGCCCAACCGTGCCGCTGCCGGCGCCCTATCCGCTGATGGATGCGCTGGTCAACGTCGAAGTCACCAATCGGGATCGGGACTTCGACGGATTCAAGATAACCTTCACCTTGGGCAAAGATTCACTGGTCGATTATGGGCTGCTGCTCAGCGGATTGCTCGATCCCCCGAGCCGTGTGATCATCATAGTGATAATCGGTGTGCTGCCCGAGGTTCTCATTGACGGTATCATCACGAATCATCAAGTGGCGCCCAGCAACAAGCCAGGGGAATCGACGCTTCATGTCTTCGGTAAGGACATTAGCCTCAAACTCGATCTCGAAGACAAGAGTGAAACCTATCCCAACCAGCCTGATTCGATCATTGTTACACGGCTCATTGCTTCCTATGCCACTCTGGGTCTGGTCCCAAACATCACGCCGACCACCGACGTGCCGATTCAGATCGATCGAATCCCGACGCAGCAAGGAACGGATCTGGATTTCATCAAGGAATTGGCCCGGCGTAACGGCTTTGTCTTTTACATCGAGCCGACGCCCATCCCAGGTGTCAACACCGCTTACTGGGGATTAGACAACCGGCTGGGTCTGCCGCAGCCCGCACTGACGATGAATATGGGACCGGATACGAATGTGGACTCACAGATTACATTCAGCTTCGATGCATTGGGGCCGGCGACGCCGCAGGTGACAATCGTCGAACCATTAACCAAGCTGGCGATTCCGATTCCCGTTCCGAGCGGCCTGTATCCGCCACTAGCTAGCCGCCCGGCCACTTCCTTGCGTAAAACATTGCCGAGGAACACCGCGAACCTCAATCCGGCGCAGGCGGCGTTAGAGGCGCTCTCGTCGGTTACGGAATCAGCCGATGCGGTTACAGGTTCGGGTGAATTGGACGCCGTGCGCTATGGGCGGGCTCTGCGGGCGCGCCGACTGGTAGGGGTAAGAGGGGTTGGATACAGCTACGACGGTAACTATTACGTGAAAGAGGTGACGCACCGCATCAAGCGCGGCGAATATAAACAGAGCTTTACGCTTACGCGCGAGGGCCGCGGTGCTTTGACCCCGGCAGTGGTGCCATGAACGGAAATGGACCGCCATTTTGGGGCAAGTACCAGGGAGTGGTGACTGACAACCGCGACCCCCTAATGTTGGGCCGTGTGCGCGCCAAGGTGCAGGATGTTTTTGGGGATAACGAGAGCGGCTGGGCGAAGCCTGCTTTGCCGTACGCGGGCAAAGGTGTGGGGTTGTTTCTTATCCCGCCGACGGATGCCTCGGTATGGATTGAGTTCGAGCATGGCAACCCAGACTACCCCATTTGGACCGGATGCTTCTGGGCACAAGGCGAGCTGCCCGTGACGCCGGCGGTGGCGGAGATGAAAGTGCTCAAGACTGATTCGGCGACCATTACACTCAGCGATCTGCCGGGAGTTGGCGGCATCACCATTGAAACCACGGACGGCAAGAAGATTACGATGAGCACGCTGATGATTGAGATTACGAATGGGACTTGGAGCATCAAGATTACTCCGACCAGCGTTGCCATCAACGACGGCGCGCTAGAGGTGACGTAATGCCGGGTTTTCTGCTTCACGTCGGCGCAACAGTCATATGTTCGCACCCGCCCGGGCAGGCGCAACCAACCGTGCCGAATCCGCGAGTCAAAGTGAGCAATCAGCCGATTGTTACTCAGATGACGCCGTATATCATCGCGGGTTGTGCGCTGACGGGCACACCGAATCCACCGTGCGCGACCGCGCAATGGACGACTGGTGCGACGCGCATAAAGGCGGGACAGATTCCCGTGCTGCTGCAAGATAGTCAGTCGATCTGTGCGCCGACCGGCACGCCACTGAATATCGTGATCACTCAATTCCGGGTGAAGGGAATTTGATGAATATTGACTTTCCGTTTCAATTCGACAGCCGTGGCCGCACTGCCGTCACTGACGATGCCGACCACATTCGCGACATGATCGAGCAACTACTTTTCACTAGCCCGGGCGAGCGCGTCAACCGGCCCGATTTCGGCAGCGGTTTGCTGCGCATGGTCTTTGAGCCGAACAGCCCTGAGCTGGCAGCGGCATTGCAATTCACTATTCAAGCTGCTCTGCAGCGCTATTTGGGCGACCTGATCGAAGTGCGAGCGGTGCAAGTCACGAGCCAGGAGGGCACGCTAGGTATCTTGGTTCAGTACGCAGTGAGACGAACGGGCGAGCAGCGTACAGAAACATTTCAACGGAGCGGCGTGTAATGAACGAGATCGATCTAACCTGCAAAGACGAGCAACGGCGCGTCAAGGTCCGCACCTCTCAGCTCTATGGCCTCGACTACCTAGAAGTAAGCGAAGACCATCAGCTTACGGTCTATTTCTTAGGCAAGGCGCCGACGGGATGGGGAAAGAACAATGTCCGTAACCTTCGCATTGAAGGAGGCCGGCGTATTCGCGACATCCAAGTCTCCGAGATAGATATTCACAGGGAGGATGCGGAACTCGACGACTTCATGGTCGTCACTGTAGACAAATACGGCGATTTTTCGACTTACAAGCTTTGTATTGTGGCGCTGGATAAGGACGGGCACCAGACAAACGATCCGTATCCCAGCTTCGATCCGCGGTACGCGCAGATTGATTTTACGTTCAAGGCGGGCTGCCCGAGCGATCTGGACTGCAAGACCGAAGTGGTTTGCCCGCCGGAGAAGCGTGAAGAGCCCGAGATCAACTACCTGGCGAAGGATTACGCGAGCTTTCGCCAACTGATTCTCGACCGTCTCGCCTTGATCATGCCGGACTGGAAAGAGCGGCATGTGCCGGACATCGGCATCACACTGGTTGAAGTACTTGCGTATGTTGGCGACTACCTTAGCTACTACCAGGACGCCGTGGCGACCGAGGCCTACCTCGATACTGCCCGGCAGCGCATATCCGTGCGTCGCCATGCGCGGCTGGTGGATTATCAAATGCACGAGGGCTGCAATGCTCGCTCGTGGGTCTGTGTGGATACGCAAAGCGATCTGCGAGATCTGGGTGCGAGCGATTTTTACTTTATCACCACCCTCGGCGATGCATCCGGCAAGGGCCTTCTCGGTTCAGACTCCGTCCGGGGTCTTCCGACGGGGACTTGTGAAGTGTTCGAACCGTTGGTGGGCGAGACGGTTTACAAACTGCGCCTGATTGATCTCAGGCACCCGGAAGAGCTGATCCTCAAACTGATCGACGTTTCAGACGAATTGACAAAGTATCTCTGGGCACAATTAAGTGAAGACGTTAGGAATCAATTGGAGGATTATAGGACAAATCCCTCTGCCGCGCCCCCCTTTCAACTGCTATCGGCTTTAATCGGTGAGTTGAATCGGACGATGGAGACTCACGTTCTCCCGCCGGCAAACAATGCCGAGCCGGCATTGGAGGGCGAGGCTCTTGTTAGGAGGAACCGTGTTCAGTTGGAAAAGGTCTTTCCGAACGAACTGGCGAAAAGCGAAAAGATTGAGTTCTTCGCCTCACACTCGGAGATCCATTTTTACACCTGGGGCGATCAGGAATGTTGTCTACCTTCGGGCGCCACAACAGCCACGTTGGACGACGATGACGGTCCAGCCGAAGTGGCCACGCCGGCGGGTCCAGGTTCTTCCGAAAAGAAGACGGGTCAGAAGGAAGCCATAACTAATTCCCACACAGCTCCAGACCTTCCACGCAAGCGCAAACTGCACTTGCGTGCGGGAGATGTTCTTATTTTCGAAGAAGTGGTCGGACCTGAGACGGGGGATTCGGCCGACGCGGATCCAAGCCGGCGACACGCGGTGCGCTTGATCAAGGTTGAGCGGGTCGTCGACCTGCTCAATGGGCGACCGGTTATGGAAATCGAATGGGCCGCGGAAGACGCTCTGCCATTTCCCTTCTGTCTTTCGGTGCGATTGCCCGCGCCTCAATGTAAATTAGTTACGGATGTCAGTGTCGCGCACGGGAATGTTGTCCTCGTCGATCACGGGCAAACCATCGATTCGCCCGAGCCGTTGGGTCAGGTCGGTAAAAAAGGAGAGGTCGGCGAATGCACGTGTGAGGGAAGCGTCGTTGAGATGACTTATCTGCCGGAAGTTTTTCGCCCCGATCCGTTGAAATATGGTCCGGTGACCTACAGGCAGACACTTGCAGATGGCTTCCCGCCGGCGTCCCAGTTGTTGCTGCAAGATCCTCGTATGGCAATCCCCGAGGTCACGCTTGTTGGTTTGCCTGGCGTGTGCCCGAAACCCGGCGACCTAAGCGGCCCGAGAACGCGGGACGGAATAAATCCCGCCGATCCCAAATGGCTCTGGTATCCACAACGTGATCTGCTTAGCAGCCAACGTCAGGACCACCATTTCGTCGTTGAAACGGACAACGATGGGCGCGCCCATTTGCGTTTTGGCGACGGCGAGCTTGGACAAATGCCCGAAGCATGCATGATCTTCAACGGACGCTATCGCGTCGGCAACGGACCAGCCGGCAACGTCGGCGCGGAAACCATTACGACGATGGTCACGCGAAATCAAACGGTAAGCGGAGTCCATTTGCGCCCGCGCAACCCGTTGCCGGCGCAAGGCGGCACCGCGCCGGAGCCAGTGAGCGAGGTCAGACTCTTTGCGCCGGGAGCCTTCCGCAAAGACCGACAACGAGCAATCACGGCCGACGATTATGCCTGGCTCGCCGAACGTCATGGAAAACTCCAGCACGCGGCGGCCGCGTTACGCTGGACGGGCAGCTGGTACCAAGTGCAAGTAGCGGTGGATCCGATTGGCACGGAAGAAGCGGATGAACCTTTGCTAGAAGAAATCGCGGGCTATTTGGACCGCTACCGCCGGATGGGTCATGATCTTGAGGTGAGGCCGGCCCGCTATGTCCCGCTGGACATCGAGTTGACTGTCTGTGTTCTGCCCCACTATCTGCGCGGTCACGTCGAAGCTGCGCTGCTGGATATCTTAAGCAACCGAGTGCTGCCCGACGGGCGCCTCGGATTCTTCCATCCCGACAACCTGACTTTTGGCGAAGGCGTCTATCTGAGCAAGCTGGTTTCGGCGGCGCAAGTCGTGACAGGCGTAGAAAGCGTGATGGTAACGAAGCTCGAACGGCAATTCGAAGGTCCGAATGGGGAAATCAAATCCGGTATTTTGCCCCTCGGTCCACTTGAGATCGCGCAACTGGACAATGATCCGAGTTTCCCCGAACACGGTGCCCTAAAGTTGACGATGGGGGGTGGACGATGAAAATGCCCTGTGGGTGCTGCGAGGGGACCGAAGTGCTGACTCCGATGACGACCGCCAATCGCCCGGGTCTCCCCGCGCTCTCGTGCCGTGTCGGCACACACGCCACGTTCCTCGAAACGATGAAGGCACGGCTATCGAATTTGTACCTCGAAATTCCCGAGGACGCGCTGGATGATCAGGGTCAACGTAAGTTCGCTAGGATTTATCCGCTGCGAAATTTGAAGACGCGCTCAGCCGACGATCCGGCCATCGCGTTGTTAGATTCTTGGGCAGTGGTCGCCGACGTGCTTACTTTTTATCAGGAGCGCATCGCCAACGAGGGTTACCTGCACACCGCCACAGAGCGCCGCTCGATATTAGAATTGGCGCGGCTAATTGGTTATGCGCTACGTCCGGGTGTCGCCTCGACCGTTTATCTGGCCTACACGCTTGACGAAGATCGGTCGGTGACACCACCCAAGCCGACGGTAGTGACGATTCCCGCCGGCGCGCGCGTGCAAAGCCTGCCGGGTCCTAGCGAGCTTCCTCAGTCTTTCGAGACCTCCGACGATTTGGAAGCGCGCTCCGCATGGAACAATCTTCAAGTGCGGCTCATCCAGCCACAAATCATCGATCAGAAGATTGCTAAGGATATCGATACGCTTTACTTCGAGGGGATCGGAACCAACCTTAGACCCAACGATCCTCTGCTGCTGGTCTTTGGGGACGCTGAGAAAGCACAGATCTTTCGGCTTGTCGACTATGCCGAAGCCCAGCCTGCCGATAACCGGACGAAGGCGAAGCTCCAAGGCGGCTCGGCCGATGTCGAGTCCTCTGAGTTTAAGCCGACCGACTTGGATACGTTGCTAAAACCGTTACAGATAGTTCCCCTACCGCAACGAGCCAACGCACTGCGCTTGCCACGTAGTGCGGCGCAAACTTTCAGTACAGCAGCAGACATTGGGCCCCAATTGCTGGTGACAATAAACCCAAATCTGAAAAACACGCTGTATCGCGCCTGGTCCGAAGCCAAAGTCACGAAATCCTCATCGCTCAAGAACGTCGGTACGTTTCGGGTGAAAGCTGCACTTTTCGGGCACAACGCGCCCCTCCAACTGCAGCCGCTATCCGAACCGAAAGATACCTACAAGATTGAGGCAAGCCCGACGCTGCTCAACACTTGGGGCGCGTTTGTAGATGCAAGGACCAAAAGCCTTAACGTTGTACTTTTAGACGCTCAGTACGATGGAATTAAACCCGACTCTTGGATAGTGATTGAACGGCCTGTTCTTAAGGGTCGAGGAAAGGCCCAGCAAGTTGTCAATTTCGAACGGACCAAGCACCAGGTGGACAAAGTAAACATCGTTGCCGGAGAGGCTCTCGGTATTAACGCTCGGGTGACTATGCTGACCCTTAAATCCGCCTGGCTAAACAAGCCCTCTCTCGACGACGTAAAGGGTTCAACACCATTTCTCAAAGGGACTACTGTTTACGCAAAATACGACCAACTGAGCTTGGCCGAAGAGTCGATTGAAGATTGTGTCGGCCACGATGACAATGACGCCGAAAAAGGGCGACGGATTGAATTAGATCGCTTGTACGATGAGTTGAATTCAGGTCGTTGGCTCATTGTTTCTGGTGAACGTGCGGATGTTCTAGACGCCAATAGTCAACCAATTCCTGGAGTGATCGCCAGTGAGTTGGTAATGCTGGCGAATGTAGAGCAAAGTTTTAACGACAAGCTGCCCGACGAGAAGACACACAGTACGCTAATCTTGGACAAGGGTCTTGCCTACTGCTACAAGCGCGACACTGTGCAGATCTACGGCAACGTGGTGAAGGCCACGCACGGCGAGACGCGCAACGAGGTGCTGGGTGGCGGAGATGGCAGCAAGGCACTGCAACAGTTTACGCTGCGCCAACCACCGTTGACGTTTGTCTCCGCGCCTAATCCTTCCGGCGTCGACAGCACGCTACAGGTACATGTCAATGACGTACTCTGGCATGAGACTGACAGCTTGGCCGGGCTCATGGCCACGGATCGAAAATTCATCACACGCACCGATGATGATGGAAAAACGACCGTGATTTTTGGCAACGGACAGCAAGGTGCACGATTGCCGACCGGGCCGGAGAACGTCAAAGCGGTTTACCGCAACGGCATTGGCAAACCGGGAAACGTAAAGGCCGGCCAGATCACATTGCTCGCGACGCGCCCGCTCGGAGTGAAGGCGGTCACCAACCCACTGCGTGCTTCCGGTGGCGCTGACAAAGAAAGTCGTGATCAAGCGCGGCAAAATGCGCCGTTGGCTGTGATGGCGTTGGATCGTTTGGTCTCGACCCAGGACTACGCCGACTTTGCGCGGACATTTGCCGGTATCGGCAAGGCCAGTGCCGTTCGCCTATCAGACGCGCATCGCCAGCTTGTGCACGTAACCATCGCGGGGGCAGATGATATTGCGATTGAGAAAACATCAGACTTGTATCGAAATTTGGTCCAGGCGCTCCACGACTTTGGCGATCCATACCTGCCGATTCAGGTCGACGTGCGCGAGCTGCTCGCGCTGATCATCAGTGCCAACGTGCGGGTGCTCCAGGACTATCAATGGGAGTCAGTCGAGCCTGAGATCCGCGCGGCGCTGCTTGATAAGTTTGGCTTTCAACGGCAAGAATTGGGCCAGCCTGTCTTTCTCAGTGAAGTTGTCAGCGCTATTCAGCGTGTACCCGGCGTCGCATACGTGGACGTGGATGTGTTCAACACCATATCAGAAGCGGAGCTGTCCACACTAGAACTGCTCAGGCAAAAACTCAAAGAGCTGACGGCTACGACGAAACCGGAGCCATATGTCGATGTGCGCCTCGCGGAAACGGTGGCGCAAGCGGGAAAGGGCAGATCCCCGTCCACGGCTGTCAACGGCATCTATCCCGCCCAATTGGTATTCGTGACTCCCGACGTGCCGGCCACGCTCATCCTTAACGAGGTGACTCGATGAACAATCCCGACCGCCTGTACGAATTGCTGCCGGTGGTGTACCGGCAGCGCGACGCCGAACAGGGCTACCCGTTGCGCGCCCTGTTGCAGGTAATTGCTGAGCAGGCGGACGTCGTCGAAGACGACATCAAGCGGCTTTACGAGAACTGGTTTATCGAAACGTGCCAAGACTGGGTGGTGCCGTACATCGGCGACTTGATCGGCTATCGGATCGTCCACGAGGCAGGCGAGCCTGGAGATGTGACCACACAGCAGGGGCGGGAGCGAAACAAGATCCTGATTCCACGCCGGGAAGTGGCGAATACGATTCGCTATCGCCGGCGTAAGGGAACGCTTGCGCTGCTCGAACTTCTCGCAAACAACGTCGCCGGCTGGCCGGCGCGGGCGGTGGAGTTTTACAAGCTGCTTGGCTGGACGCAGAACATCAATCACTTACATTTGCATCGGGGGGGAACAATAGATCTTCGCATGGGCGACACGCTCGATCGGCTCAACGGGCCTTTCGATGAGTTGGGCCACACGGTGGACGTGCGCCGGATTAATTCTCACCGGACGCAGGGGCGCTATAACGTTCCCAGCGTCGGCCTGTTTGTCTGGCGTCTCAGAAGCTATTCCTTAACTTCCACGCAAGCCAACTGCATTGACCGCCGCTTCGCCAGCTATACGTTCAGCATTCTCGGCAACGACGTTCCTCTATTCACACGGCCCCAGCGCAGTGTCGATGTGCACGGCGTCATTGGTGAATTGGACGTCCCCACTCCGATCCGGCGTCTCGACTTCGAGCTACGTGACGGTAAGACGGTCCAGGCTAACCCAGCGTATTACGGGCCCCGGAAAAGCCTGGAGATCTGGACCGGCACTCCGCCCAAGCCTATCCCGGTCGAGCACATTGTTCCTGCCGATCTGACACACTGGCACTATAGGCCACAAGAGCCGGGATATGTGGCTGTAGATCCACAACGTGGCCGGATGGCGTTCACCGAGCAGCAAGAGGGCGATGTCCTTGTGACTTACCACTACGGTTTCAGCACCGAGATGGGTGGCGGGGAATATGAACGGCCGCTGACCAATCCGTCGGATGATTTTGATCTCTTCCGCGTGCGAACCGTCTTCAATGGCGAGGGACACGCTCCGGCCGAAATGTTCCCGACGCTCGCCGAAGCCCTTCTCGCGGCCGAGAAGAGTGGAAAGCCGAATGTCGTCATCGAGATCTGCGATAGCTGCCTGTACGAAGAACATGTATCAATCAAGGTTGGCAAGGAGAAGTCATTTCAGATCCGCGCCGCAAACGGCACGCGCCCGGTAATTCTCATACCGGACGAGCGTGCCCGGCGCGACACGTTCTCGGTGACGCTCTCGTCCTGCGCTCGATTCGTAATGGATGGGGTGGTCGTGGCCGGCCGCGCAGTGCAGGTAAAAGGACCTGAACCGGAAGAGAAGCCGGCACAGGTGATCATCCGGCACTGCACGCTGGTGCCGGGCTGGTTGCTCGATGCCGAGTGCGAGCCCTGCTGTGCCGAGGAGCCAAGCTTGGAGATTAACGACGCCAATTGTTGTGTCCGGATCGAGCATAGCATCTGCGGTTCGATCTTCGTCAACAACAACGAGGTGGAGACCGATCCGATTTCAATTTATATCTCCGATAGCATCATCGACGCGACTAAC
>Ga0153915_10005313_pt1 | contig 11968 bp, 11 predicted proteins | sample Opewatmetagenome_2_FD_107003 | JGI IMG/M metagenome (GOLD analysis project Ga0153915, IMG submission 107003) | Freshwater wetland microbial communities from Ohio, USA - Open water 3 Core 3 Depth 3 metaG | ecosystem: Environmental > Aquatic > Freshwater > Wetlands | place: USA: Ohio, Lake Erie...
CAGCCCTTTCAGGTAAAGCGCGCCAGAAAACTCCGCCGCGACGAGCTCGGTCGCGCCGTTGGCGTGCGATTGCCATTCGCGGCGCCAAACGAGATCCCGGGTCAGGTGCTGGCAAAGAAAGACTTCCGGCGAAATCTGCACGATCCGGAAGCGTGCGATGCGATCGTCCCCGCCGAGCCTGACCGGTCGCGCGAGGTCCATCGGCGGCTGCGCAGCGATGCCCCGGGCGACGAGGTCGCGATGCGACGCCTCCGCGTCCGCTGTGGCGAACGCGAGCGCGGCAAGGCCCTCGCCGGCTTGCGCGCGCTTCCGATAGTGCTCGAGCCAGGGATGATCGCTCGACGGCTCGAGCAGCTCGAGGTAGGTCGAGCCGAGCATGATGCAATGGTTGCGCGAGCCGACGCTGTGCACGCCGAGCGGCGTCAGCGTGAAGCCCAGCGCAGAGAACGAGCGGGCCGCGAGCGCCAGGTCGCGCACCGCGATTACCGCGTGATCAACGGCGAGCGGCGGCAAGGGTCCTGAGGAACCGCTCCGGCGGCTGGTAGCCGATCACCCGCAGCCCGGCGATCTCCCGGCCGCCGGCATCGAAGAAAACGGTGCCGGGCGGTCCGAACAACGAGAAGCGCTTGAGCAGCTGACGGTCCGCCTCGCTGCCGGCCGTGACATCGGCCTGCAGGAGCAGCATGCCGTCGAGCGCCGCGCGCACGCGCCGGTCGGAGAAAGTGAACTTCTCCATTTCCCTGCACGATACGCACCAGTCCGCGTAGAAGTCGAGCATCACCGGCCGGCCGGCGCTCTGCAGCGCCTGGTCGAGCTCGCGGAGCGAGGCAATGCGCTTCCACGGCGTCGGCGACTGGCTCTGCGCGGCGCCGCCCATCAGCCCGGCAAGCGGCTGCAGGGGATCGCGGCTTCCCGCAAGCGCTCCGACGAGCAGCGCGATACCCGCGACCAGGGCGACGATCCCGGCGCCCTTCCACACGCGCCACCAGCCCGAGGCGCCTGCCGGCACGGCATCGAGTGCGCGCAGGAACATCGCGGCGCCGATGAGCAGCGCCGCCCACGCCATCATCTCCACTCCCGCCGGCAGCACGGGGGAAAGGATCCAGAGCGCCACGGCCAGGAGCAGCACGCCGAAAAACTTTCGCACGCCGACCATCCAGGCGCCGGCGCGCGGCAGGAGCGCGCCCTCCGACACGCCCACCGCGATGAGCGGCAGCCCCATCCCGAGGGCGAGCGAGAAAAGCGCGGCGCCGCCGAGCACGACGTCGCCGCTGCGGGATATCTGCAGGAGCGTTCCCGCGAGCGGCGCAGACACGCACGGGCTGACGATCACCGCCGAGAGCACGCCCATCGCCGCGACGGACGCGATGCGGCCGCCGCGCAGGCGGCCGTGCGTCGCGTGCAGCCGATGATGCAGGAACCCGGGCAGGCCAAGCTCGTAGAAGCCGAACATCGAGAGCGCGAGCGCAACGAAGATCGCGGCGAACGCGCCGAGCACCCACACGCTCTGCAGATACGAGGCGATCAGCGAGCCGATGTACGCGGCGGCGATGCCGGCCGCCGCGTAGGTCGCCGCCATGCTGAGCACGTAGGTGAGCGAGAGCGCGAGCGCGCGCGACTTGTTGAGGCTCTTGCCTTCGCCGGCGATGATGCCGGAAAGGATGGGAATCATCGGCAGCACGCACGGCGTGAACGCCAGCAGCACGCCGAGCGCGAGGAAGCCGGCGATCGCCAGCGCGAAGTTGCCTTGCAGAAGGCGGGCGATCTCGAGATCGCTCGCATAGATGGAAAGGCGCGGCTCCGGGGGCGGCGACGCGGATCCGGCGCTGAGCCCGGGCGCGTCGAGCGCGGCCACCTGCAGGCTGGCGCGCGAGTCCATCGGCACGTAGCACACGCCGGCATCGGCGCAGCCCTGCGAGGTCACCTTGAGCTCGAAGCGGCCCTCGCCGTGCACGGGAACGCGGATGCCGACCTGCTGGCGGTAGATCGGCGTCTCGCCGAAGAACTCGTCCTTGTGCGGCAGTGCCGCCGGAAACTCCGGCGCGCCGAGCGAGACCCCGGGATTGCCCTCGGCCGCGAAGCGCAGCCGGTCGCGGTAAAGGTAGTAGCCGGGGGCAATCACGAAGCGCACGTCCACCGCGGGGCCCGCGACCATCCGCGCGGAGAACTGGAAGGCCTTTTCCGGCTCCAGCAGATCGTCCGCCAGGGCGATGCGCGCCGCGACGAGGAGCGCGGCGAGGAGCAGCAGGCGCTTCACGGGCGCGTCTCGCCCGCGACCCATTCCAGGTACGCGGGCAGGCCGCGCTCCACCGGAACGGCGATGATCTCGGGCAGCTCGTAGGGATGCGCGGCGCGCAGCGCCTGCTCGAGCGCCGGATAGCGCTCCGCGGTCGTCTTCATGAGCATCGGATGCTCTTCGTCGCGCTGCACGGCGCCCTTCCAGCGATAGACCGAGCGGCACGGCGCGAGGATGTTCACGCAGGCCGCCAGTCGCTGTTCGACAAGCATGTCGGCCAGCCGTTCGGCCGCCGCACGCTCCGGTACGTTGGTCAGCACGAGCAGGGTGGTCATGACGGGCTATTCTATTTCGCCGAGATAGGCGACGCGCACGCGCGGATGCTCGAGCAGCCCTGCCGCTTCGCCGGAGAGCGCGATCGCGCCGGATTCCAGGACGTAGCCGCGATGAGCGACTTCGAGAGCGAGCCGGGCGTTCTGCTCGATGAGGAGGATCGTCACGCCCTCGCGCGCGATGTCGCGCACGAGCTCGAAGATGCGAGCGACCATCAGCGGCGCGAGCCCCATCGACGGCTCGTCGAGAAGCAAGAGGCGCGGCCGCGCCATGAGCGCGCGGGCGAGAGCGAGCATCTGCTGCTCGCCTCCCGACAGCGTGCCGGCGATCTGCCGCCGCCGCTCCTTCAGCCGCGGGAAGCGCTCGTACTGCTCCGCCGGGTCGGCCGCGCCGCCCCGCCCGTAGGCGCCCATGGCCAGGTTTTCCTCCACGGTGAGCTGCGAGAAGATGCCGCGCCCCTCCGGCACCATGACCAGCCCCTTGCGCGGCAACTCGTGCACGGCGGCGTGGCTGATGTCCTCGCCCGCATAGACGATGCGCCCCGAGCGCGACGCGACGAGCCCGCAGATCGCCTTCAGCGTCGAGCTCTTGCCCGCCCCGTTGGCACCGATCAGGCAGACGAGCTCGCCTTCCGCGACCTCCAGGTCGATTCCGTTCACCGCGTGGATGCCGCCGTAGCGGACCCCGAGCTGCTTCAGCTCAAGCAGCGCGCGAGGCATCGCTAAGCCGCCTTGTGCGGCGTTCCAAGATAGGCCTCGATGACCTTCGGGTCGCGGCTCACCTGCGCCGGCGCGCCCTCGGCGATTTTCTCGCCATAGTCGAGCACGAGCACGCGGTCGCAGACGTTCATCACCAGGCGCACGTCGTGCTCGATGAGCAGCACCGTCGTGCCATCGCCGCGGATCCGGCCGATCAGCTGGCCGAGCGCGAGCCGCTCGGCCGGGTTCATGCCGGCCGCCGGCTCGTCCAGGGCCAGCAGCTTCGGCTCGGTCGCCAGCGCACGCGCGATCTCCAGCCGTCGCTGGTCGCCGTAGGGCAGGCCCGCGGCACGGTCATTGGCACGCGAGCGGATGCCGACGTAATCCAGGAGCTCGAACGCTCGCCGCTCGATGCTCTTCTCCTCGGCGAGCGTGCGCCGGTCGCGCAGGATCGCCCCCAGCACGCCGGCGCGCGTGCGTGCATGGCGCCCGACCATCACGTTCTCGAGCGCCGAAAGGTTGGCAAACAGGCGGATGTTCTGGAAGGTGCGGGCGATCCCGGCGGCGGCGATGCGGTGCGGCGGCAGGCCGGTGATGTCGTCCCCCAGGAACGTGAAGGTGCCGCTATCGGGCGGGTAGACGCCGGTGAGCAGATTGAAGAGCGTGGTCTTGCCGGCGCCGTTCGGTCCGATCAGCCCGTAGATCTCGCCCGCCGCGATCTCGAGCGAAACGCGCTGCAGCGCCTGCAGCCCGCCGAAGCGCTTGCCGACGGCCTGCGCGGCCAGCAGCCGGTTCACGAGCCAGGCTCCGCCAGCTCGCGCTTGCGCACGGCGGAGGGCAGCAGGCCGGCCGGGCGAAACAGCATGATCAGCACCATCGCGACGCCGAAGAGCAGCATGCGGATCACCTCCGGGTCGACGAGCGAGCGCCCGAAGAGCGCGCGCTGCAGCGGCTCGACGGTCCAGCGCAGCACTTCCGGCGTGAAGGACAGGAGCAGCGCCCCGAGGATGACGCCCCAGACGTTGCCCATGCCGCCGAGGACGACCATGGAAACGACCAGGATGGACTCGACGAGCACGAAGCTTTCCGGAGAGATGAAGCCCTGGATGGCGGAGAACATCCCGCCGGCGACGCCGCCGAAGGTCGCCCCCATCGCAAAGGCGAGCAGCTTGAGCCGGGTCGTGTTGATGCCCATCGCCCGCGCCGCGACCTCGTCCTCGCGGATCGCCTCCCAGGCGCGGCCGATGCGCGAGTTCTGCAAGCGCAGGTTGACGCCGATGATGACCAGCAGCAGGACGAGCAGCGCGTAGTAGTACTTGACCGGCCCGCTGAAGCCGAGGCCGTGCCAGGCCTGCGGCTGCGCGAAGCTGAAAGCGCCGATGCGCAGCGGATCGATTCCTGCGATCCCCTGCGGTCCGTTCGTGATGTTGACCGGCTGCGACAGGTTATTGAGGAAGATGCGCACGATCTCCCCGAACCCGAGCGTGACGATGGCGAGGTAGTCGCCGCGCAGCTTGAGCGTGGGCGCGCCGAGCAGCACCCCGAACAGGGCGGCGATCGCGGCGCCGATCGGCAGGATGATCCAGAAGGGCAGGTGCAGGCCGAAGTGCGGGCTGGCGAGCAGCGCGTAGACATACGCGCCGACGGCGTAAAAGGCGATATAGCCCAGGTCGAGCAGCCCGGCGAGCCCGACCACGATATTGAGGCCCAAGGCAAGCAGGCAGTACAGGATCGCGTAGTCCGTGATGCGCACCCAGCTCGTGCCCGCCTGCGCGAGCAGGAACGGCAGCACCGCGAGGCAGCCGGCGACGAGCACCATGCCGCCCCATTTCCTCTTCGTCACGCGCGGTCCCCCACGCGCTCGCCGAGCAGCCCCGAAGGACGGAAGACCAGCACGAGGATCAGCACGAGGAAGGCGAACACGTCCTGGTAGTTGGAGCCGAACAGGATCAAGTGGCCGCCGCCGCGGCACGCATCCAGGTGCGGCGCGAGGAGCGAGTACCCGCACAGATCCGTGAGATCGCCGATGTACCCGGCACCCAGCGCCTCCACGATGCCGAGCAGGACGCCGCCGAGCATCGCGCCCGGAATGTTGCCGATGCCGCCCAGGACCGCGGCGGAGAAAGCCTTGAGCCCGAGGATCGAGCCCATCGTGTACTGGGCAATTCCGTAGTAGCTGCCGACCATGACGCCGGCCACCGCGGCGAGCGCGGCGCCGATGACGAAGGTGGCGGCGATGACGCGGTTGACGTCGACGCCCATGAGACCGGCGACCTGCGCGTTTTGCGCGGTGGCACGCATCGCCGTGCCGAGCCGCGTGCGGTACACAAGGAAGGCGAGCCCCGCCATGAGCGCAAGGCACAGGCCGATGATGGCGATCTGCACGTTCGTGATGCTGGCGCCGAAGAAGGTATAGCTGCGCGTGTCGATGATCTGGGGAAAGGCGAGCACGTTGCGGCTCCAGACGAGCAGCGCCACGTGCTGCAGGACGATCGAGACGCCGATCGCGGTGATGAGCGGCGCGAGGCGCGGCGCCTGGCGCAGCGGCCGATAGGCAAGGCGCTCCATGGCGTAAGCGACCAGCATGCAGACCGGAATGGCGCAGGCCGCGCCCGCGAGCACGACCGCGAGCGGCGGCAGTCCCGAGGGAGCGAGCGCGCCGATGACCGAGAGCGCCACCATCGCGCCGATCATCACCACTTCGCCGTGCGCGAAGTTGATCAGCTGGATGATCCCGTAGACCATCGTATAGCCCAGCGCCACGACGGCATACACCGCGCCGAGCGTGAGGCCGTTCACCACCTGCTGCAGGAAAACGTCCACCGCGGCCAAGCCTAAACCAAAAACAAAAACGGCACCCGAAGGTGCCGTTCGTCCCGCATGCGGCGGCCTTACTTGCCGCTGCTCATCGTCTTCAGGAACTCCTCGTAGGGAAGCGTCTTGCCGGCCTTCACCACGGCAATCGGCTCGATCTTGCCGCCCTTCATGGTGAAGATCGTGATCTCCGCGTCCTTGCGATCGCCCTTCGCATCGAAGGCGATCGGCCCCGTGGCGCCGTGGTAGCTGATCTTCTGCAGCTCGGGGAGGTACTTCGCCGGGTCGGCGGAGTTCGCCTTCTTCATCGCCTCGATGAGCAGGTTGGCGGCGTCGTACGTGAACGGCGCGTACAGGATCGGGTCCTGGTTGAAGCGCTTCTTGTAGGCCTCGAGGAACTTGCTCGACGCGGCTTGCGGCGGGATGCCCGCCTGCGAGCAGAGCAGTCCCTCGGCCGCCTTGCCCGCAAGCTCCGCCATTTTCTCGGTGCACGCGCCATCGCCGAACGAGAAGACCGCCTTCATGCCGAGCTCGCGTCCCTGCTTGAGCAGCGGCCCGCCGGTCGCGTCCATGCCCCCGTAGAACACCGCATCGGGGTGGCGGCCGCGCAGCTTGGTCAGGATGGCTTTCCAGTCGGCGGTCTTGTCCGTGCCCTTCTCGCGCGGCAACACCTTGATGTGGGCCGCCTTCAGGGTCTTCTCGACCTCGTTGGCGATGCCTTCGCCGTAGGCGGTCGCGTCGTCGATGACCGCGACGAGCTTGGGCTTCTTCTGCGCCGCGAGGTAGCTTGCGATCGCCGGCCCCTGCTGATCGTCGCGCCCCACGACGCGGAACACGTTGTTGAAGCCCTGCTCGGTGAGCTGCGGGTTGGTGGCCGAGCCGGTGATCATCGGAATGCCGGCCTGGTGATAGATCGCCGAGGCGGGAATCGTGACGCCGGAGTTGAGGTGGCCGACCACGCCGTTGACCTTCTCGTCGACGAGCTTCTGCGCGACCGTGGTTCCGGTCTTCGGATCGGCCTGATCGTCCTCGCCGACCAGCGTGAACTTCGCGGGCTTGCCGCCGATCGTGATGCCCGCCGCGTTCGCTTCCTCGACCGCGAGGAGCGCGCCGTTCTCGTTGTCCTTGCCGAGGTGCGCGATACCCCCGGTGAGCGGCGCAACGTGGCCGATCTTGATCTCCAGCGCGCCGGCCGGTTCCGCCTTGGCCGGCGGCTTCTGCTCGCCGCATCCGGCGACGGCGAGCGCGATCGCGAGAGTGGCGAGCGAAAGATTGCGGTTCTTCACGGCATCCTCCGGGGAATTGAAACCACTACTTGAGCGACAGGATCCAGCTCACCAGCGACTTGATGTCCGCATCCGGCACCTGGCTGTTGGGCGGCATCGGCACCGCACCCCAGACTCCGGCGCCGCCCTTCTTCACCTTCTCGAAAAGCTTCGCCGGCGCAGCCTTGTCGCCGCGGTACTTGGCGGCGACGTCCTTGTAGGCCGGCCCGACGACTTTCTTGTCGACGGAGTGGCAGGCGAAGCAGTTGTGCTTCTTGGCGAGCGCTTCCTGCGCGTGCGCCACCGGAACGAGCGCAGCTGCCGCTACGCCCATGACCAAAGCCAGGGTCTTCATCGTGCTTTCTCCTTACAGGTAGATTGCAATTCTACGAGATTGCTGATCGGCTCCAGGCAGGTAACGCCGCGGCACAGCCATCCGTTGACCGCCTCGGGGCGAGCCGGCTTGTCGAGCGTCGCCGGCAGGCCCGGAGTCCCGTCGGCGATGGCGAGGACGAGCGTGTCGGGCAGATACTCCGCCGCGAGCCCCTCCTGCCAGCGCTGGAGCTCCGCTCCTCGTCCGCGCAGGACGAGCACCGAGGGCGGCGCGAGCTGCTCGGATAGCGCTATCGCCATGCTGGCAAATCCGGCGGGGCGCTCGCTTATGAGGGGATAAAAAAGTTCTAGGGTCCGCTCGGCCGAGCGCCGATAGCGCTCTTCGCCGGTGAGCGCCGCGAGGCGGCCGAGGGCCCACGCCGCCACGGCGTTGCCCTAGGCGCTCGCCTGGTCGTGCCCGGGCTTCGGCCGGTGGAACAGCCGCTCGTGCTCCGCAGCGGTGAAGAAAAAGCCGCCCAGCTGCGGGTCCTCGAACTGCTCGAGCAGCACGTCCGCAAGCGCGCGGGCCCATCCCAGATCGCCGGGCCTGAACTCGGCCTGCAAGAGCTCCAGCAGCGCCGCGACGAGGAAGGCGTAGTCGTCGAGATACGCATTCAGGTGCGCACGGCCATCCTTGTACGTCGCCTGCAGCCGCCCGCCCTGCCACATGCGCGCGCGCAGGAAATCGAGCGCCCGGCGCGCCGAGGCGATCCACTCGGGCCGGCGGAAGACGCGGCCGGCGTGGGCCATGCCGCGAATGGCGAGCGCGTTCCACGAGACGAGCACCTTCTCGTCGCGGCCCGGTCGCACCCGCTTCGCGCGAGCGGCGAACAGCTTGGCGCGCGCCGCGGCGACGAGCGGCGCCGCCGCGTCGCTCGCGCGCTCGAATCCGTGCAGATGCCAGAAGCGGCCCTCGAAGTTGGCCGCGCGATCGAGCCCGAAGCGGCGCGCAAGAGCCGCGTACTCCTCGGCGGAAAGGAGCGCGCGGACCTCATCGCGACTCCAGACGTAGAACTTGCCTTCCTCGTGCTCGCTGTCGGCGTCCAGAGAGGAGTAGTAGCCGCCTTCGGGCGACTGCATTTCGCGCATCAGCCATTGCGCCGTCTCGGCGGCCGCCCGCTCGTAGAGCGGTTCGCGGGTCACGAGCCACGCATCGGCCAGCAGGCCGAGCAGCGGCCCGTTGTCGTAGAGCATTTTCTCGAAGTGCGGAATCATCCACTGCGCATCGACGCTGTAGCGGTAGAAGCCGCCGCCGAGTTGGTCGAACACGCCGCCCTCGCACATACGCGTCAGGGTGACGCCGACGATCTCGTTCGCGCCCTGGCGCAGACACAGCTCGAGATCCGGGAGGTGCGGGAACTTCGGCGCGCCGCCGAACCCGCCGAGCGTCGCATCGAAGCTCGCGCGCAGCTCGTCCAGGAGTCGGGCGATGACGTCCGCGGAAAATTGCTCTCGCACGGCGCGAGATCGCGGCAGCGTGCGGCCGAAGGCGTCCTCGAGCGCCGCATTCTGCGTGGCGATATCCGCCTGCCGCTCGCGCCAGATGGTGGCAATGCGCTCGCAAAGCTCCGCGAACCCCGGCAGGCCGTAGCGCTGCACTTTCGGGAAATACGTCCCGCCGAAGAACGGCGCGCCCTCCGGCGTGAGGAACATCGTCAGCGGCCAGCCGCCGGGCCGCTGGGCGAGCATCTGGTGCGCCGTCTGGTACACCAGGTCGAGATCCGGCCGCTCCTCCCGATCGACCTTCACGTTGACGAAAAGGCGGTTCATCACTTCCGCCACCTCCGGGTCCTCGAAACTCTCGTGCGCCATCACGTGGCACCAGTGACAGGCCGAGTAGCCGATCGAGAGCAGGATCGGCTTGCCCTCGGCGCGCGCGCGCTCGAGCGCCTCGGTTCCCCAGGGATACCAGTCGACCGGGTTCGCCGCGTGCTGCTGCAGGTACGGGGAAGTTTCGTGCGCTAGGCGATTCAGCATGAGGGGAGCGCAGAGCCTCCGGCGAGCTTAACATCGGCCCCATGACGCGCGAGCTTGGCCGCGAGGTGCTGGAGTTCTGGTTCGGCAGCGGGCAGGACTACGGCCAGCGTCACCGGCGCTGGTTCGCGAAAGACCCCGCGTTCGACGCCGAGCTGCGCACGCGCTTCGCGCCCCTTCTCGAGGAGCTCGCGGCCGGCGCGTACCGCGCGTGGCTCGACGAGCCGCGCGCCTGCCTCGCCCGCATCGTCGTTCTGGATCAGTTCTCGCGCCAGATCCATCGCGGTTCGGCGCGCGCCTTTGCCACGGATGCGCTCGGCCTGGAATCGGCGCGCCTTGCCGTGCAGCGGCAATACGACGCCGCAATGCTCCCGGTCGAGCGGCTCTTCACCTACCTGCCCTTCGAGCACAGCGAGTCGCTCGCGGACCAGGAACGCGCCTGCGAGCTCATGCAGCCGCTCGCGCAGTTTCCGGAAACGGACGACGCGTTGCGCTATGCCAGCGCGCACCGGGATATCGTCGCTCGCTTCGGCCGCTTCCCGCACCGTAACGCCGCTCTCGGGCGCAGGAGCGCGCCCGGGGAGCTCGAATTTCTCAAACAGCCGGGATCAGCTTTCTGAATCGGTAATCGCGCCGCGCGAGGCCGTGGACACGAGCCTCATGTACTTGGCGAGCAGGCCTTTCGTATACCGAGGCTTGGGCTGCTTCCACTTCTTGCGGCGCGCGGCGAGCTCCTTCGCCGGCACGTTGAGCTGGATGAGCCGTTTCGCGGCGTCGATGGTGATCGAGTCGCCCTCCTTCACGAGGGCGATCGTGCCGCCGACGTAGGCTTCGGGCGCGACGTGGCCGACCACCATGCCCCAGGTGCCGCCCGAAAAGCGGCCGTCGGTGAGCAGGCCCACCGATTCGCCCAGCCCCTGGCCGATGAGCGCGGAGGTCGGAGCGAGCATCTCCTGCATGCCGGGCCCGCCCTTCGGGCCTTCGTAGCGGATGACGATCACGTCGCCGGGCTTGATGCGCTTGGCCATGATCGCCTTCATGCTGGCGTTCTCCGAATCGAACACGTGTGCCGGCCCCGTGATCGAGGACTTCTTGAGCCCCGTGATCTTGGCGACGCAGCCCTCGGTGGCGAGATTGCCCCTGAGGATCGCAAGGTGGCCCTGCCGGTAGAGCGGCTTCGTCCAGGGACGGATCACTTCCTGGTCGGCGCGCGGCTCGTCGGGGACGTCCTTCAGCACGTCGGCCATGGTGCGTCCATGGATCGTGATGCACTCGCCGTGCAGCGCGCCGTTGGCGAGCAGGATCTTCAGCACCTGCGGCACGCCGCCTGCGCGATGGAAGTCCACGGCGACGAAGCGCCCGGAGGGCTTGAGGTCGCAAAGCACCGGCACCTTGCGGCGCACGCGCTCGAAATCGTCGATCGTCCACTTCACGCCGGCCGCCGCTGCGATGGCGAGGTAGTGCAGAACGGCATTGGTCGAGCCTCCGGTCGCCATAACCAGGGCGACGGCGTTCTCTATGGACTTGCGCGTGATGATGTCGCGCGGCTTGAGGTCGTTGCGGATCGCCTGCACCAGGACGCGCGCCGACTCGGCGGCCGAGTCCGCCTTTTCGGGGTCGGGGGCGGCCATTTGCGAGGAGCCGAGCAGGCTCATGCCGAGCGCCTCGAACGAAGAGCTCATCGTATTGGCGGTGTACATGCCGCCGCAGGCACCGACGCTCGGGCAGGCGTTTTTCTCGATCCCGACGAAATCCTCTTCGCTCATCCTGCCGGCGGCGAAGGCGCCAACCGCCTCGAACGCCGAGACGATCGTCAGGTCCTTGCCCTTCCACTTGCCGGGCTTGATCGTGCCGCCGTAGACGTAGATGCCCGGGACGTTCATGCGCGCCATCGCCATCATCCCGCCCGGCATGTTCTTGTCGCAGCCACCGACCACCAGCACCCCGTCCATCGCCTGGCCGTTCACGCTCGTCTCGATCGCGTCGGCGATGACTTCACGCGACACCAGCGAGTACTTCATCGCCTCGGTACCCATGCCGATGCCGTCGGTCACCGTCGGCACGCCGAAGGTCTGCGGCTTCGCCCCTGCGCTCTCGAGTGCGGCAACGGCGCGCTCGATGAGCGGCTGGATGCCGGCGTTGCAGGGGTTCATGGTCGAGTGGCCGTTGGCCACTCCGACGATGGGCTTGTCGAGATCGGCGTCGCCGAAGCCGACGGCCCGCAGCATGGCGCGGTTCGGCGAGCGGGCGACGCCCTGGGTGATGAGGCGTGAGCG
>Ga0153915_10005314_pt1 | contig 11968 bp, 4 predicted proteins | sample Opewatmetagenome_2_FD_107003 | JGI IMG/M metagenome (GOLD analysis project Ga0153915, IMG submission 107003) | Freshwater wetland microbial communities from Ohio, USA - Open water 3 Core 3 Depth 3 metaG | ecosystem: Environmental > Aquatic > Freshwater > Wetlands | place: USA: Ohio, Lake Erie...
AAGAGGGACAACTGGGCGATGTTCAACGACGGATACTGATCGGTGTACCAGAGCACATAATCGTACAGTAGGAAGGTGTAGATCAGGGCCGGATCGACAACAGACGGCACGAGCCGACCGGACCTGCCCGCAGCCTTGTCAGCCAGTGTAACGCCGAGGGTAATGTTCAGATTGTCCACGTCGGTGAAACTTCCTCCCCCTGCGGCCGCAAGCGAATTCCGATACGTTGACAGGGCGGCTGCGGCATCCGTGTTGGCGTAGTCACTCACGATCAGCATGGTCCCGTGAGGGCGTCTGACGTACCACCGGTCAGCCCCGGAGGGGATGCTGAGCGGCCCGCTGTATTCGCCGGCAACATCTTTCGCCTCGACGTAGAACACGTTGTTCGCGTTCAGGAGGAGACCGGAGATTTGCCCGCGGTACTGTCCCCCCAGGAACGGTCCGGCATAGAGATCCGCCGTGACACTTGCTCCCGCTGCATCGCTGCGCGATCGGGGGACCACGAGAGTAATCATCGTGTCGCGCAACGGAATGGTTACCCAGTGTGCCGGATCGCTCGTGTCATTCAGAGCAATACGGTACGAGCGGAGCGTGTTGTTCCCATCAGGGTCGGATCCCGACCATATGAATGAAGCAACGGTGAAGGTCGTATCCGCCTGACGGAACAGCACGGTCGGATCGAGTGGGTTGGGGACGGCCGACACCAGTGGTGGAGAGTTGCGTATGGGGAAAGTCAACACTGCACCTTTCGGATCGGTCGCCTGCTGCAATGTGGGAAGTCGGACATCAGCGCCGTCGAATACCCCGTTGTCATTCTTGTCCCAGTACGGGAGCGGCTGAAAGCGGACGATGCTCTGTGGGGGCAGACCCGGGAATCGGTCGTCAACCGCACGGACAACGACAACGAACCGCTTGAAGAGAGTATCAAGGGGGAACAGAAGTAGCGTGTCGTTCGTCGTCACCCACGTGTAGCGCATCGGATCCGGAAACGGCACAGAGGTGACGTTGCCGGTCACGGACGCAAAAGAAAAGAGAAAGCCTCGGACAACTCCATCCGGGTCTTCTCCCCACCACCGCAGGCGCTGGCGGCTCACGGTTGTCGCGATCGTTGAATCGGGATAGAGCCAAAGAGACGTCATGGGCGGCCGGTCCGCAATCGGGACGTCGGAGAGATATTCGTTGCAGCTGACGAATGAGGCCAGCAGCAGAGCCAGCACAATATGGATGAAACGGGATTGCATTGAGTACGCGTCACCCCCCTCCCCTCTCACCCACTCCTGCTAACGCAGAGAGTGGGTGAGAGGGAGAAACGCAGGGAGCTATTTCACAAACATCATTTTCTTAACCTGTGTAAACTGCCCGGCTTGGATGCGGTAGAAGTAGATTCCGGTAGACAGGGAGCTGGCATCAAACTGCACAGTGTAGCGACCCGATTCCTGCACCTGATCCACGAGTGAGCCAATCTCCTGCCCGAGGAGATTGTACACCCTCAGGGTGACGTGGTTGGCAGCCGGGATTGCATACTGGATGGCAGTAGTCGGGTTGAACGGATTCGGATAGTTCTGCTCGAGCGCGTAGACCGTCGGCTTTGTCGCCGAACCGGTTCCGGGAACGTCAGTGACCACCCCAAAGTCCGCATTGGTGCGCGGGACGAACTTGTATTGATTGAAACTATAATAGACGATCCCCGTCAACGACGAGATCTTGTCCCCCAGCTTGAGAATAGTCTTGCCCGTGTCGGTGCGCATATTGGAAAAGTCATTGCGCCCTCCCTGCTGAACGACCACAGCGCTGCTCCCGTCGCTGACCGAGTATTCTGTCTGGTCTGAGTATGTCGGGTTCGTGTCGGTCACCGCGACATTATTGAAGCGAACCAGCATCCCCTCATACGCCTCCGCACTTGGGATTCCGTTGCCAACGTTGAAGTTGCCGGTCGGGAGGACTACCGGCGCGGGCTCCGGATTGCCGCTGGAGTGCTTGACAACCGCTGTGAGGTTCCCGAGACGCGTTACTTCGAACTGCTCCTGTACCGTGCCCGTCACGGTGATACTATCGCCATTACGGACCGCCGCCATCTGTGCCTGAGTCGCAGAGTCACTCGTGGTCAGCCAGATACCGCTCCAGGGCTGATTTGAGCTCTGCATATACCATGCGCTTGTCCAGCCGGAGTTCTTCGGCGAGAGAGCGATGTGTGCGGTGTCCGCCGTAACAATTCCGGATAGGGAGATGACCGCTCCAAGGTACGGAGTCCGGCCGACGACGTATGGCGTGTACTGGACATCACGAATGGTGATCGGACGATTGAGGACCGTATAGAAGAAGAACCCAAGCGATGTATCAGTTGCCGCGCCGCCTAACGAGGAATTCGCAAGTACCACCGTATGCAGCAGGGAATCCATCGCCGTCATGAAGTAACGAACAACGGAATTCGCGGACTGCATCGGTATGCTTGCGGCATAGGTCGTATCGGCCGCCCGAAACGCCATTGTGAGAGGTGCAAAGGGCGAACCGTCAACACTGTAGTACAGTGACACAACCTGGATGGCGCTTCCCCCGGGGAGTCTGCTGACCCTGACGCTAACTACCGGGGTCGAGTCCGGTGATACGACAACCGGATTGCGCCGGTGCGTCGAGATAAGAGGGGGAACGAAGCCAATCACCACATCTCCGTAATAGAGCGGCGCTACACGATAACCTCTCGGACCTTCAGATTGCGCCGACGTGGCAATCACGCCACGGAGCGTATCGATGCGGACTCCCACACCCAGCCCCGCGTAGATTTGACTCCAGAGTGGATCCGGACCCGGGTGGTCGGCGCTTGATCCCTGCAGGGTGAAGTAGCGAGAATAGTCGTAGTCGCTGATCTCGTTCCCCAGTTCGTCCACAGCACTAAATGTGCCGCGGCTAGGATTGACTTTTCCGTCAACGGTCAGATTATGAAACTCCACCAGCATGGATTCAAACGGTTCGCCTGTGGCGTACTGCACCTTGCCGGTGGAGAATATCCCGGTGTAGAAATCGCCTACATTCATGACAATCGGTTTGGGAAGCGGAGCAGAACCCACGATGTCAAGGTTATGTCCCGCCACAGGCTGGAATTGTGTGAGACTGAATCCGCGAGAACTCGGGAATTCGCTGATGGTACCGGTGACGGTGATGACATCTCCTGGTGCCACATTGTAGAAGCCATCGGCGGTAAGCTGGGTCGAGTCGTCAATACTGGCGCGTAGCAACAGCCCCTTCCACTGGCTCACCTGTGCCGTATCGTAGAGAAGCATTGTCCAGCCCTGCGCCGTGTAGGTGATGACTTTTAGGGGAACTACGACCAATGCTGGGACGATCATTGTATCTCCCAGGTACGGGGAGCTCTGGAGAGTCCAACGCGGTTGGTTCGTATTGAGGCTGAAGTTGGGAATCCCATCCGCCGTCATGAGTGACTCGGCAGGAACTTGCTGGAGATCGACGATTCGGACAACTGGGTATTGAACGACAACACGGTCAAGCCAGATATCACTTGTGCCGCTGTCCGCCACGGCCTCGAACCCGATCTTCGCGTTCGGCTGATTCCCCAGGTACGAATCCAGAACCGCGTAGCCTTGCTTCCACGTCCCGTCACCGGCGGTCGTGCCGAAGCCCTGAACTGCCACCCATGTAGCTCCGCCGTCCGTTGACGCTTTCACCCACAAGGTATCTGTCCCACTGACATTAACGTAGAAGAACCGCGCACGAACACGGGTCGAGTCCGTGAAATTCATCACCGGGCTTTCGATTCTGGTTATCGTTCCCACGGGCGCCGTTGACGAAGGGAACCACGCCACGGCCGCCCGCTGATTGGCCCCGGACGCTTTGGGAACACCCGCCCCCGTCAGGACTCCCTTCTTCTGATCCCAATCAACATTTCCGACCACATTCGACTTCGTCCACCCGGCGGGTGCGCCACCCGCCCAGTCCGTCTCGAAACCCTCATACAGCCACATCGGCACCTGGGCAAGTGCAAAGGACGTCACAAACAGTAACCCGATTACTGAAACGAAGCATCGCTTCATTGTTCCCTCCTGTAGAAGAAAATTGACTTCCTATTTGATGACAAGAAATTTTCCAGTTGAGACGTTTCCGGTCTCGAGATCCTTCACACTGAACAGATAGAGACCGGTGGCGATCGCCTGATCGAATTTGGTAATCAGATCCCAGCCGTGCTCTCCGCCGGAGAACTGTGGACTTGACTGCGAGCCGGCGAACCGCTGGAACCAGACGATGTCGGAGCCGTTGTATGTAGCGCCGTCGTGGTCGATCTCTTTGATGATGTCTCCGGCAAGGGTGTAGATACGGATGTCGCAACGACCCGGGAGATTGTAAAAATACAGTTTCCGGTTTCGCTCCCCTGATCCATCCCAGACTGCATTGGCATAATATGGGTTTGGATAGACACCGATCCGGCGTGTTCCACCTGGCGTCGCGGGGGTTCCGGGAACAAGGCGGCGAACCTCAGTCTTGCTCTCGAGCGAGGAGATGCCATTTGCAGTATCACCTCGATCAAACGCAGACACACCATACACGTACTGCCAGCCATTCAGGTGATTCACGGTTTGTCCGGCAGGAGGAAAGCGGTACCAGTACGCAACCGTATCGCCCTGGAAATATTTCGGCTCCGTGAGGGTAATTGCGCTGAAACCAGTGTTGTAGCCGATACTGTCATCAGCGCGATCGAACTCCCCGGCCATCGTCATGGTAAGGAGAAGATTCTCTGGATTTGAAAAGTCGGTTCCGGCGTTCGAACGGTACACGCGATATCCCTCGAAGTCCTTTTGGCGGGTGACCGGATCGATCGACTCTTCGGAGGTCGATTTGTCCCAGTAGATCGCCACGCTCTGGTTTCCGATCTCCGCATGTACTCTCGGCGGGCGTGGCGGTTGCGGAAGCTGATAGTGGTCGGGTCGGCCGTTTCCGTTGAGATCTTCACCAGGATCGAGGAGATTATTACCGTTGACATCCTCGCCGTCGTACGCTTGCTGGCAGAGGCTCGCGTGTCCAAGCAGATCTTTGCGCTGGTCCCGGGTGTCCAGTCGTGCGGCAGCTGTCCCGTTTTTCCGGGCACAGATGATACCAAAGACAATATTCACGGAGTCACCGGGGAGAAGAGAGGAGAACGGTCCAGCTGAGAGCAGTGTGGTTAAGTTGTCCGGCTGCGTGCGCAGGGTAGCAATTTTTTCCGCAGAAAGGGAAGTTGCCAGGCGATCATACCGGCTCCGCGCGCCACTGATGTTCCCTGCATCATCCTGAGGTGAGAAGTAATCCACATCACCGGCGCTGCTCTGGTAGCGCCATGCGTTGTAGTACGTGCGGAGCCAGAGATTGCCCACCGAGTCAACTCCATGGGGGAACGGCGTCGCTCCCAGGAGCTTGAACCCGACATAGCTGTCTGCTGCGGGGGGCGAAGGGATCCCGTCGAAGTCGAACGTGTACATCATCCGCAGGGAGTCCATGAACCCGCTCCCTCCGTGCGTGAAGTACCCGGGCGTCCCGGGTCGAACGTTGTTCGTGTTCCGGACCACACCGTTGGCCCAGAGACCAACATACACGGAGTCCAGTGTGTCCGCAGTGACATTGTGAATCGTGTAGTTCAGGATGACGAAGAAATCCGCGAAGGGGTAGTTCCAGGCGTAACTTTCCTGACGGACGCTTATGCCGAGCGGGACTGCCCGATCCGGTTCGGTGCTGTCGTGGGGGACGAGATCATTGTAGAACCCGACGTAATCCTGGTGGCTGACTGCGCTTTCGCTGAAGAACTGCGATTCAGAGATTGTCGAGCGTTGAATGAGATCCGTCCCAAGATCAGACGTGAATTCAAACCCCTTGCCCGTAAGCGTGGAGACCCTATCGCTCGAACCGGTGCTCACATGGATCTGACCCGTGCCACGCGACACGGCTCCTACCCAGAGCCCGGCCTGATAAAGATGCTCGATGCGGGACCCTCGAGGGTACTCACACGATGGCTGGGTCGGCCAGTATGAATTCCGCGTTCCGATGGTTCCGAAATTAGTGACCGTCAGGCCTATGTTACCGACGGTTGTGTAGTTTTTATCCGTATCCGTGTAGACTGAGTTGCCGGGATAGTGTCCGGACTGCCCATCCACGCCTTCAAAAGGCACGAAGCCGAGCGAGACAACGCTCAGCGGGAGAAGCGCAAGGACAATACGCCGGACCATGCGAGTGGAAAGAAGTTGAAGTCGGTTAGGCTATCGGACAAGAGCGACGGGGTAGAGAAGCGTCGAGATGCGAGGAACCCCTATGATTGAAATATATTGTGAAGTTGCAGGAAAGTCAAGCATTGCACCTCCCTGCAGGTTGCATTTCTTCCAATTTCTTCTTACTGCTGGGTACATGACGTTCCTCAATCCACTGGTGTTGATCGGGCTTGCAGCGGCAGCAATCCCTGTCATCCTCCACCTTCTCAACCTTCGGAAGCTCCGCACCATCGAGTTCAGCTCCCTCCAATTCCTGAAGGAGCTCCAGAAGTCGCGCATCCGTCGGCTGAAGATCCGCCAATGGCTGCTTCTCCTCGTCAGGACGCTGCTGATCGTCTCACTGGTCTTCGCATTTGCGCGCCCAGCGCTTCGAGGCTCCGTTGCTGGGCTTGTCGGCGATCGAGCATCAACGACAATGATCGTGTTGGTTGATGATTCGCCCAGTATGACAGTACGCAGTGAAACAGGCGAGCTCTTTATCGAAGCCCGCAAGGTCGCTTCGAGTGTCCTCTCTATGGCGAAGCAAGGTGACCAGTTGTATGTTCTTCCTCTTTCAGCACTTCGCCACGAGAGCTCATTTCCGCAGGCCCCAATCACTGCAAGTTCCCAGGACGTTCTGACCAAGATGGAGGTTTCCTCAGAAACCGTTCCATTTCTCGAGGCGATTCGTGTGGGAATGCGCATCGCAGCAGGCTCATCAAATGCCAACAAAGAATTGTATCTGATCACAGATGGCCAGGCCGCGCAGTTTCGCGCACACACTTTTGGCAAAGATACGACATCACCAGCCGACGAGCGCCTCAAAGTCTTCCTCGTCACTCTGCCTCACCGCAACCCTGACAATACAGGTGTCACTGAACTCGAACTCAAATCGCAGATCATCGCACGCAACAAGCCTATCACACTCCGGGCAGACGTTCGGAATTTCGGCTCATCGCCCTCACGGAACACCGTCGTCAGTGCCTACCTGAATGGCACACGCGTCGCACAGCAGACGGTCAACGTCCCGTCGGAGGGGATCGCATCCGTGGATTTTGCGATTGTCCCGAAAAGAGCCGGCATCCTCGACGGATACGTCCAGCTCGAAGAAGACGCCTTCGGCGTCGACGACCGGCGCTTTTTCGTTCTCGACGTGCCGGATTCGATTAGTGTTCTCTTCGTGGGCAGTGGTACCGCCGATGCGAAGCTCGCAACTCTTGCGTTGCTCCCGGGGTCTGACTCAACGTTTGCCAGTCTCTTCCGCGTCCACTCAATCATGGAATCGCAACTCCCGTCGGCCGATTTTGCCTCTGTAGATGTTATCACTCTCTGTAATGTCCGTGACCTTTCCGACGTTGAAGCGGAGCGCATTGCCCAATTCGTGCGTGCTGGAGGCGGACTGCTCGTGTTCCCCGGTCCGTCCACCGACATTAGAAACTGCAACACAGCGCTTTTCGCGCGTCTGGGGGTTCCACCGGCAACGGCCCCGGAGGGGCTGGAGAAAGACACGATTCTGCCGTCAGGCACGGGTCTTTCGTTCGATCGGATAGATTTTGCCCATCCGATTCTGGCGGGACTGTTTGAGCGTTCCGGGATACGGAAGAAGTCCACACCTGCGGTGGAATCGCCACATGTGCGTCGATCAGTCGGGCTCCTCGCCGGCCCCAGAGGACGTACAATTATCTCTCTCTCCAACGGGCGCGGATTCCTCGTGGAACACGAGGCAGGAGATGGACGAGTCTTTCTCTGTGCTGTGGATGCAGGACTGACCTGGTCCGACTTTCCGCTGAAGGGCCTGTTCGCACCACTCCTGAACAGGACGATCCTGTACCTCGCGGCCGCGAGCAAACCGACACGGGCGTTCACAGCCGGTGAAGCGATGGAGTTCCACGCACCACTGCGAAAGGTGACCGACAACGAGTCGTTCACAGTGAAGAGCCCATCGGGGATCGAGGAACGCGTAATCCCTCGCCGATCAATAGGATCAAGCTTCTCAACATTTGTCATTTCTTCTTCCCGCGAGGCAGGAGTGTATGAACTTCGACGCACGGATCCGCGGCGAACCGTCGGTACCGAACGGCTCGCGGCGGCGGCATCGAATATCGACCCCGTGGAATCCGACCTTCGTTCTGCCAGCGAGGACGACCTTGAATCGTTCCGCACTGCATGTGGGATCACCCGTGAGAGGTTCCATTCTCTGACCGACGGGAATTCATTCTTGCACGAGATCGAAGAATCCCGCTACGGGGTGGAGATGTGGAGATATCTTCTGGGGCTCGCCATTGTTCTTGCGCTCATAGAGATGGCGCTCGGGCGGGCACGGAAACAAGACGCTTCCGAAACATTGACGAACTGACCGTTGATGCAGGCACGTGAGACAACATATCGTGAACGGGCCATCCTTGTGGGCCTCGCCACGCCGTCGGCAAGCCGTGTGCGCGTTGAAGACTACCTGGAAGAACTACTGTTGCTGGCTGAGTCCGCAGGAGCCGTTGTCGTCCATCAGATCCTGCAGGAGCGTCAGCGTGTTGACCCTGCCACCTTCATCGGCAGCGGAAAAGCGGAAGAACTTGCCTGGCTTGCGGAGCAACAGAACATTGACATCGTGATCTTCGATGACGATCTCTCCCCCGTGCAGGTACGAAACCTCGAAAGAATCATCAGCTGCAAAATCGTTGACCGAAGCGGGATTATTCTGGACATCTTCGCCTCGCGCGCGCGCACCAGTGAAGCCAAAGCTCAAGTGGAACTCGCGCAGCTTCAGTACATGTTGCCGCGCCTGACACGGCAGTGGACACACCTCTCGAAGCAGTTCGGCGGCATTGGGACCAAAGGCCCAGGTGAAACACAGATTGAGACAGACCGACGGGCAATACGCGCGAAAATCAGCCATCTAAACTTGAAGCTGAAACGGATTGGACGAGAGCGTGAGATACAGAGGAAGGGAAGAGACAAGTTCCCGCGTGTTGCCCTTGTGGGCTACACGAACGCGGGCAAATCTACGATTCTGAACTGGTTCACCAAAGCCGATGTCCTTGTCGAGGACAGACTCTTCGCCACACTCGACTCCACAGTTCGACTTGTGAGCCTGAGCCGAGCACACCGAATTCTGCTCTCCGACACCGTCGGCTTCATCCGGAAGTTACCGCACCACCTCGTGGCCTCGTTCAAAAGCACGCTCGACGAGGTGCGCGAGGCGGACATCCTGGTTCATGTCGTCGACGTCAGCCACCCGTTATTTGAAGATCAGATCGAAGTTGTGAACGAGACGCTGGAAGAAATTGGTGTCCAGGGGAGGCCGACGATCATGGCGTTGAACAAGATCGATCGTATGCAGAATCGGGGCGCCATTGCATACCTGAGTACAACCTATCCCAACGCAGTGTTCGTAGCTGCAGCACGGGGGATAAACATGGGCGGCCTTGAATCAGGAATCGTCGACCTGCTGGACGCCGATGTCTCCGAAGAGACGCTGACACTTTCACAGAAAGACTACCCGATCATCTCCAGGATTCACGACCTCGCCGAGATCGTCGAAAAGCGTTATGACGAGAACGGCGTCACCATCCGCTTCCGAATGAATCGGATGCACGCAGACCGGCTGAAGAAAATTCTCGCACACCGTTCAGGCACGGAGTCAAATACCTCTACGGCTGCGAAGGGTCCACGAAATCGAAACCGGTAAGGCTCGTCCGCTGCGAGAAATTCTTCAGCTTCCGCTGGCGAATCAAAGCGACCCGTTTCTCACCCTGGTACGCCACCACATCATCCACCCCGATTACTATGGAAAGGATCTTGTTCGGTGTGACCATTGCCGTGCCGCGCCATCCGTCACCGTTGTCCAGCATCCACAGGAATCCCAGACTTATATCCCCACTGATACCCCGGGCAGAAATGGTCATGCGTGACGTTTCCTTACCGCGCTCGATGCGGCAGCTGATCGGGTGTACTCCGAACGGGACCGTGAAGTCAACGTTTGTGATCTGCTGCGGAAGCTTCGGCTGGATGTACAGCTGGTTAGAGGCCGCATCGATACGAATGCCCAGATAATCCTGGTAGAATGCACGAACGAACTCTGCCATGCCGGTAAGTGAGGCATCCGCACCGGCCGACTGCGGTTCTGTTGCCCCTGGACGCGGCAGAACATCCATGATCGCAGGCAATGTCCCGACCATCCCACGCGCCATCGCCTGACGCACCATCTGCTCCATGATCTGATAACTGAATTCTTGCCGGTCATATCGCGAAAGCGTGTAAGCAAGCTGCCCTGCGAGCCAGGTCCAGACAGGGCCGTTGAACATCGATTCGTCATTCGCACTGAACGCATGAAACCGCGAGTCACGACGGTCAAGCGTGCCAACACCGCTCCGATAGACAAGACCGTTCACCAGGGTTTTGATCATTGATTGCTGAATTGCTTCGGAACCGATGATCTCAAGACAGAACATCGCGTTTGGTCGAAGATCACTCACCGCCTTCCCATCTGCCGTAATGTGATCGTAGACGCTCTGCCGGGAGGTGTCAATGAAGACCTCGTTGAATCCGGTCGCCGTGCGCTTCGCAAGGGTTGCCCAGCGCGTTGCGTTCGTCGTGTCACCGACAAATGATGCAACATATGAGCTGATGAGTTGCTGGAAGTACCAGAGGAGCTGAATCTCAGCGGCGCGGTTGCCCCGTGGAACATACGCCGCTTGTTGTGCTCCGGGAACTTTTGCACTCATCCAGGTCTCTGCATCGCCGTGGACGAGAAAATTGTCTTTGTCTGTATGGTACTTCAACGTCCCCTCAATTCCCCGCTTCACCAGAGGATAGAGCTCTCTGACGAGAGCAGTATCGTTGGCCATGGTAACATGCTCGTACATTTCACGCACGAACCACGGCCCGATGTCAGCACCATCGTAGCTGGCCGCCCCGTGCAACACGCGATCTGGGATACGACCATAGGTTGTCCGTACTGGTGAGCTCGCTTGCCAGCGGCCAAGGGTATGAATGATCCCGCGGGTTTTTTTGAAATCGCCGGTCACCAGCCCGATCCCGGCAATCGATTGTGCGTTGTCCCGACCGTAGAGACCGCCATCCCAAGGGATCCCTGCAACAGCAAACGTGTCCCCTGCTTCCACAACGAGCGCGTCAATCGAGAGCTTCAACCAACAGAGTGTTTTGCTCAGTTCAGGATCTGATGTTCTGATGTACGAATCATTGAGAAGGCTCTCCATGCGTGCAGCACGACTTCTTAGGAGTGAATCGACGCTTGCGACAAGGGCCTCAGGGGACAGCGGCCTAGCCGGGCCTTCCGAAAACAACAGGACGAATCGAGCCTGTGTTGTAGCTCGCACAACAAGTGCGCTGTCTGCCAGCTGGGCCGATCTTGCCGGAAGGACCTCGAGGGTTCCACCGCCGGCTACTTTGTCCCACATAAGCGCCGGTCCAGATCCGGACGGCGACACCCGGCGGCCATTCGATGGCCTGATTGCAAATGCGATTTCCTGTGCCTTCGGTGTGACTACGTCGACCACAACAGCATGAACCCCCGCACCGCGCACCGTGAGTCCTTCCAGAATCGAGATGGTCTCAGTAGTCCCATCAGTATAGAACTTCACGACATGATCGGGGAGCACCCTCGCAGAATCCAGCGTCGCGTCCGTCAACGGCACGTTCCCAACGGTCAACACGAGCGAGCCAAGGACTGACTCACCCCCGACTCTCCACTCTTCCCCTCGTCGAGCACTTCCACGATTCAGCGA
>Ga0153915_10005315_pt1 | contig 11968 bp, 12 predicted proteins | sample Opewatmetagenome_2_FD_107003 | JGI IMG/M metagenome (GOLD analysis project Ga0153915, IMG submission 107003) | Freshwater wetland microbial communities from Ohio, USA - Open water 3 Core 3 Depth 3 metaG | ecosystem: Environmental > Aquatic > Freshwater > Wetlands | place: USA: Ohio, Lake Erie...
ACGGTATCGTGGTCGACGGGCGCATGCTAAGCTATAATTCATTTTTCCTTTCTGGTGTACTCGCCATGGCCTGCTTCGGCATTGCAATCAATACCTCCTACGGCTTTTTTGTTGACCGTGACAATGGCATCTTCTATGAGTTCCTTACCTATCCTATGACACGGGCAGAGTTCTTGATCGGTAAGATTACTTTCAATTGCATCCTCTCCCTTGTACAAGCAGTAATCACCCTCATTCTTGGAGTTGTGATCCTGCGAATCCCGTTGGCCTGGGAATTGCTCCCGCTTGTTCTGGTGGGTGTGGTGCTAGGTACAGCGGGATGGTTCTTCTGTCTTGCAACCTTTGCATTACGGATTCGACGAAATGATATGTTTAATACCTTCATCAATGTGATTTACTTTGTCCTGATGTTTGGCAGCAGCATGTTCTACCCCACTGATAGATTCCCCCAATGGCTCAAGGTCATTGCTTTTGTCAATCCGATGACTTGGCTTACCGACGGACTGCGATATGCAACTGTAGGTACGGGCACGTTGCAGACCGTTCTCGCTGAGGGTGTAGCCTTCACCCTTTTCCTTTCGTTCTCTTTTCTGGGAGCAATTCTGACGTTGCGTCGAGGGATCCTCCGGTAGGCGCGTTGCATTTTCTCATCGAGCTTGGTATCATGAATACTACTTCTGGTAACCAAGCGAAGAGCGAACATGCGCGAATACCTGGATCTGGTGGAACACGTTCTCACACATGGTATCCGCAAGCAAAACCGCACTGGGATTGACACGATCTCCTGTTTCTCAGAACACTACAAGGTTGATCTGAACCTCGGATTTCCCCTCCTGACGACAAAGAAGGTCAACTTCAAGTCAATGCTGTATGAGGTGCTCTGGTACCTGTCAGGCGAGGACCATATTCGGAATCTCCAGAGGCATACCAAAATTTGGGATGCGTGGGCCGACCAGGAGGGGAATCTTGACACTGCATACGGCCGCTACTGGCGTAGGTTTCCGAGTGCCCAACTGAACAAGGAGACGGGTCAGTATACAGTAGAGGAGGTAGACCAGATTGGTCGAGTCATCGAGCTTCTCAAAACTGATCCGAATTCCCGTCGTATGGTCGTGACAGCCTGGGAGCCAGGAAATGCTCTCACCAGCAGACTTCCCCCCTGCCACTATACTTTTGCGTTCAACGTCCAGGAAGGGAAGCTGAACTGCCATTTGACTCAGCGCTCTGGAGACATCGCACTGGGCGTTCCATTCAACCTTGCCGCTTATGCTTTGCTGACACACATCCTCGCCCAAGAGACACAGTTCAAGCTCGGATTCTTCAGCCACACGATCGTCGATGCGCACATTTACGTGAACCATTTGGATGGGCTCAAGGAGCAACTTGCCCGCACGCCGCGGCCCCTGCCGCGCCTCGAAATCAGCCCGAAGCCAATCGATCAGCTGATGTTCGAAGACTTCACCATCCATGATTACGACCCCTGGCCTCCGATCAAATTTGAGGTTGCGGTGTGATACTTGCGATCATTGCAGCCATTGCCCACAATCGGGTAATTGGTAACGCCGGGGTGCTCCCATGGCACATCTCAGAAGACCTTAAGCGCTTCAAGCGCCTCACCACGGGCCATGCCGTACTGATGGGGCGCAGAACGTTTGACTCGATCGGAAAACCCCTCCCCAATCGTCGTAACGTTGTCCTCAGCTCAAAGCCCATTACAGGTGTGGAGTCATACTCGTCTCTAGAGGCCGCCCTTGAGGCGCTTAGAGATGAAGATCGAGTCTTCGTAATCGGTGGCGGCCAGGTGTATGCGCACCTGCTCAACCGTGCCGACGAGCTATATCTAACGCTTCTCGCCCGGGATGCACAGGGAGACACATACTTCCCACAATATGAGGCACTCCTTGCCCGGTCATTTAGGCTTGTGCTTCGTGAGCAACACAAAGGTTTTGTCTTTGTTGATTACGTTCGCGTAGCAAAGGATTGACCCTTCTCCCCATCCGCCCCCCATCGTAAAAATCCCTCCTTCTGTGTAACACCTTCAGAGACGTATTTCTTCATTATGATAGCAGAGAGGTCGTCATGTCAGACCAGGATGACCACATTCAACGCGCACTCAACGAGGCGAAGCGACAGGAGTTGCGAGAGAAATACGGCGCAGAGTTTCATTCAGGTGATTGCAGCCTGCCGCCCGAAATCGAAGGCCGTTGGCTCAATGAGATTGAAGAGTTTGAGCGCCAGTTCGAGTCCTCCGAACAGATCACTGTTTGCCGGTTTGTGGGAAATCCACCCGTGAGGCCGCTTGGCGATATCCCCCATGAAGAGCTCCGGGGAGAACTGGAGCACCTTCTGGAAATCCTCTGCTCCAACAACATCCAGGTGTCGTTTCCCGAAGACGTCAGCGACGCTGAGGCTTACCGATTCCTCACGGAGGAGATACTGTCTCAGGAGATTGCTGACATCCGCATTGAGGGCCTGACACTCAACTTCCTTTATGAGGAATTCCATCCCGATCTTGCTAAAGATGCATCCTGGATCGCGGAGGATTTTCTCCAAGCATTATTTGAGCGAAAGGAAGAGGCCATCATGACGCTCCTTTGCTCAGAGGAATCCTTCAATCAACAAGGCGCGTATCAGCCACCCGACTCCCTCAGGTCACAGGTCTTCGCCTTCCTTGGGGACATTGCCATGTTCCTGGACTGGGATGTTGAGGTCACACGTTGCACCGTAGAGGAGGGACAGGCTTCCGTCTACGCCAGCATCTTCTGGACAGGGCTAAATGTGGAGTCCCTCAGGAAAGTATCGGCGTGCGGAAGAGCAGAGGTGTATCTCAGACTTCTTGATGACTGTTGGCGCGTCGTGCACGTCTCTCTTCCTGGAATGCTCCCTTCTTCATAAGAGTTCTGAATTCTCCCACCCACCACAGAATCCCCTAGCCTTTCCTCTTTCCCGGCTCGTAGGGTCACAATCTTGGGAATTACCCCTGATTTCTGTATCTTTTTGGAATGAAAGAGGTTGCCGTTGGTATTATCATGCGCCGGGGAGAGGTCCTAGCTTGCCAACGCAAGAGGACCGTGCGCTACCCGCTGAAGTGGGAATTTCCAGGCGGAAAACTTGAACCTGGCGAGACTCCCCGCCAGGCACTTATTCGAGAACTGCGAGAGGAACTGACAATCGATGCGGAGCCGGACGGAGAGCTGCTTACACACGAATGGGTATATCGCGATGGGGCAACCCTAGAGAACGATGCGGCATTTCGTGTAACGTATTTCCTCGTTCCCTCATACAGGGGCCATGTCAGCAACCAGTCGTTCGAGGACATTCGTTGGGTAACTCCTGCGGAACTCGAGCAGATGGATATTCTTGCGGGAAACAGAAAGGCAGTTAGCCTTCTGTTAAGACGCCAGAGGTCAGATGGCAGTCCGCTCTAGACGACAGGGCCACGCGTTGCCCAAGAGCTTCTATCTGGCAAGACGGGCTATTCTCCGGTGGTATACCTACAATGGGCGTAAGCTTCCCTGGCGCAATATCCGCGACCCGTACAGAATTCTCATCGCGGAGATAATGCTTCATCAGACACAAGTGCGCAGGGTTCTGCAAACTTTTCCTAAATTCCTCAAGCGCTTTCCGACACTGAAGACGCTAGCGTCTGCACGACAATCCGATGTTATCGTTGCCTGGCGTGGAATGGGGTATAACAGTCGTGCCGTCCGCCTCCACAGGTTGGCACATAACCTGATTGACGAGCACGGTGGCAATATACCTCGGACGGTTCAAGAGATTCAGAGACTCCCTGGTGTCGGCAGGTACACCGCCCACGCTCTGATGACGGCGGTCCACCGTGAAGATTTGCCAGTTGTAGATGTCAATGTCCGACGCGTGTTCTCACGACTCTTCTGGCGGATGACAACAACCGTTGAAACGCGGAGGGAAGAAGAGATATGGGCACTTGCCGCCCAGCTTGTTCCCCGAAATCGGGGATATGACTGGACGCAAGCACTTATGGACCTGGGGGCAACTATCTGTACCGCTCGGGCACCCGCCTGTAGTTCCTGTCCGGTGGGGATGATCTGCACGTCTCGCAGCACAATGAGAGCGGTCCGGCCCCGCCGTTCATCCCGCGAACCGTCGATGGCTGGAGTTCCCAACCGTATTTATCGCGGGAAGATCGTTGATCTCCTCCGGAACACTCGCACTGGATGTCCCATTAGGAAAATCGGACAGACGGTTCTTGCCGGCTATTCACCGCGGCACCACTCTTGGCTTCAGATGTTGCTCGAAGGCTTGCAGAAGGATGGTCTAATTGCCGTCAGGGGAAAATTCACTGATGCATCCGCACGTGCCCGGCTTGCATGAACAAAAAGAATTATGCCGGCATTGAGAACCTTCTCGCAGAATTTCTTCAACGGAAAGATGCCATCCGAACCCGACTTGATGAATTCGCGAGGGTTCCCCCTGAAGAATACTTCTATGAGCTAGCCTATTGTCTGTTGACACCGCAATCGAGTGCGGCGAATGCGGGCCGCGCCATTGAGGCGCTGCGCAAGGCAAACTGCTTCGATCGACCCAAGGTGTCGGCGCGAATTCTCAAGAGCAGGGCACACTATATCCGCTTTCATAATACAAAGGCTCGCCGATTGGCAGAGGCTAACGCACAGAGTGCAACTCTGCACTCTGTTTTGAGCAAGGAGCATCAAGCTGAAGATGTTCGCCGTTGGATCGTAACGCATGTGCGCGGGCTCGGCTGGAAAGAAGCATCTCACTTCCTGAGAAACATTGGCTATCGTGATCTGGCGATCCTTGACCGGCATATTCTCAAGAATCTTCGGGTGCACAACGTTATTCGGCGGATCCCCAAGACACTGACGCCAAAACGTTACCATGCAATCGAGCAGGAGTTCAGGCTGTTTGCACGTGAGGTGGGAATCTCCATGGATGAACTTGACCTGTTTTTCTGGAGTCGGGAGACAGGAGAGATTTTGAAATGAAATTCACAGTTCTGGGAGCAGGAATGATGGGCAGCGCGGTGGCCTATGATCTTGCTCTGAATGGTCCAGGAGATGAAATCATACTTGCAGATATTGATTTCGGCGCTGCTTCACGATCCGCCCGCGCCATCAGCCCGGGTGTGAAGCCCCTGCAGCTCGACGTTCGAAACGTCGGAGACCTTCTCACTGCCATCGAGGGCAGCAGCGCAATTGTCAGTGCAGTCTCCTACAGTGTCAACTATTCTATAGCAACGGCGGCACTCCAGGCTGGTATCCACATGGTGGATATGGGCGGGAACAACGATGTTGTTCACCAACAGCTTTCCCTACATGATGCGGTCCAATCGGCGGGTATCACAATCGTCCCGAATGCAGGCCTCGCTCCCGGTTTGATCAATGTTTTGGCGATGGCTGGCGTTCGGGAGCTCGATGACGTAAATGAGATCCGACTACGGGTTGGCGGTCTCCCACAGCATCCCCGGCCCCCGCTAAACTATCAGATCACATTTTCAGTGGAGGGCCTGATCAACGAATATGTCGAGAAGGCTATTGTCATCCGTGGCGGAAAGATCGTTGAAGTCGAATCGATGACCGATCTCGAGGAGATTGAATTCCCCCAGCCGTTCGGTACCCTTGAGGCCTTCAACACTTCAGGCGGCCTCTCGTTACTTCCGGAGTTGATGAACGGACGAGTTGATTCTCTGGACTACAAGACTATACGCTACAAAGGTCATTGCGACAAAATGAGGACTCTGCTCGACCTTGGTTTTGCCTCGAACGATCCACTGATCGTGGGCGGAAGTGTGCGGACCACAAGGGAATTCTTTACCGATCTCCTCAGGAAGAAGCTGGAATTCCACGACAAGGATGTTGTTCTCGCACGAGCAACGATCACAGGTCAACGTCGGGCGACACCACTAACTATAGCATATGAATTCGTCGATTATTATGATGATCATACTCGCATGAGTGCCATGATGCGGACTACAGCCCTCCCCGTTGCAGTCATTGCCCGCATGCTGGCTGATGGCACAATCAGCCAGCGTGGTGTTCACCCTCCGGAGGCATGCGTCCCCGCCCAGCAAATGATCGACGAGCTTGCGAAACGTCACATCACGATCACCAAGAGTATCATGGAGACTTCGAGGTGAGCAAACATCCCCTCTCTGTACAGATCACAACACGTGACAGTATCGCCCAACGCGAGGTGCATCAAAACTATGTGGTACAGACCAGTCACCCTCGATGGGAACTACTCAAGATTTTCTGGCATGCATTTCTTCACATACAATTCCGCTGACTATGGCCGACACATTTTCCTTTGACATTGTTTCAGAGGTCAATCTCCAAGAAGTCGACAATGCCGTCAACCAATCTCTCAAGGAAATTGGCCAACGCTATGACTTCAAGGGATCAAAAAGCTCGATTGCGCTGAGCCAGAAAGAGAAGAACCTCGTCATCCATTCTGACGATGAGTTCCGGCTAAAGGCTGTCATTGACATTCTCCAGGGAAAGCTCATCAAACGTGGAGTTCCCGTCAAGGCGCTCTCCTACGGGCCGGTCCAGCCTGCCACTGGCGGTACTGTCAGGCAACAGATCACGTTGCGAATCGGAATCGACAAGGACAACGCAAAGAAACTCGTAAAGATGATCAAAGACTCAACACTAAAAGTCCAGGCGCAGATCATGGAGGATCAGGTCCGGGTCTTTGGAAAGGTCAAGGACGATCTCCAAGCGGCAATAGCGTTGATTCGTAAGGCAGATCTGGATTTCGCGGTTCAGTTTACAAACTTCCGGTAATGGCTGCCCTTTCATACATACGATTCGTTTTCCGCACGTTTCTCGCCATTGCGGTGTATGGTGCAATTGCATTCTCTCAAGAGAACACTATCTACGCTGTGTTTCAGGAAAACCCGGTCCGAACTGCCGTGATCGGATCTTTTCAGCGGAGCGGCGTCACATACATTTCGTTGAACGACTTGGTTCAGGTAGGACACCTGAACACGTACGAAAACAGGGACGCAAAGAAACTTGAGATCAAGTTCTCATCATATCATATCAAGGCAACGGCAAACAACCCCTTCCTTGTGATCTCCGGAGACGCACAACGTTCCGTTGTGCAGTTGCCTCGTGACATCCTTTTTGCAGCGAACTCATTCTTCCTTCCTCTTGATGGAAGCGCTCATTACCTCGATCTCCTTCTTGACACGCCCACCAACTATGAACCTGCGCTGCGAACCATTCGGATTGGCACAACCCGTGCAGCCGCTTTCGACATACCAACGATCCGGTTCGAACCGAAATCGAATGGGATGCTCATTCGTATCGCCGCCACCAAGCGTCTCACGGACATGGAGAGCTGGCTGCACCAGAACAACTGGCTGTATGTGACTGTCCCTGAAGTGCGCGCCGACACGGCCACCATCAACGCTCTGCCGCCAACGGGCATTGTGCAACAGATAATCGCTATTCAATCCCCCACGTCCGTGCAGTTGACATTCCGCATATCAGGAAAGATCGCCACGACTGAACTTATTCGGGAGGAATCTTCCAATGATCTTCTCCTAGCCGTCCGGATGGAGGGCACCGAGGAGAAGATTCCTCCAGAAACCAGGGAGACCCCAAGACCGGAAACGAGGCCCCCTCCTGTCTCCGAAGCTAGACAGCCTCCGGTCACGGAACCAAAGCCACGCGAGGCTGACAACGACCTTGTGATTCGGCGAAAGCGATGGCAGCTAGATGTCATTGTCCTTGATGCCGGCCATGGGGGGAAGGACTGGGGAGCAATTGGAGCCACAGGAGTGCGGGAGAAAGATGTTACACTCGGGGTAGCCCTTAAGCTGGGACGTCTCATTCAGCGGAACCTGAAGGGAGTGAAGGTCGTCTACACTCGGCAGGACGATCGCTTCGTAGAGCTCGATCGCCGGGGTCAGATAGCAAATGAGGCGGGGGGCAAGCTGTTCATAAGTATTCACGCAAATTCATTACCCAGAAAGCCAAGCCGGACGCGCGGCTTTGAGGTCTACCTTCTTCGCCCTGGACGCACGGAGGAGGCGATTGCCATTGCAGAGCGCGAGAACTCTGTCATTCAATTGGAAGAGGGATATGAGAAGCGATACAAAGATCTGACAGATGAGAATTTTATCCTTGTGACGATGGCACAGAGCGCCTATATGAAGGCCAGCGAACAATTCGCCGATATCGTCCAACAGGAACTGGACGCCAGGACGAATCTCCTTAACCGAGGCGTAAAGCAGGCGGGGTTTTATGTACTTGTCGGCGCTTCTATGCCGAATGTGCTGGTGGAAACCGCATACATTTCGAACCGCGACGACGAGCGGATCGTTCGGGGAGAGAGCGGACAACAGAAGATTGCTGAGTCACTTCTCCGGGCTGTCAAGCGCTATAAGGAAGAATATGAGAAGCTGTTAGAGGAAGGGCGCGATCTCGGTCAGAAATAGATATTCTTGATGCTCTTCGGTTATTGCACCACCAACACCGGTATGCCGAGCCTATGTCTTACCTCCGAGATGGAGGTCCCGAAGAGTATGTCCTTCATGCCACGATGACGATGCCCGCCCATAACAAGTACGTCTACCTCCTGCTCGCGCGATAGTCGGACCAGTTCCCGCGGCACATTGCCATACCCAAGCATCACACTAACCTCGACCCCCTCCACACGAACCTGACTAGCAATCCGCTCCAGAACTTCAACATCCTCACGGGCCTCGGCGTCGTACGCTTCATGCCCATAGAGTTGCCCACTCACACCCTCCACCACGTGAAACAGCTGAACTGATGCGTTGTGGTGTCGCGCCAGAGCAAGAGCATGAGACAGAACTCTTTCATCGACTGGACCGTAGTCGAGCGCGACACCAATCCGGTGGTATTGTGGTATGGAAAAGCTTAGTGCTCCAGCAATAGGGACCGGTCCCTTCTTTCGCCTCCGCCACCTGTCAGGCAATCCAATATACACAAGAAGCAGTGCTACACCGATCGCCACGGGAACCACGGTTATCCAGGGCCAGAGTGCCCCTGGACCCGCGTTGCTGATCCACCATGAAATCGTATTGAACAGCAAGACACTGTTTAACATGACAACAATGGCCGCGGCTACCCACGCAAGGACCTGGACCCAGGGTCGGCTCACAAATGCCCCCATTACCCGCTTGCTGCTCGTCACCTTAATCAACGGAATTACCGCGAAGGGCAATTGCAGGCTGAGGATAACTTGACTGAGGATAAGAAGATCATACGATCCTTCATCGCCTTTCCATGCAATCACAACAACAGCGGGGATAACTGCCATGAGCCGCGTAAGCAATCGCCGAAGAACTGGCCGCATTTTGAAGTGCAGAAAGCCCTCCATGACAATTTGCCCCGCCAGCGTTCCAGTGAGCGTCGAGCTTTGCCCAGCCGAGATTAGCGCGACAGCAAACAGAGAACTCGCGATCGTCGTTCCGAGGAGTGGTGTGAGCAATTCATATGCCTGCTGAATTTCTGTAACCACAACGCCGTTCCGGTGAAATACACCCGCCGCCACAATTAAGATTGCAGCGTTGACGAAGAACGCACCATTAAGCGCTACTGCAGTATCAACGAGATTGAATTTGCAGGCTAGTCGCTTCCCTTCATCTGATTGATCCACCGCCCGGCTCTGGACGATGGCAGAGTGAAGATAAAGGTTATGCGGCATGACAGTCGCCCCCAAGATTCCAACCGCGACGTAGAGGCTACCAACATTCAGGTGTGGGATAAATCCTCTCCCGACCGACGCCCATTCCGGTTGTGCAAGGAACACCTCAATACCGAAACAGATGCCGATCGTTGCAACAAAACCTATGATAATTGCCTCCATTTTTCGGATCCCGAACTGCTGCACAACAAGGAAGATCATCGTGTCAAACGCAGTAATGAGGACACCGTAGATCAGTGGGACTCCAAAAAGGAGATTGATGCCAATCGCCGTTCCAAGTACTTCTGCAAGGTCACATGCAGCAATTGCGAATTCACAGAATACCCAGAGAGCAAAAGCGACAGGCCGAGGATAGTGATCGCGGCAAGCTTGTGCCAGGTCGCGTCCAGATGCAATACCGAGGCGCGCCGAGAGGGTCTGCAGGAGGACCGCCATCAAATTCGACATCACGAGTACCCAAATCAGCTGGTAGCCGAAACGCGCTCCACCTTCAAGATCAGTCGCCCAGTTGCCTGGATCCATATACCCGACGCTGACAAGGTACGCTGGGCCAGCAAAGGCAACCATCCGCCTGACGAAACCAGCATTCTTCGGAATGCGCACAGTCCGGTGAACTTCCGACAACGAAATGTCATTCGGGTCACCCCTTCTATTCATCAGCGCGCTCTCCGCAGTTCAACGAATACTGCCTCAGCAAGTGCCTTGCTCAGCTGACGATTCTTCCGCCCCACCCGAACGATCATGGAACCGTCGAATTTCTGTCTCTGTTTCACCTGAAGCGGCGTCTGGAGCCGCAGCCCAAGTGCCGATGCATGTCTCAAGATTTCCTCATTTCTATCACTAATGCGCTTGACCACAACATGGACCCCTAGAGGACACTCGGCAAGGCTTTTCTCCCTCCTACGTCGGATTGTTCCTTCAATTCTCGGAATCGGATCTCCATGCGGATCCGACTCAGGATACCCCAACACGTGGTCCAACTGGCTCTCCAGTTCCGTCGAAGTCACGTGTTCCAACCTCTCCGCCTCTTCATGAACACGGTCCCAGGAGTACCCAAGAAACCGAACGAGGTACATTTCCCAGAGCCGATGGCGCCGGACAATCCGGAGTGCCATCCGTCGACCTGCTGGACTCAGTGACACGCCCCCATACCGCTTATACCGAACAAGATCACGGTTGGAAAGAGATTTCAGCATGCCGGTAATCGACGCATTGCTGACACCCAACCTCAATGCCAGCGCAGTGGTACTTACGCGCCCCTGATCAGGCTCCAGCTGATAGATGGCTTTGATGTAATCCTCGGTGCTGCGGTTTTCCATCATCTCTTACAATGTACCAAAAAGTTAGGGTCTCCTAAATTTCAATTTAGGAGATTATAACTTTTTGTCAAGAGAGCAATTTAGTGCTTCGGTGGGGATGGGGCAAAAATCTCGTCGCTGAGCCCGGTGTTGATGCGATAGCCGGAATAACGGATGGTCACTGATCCTTCTTGTGGAAGCGAGGTTCGAATCGACGTGAGCTTCTGCTCATCCAATGGGGTGTTCTCGCTCTTGTCTGCGCGGGGTCGAATGAAGGTAATGCTCAGACGTGTCGGCAACCACACATTTTCCACCCTCTGATGTTCAAGTCGTACGATCAGCATCCGGTTCTCTGGCAAAGTAAGCCGGGCCATATCAATCGTCCATCGAGAAGGATGAATGTACAACCATACGTCGAGAGAGCGTGTTCGTTCGTCTCGTGAACGCAAAATCAATCGGTACTCCGGCTCACCTCCGAGTGAATCCCAAAGGACCCGTTCCAGAGAGAATCGCTGCAAAAGCTTTGAAGGTGTCAGGCTGAATGCTTCTTTCGGCAAGATCGCAAAACCTTGAGTCTCAAAATGGATCCGGTCTGGGCGTTTGAAATACATCGTAGCCTGAGTGGGCGGGATCTTGATCTGCTCTAAATCAGTTATGATATCCAGTGTCACCGTGTAATCGTCAATGCCTGCCGTTCCCGCTTCAACGCGCTGCAGGATTGCCTCTCCCGAAGGGATCAAGGTTTCATGTTGAAGCGACAGAAGGCAGAAGACAAGGATACTCACCGTCACGGCGAGGGCACCTCATGAAGAGATACAAACTTGTTATAGAGACCCATTAGAAATGTCGCCACTGCACCGATCCCGAAGAAAATCCACCAGACCGTGGCGGGATTGGCAGCATTCTTCCCGTAAGTGGTATACAATTCACCTCCGAACCACCCCCCGACCAGCCACGCGATGGCAATTGGCAGAAACGCATATCCCTGG
>Ga0153915_10005316_pt1 | contig 11968 bp, 19 predicted proteins | sample Opewatmetagenome_2_FD_107003 | JGI IMG/M metagenome (GOLD analysis project Ga0153915, IMG submission 107003) | Freshwater wetland microbial communities from Ohio, USA - Open water 3 Core 3 Depth 3 metaG | ecosystem: Environmental > Aquatic > Freshwater > Wetlands | place: USA: Ohio, Lake Erie...
AAAGAGAAAGACAATTTATGGGCTAGAGGATGTGAAAATATGACTCAAAATAAATCTCAAGGTTTTGCAACTAGCTTGCCCTATTGGGAACTTCCTAAAGGAACAACAATCAAAGTTGCGTTAATTACACGAAACTATGCTGATATAGCGATGGAAAAGATGAGCAGCACAAGTTTCTTCAGCATCAAACTCGACAGCAAAGCAGGTAAAGCTCTCTTTGAAAAAGCATTCAGTGTTGCATTCGTTAAGATGAAAACTATAACATTCAAGGACACCAAAGAAACTGTTCATTACCCAGAATTTAGTGTTGACTATCACTATCCTGATCTAGTTAAGGTGCTTGAATTAGTCCGAGATGATTGTTAAACAGAAGGGAGGGATTAAAACGACATTAAAAATAGGTATTACAATCGATTGGGATTACTTTTCAGATTCGGATATATTCGACTACGGACACAGAGAGAATCAGTTTTTCAGAGAATTTATGTGGAACTCAAGACTACAAGGAAATCCTGGACTTGTTGATGAATTCAAGATGGAAGATTACAAAGCTTTCGTTGATAAGCTGAAGGAGATTAAACTCCTTCCAAAGGTTATCTGGGTATCTGACTCACATCTCTATGCTGCAATTGTCTTCACTTCTTTCAAACCAGACATCATCATCAATTTCGACAGTCATCATGACATGTACCTAATCAAAGAGAAATATATCTCCTGCGAGAACTGGGCTGTTGAATCTCTGAAAAGGAGAAAGAAACTTCAATACATCTGGGTCAGACCAGCTTGGGTCAAAGAAGCTGATGGAATTCCTAAAGATTTCATAGACAGAGTAAAATCTTGTCACCTCGATGAGCTTGAGCATCTCTTACCAGAAAGTTATGACATGACAATATCACATGCTTGTAGATCAGGATCTTGGATGCCTCCTTGGCTTGATGATAAATTCGATGAATTTCTAAAGCTCACAAAAGCCATTCTGACAATGGATCAAGATGACCCTCCAGCTAAGAGGACTTATCATGTACCCACACCTGAAGAATTCGCAGATTATAGAAAGAAAATAGAGATGATTTTTAATGAACAAAAACAACGAGATGCTGAGCGGATTTAAAGGAGAATTGTTAGGTAAGAAATTCAAGATTCTCTTTGATCATGAAGCACAAATTGTTCATCTCTTAATGTCTGATGGTAGTCCTGTACCTGATGATATTGTCAAAAACATCACAACTAAACTCAAAAAGATCAAAGAATTCAGAGAATATGAACTTATCTACCTCACAGAAAGAAAGGGGAAGATCGAATCATGAAAATATTATTCAAAGTCGACAAGCTATTCGGAATAGAAACACGTGTCAAATGCGAAAGGAAGCACCTGCATATAATCTTATTTCACTACAATATCTGTCTAGGTATATTTCTGCGACCCAAACAAAGATATGACAATCCCATAATAGATATGTTCTATAACGATCTTTGTAAGAGGTGATAGAATATGAAAGCAAAAATAACAGATCTTGGAAGGCACAAATGGTCTGGTGAAATATCCTTCACAACTCTTCGTGGACTAGAACAACAAATAAAGAAGCATCTCATGAGTAGAGAAATAGATCTCTTCATTAAGGATGAAACTCATGGCAGTATTGAAGCTGGGTTCCACACTGTCGGCCAAATAGAACTTCTAGATTGTTCATGGACAACATACGAACAAGACATAATTATCCTTGATGTGGTGAAAAAGAAATGAATTATCATAGGTTAAATACGTTATTTGCGATAGTAACCTTTGCTGTCATCTTAGATTGTGCTACAACAATAATAGGAATATCTATAGGCTTTCAAGAAGGCAATCCTTTCTTCGGCACAATAGGAGCACTGGCTCTCTTGCTTACAAACTTTCCCATACTCTTTGGACTAGAATTCCTCCGATGCAGAGAGAAGATCAAAATGTCAGAGAGAATACTCATCATAGCACAAATTCTATTTGTTTGCAATTGTTTCTTTGGATTCGTCAATAATACTCTTGTGATATTGCACCTCTATGATGGATTCTGGTATAACTATTGGTATCATCAGTAGAAAACATAATATAGCATGTACGCATTACATCATATATTATGACATTGGAAACTACAGTTCTGCTGGGCAAGAGATCTCGATTCGAAATGACAATGGATATTCTCAAATCAATCAATGATGGATATGAACGCCCAACTCAAATAATGTGTAGAGCTTACACAAACTGGATCACAATAAGAGAAATGCTCAAAGAATTGGAAAATAAGGGATTCCTCAAAACAACTACTAGGAAAACCAAAAATCAAATCAGAGTAAGTTATTACCTTACCGACATGGGTCTTAGAACATTGAACGATTGGTACAAAATCAGAAGGACTATTGTCAAAGACAAACCAAAACCAGGTTTCCCACGACCTTGATGTGAAGTTATCCCACCCTCCTCTCTACAGAAGTTAAAGATGTTAAAGATGTTAAAAAATAGATCTTGAAAAGAAATAAAGGAATTATCGTTCCGTAGTAGAAGTAGCTGTCAAGAAGATAGTATTGCTCCAGTTTGTTATTCCTGTGATTGATGGGCTGACAGTACAAGTTAGCAAGTAATGCTTCACCATTCCTGGCGCAAGGTATTCGCCTGTGTAGTTCCATCCTATAGTTATGTATGTGCCTGTATTCTCTGGAACCCAGTTATAGGTCTCTAATTTGAGAGTGACTGTTTCTGTCTCTGTAATTTGTACCCAAATATTGACACCTTTTACATCACCAGGTACCATAGTGCCCCAGTCGATAGATTTTATAGTTGTTGTCAACGCACTATCAGAATACACATTCAAGCCTACAGAAATTATATTTCCTGTCGATTGTATTTGCCAAACAACAGCTAAAATTGCAACTCCAGCAATAAGTAAGATAGCAGCAATAATTGCAGCACCTGTGATAACTTTTGGATTACTTGACATTTGTTATGAGCCTTAAGATGGTTAAGAAGGAGTTGTTGCAGGAGTTGTAGGTTCTATTCTGTTTTGTGCTACTTGCCATTCCCACTTAGAGAACTCTTCGACCAGCCAGTTTTCATTTATGCCAAGTAAAGTATTTGCAGCAAACGTATCCCAAATGCCGGTTGACTTCACTACAATAATAGCAAAGTTTGTGTACGCAAACCCTATTGCTATAATAATTGAAATTGCCAATCTTCGCGTGTACACTCTATCCCACACAATCTCTTTGTCTTCAGTCAACCAAATCCGTATGAAAGGCAAGACTTGCCTAATGAGGTTTCCCAATATTAATCCAAGGAAAGCAATAATTCTCAGATCCACCATTGCTCTTTTCACCTCCCCATCGAGTTTATATTAATGATAGCACACAAGGTATTTAATTATTCTCATACTAATCAAAGGATTTTATGACAAATCTTATAAAGCAGTCCGTATATATTCCAGTGTATAAGGATGTGAAAACAATATTGAAAAGAATCCTTGTCACTGGAGCAGGAGGTCCTGCTTCAACTAATGTGATTAAGAGCCTCAGATTAGCACCAGAGCCTTTCTATATTGTTGGATGCGATATCAACAAATACAGACAATACTTACATTTTGCTGATTCCTTCTATCTGGTACCCAGAGCAACAGATGAAGATTACATTCAAGCAATAAAGAAGATCATAAAGGAAGAGGAAATAGAGTTTATCTTCCCACAACCTGATATAGAAGTCCAGATTATAGGAGCGCATAGAGACGAATTGGGAGCTATGACATTCTTGCCTGCACAAGAAACAATAATAAATTGTCAAGACAAATGGCTCTCATTCGAGAAATGGAAAGCAGCAGGAGTTCCAGTACCACCAACAATAGAACTCAATAAACTCTTTGAAGAAGGTGCAGGTACACAAATCTTTTACAGACGGTCTCTCGAAGAGTTTATGTCTCAAATAAAACCACCTTATTGGATTAGAGGAACCAAAGGAGCAGGAGGCACAGGAAGCACAAAAGCAGATAATATTCAAACGATAGAAAATTGGGTGCAATATTGGAGAGCTAGAGGATCAGATTGGAATTTCATAATATCAGAATATCTTCCAGGCAGGAATATAGGATGGCATTCAATCTGGAAAGATGGGCAATTGTTAGTATCAGCAACAAGAGAACGTCTTGAGTATATTTACCCATACCTATCGCCTTCAGGAATAACTGGGACACCCACTGTACAGAAAACAATATGGGATGAGAAAGTCAACGATATAGGACAAAGATCTGTCCTAGCTGTAGATAAGAACTTCACAGGACTTGCGTGTGTAGATCTCAAAGAAGACAAGAATGGAATACCTAATCCCACAGAAATAAATCCAGGAAGAATGTTCACAACATCTCTATTCTTTAGCAAAGCAAGTCAAGAAGTATGGGGCGATTGGCGTGTCAACTTCCCATATATCAATGTGAGACTGGGATACGATGAACTCATTCCTTATTACGAAACTGAGAAATTCCATAAATTCAATGCATTACCTCCAGAACTATATTACATCAGACACATGGATATGGGAGAAAAGATTGTTGACTTCAGGAAGTTATAAAAATGGACAGACGCAGGAGTCCATTGCACATAAGGACTGCAATATTCGATCTCGATGGAACTCTTGTCAATCTCCCAATTGATTACAATAAGCTTAGGAACTTTCTGAATATAGACGACAAAACATCTATATACCAAACAGCTATGTCCCTCCCAGATGTTAAGAAAAAAACATTCTTGGCATACTGGAATGCAATAGAAGACGAATCAATACCCAACGCAACACTAATTAAAGCAGGCGAAAATATCTATCACTATCTTGTCATTCGATTCGATCCTTGGATGGGTCTTGTAACAAGGAATAGTGAAGCAACAGCTAAGAAGATAGTCGAAAAGTTTGGATTTGAATTCAATGCTATAATAGGAAGAGAAACAGCATTCGATAGAATGGAACAACTCATGGAGATCATAAAAGGAAGACCTCAACCTGTAGCTCTAGAAGAAACAGTTTTTGTAGGAAATACATTGGACGATTACAAAGCGGCTAAGAATGTTCACATGTATTTTCTAGGTGTTTAAATGGAATATTGGGACAAGAGGTACCAGATAGGAGGAACATCTGGGTATGGTTCTGTAGGTCCTATCAGAGATAAGAAATGGTCTATCATCAATCAATTTTTGCCTATAGTCAATCATATAATAGATGTGGGTTGCGGAGATCTCTCATTCTGGGAAGGCAAAGATTGCAATGACTATACAGGTATTGACTTGTCTCCCACTGTAATCGAACAAAATAGAAAAGCTAGACCCAAATGGGTATTTAAATGTCAAAACGCAAGTGAAAGAATTGAAGGTTTGTCCAATTGTTATGTCTTCTGTCTTGATCTTCTCTATCATATCATGAACGATAATGAATATCTAGCAATCATAGAAAATCTTTGTAGTTATTCAAAGCTATTCCTCTTTGTTTATACTCTTATAGAGAATCCCTACGGTGAAAGGAAGACAGATGGGATCTATCAAAAATACCGCGATTTTAATTTGGATCTCAAGACATTCGAAAAGAATGGATTTAAATTGATATCTGTACAAAAATGTCAGCCTTGGGCAGCAATGCATGTCTTTTTCAATAGAGGTGTAAATAAATGAGCGAAGTTCTTGTTGTCTTAGGAACACGTCCAGAAATAATCAAGATGGGTCTTCTAATTAAAGAAATGAGAAGAATAGATATTGATGTTAAGATTGCTCATACAGGACAACAAAGTGATGCTTTTATGAACGATTTTTTCATGAAAGCTTTCGATCTTAAACCTGATGTCGAATGGAGATTGAAAGAAACAACACCTGTAACAAGGCTGAGCAGTATGATGACATTTCTAGATACGACGATTAATAGACTAAAACCCAGAATGGTACTTGTCGAAGGAGATACAGATTCTGTCCTTGCAGGCGGATTAGTTGCAAATAAGAAAAGTATTATGTGTGGACATGTAGAAGCTGGATTGAGATCTTATGATCTAAGAATGCCTGAAGAACACAATAGAAGAATTGTCGATCATATCTCTAACTTTCTATTTGCTCCGACAACCGATGCAGCAAAAACTCTAATTAATGAGAATGTTTGGGGCGAAGTATCGGTTGTCGGTAATACATCAATAGATGCTTGTGAATTCTTCTCGTCAAGAATAGTTAGTCACAACAACGAAGTTGCATCAGTTATGGGTAATGGTGAGTTCCTTCTAGCTACTCTTCACAGACAGGAAAGTGTAGATCACAAAGAGATACTTGAAAGTATCTTCAACGCGTTCTTAAGATCACCTTTAAGGATTATCATTCCCATACATCCACGAACAAAGAACAATTTAATAAATTTTGGTCTTTGGGATAAAGTCAAAGAAAGCAAGAAAGTTGTCCTTGTAGAACCTGTAGACTATCTCACATTTATTTGGCTCATGAAGAACTGTAAATTCATTCTAAGTGATTCTGGTGGCGTACAAGAAGAAGCAACTGCTCCATCTATAAGGAAAAGAGTAATTGTCTTAAGAGATAAAACAGATAGGAACGAAGCAGTGGTAGCTGGGTTTGCAGAACTTGTTGGAACAAATACCGATAGAATCCTCAGTGCAATACATCAAGAGATTACAACTAGATTTCTTCCTCCTCAAGAACAATCTCCTTATGGCGAAGGATATTCATCAATAGCTATTGCTGTAATTGTGAAGGAGATCTTACAAAATGTCTGATATCTATATTGTTTATTGCGACGGTAATGGGTATGGAGATGTAGCTGTCAGATTACAATATGCTGAGAAAATAAAAGATTTTGTAAGTAGATCTGAAGCACAATCGCACAATCAAGCTGAAGCTTATGCTATTCTTTATGCTCTTGGTAAATTGCCTTCAGGTTCTATTGCAGAAATAAGATCTGATTCACAACTCATTATCTATGGTCTGACAGGTAAATACGATATAACAAATGTGCCTCTAAAGGAAATCATAACAAAAATTCATGACGAGATAAGAAAGAGAAATATCAATGTTCAATTTAGATGGATACCTGGAGACGAGAATCCTGCTGACGCCATCATTAGAACGAAAAGAGGAAATTAAGGTTGTTTGTTGGATAGATAATAAGCCTTGTAACAAAAAGGCGTGCGTAAGGACTGCAGCTCAGGAAGGCGGTCCTTGGATGTGTCCAAAACTTTAGGAGGTGTTTATAATGAAAATGTTGATTAGACCCAAATCTAACTATCTTTGGGACGGTTATCTAGAGTGGTCACCAGGAAGAAACAAATGGTATCCCATTTCACAGGTACATGTAATCTCCGAGGACAAAGACAGATTCATTAATCAAATTAAAAAGCTTCACGATATCAACACAAGACATAGAAGAATGGATTCATTACCTGTAGAAGGTTATTATGATCAAGTTGATAAGAAACTTCATATAACTTTCTATTTCTCGAAAGGACAAGATCTTGGACTCCTAAAGAACGAAGAAGATGAAATTATGTATGATGAAGACTTAATAGCAATTGACTTCTTATGAGATATTGAATGCACAGAGAAAAGATAAGATACGAGAAACTTTCTGATGGTAGATTAGGCAGAGTTGTGTTCATTTCTTCTGATGGAAAGACTTTGGGCATTCAGGTTACAGAAAGAGGAAAACATGTTGTCTATCTTGTTAGAATGGATCCAAAGCCTTTGGGTAAGCAGTAATAGTAATCCTAACTATTGAATCTAAGAGTGAATCTATCTTTGTATTGGCCATTGAGTGTTAGTATTACTACTTTCCGAGTGGGTCTAGGTTTAAGGTAAGAGAAGAACTTCCTCTTAACACTTTCCGTCAATGTTTTAGACTTGTTTATCTAATTTTTTAAACACCCTAATATGAGAGAATTGACAGCAATAGATAAAGAATATAAGACAAACTGGTATATACTAGGGTATAGACTAGAAGGAGAGAACAAAAATGCCAAAAATAGAACAATTGTATGCTTTCATTTCTTACGACAAAGATATAGATGATGAGGGTATAATAGGAACTGTCATGGGAGATCGATGGATGCCGTTAGTGGGCGCAGACATGGCACGTGTAGAATCTCTCAGACCTATTGCAAAAGACATAGCAACGAAAACGCATCATAATGTGAAGCTCATTGTTTTCAGAAACAGAGAGGAGGTTGAGGTGATAGGTTGATGAGTAAAGACAGATTTGGCAAGCAGTCTTGGACGATAGGAATCAAAGAAGCGAAGAAGGTTGACTTTCCAAGCAAAGATATTTGGATAGGTGTTAGCACAATATATGCTCTCGAATTGAATAAAGAACAATTGAAAGATCTGCATGCCAAGATACATGTATTATTCAAGGAAAACTTTCCAGAGGAGGTGTTATTATTTAGATGATGCAACAAGAAATTAAAGCTAAGAACAACAAACGCAACAACAACAAAAAGAATAACATACCTTTTGATATAGCTGAAGCAATTAGATCTGGAACATTCATAAGTGGAATGCCAGGCTCGGGTAAGTCTAATCTAGCAAAGTATCTTGTCAAGAAACTTTTAGAAGCTGGGATAAGAGTTTATATTCTAGATCCGTCAGATGCTTGGGTCGAAGAAGGTCCCATTAAGCAAGTTGTAGAAATCAAAAAGAATAACCTTACGCCAATTCTACCTGCAGAATCAACAATTTTCGATATCAAACTCTTACTGGAGAATGAACAAGAAATATTTGCAGAGCATGTTTGTAGGACACTCTTCTTTGAGCATGCTTACTTAGATAAATCGTTAAGAAAACCTACAGTCTGTGTCTTTGAGGAAGCGCAGATCTATCTACCAGAAGGCATTTCAAGAGCCAAGAGAGCTGCAGAAATTAAGAGAGTTGCCACATTGGGACGGAATTTCAAGTTAAGAATCTTTATAATCACACAATTTGCAGCTAACGTAGACAAGCTCTTTGTGAAAGCATGTGGTCAGAAATATATAGGCTATACAGATGAACCCAATGATTGGAACTATTTGGAAGATTGGATAAACGAAGACAAGACTAAACTTGCAGAACTTGAGATAGGTGAATTCTTTTATAGATACAAAAAGGATCTCAGAAGAATTCAAACACCAGAATATAAAGATCCTGATAAACCAGTTAGAATAGAAACAAACTTACAAACAGAAGATAGGCCAGCAGGATGGGAAGTTTACATAAAGAAAGAGAAAATCAAATCAATAGCAAGAGGCTTAGGAATCGGTTTCCTCTTTGGATTCGCGACAGCTCTCTTTATGGTAATCATTGTGACTTGGCGCCAATAAACTTTCGATAGAAATCACGATCTGTCATTATTTTACCGTCCACAACAAATGTAGGAACATAAGTCTTTTGACCTTCGAAGAATACCTTAAGTTCTGCAAAGAAAGTATCGTTTTGATCAACATTCCTTTCCTCGAATTCAATCTTCCTTTTTGTGAGGATGCTTTTCATTTGTTCACAGAATTTGCAATTATTGCCTGTGTACAATATTATTGTTGACATTTAAGCACCTGGTAATGATAGTTTTGTTTTCTGCCCTTTTAAGAACTCTCTAAACTCTCCCATCATTTCCGGATGTTTATCTGCTAGGAAATCTACGATCATTTTGACATCTTCCTTGATCATAGCTATATTTGTTTGTTTTCCAATTCTCGGAGGTTGTGTAGCTCTTTCAAGAATCTTTACATCTATGTCTTTCATTATGCTCAAGATCCTTGCTCTTGTCCATTCTTTACCCTCAGCTTCAGCAAATGTTCCCAATAGCATCGCTTTCAATGCTCTAAGAGAATTAAGAGCTTCGTTTGTGACTTTGTCGAAATCAACCTCTTTGTTTTCCATATATGCAGATACATTCTCAAGATCTCTGTCAACTGTAGATTCTGATATTTTCAATTTGTCAGCAATCTCTGCTTTATTCAGACCAGTTAGGTAGAGATACCAGACCTGACTCCTACGCATCTCTTGTCTGACATCTAGGGCGGTCAAAACCTATCATCTATCTTTAATAAACAGTTCAATCTATTAAGCTTTGTAGTCTTGCGTTTGGGCAAATATTACTAATGGTGGCTTATATACTTGGGTCTTACAACAAGTGACGACATAGATAAAAGAGCACAGTATAAAGAGATTCAACCAGATCTTGAAAGTACCAGAATTAATATCAAAGTGGAGAAAAAACTCCAGAGACAACGCTCTTTCGACATCAAGAAATAATCTGTTTTTATATAGAAAGAGTTAATAAGCAAAATAGATATACTCTGGTATACACCTATAAAGGAGATGGAAGAAAAATGAGTGTGGATCTCTATAAGAAATATGGTGTCACAAAAGAGGAAGTCAAGAAATGGGCAGAACAACATTACCCAGCTTTTCTGAACGCAGAATCGGTCATGACATCTCTATATCTTGCAGAAGTCAGAGGTGTCTCAGTTGAACCCACAGATGTACAGGTTGTAACTGGTACAAAGACAGAAGTCAAAGATCTCGAAGAAGGAACTTGGTGTGTTCTCGAAGTAGCAGTGGGCAAATTGATCAGATCGAATTCATACATGGGTTGCCCAGTTTGCTATAAAAGCATTCCAAAAGAAGGACCTCAAGAATGTAAGACACACGGAGTTGTAGAACCTGTATCACATACGTGGTCTAGATATATTGCAGCAGACAATACTGGAGAAACAGTCATATCGTTGCCCCCAAGATACACAGAAGAATACAAGGATCTCATGGGATCTATAATCAAGGCCAGGGGAGTTCTCAACGAACAAGGAGAATTCAATATAAACTCTCTCAACATAATAGGTGGCAAACTTGCTCAACCTGCACCTGCTTCTGGTGATTCTACCTTAGATTCAGGCAAACCTGCTGAAACTCCTCTCAAAGCAAAAGCCACTGAATTTGTTGACGATATAGAGCTAGATAAATTCAAACAGATGATGAATGCTCTCCCAAGTATGGCTCTTGAGGACCTCGAGAAGTGGCACCAATACAACAAGATACAGACACCTTTGAATATACTCCTAATGAAATGTGGAGCAGAGGAGTTTGACGAGGGTGGAAGAAAGAAATACAGAGCACCCAAGACAGCAGCAGGATGATCTGAGGATCAAAATAGAAGTTGGGTGGTTAAAAACCTGGAAAGATCAAAAGACCCATAAAGTTTTTGGTTACCAGGTTTCCCCAGCTATTTGGAATAGTCCTCAGGAACTTTCTGCTACACTTGAAGAGTTCATGCTTAAGATTAAGGCTGCGATACGGGAGTTGCAAACAACTTGAATATTTTTGTTCTTACTCATCTCGACCCAGATGGTATTCTATCTGCTAGACTTATTCAAGCAGTTCACAGAGATGATAAAGTTGATGTGGGTTTTGGCAGATGGGATCATTATGGTGCTGATTTTGGAGAGAAGTTTAACCCAGATTCTTACGATAGGATTTATGTTACTGATCTAGGAACTTCAGAAGAAGACCTCAAGAACGAGGATACTATTTCTGAAGAGTATGATGTCGATGTTATTCACATAGATCATCATCAAACAGACATTACATTCCTAGGACCAGAAAAAGCTATCTTCAAATCAATGCCAGATCAGTTCTGGGAATTCAATTCAAAGCTGAAGATTGTCTTTGACATTAATAATTGTGCAACAGGTCTAGTCTACAATAATGTTGTGAATAGTAAAGACTTGGGACATCCACAGCTTCAGAAATGGATAGAAATGTGGACCTTAGTTGGTATCTTTGCAGATGTTGCTACAGACACTTTAGGCGGAAGACTTATAGTTGACGATCTCAGAAGTAATCATCCACTTTTATTTGGTAGATGGTTCAAAGAAAAACCTCCTGATGTGGACACAGGAGAAATGAAGATTCCACTACCCACACTTCTTGGTAGATTTTTAAATGTTCCCAGAAA
>Ga0153915_10005317_pt1 | contig 11967 bp, 12 predicted proteins | sample Opewatmetagenome_2_FD_107003 | JGI IMG/M metagenome (GOLD analysis project Ga0153915, IMG submission 107003) | Freshwater wetland microbial communities from Ohio, USA - Open water 3 Core 3 Depth 3 metaG | ecosystem: Environmental > Aquatic > Freshwater > Wetlands | place: USA: Ohio, Lake Erie...
CATACAGAACATCGCTCGGGTGATCTATCTCAACGCTGACGGACTCATACACCCAGCTGCCATGAGTTGGCTCAGGTGCGAGGTAGTTCCTGATGTAGACATCGTCGGTCCAGTAGCTGTTGGATCTGGTCATGTGGCTAGATGGAACGTTGAAATACCTCAAGTACCCACTGGTCGTGGGGTACGATTTGTAGTATCCGCCTGCGAATGTATCACCATCGTCCCAACTGTGTGTGGTGAATCCTTCCTGACTGAATCTGTACTCGCATGAGTACCATGTGTCGGCGGCGCAGTCAGTCCAGGCAGGTACGAAATCAGTGTATTCATCGGAGTTCGCAATTCTCCACTCAAGGTGGTCATAAGGAGTAGGCGACCGCCATCTGGCTATCTCCGTCGTGGTTCCGATGAATGCGTTGTAGACGAGCTCTACTCCGTCTCTGCGCCACTTCCATCCCAGGGCCACGTCTCTATCGATCGTCAGGTCTTTGCTGTACACATACGTGGTCACTCCATCTCCTGACTCTTTGACTAATATTACCTGATTCTCGGCGTCTACAGGGTCCAGTGTGATGCCGATGACGTCATAATCACCGCTTTCCCCCACGGGTGACTTCCAGTTCATGGTGTCGGGGTTTGCACCGACCGTTTCGTCCTCAAAATCATCGAAGAAGACGAAAGTGGCAGTGCCATTACTAACGCTTGAAGCGGACGGATTCCCGTAGTACATGCATACCTCCTGATCGGTATCCAGGTCTGCTGCGACCTCGACCCAGAATGTGGCCCTTTCAGTTGTGTTCGATTCAAGCCAATAGTCCAGAAGTGTGCTTCCATCACTGGCGGTGAATCTTACATCTCCGAAGTCTGCTCTAGTCGTGTTGTTGCAGTAAACATTGCTGCCGCTGTCTGTTCCACTGCCGAAATTGACGGTGAACCGTACCTGATAGCCCGCGCCAGCACCAGGCGACCCGTGAATCGTATGAGTCTTCCTGTGCTGCCATCCAGACAACCATCCCGCTTGGCTTGGCACCAGGTTCTCCTGAACATCTTGGACCACTCCAGACAGGTCAGGAGGCGCAGTGACAGGCAAAGGGACCATAATCAGCGTCCCAAGAAATAGAAACAGGAGAGCGACTCCTCTTCGACCTAGCACACGTTCCACCCAACAGGCGGAGGAAGACACGCCTACTGATATCTGTTTTGGAAGTCCTCGGCTCCGTTATGTGGAGGCCAACTGTACATCTCTAGAACAGACCATGCGACATTGCCGTCTGACATGTGCAGGTTGCTTTCTTGGGTATCTTCGGAATCATCTCGAAGGTGAGCTTCCTCACACGTTCGATATTATTCGCCATCGTCTTCAGGACGAACTCGTGAGTCACGTGCTCTGTCCCATACACGTCCTTGTCCGTGGGCATGGCAATATTCACGTAGCAAATTCCGGACTCGCGCGCGAGCACTGACTCAGGGTATGCGGTCATCCCGACAACCTCCCAGCCCTGATTGTGGAAGAATATCGATTCCGCATACGTGGAGAACCTAGGTCCATTGATACACACATAGGTCCCCTTCTCGTGAACCTTGTAGCTGAGCTGCTTGGCTGTTTCGATGGTGATCCTTCGCAACTCAGGGCAGTAGGGGTTCCCAAATGAAACATGGGCCACTGGGCCTCCATCGAAGAATGTGTCCTTCCTTTGGCCAAAGGTCCTATCGAATATCTGGTCGACGATGACAAACTCGCCTAGATCTATTCTGTCTGGCTGGAGACTGCCGCAGGCGCACGGACTGATGATTCTCTTCACACCAAGCGACTTCATCCCCCACACGTTTGCGCGGTAGTTGATCATGTGAGGAGGAATCCGATGGTTCCTGCTGTGTCGAGCGAGGAAGGCGAGAGTGCGGCCTTTCACCATTCCCACGATGAAGTTGTCTGATGCAGCGCCGTAGGGCGTGAATACCTTGAGCTCGATTGGGTTCTCAATCATTGTTGGGTCGTAGTTGCCGCTGCCGCCAAACATCCCTATCTCAACTGGCAGCAGAGCTTCAAGTTTCTCCTTCATTTTGGGATCCAAGAGTGTGTACGCGAGCTTTGCTTCGAAAGCCATGTCTGACTCATCTCCAAGAACTTACAGAAGAGAGTCGATAGCGGCCTTAGATTTATAGCTACTGAAAAGCCAAAGAAAAGGCCAGTATGCAATTGCCAACATCAGGACCGTAACTCTGGACGATGATGATAATGATCGGACTCTGATGTCTTGTCACGTGTTCATTCGAAAACAGATGAGAAAATCGAGTATCGCGAAAGGCTTTACGATCGTCTAGGCACATCTCCGAAGAAACACACGACGGACGAATCTACTTCAGCATCCTCCATATCTTATCGAGAGGATACTGAATCAGACCCAGGAACCCCATGTGTGCCTTGATCTTGGAGATCTGCTCGTCTGAAACGACCACGTTGTTGTACTCACGAAGATGCTTCTTGAGTTCGAGCGTACTCATCTCCTTGACCTTCTCACCCTGAAACACCTTCGTGATCAGAGCAGTCAAGTCCTCATAGTAGTTCCACGGCCATATCTCCCATGCCCAAGTTACCTCGACACCGAAGTAGTCCGGCACGAACTTCGACCCCGCGATGTGCATGAGCGTAGCAGTTCTCACGTCTGATGGGTGGCCCATGTCCTTCACATGGTTCACCGCCATCGTCAGGCTCTCACCCGTATCTGTGATATCATCGACAACAAGCACTCGCTTGCCCTTCACATCACCCACCAGGGGACAGGATATCTTGGCCTTTCCGTCCTTCGTGGCGGTGACGCCCCAGTGAGACACCTTGACACTGTAGAGTTCTTTCACACCAAGGAGGTCACACTGGATCCTTGCATGGACCCACCCTCCTCGGGCAACTCCAACTATGGCATCAGGTCTCCAGCCCGATTCCCTGACCTTCAACGCCGTTTGATAGGCGTAATCATATATGTCGTCGAAATCGAGAACGTAGCAGAGAGGTCCCTTCAGTTCCATGGCGAGCACAACCAGCCATTGAGCCGCATGACTGCGCATTAAAAGCTTCTTCCCAATGAAGCGTGTGGTAGCATCCGCTGTTGTGCAGAAGTGCGATGACGATTGTGAACGCGGAATCCGCACTGATTCTAAGTGAACGCACTCACAGTCATGGAGCAGTCAGGTCAAGTGCCACCATGTCTTATCTCTGCAACTCTCGCCCCTATTCCTCCCAGAGCTCCGCTGAAGAACCAAACCCAGTAGACATTCGACACCAACTGGCTTTGCACCAGAGGACTCAAGCCGACTGCCGACGATAGGGAGACCCAGACAGCCAGATTTGTGCCAAGAGTCAGTACAAGGAACAACAGACCTGCCAGGATACCCTTTACGAAACCGCACATTCTGAACCTCAGGCTACACGCTCCATCCACCAGGTTCTTGTATGTCAAGGGGATCAAGACGACTGGGACTACCACAAGCATCACTACTGAGTACATCGTCGGGTTAACTAGATATGCTGCGATGAGACCCAATACCGCAGTGGCGGAATACAGGATCGCCCACGTTTTCGGAATCCATAACCAAGTTGACGGAACAGAAGCAGTCGTCATCTCTCATCCGTGGGCCGGACGATGGGTGAGTCTGATTAGCGCTTCGGTATGGCCGCTAGCTTGCTATCCACAGATTTCAGCAGGAGCGTTATGCTTTTCTTGAGTCAACACAAGAACAGAGATGACTCGCCGAGAAGTCTGGTTGAGAGCGCCCGAATACCAGCAGTGAGATTCTCCTCACCATCCCCTATCCCAAATGGGAAGGGAAACACCGCAAGGAATGGCCATGAAAAGACAGATCACTCGCAGAGCGCTGCTGCTGGTCTCATTCGTACTCTTCCAGAGCCTCCTGATCTTCCATCTCTTCTTCTCACCGGTGCTGGTCATCGTCGCGGCATCCCAGGGAGTGGTGAATGGAAGCCTTGTCATTTTCGTTCTCCTGTTTCTGTCATCCCTCTTTTTAGGGCGCGCTTTCTGTGGCTGGCTCTGCCCAGGCTCAGGACTGAATGAACTCTGCGCAGCGGCGACAAACAAGCGAGTACCCGGCGGGCGGTTCCAGAAGGCGAAGTATATGATCTCTGGTGTATGGCTCTCTGCAATCGCGCTCCTTGCACTGAGGGCAGGAGGGTTCCACTCAGTCGACCTGTTCTTTGGCACCGAAACCACTGCTATCACTCAGGAACTCATCATGTTCTTTGGTGTGATAGCCATCATTGTCCCGGCGGCCTTTCTAGTCGGAACGAGGACGAACTGCCAGTATGTATGTTGGCTGGCTCCCATCATGATAGCAGGAGCAGCTATTCAACACCGAGCTGGGTGGCCTGCTCTTCATCTGGCAGCAGACACCGAGCTCTGTGAGCAGTGTGGGACTTGCAGTACTGCCTGTCCAATGAATCTGGACGTGATGGACAGAGTCTTGAAGCAAGACCTCTATCACAAGGAGTGCATCTTATGCGGCAGCTGCATTGATGTCTGTCCAAATAGGGCTATCAGTTATGCAGTGTGACTGGATGCCCCTTCACCACGAACAGTCAACTCGAACTGGATTTGGTTTGAACACCTCTCGATGGTTGTTTCGGATTTCACATTGTGATGCCTGCACAAGTCATTCCAGTTTCGCGACCACAGAGTCGAACTGACCGGGCACGTATCGCAGGTGCACTTCGATGGACTCCGATACCTGAACCTCACGTGGCGTGTCGAACGGCAGAAAGAGTTCTCTCCATCCGTCGTTCATGTAAAGGTTCACCCCATTCACGAGTCTAGCCTCAAAGAAACCAACAATCCCGTGCAGCACCCCTCTCTCCGAGATAGTGAACTCCAAAGCTCTGTCGACAGACGGAGTCTTTCTCATTGTTGAGAGATTGAACGTGATGACTTCTCTTGCAGCGGCAAGATCCTTGCTTTCGTCCGGCCCCACGGTCTGAGGTACACGTGGGAACGTCATTCCACTGACTGCAAAACGCTCCCACAGCGCCGGGCATTCTGCCGGGACAACCCACACCCTTGCTTGTTCCGGCATCATCCGACCACCTGCTTTCAGAAGATGCTTCACAGCATGGCAGCTGGCCGGAACCTGTTGCTCAATCAACAACATCGACGAGAGCATCTCGCACACGACGACATCCGCAAGTTCATCAGGCACGAAGTCTGAGAAGTGACCCTCATAGAAATCGATCTTGTCTTCCAGTCCATTCAGCCTTGCCGCCTTCTCTGCATACTCGATGCACTCAGGGTTGACATCAACCCCTGTCACTCTGCGAGCTCCCGCCTTTCCCGCAAGCATAGCGAGGACTCCAGACCCAGTGCCGAGATCTATGACGTAGCTCTCGGGTGTCACGACGGCCCCAAGGGCCTCTTCAAACTTTGCGATGCGTGACCTGTGACTGAGAAGGCTAGCAGCATGAAGGACTTCAAATGGGGTAGCGTAGTTCTTCTTTGGCATCGAATCTACGATTGAGGCTCAAGATATAACAAAGCCCTTTTGGTGTATGACTGCATTCTCTGTCACAGTACCCAAGCCATCAATAGAGATCTGGGCTCACATCGTGGCATACGGTCCCAGGTTTCATCGGTGTCATATGACAGGGTACTTATAATGCGGGAACTAGGCCGCACTAAAGCTCTCGCGGGTCAACCTGCCCGTTGTTTCAATAGTCCCTTATGGAACAGGAGAGGCACAGACCGACTTGACCTCTACAAGAATCAGAGATGCAGCCATTGCACTTGAGGGAGGACGCGCGCAGGAAGCGGTGCTCATCCTTGAAGAGATACTGAGGGACAATAGCAGGGATGGCGATGCTCTCGTGTGTCTTGGCATGGCCTATCTCCAAATGGGAAAACCCGCCAAAGCTATAGAAGCCTTGAGAAAAGCTGAGGACTTAGGCGAAGACAACTGCGTTCTTGCGTTGGTCATGGGTCGGGCATTGAAGGCCATGGGAGAGTTCGACGACTCAGAAACATATCTCCGCAGGGCCATTCGTCTTGATCCGGACCAGCATGAAGCTTGGAGCGACCTATGTAAGGTCCTTTACGTCAAGGCGGACTACAGTCATGCTGCAGAGGCACTGAGACAGGCGATAACCCACTTTCCGGACAACATCACGCTGCACTCTCTGTATGCTATGTGTCTTTATCGGATGGGAGACTACGATGGTGCAGCTGAAGTATGGGAGGCCGTGCATCGCCTCCAACCGGACTCAATAGTCGCCATCTCGAACCACGCCTACGCACTTCTCGTCCAGGGGAAGGTCGATGAGGCAATGCCACTGATTGAGAGAGCACGTTCGGTCGACTCGGACCACTACCGAACTCTCATCCTTCTAGGCGAGGCAGAGTTTCAGAAGGGCCGAAGAAGCGAGGCCGCCGCCTATTTCAGGAAAGTCTTGGAACAAGACCCGACAAAGGTAGAGGCACTCGGGCGACTCGCCATACTGTCGCAGCTCGAAGGAAATGAGCGAGACTGCAAGAAGTACTTGGAGAAGGCCAAGCGCAGCATAGGCAATGATCCCGAGGGCTGGCAAAAGCTGTTCGACGTGTATGATAGGCTAGGCTGGCACAAGGAACTGATGGACTGTCTCATTTCCGGCGCCCGGGACGATTCTGGCGCTGCAGCGGTGTGGGTCGCTCTCGCGAAGGAGTACGACCGAGATGGCCAATCGCAACTTGCACTTGACGCATGGATGGTATCTTTCAGACTCAGAGGCTACGTCAAGATCCACTGTCCCCATTGTGGACACGATTCCCGCGGGCTTTATTTGGAGAACGTGAAATTCGACCCCCGCGAAGAGCAGATGTGTCCGTGGTGCAGGAAAGCAATCCCGATGCCAGAAGGCCTCGCACTTTATTAGCTCGTACTGCGGCTTGCTGATCGATGGACGATAGAAGATATCCTCTCCACCCAATCCTTGGCGTTGGCGGTATTGTTGTAGGACGTCAGGGAGTCCTGCTGGTGAAGCGGCATAAAGAACCGGGCAAGGGGACGTGGAGCCTGCCTGGTGGTGCAGTCGAAATAGGAGAAACTCAAGAACAAGCTTTGATCAGAGAGGTCCGCGAAGAAACAGGAACTGAGTCGAAACCCATCCGGCTTGTTGGCACAGCAGACATTATTCTCCCTGACTCAGCAGGCCTCATAGAGTATCACTTCGTGGTCAATCAATATCTAGTCCGTGCACTGACCGAAGATACGAAACCGGAAGTTCCAGAGGCTCAGGTTGGATGGTTTCAGCCCGGCGCACTGCCGAAGGGAAAAATGAACCCTGGAGTGGCTGATCTCCTAGAGTCAATGAACGACATTGTGACATCATTGTTTCGGGAATTACGGGCCGTAAACGAATAAGATACATCACACCATGTTGATTGCTCAGTGCCAAGCCAGCCGGCATGAAGTATAAAAGGAATCAGGCATCCTTCAAGACTTGCAGAACTCTATAACGTTCTCAAGGAAGTGCATTCCCGATGTTTCGAACAATATTCTCTCTTGTGATTTGCCTAGTCGTGGCTGTTGTAATTGGTGCCTTCGCGATTCTAGGCTTAAGTGTGGCTGACATTCAGACCCTCTTGGGCTCTGGAGCCATCACCGCAGGCCTCCTTTCTTGGGGTGCAGCACTCTTCAAAGTCCTGATAACTCCATATAGCAGCGCCCTGTTGGGCGTGTACAGCCCTTTGGTCGCTCTTGGTGTTGGCGGCTTCATTGCTGGACTGGTTTCGAAGAGCGGAGTCAGGATGTTCTTCGTTTCAATCATAGCAATGGTCCTCTTCTTCTTGGGCTACGCAATCCTTGGTTACAGCCTTGCTCTGGAGCCTTCGGTGCTGTGGCCTGCGATTCAATCAATCGCAATAGACCTCGCTGCGTCTTTCGCTTTGCTCTTCATACCGGGTGTCATTGGTGCCAGCCTGACAGCTGAAGAGTACTAGATCAAGATAGTATCTCAGGGGGTGCTTCGCCCCCTCATCTCCCTTTTTCTTCGCCATCTGATTGCAGCATGTTGAGTATCAGGCTGGAAACCAGGTCAAGGAATTCCTCGAGATACTCTGGAAGCACGAAGGCGCCTGCCGCCATCGGGTGTCCACCCCCTTCAGCCACCATCCTACCGTAGACACCATTCAGTGATTGGCTAGCTGTCACGAAGACATCTCGCAGGTTGACACCACTCTTGACGAGAGACCTTCCGACACGCCCTGAGATCTTCACCATCGGACTATCGCCGGTAGTCTTGGTGCTCACTCCGATGACCGGCTTATCAGCAGGGACAATTCTCGAGCCTTGTGCCATTCCAATGACGACTCCGATGATCGTATCCGGTGTTTCAGGATCCCTTACTACATACATTCCAGGCTTTTCAATGAAGCCTCCAGTTTCGAGCCGTCGAAGGGCACTCGCAAGGTTCGCTCTGTGCTGCTGCAGAAGCACTTGGCCCTCATGCCAAGATTGAAGGTCGCCAAGGCAAATCCTCACTCCGACCTCAGCCTTTCTGTTCCTCCCGCATGCATTCAGCAACGTCGAGAACTCTTTTGCAGTCCTGAGCTCGGTCTTCGGTGGACGCCGGACAAGCGTCATCACGTCACCGATGATACCAGTTGCGGCTCGAGGACTATCGTAGCTGCGGGTGATGACATCGATGAGTCTTTGGATAACCTGCTTCTTCTCCTCATTGCCGAGATCGGTCCAGGTCCTCCAGTTTTCATCTGCGTCCTTTAGCGGAATCCCAAGCTCATCAAAGAACGCAAAGCAAGCGTCCCTATTGCCCGTTATTCCGGGAAGATACGGGTCTGTCGCATATTCAAGCAGATAAGGCAGGGGTCTTGTGCTTATTCCAAAGAAGGTGAGGTCTCTTCGGACTGCTACATAACCCTCGGACTCTGCCAAGCGGACAATCGCCTTGTTGATCCCGCTGAAGCCCTTGCCATAGTAGTCCTGCAGGTCGCCTGTTGCGCCCACGACCGCTAGCTCACTTAGGTCAACGTTATCAGGTGAAACGACGTAGGCGACAAGAAATGCAGCACCCGCACCTGACAGGTCATAGCTACCTGCAACACCATGCTGACAAGGATTCACCTCTATGATACCGTTTCTCTCTACCGACGCGCTCTTCAGATCAGACGCTTCGTCGGGAATGTGGTGATCAAGGATTACGATACACTCGATGCTCGGAGTACCCTGCACATGTTCCTGAATTAGACCAATCTGACCAGAGCCCAAGTCGCTGAATATGACAAGGTCTGGTTGCACTTCTCTAGCCAAAACCCCGACCTCGACCACAGTTTCAGAGTTGAGCTGGTGAATGTTTCTCCAGACCACTTCCTTGCCAAGCCTCTTCAGCATACTGATGACGATTGACAGAGAAGTTATACCATCCGCATCGATGTGCGAGATCGCAAGAGCCTTCCTAGAATGCATGATTGCCCGAGAGGCCAAGTGAACCTGCTCTCGCAATGACTCAGGCTCGATAGGCAACGGTCTTGACATGGATGTGCGCTGACAGGTCTGTCCAGCCGCAATTTAAGCTGACTGCTCAGCAAAAGCGAGTTTCCCAACGCTGTGAACAATGTGCCGACATGATGGTCTGCGGCGTTCTTACACCTGTGGCCGGGCATCATGCGATAAGCGTGAGGACGGTACTAGGTCACATGCTCGCCAGATTCTTCATTTGCCCTTTGCCAGTTCGCGCTGCCATTCCCTCATGTCTTCGCGCAGTTTCTTCAGATCAGTTGGAGTGATTGGGTCTACCCGTCCGTAAGTTCTAAGTATGCGTGTCCACCGCTGTATCCTTACGACTAGCGGTCCACCACCAGCTTTCTGTTCGAAGGTTTCTGCCGCGTCGTTAAGCTTCACGGCAACGTCGCTAGCGATTGCCCCTTCGTGTATCTGAGAGTCAAGTGTGTCTAGGACAGCCTGAAGTGAAGAAGACACAGTCCTCTCTTCGCCGGCTTTGCTGCCAACAGGACCAGCCAAGGCAACCTTTCTCATCATTTGTATGAGCTCGTCCAGTTTGCCGCTATTGGCTTCCACGGCGGAGGCCAACCCAGATACCCCCTCCTGTGTTTCGCCAAACTTCGAGATGACCTCTATCATCCTGTTGAGTATGGTTGTGAGCCGTTCTAATCCGCCGCTGATTTCGGTGAGCTTTGCCCTCACATACGTGTCCTGTTCGCTCATGCACATCCCTTCGGGTCTTCAAATGGGTGTTCCACAATGGGCTGAAGTAGCTTCGGTGGCTGCTCTCATTAAACTTTCCTATGCGAAATCACACTCTGGCCCTTTGCCACACGGAATCTGCCACAATGCCGCAACCCAATGCTATTATATCTTGCAGAATCAGCGAAGGTTAGAGCATCATCAGATACCCGTGTCGAAACAGAAGGAGGTTGCGGGTACTGCACATCATCAACTACAAGAAGCGAGAGGAACGCCCAGTTGAGCTGGTTGGCGCCGACAGAGCAACAGTACGATGGCTAGTCGACCACACGACAGGTGCAAAGACCTATGCTATGAGGTATTTCGAGATCAAGCCGGGAGGCCTGATCCCTCTGCATCACCACCCCGAAGAGCATGAGATTTTCGTTCTGAGTGGGCAGGCAAAAGTGCTCGGATCTGCCGAGGATGCAACCGCCCAGAAGGACGACGTGATATTCGTGGCGCCGAACGAGCCTCACGGCTATGACAACAAGCACAGCAAGGAAACCTTCCGATTTATCTGTGTGATTCCTCTTCTCAAGAGCGATTAGTCCAGCATGGTTCTTGCAGGTGTCACTAGCTGTGTGCGCGCAGGAAATGGACGACCCACTGATGACGGAATGGGGGAAAACTTGTGAAACTGGCGACCAAGAAACTCTGGCTGTTTGACGTTGACAATACTCTTGTCAGGGATATCGAGCATCCGATACCATTTCCTGATGCCATCCGACTCTGCCAAGAGCTGCAACAGAGGGGCAAAGCGATTGGGATACTGACCAATGTCGGGCGTCTCTCCTCAAGGCAGATCCAAAGCGCGGTCAATGGTGCGGGGTTTGGATTCGACCGAGATAAGACCTTCAGCGCTGGAGCAGCGGCTGCCGCCTTTATACACAACAGACGCCCTGGTGCTCGCTGCTTCGTGATAAGCGAAGGTGGAGCAACTGAGGATTTCATCGCAAGGGGACTGGACGTCACCAACAACCCGCCTGTGCAGTATGTGGCAGTCGGAGCAGACCGAGGGATGACTTTCGACAAGCTCAACTTCGCGACAAAAATGGTCAAACGGGGCGCGGGTCTTGTTTGCATAAGTGGCAGCAGAGACTATCCTGGAGTATACTTGGGGATGGAGGATACGTTCATTGGAGAACGCTCCATAGTTGCCGCAATCGAGGATGCAACAGGAACCAAGGCCACAATCGTCGGGAAACCTCTGCCGGAGATGTTTGTCGAATCGGCAAAGTCCTTGGGCTTTCGTGTTACTGATTGCGTAATGGTAGGAGACAACCCTGCATCCGACATAGCCGGTGGTAAGGCCGCAGGCATGTTAACCGTGCTTGTACGGAGAGACCCCGGGCAGATACTCGAATACGAGTCCCGCGGCCTTGACCAGACGCCAGACATCACAGTTGACAGCCTCGAGGAGATTATTGACAAGATGTAGTTCAGGCATACAGCCGCTGAGAGAACCTTCTCATTCGATGCCTTTGCGTCTGCCTGCTCTGACCGCTTCGGATTGTGACTTCTCGTGAATCAGCATGCCAACCTCTTCGAACAGGTCAGCTACATTGGATCCGGTCTTTGCGCTTGTGGCGATGAATCGCGACCCGATACCAGTGGCGTATCTCTCTGCCATAGACTGGTCAATGACGTAGGGTTGCAGATCCGCCTTGTTACCAACGACAATGAGCGGCACACGGCGTCTGATGAACCTGACGGCCTCCTGAATCCAGTTGGGCA
>Ga0153915_10005318_pt1 | contig 11965 bp, 8 predicted proteins | sample Opewatmetagenome_2_FD_107003 | JGI IMG/M metagenome (GOLD analysis project Ga0153915, IMG submission 107003) | Freshwater wetland microbial communities from Ohio, USA - Open water 3 Core 3 Depth 3 metaG | ecosystem: Environmental > Aquatic > Freshwater > Wetlands | place: USA: Ohio, Lake Erie...
CCGGGGACGTCCCCCGCGACGCACATGGGCCATTGGTAGTCCAGGGGCTCGAGCGCGTCGCCGACGCGGGTGAGGTCGGCTAGGTCTCGGGCCGTGCTCTCCCGGCGCTCTCCCGTCTCGAAGTCGAGGACGTGCACACCGCAACCATCCGTGGAGATGTACGTGTGGCCGTCCGGCACGCGGATGTCGCGCTTGCCATCCCGCGAGGCCAGGAGGATCTCGCGGGGCGCTTTGCCTAGGTTCTCACTCAGGACGGCCTCCGGGATTCGCACGCGCGGGCCGCTTCCAACGATAAGGGCGCCTGCGGCCTCGAGGGCCATTCTCGCGGACGCGCTATGGACGTCCACGCCGGCTCGGACGAGTAGCGTTCGCGTCGCCTCGTCGATGGCAACTAGGTCTGCGGCGTCCAACACGCGCAACCGCGGGAAAGCCAGGAGATCACCCCGGACGGGTAGCCTGCGAGGGGGTTTCTCTTTTTCCGATATACCTCTCGAAGGAGGACGGGTCGCACCCGGGACTCATCGTGAGGGGCCGACTGCCGGAGGGACTCGCAAGCCCAGGGACCGCGGGTCCGGTGGTCGATCAGCGGCCGATGGGCTGGGGGACCGGCTCCCGCCGCACCTGCTCCACAACGTCGATGCCGCGCTCACGGACCATCGGCAGGACGAGATCGGGGTCCAGGCATTCGGGCGAGAGGATCCCCGGGGTGACCCCGCGGCCCGTGGCCAGGAGGAGGGCGCCGACGGCCCCGCCGGTCCCGGTCAGGTAGGCGGTCGCGGTCGCCCTGTACCGGAGGGAAGCCTCCCGGTGGCCCATGCCTGCGAAGAGGGTGTGGACCTTCTTCTCGTTCCCCACGGTCCCCGTGACCTCGACGAGGACACCGGAGAAGCCTTCGATCCGACCCGTGAGATCGGCGGGTCTCGGGATTGCGGCGAAGAAATCCTTCCGGAGTCGCGCGAGGTCCTTCGGAGTCCGTGTCTGCCTTCGCAGGTTTTGGAATTCCTCGAGCTTCTGGACCGTGGCATCGTCGAGGGACAGCTTGAAGTCCACATAGCGGAGGCCTTTGCCGATGAACAGCGGCAGGCTGTCCACCTCCTCATGGTCCACCGAGTAGACCGTGAGCGGGCCGAGAGGCGGCGGGAACCCGTAGACCTCACGTGCGCCGAAGGGTGGCACGGTCTCGTAGGCCCCGTTCCTCCAGATCCGAGACGGAGTCGTGGTCTCCTCGACGAAGCTCTCGGGACTGAAGAGCGAAATGAAGCCGAGTTCCTGACTCGAGCCGGTGTCTCCGTCCCGGATTCGGATTGAGTCGACGTGATCCATGCCGTCCGCCGCGCGTCGCGCGAACACATTGCTCAACCCGGGGTCCTCGCCCATCCCGAGGAGCGCGGTCAAACCCTGCGCCTTCCACGGTTCGTCGTCGACGTAGGGGTTGGAGGACTCCGTGGCGAGGTCCATGTAATGAGCGCCGGAAGCCATCGCTGCGCTCTTGATTCCCTGATTGAATCGCGGGAGGGAAGCGTTCACGACGAGGGCGTGCCCCTTCATCGCCGATCGCAGATCTTCAGGGCGGGACGCGTCTAGCTGGATGGGCCGTGCCTTCGGGCTGCGGGTCTCCGCCGCAACCCGTGTCGCGACGGCCCGATCGATGTCCGCCAGGACCACGTCGTCAATCGCATCGCTGGCACACAGATGCCTCGCGATCACCGTTCCGACCGCGCCGCATCCGATCTGAAGGACACTGGCCGTGCGTATGCTTTCAAACCTCTGCATCGGCCGGAGGGAGGGCCGCGGGAAAAAGGTTCGGAGAGGCCTGCATAAGCCTACCGGAGGGGTTGAATACCCATGCTACATCCTAGCACGGACACCAGCTGGGGGGTTCGTTCGACGAACGACCACGATATCCCCCTACAGATGCCTCTCGAGAATCCGATCGACCTCCGCCTTCACGGCCGGATCGACGGGCTGGGGGACATGGGACGCCAGGATTTCCTTGACGCGCTCCTCGGCACGCTTCACGATCTCCCTCCGGTCCCGGTTGAGTCGGTACCCTGCGAGGATCCGCGCCTTCTCCGGGGAGGGCAGGAACAGCTCTGTTCTCATGTTCTTCAGGGTGTGGGGCTGACCGACGAACGTGCCTCCGGGGCCCACGGACCGGATGAGGTCCAGCGCGAAGCGGGGCTCTTCGAAGGAGACGACCTTCCGAGCTTCGCGGGCGGCCTCCCAGAGGTCGCAGTCGATGATGACCTGCTCAAGGGAAGCTCCTTTCGCACCGTCGAGACCGCCGATTCCCGATCCGAAGTCAGTCTGGGCCGCCGTCGTCATGGCCGTGAACAACAGCTCCGATGGATCCAAGTGGATCCCCGGGCTCTCCCCGCTCAGCCCGACTCCGAACCCACCTACCATGGAGACGGCCCCGTACCGTCTCGCCATCTGGGCGACGGCGCTCCCGAGAAGGAGCTCCTCGACCGCGCCGTAGTGAATCTCTCCGGTCATCATGTTTGGCGAGGTCGAATCTGAGCTGTACACGACCGGCGCGCCCTTCTTCGTCATCTGGGAAATCGCGAAGCTCGCGAGATTCTCGGCATTCACGATCGCGATTGTGGATGCGAGGGTGACCGGCGAGGTCATCCCGGTGAGGGCCATCGACATCGACACGACAGGGACTCCCGCCCGCGCGAACTCCATCGTCGCCTCGACCGATCCTCTTTCGAATTGGAGGGGGCAGATCGGACACTGGACGACCGAGAACACGGGATCCCGGGCGAGTTCGTCCATCCCGCCTGCGATCGCGGCCCCCACCTCGATCTCGGCCCTCGCCTCTTGGGCGGACAACGCCTCACCTTGAACGTGCTTCGTCGTGTGGAGAAGGGAGGTCACGAGTTCGACGAGCGCGTGGGTCTCGGCGGGGGCGTCGTGCGCGGCCACGATCGGCCAGACGTAGTCGAGCGCGTCCATCGCGTCGCAGAGGATCATGAAGTCCCGGAGGTCCTTCGCGGTCGTCGTCCGCTTCGCCTCGCTCCCGAGCTCGGTCATGTAGACCGCCGTCCCGTTCGTGGCCATGTACGGCGGCCCGATCCTGGGGGCAACCATGCCTTGCTTCGGGTTCCGCGCCCCCAGCCGGATGGTCTTCGGAAGACGCTGAAGCGTCTCCTTCACGAGGCTCTCCGGGATCCTCGCCCTCATGGACTTGGTGTCCACACGCGCCCCTCCGAATTCGAGGACCCGCAGGGCCGCCGGACTGTGGACGGCGACGCCCGGATCCTCCAGGATCTGCAGCGTCTTCTCGTGCACGGCCTCGATCTCGTCCCCGGACAGGAGGTCTACCCGGACCACAGCCATCGTTCCGCCTGGAGGGGGAACGCAGGACGGCAGTTATAGGATTCCCCGCGCCTCCCAGAATTGACCCGAGCCATGGCCGGGCCACGGGGCAAGCGGTCTCCGTTCACTGGTCCGGACGGAGTTCGCGAATCGAAGGCGATTCTCGACCCCCCCGCCGTGCGCAGTCCCGCATCCGTTCGTCGAAGCGCGTAGGGGTCGGCCTCGATACATACGCTACTTAATTCTATCACGGACCCATAGGGTGTCGGGTCAGCCAATGTGGGGGCGGAGGGCACCGTCTTGTGCCATGATAGCCGTGTTGCTAGCTCTTCAGGCGATTGCGCTCGCTGATCCCGTCACGATGGATGCGAGGGCGGCGCCGGTCGACTTGCGTCTGGGATTCCTCGAAACCATCGACAGCCTGAATCCATTTCGAGCGATCAACGATCCCGCCTATGTCTGGATGGGGTTGGTCTACGACTTCCTCTTCTCGCTGGACGAGGACGGGAACTTTGTCCCGAACCTCGCGGTGAGCGCATCTTGCGACGCAATCTGTCAGAACTGGACGTATCAGATCCGCCAGGGAGTGCAATGGCACGACGGCACGCCCCTGACTGCGGACGACATCGCGTTCACGTTCAACTACAACATCGTGAACTTCTTCCAGCTCTGGGCCTTCGAGCCGTACGTGAACCGGATCGTCCAGTGCCAAGGGGGGCAGACAACGGACTGCGGGGCCATCGTCACCTCCCCTTGGAACGTGACGATCTACTTCGACCGGCCCTTCGTCCCGGGGAAGTCCCTGTTCCTGCCGATTCTCCAGCAGGCGCAGTGGGGGAGCATCCCCGCCTCCCAAGCCCAGACGAAATTCAACAACGAGAACCCGATCGGGACGGGCCCATTCTACGCCGACGCGAACATCTTCGATCAATGGTCCACGGGCCAGCCGCTCCTCATGCACAGGAACCCGAACTATCATCCCGTCGGGAGTCACACGGGGGCGCCCACGATCGACAACATCTACCTCCAGCACTTTGCGGACGAGAACACCCTCGTGTCCGCGCTTCGAGCGGGCACGATCGATCTCGCCAAGGTGACTCCCGCAGGATACGGGTCCCTCGGGGGCATCGCGAACCTCGAGCGGCAGGAGGGACTGCCCGTGACCCACTACTCTCTCGAGGTTGGCTTCACCCAGCTCTATTCGACGTCGGTGAACGGCAAGCTGAATCCGGCTCGCTGGGACGAGCAGGTGCGGCGCGCCCTGGCCATGGGGACGAACAAGGACTACATCATCAGCACGATCTACCAGGGGAAGGGCGTCCGGGGCACGTCCCTCATGAGCCCGGTGACTCCCCAGTGGTTCTACGACCCGACCAAGGAGACGGGCGTCAACCTCACGTACGACGAGGCCGCCGCCAATGCCCTCCTCGATGCCGCAGGATACACCACGCGGACTCCGACCCCGGGGATTCCGGATCCGGGACTCCGGTCCGCGGCGCGCGACCTCACGTTCACCAACACGAACGGCGTGGACGTGACGGTGCCGGCCGGGACGAGCCTCGTGTTCACGATCGCCACCCGGCTGGAGTTCCAGCAAGAGCAGCAGACCGCGGACTACCTGAAGGCACAGTGGGCCCGGCTCGGAGTCCAGATCAACATCAAGCGCGAACTCGAGTCCGCTCTGTCCGACGATGTGTACGGCGCCGCCGTGGAAGGATACATCTGGTACTGGTCGGGCGACCCAGACCCGAACTACCTGCTATCGGTCGAGTCGGGCTACACGCTCGACGGCTGGAACGACAACTACTGGGACAACGCGACGTACAACCAGCTCTACGTGGACCATCTCGCGGCGCAAGATCCCGCCGAGCGGGAGCGGATTGTCCAGGATGCCCAGCGGCTCCACTACGAGAGCGGGGTCTACATCACCTACATCTATCCGTTTGGTGAGTGGGCCTATCGCACGGACCACTTCTCGGGCTGGGGCGACTGGGCGGCGCACCCATACCGCCAGATGGACGCGTACTGGGGGGCGAACCCGCTCTTCCTCGAGCTGGTCCCCGCGTCCGCCGGGGCGGACAACCCGCCGACGAAGCCCGTCATCGCGGGGAGCGCGGCGGTCACGACGTTCGCGAACACCTCGATGACCTTCTCGGGCACGTCGACGGATCCGGACCCCGGGCAGAACCTCTCCTGGAACTGGAACTGGGGTGACGGGGACGTGACGATTCACCAGCACGACACGTCCATCACGCAGGACACGGCCTCCCATGCGTGGACCTTGCCTGGCAACTACACCCTCACACTCATGGTCTCGGACGGGCGGCTCTCCGCCACCTCGGACCCGGTCGAGGTCACCGTGACCCCGCTGACGGGGACGGAGGGATGGATCAATGGCACGGTCGAGGACGCGAGCTCGAACCCGATTGAGGGCGCCGCGGTCACAGCGACCCCGGGCAACCATCAAGGTGCGACCGTGGCCGACGGGACCTACAGCATCTCCCTGCCGGCGGGTACGTACTCCGCCACGGCGAGGGCCTTCCTCTTCGGCTCCCAGACGCTCAGCAACTTGGTCGTTCCCGTGAACGGCATGGCGTGGGCCAACTTCACCCTGGCCTCGAACGCGGGCTGGATCGCGGGAACCGTGACGAGCTCGGCGGACGGATCTCCGATAGCGGGTGCCGCGGTCTACGCCACGGGAGGAGGGCAACCAGGGACCGATCTCACGGATGCGCAGGGACGGTACAACATCACGATCTCGAACGGGACGTACTCGATGAGCGCGCAGGCGACCGGATTCCACACGAAGAACGCGACCGGAGTGGTCGTGGTCGCAGGTGCGACGACGTCCCAGAACTTCGCACTGGACCCGGTCGCGGTCCCGCCAACGGGATTGTCGCCCATCGCGGTGGCGGCGGTCATCCTCGTGGTCCTTGCCGCGGCAGCGATCGGCATCTTCTACCTGATGCGACGCAGGAAGAAGAAGGAGGGTGAGGGCCGCATCGAGCTCCCGCCCTGAGGGATCGGAGGCGGGCCATCCTGGCTCGGGAGGCGGCGTGAGGAGGTCAGGACGTGAACCTACGACGGATCCTGCTCCGAAAACTCGTCTACGTCGTCCTGACCGTGTTCCTCATCGCCTCCCTGAATTTCTTCCTGTTCCAAATCCTGCCAGGTGACCCGACCCGCGTCCTGCTTCCCAAGGGGTGCGGCGGTTCGAACGTGACCTCCTGCACCTTGCGGGAGGAGCTCAAGGCGGAGTGGGGACTCGACCAGCCCGTGTTCAATCGGTACGTCATCTACATGACGAACCTGCTTCAGGGCAACCTGGGGAAGTCCATCACATTCCGCCAAGGCCTGCCCGTGGCGACCATCATCGCGCAGCGCCTCCCGATCACGATGCTCCTCGTGGGGATCGCCACCGTGTTTTCCCTCTGGCTGGGGATCATCCTGGGTCGGATTTCGGGATGGCGGCGGGGCCGGCCCTCGGATGTGCTCATCACCCTATCGACCCTGTTCGGCTACTCGATGCCCTCGTTCTGGGTCGGGCTCCTCCTGTTGTTCTACTTCGGCGTGGCGATTCCGGTATTCCCGACGTTCGGGGACCGCTCGGCGAACTTCGCCTCGATGGACCTGTTTTCCCAGATCGCCGACATGGCCTGGCATCTTGTCCTCCCGGCCCTCACCTTCGTCATCACAAACGTCGCCTGGTTCTCGCTCACCCTCCGCAACTCCCTGACGGACGTCCTCCCGGAGGACTACATGGTCACCGCGAATGCGAAGGGACTCACGGAGCGGCAGCAGTTGCGCCGCCACGCCCTCCCGAACGCGCGCCTCCCCCTCGTGACCGCGGCCGCGCTTTACTTTGGCTGGGTCGTCAGCGGAGCCATCGTAATCGAGCAGATCTTCGCGATCAACGGCCTGGGGCAGCTCGAGTGGGAGGCCACCCTGTCCCTGGACTACCCCCTGATGTCCGGGATCTTCCTCATCGCGGCCCTCGGGGTCGTGATTGCGAACGCGGTAGCGGACATCCTCTACATGCTCATCGATCCGCGCGTGCGGGAGGCGTGACGAATGTCCACGAGCCCCGATTCCTTGGACACCGTCGCGATTTTCCGCGAGCGGATCGGGGCGGACCTCGTCCGCTTCCGGAAGTTCCTGCGGCAGGTGGTCCGGAACCGCCTGGCGTTCGCGGGCCTCATCCTGATCATGTTCTTCATCGTCCTGTCCCTGGCGGCGCCGCTCCTGGTGGGCCCGTATCCCACGCAGTTCCAGCGAACGACCCCGGAGCAGCCCCCCTCGGACCGGCACCTCCTCGGCACCGATGTCCAGGGCTATGACACGTTGACCCTTCTCCTGTACGGAGGCCAGGTGTCCCTCCTGATCGCCTTCACCGCATCCGCGGTGGCCATGATCGTCGGGACGCTGATTGGCCTGGTCGCCGGATACTACGGGCGCCTGACGGACCAGGTCCTCTCCCGGGCCACGGACTTCTTCCTCGTCATCCCCTGGCTCCCGTTTGCCCTCATCCTCATGACCATCATGGGCCCGACGATGGCCACAATGATCATCGCGATCGCCCTCGTGAGCTGGCCGACGACCGCGCGGGTCATCCGGTCCCAGGTGATCACGATCAAGCAGCGCATGTTCATCACCCGCTCCCGGGCCATCGGCGCGGCCGGCTCCCACATCCTCCGCAAGCACGTCCTCCCCAACGTGATGCCGCTGGTCTGGGCCGAGGCCGTGCTCACGATCTCAGGCGCCGTCTTCACGGAGGCTTTCCTGTCCTTCTTCGGACTGGGGCCCAAGGACAACCCAATCTTCAGCTGGGGCACGATGGTCAACCAGTCCTACCAGGATCTCGGGCTGCTGGCCGGCCGGTGGTGGTACTTCGGTCCCCCCGGGATCTTCATCACCCTGGTCGTCCTCGGCTTCGCGATGCTCGGCTACGGACTCGAGGAGATCCTGAATCCTGCCCTGCGGCGGCGTTAGGGCCGTTCCCGGGCGCGTCCCGTCGCGGCGGCCGCATCCCGCGGCGAAACCGCGCGTTCCGAGGGGCCGAGGGACCGTGGTCCGACACGCCTCGGCAGGGAGTCGAACTCCCGCCCCGCGTTGTCGTAACCGGGGCTCGGAGGGGTACCGTCCATAGGTTGATAGTTCATGTGGGCCCTCCCGTCGGCAGGTCCGCAGCGGTGGCGACGTGGCACTGCTCACGGTGAAGGGACTCAAGACTTACTTTGAGACGCTGGAGGGCACGGTCCACGCGGTGGACGGTGTCGACTTCTCGCTGGGCGAAGGGGAATCCCTCGGCCTCGCGGGGGAAAGTGGCTGCGGCAAGACGACCGCCGCCCTGTCAATCATGCGATTGCTCCCGAAGAACGGCAAGATTGTGGAGGGGGTGATCGACTACAGGGGCTACGACCTCGCGAAGATCGACGACGCGCACCTGCGCGGGATCCGGTGGCGGCACATCTCCCTCATCTTCCAGGGCGCGATGAACGCGCTGAACCCGGTGAAGCGGGTCGGGGATCAAATCGCCGAGCCGATCCTCCTCCACGAGGCCGTCGACGAGGAAGTCGCGAACAAACGGGTGAACGAGCTCCTGGAGCTCGTGGGCATCCACCGCGACCGGGCGCGGGATTATCCGCACGAGTTCTCCGGCGGTATGCGGCAGCGCGTGATGATTGCGATGGCGTTGGCCTGCAACCCGAAGATCGTCATCGCGGACGAACCTGTGACCGCCTTGGACGTGATGATCCAGGCTCAGATCCTCGAGCTCTTGGAGCGCCTCAAGAGGGAGCTCGGCCTCTCCATGATCCTGATCTCCCACGACCTCTCCGTCATGGCGGAGACCTGCGACTCCATGGCGATCATGTATGCGGGGAAGATCGTGGAGACGGGCTCCGTGGACGACGTGTTCGAGCATCCGCAGCATCCGTACACGCAGGACCTCATCGCTGCGTTCCCGGACATCGAGGGAGCGCAGGTCCTTCCTCCCTACATCCCGGGCCTGCTTCCGAGCCTCCTCGATCCGCCCAAAGGCTGCCGGTTCCACCCCCGATGCAAGAAGGCCTGGCAGACCTGCGTGGACGAGGACCCCGTGCTTGAATCGATCGGGGACGAACACCGGTCTGCCTGTCACCTGAACACGGCATCTCCTCCAGGTGAGAGGGACTGACCATGGCCGCGCCGCAAGCGCCTTTCCTCGTGCTCCGGGACTTTCGGGTGTGGTTCGAGAAGCGCGCCTCGTTCCTCGCTGCTCTCCGCGGCCGCAGGCAGGAATTCGTCCGGGCCGTCGACGGGATCGACCTCGACATCGGCAAGGGCGAGATCTATTGCCTGGTCGGGGAGAGCGGTTGCGGGAAGACGACGACGGGCATGGGCATCCTCCAGCTCGTCGAGCCCACGGGCGGGGACGTATTCGTCGGCGCAACACCGGAGACCCTCGACGCGTATCGCGCCGCGAGGGTGAAGCCAGACGAGGCCGTCCTCGAGGAGCTGCGGCGCCGCCACTCCCTGACGTACCGGGAGAAGGTCGAATGGGGCCCACGTGACACGGTGGTCTTCGCCCTCTTCGCGATGGCAGGCGGCCTCGTCGGGGCGTTCACATCCGCGGCCATCGGAGTCGCGCTGGTAGGAGGTGGGGCGAGTGGCCTGGAATCCCTCGGCGGCGTCCCCCTGGGTGTCGTCGTAGGCCTGTTCGGCACCTTGCCTCTCCTGAAGAGGCATCGCTGGATCCCCATCGTGCTGGCGGGCGTGGGTGCGCTGGCCTCCGTGCTCGCTCTCTTCCTCTGGCCTTTCCTCCAAGCGATCTTGTATCATCCGTCCAATGCGTTGCTCCCCTACATCGTGGCAACGCTCCAAGATGCCTTGATTACGGCCGCCCTGGAGCCGATCTTCGCCGCAATCGCCGCCTGGGAGTCCGCCCGGATTCTGAGCGACGTGTGGTCGCGGCGCCAGGGGTTCCTGACAAGCCGCATGCGGATGAAGAGCCTCCGGCAGAGCCTCCAGATCATCTTCCAGGACCCGTACGAGTCTCTGAACCCGAGACAGACGGTCTACGACATCGTAGCGGAGCCCCTCCAGGTGAACCGAATCACCCGGGGTCGCGCGGAGACCGCCGAGCGCGTCCAGCGCGCCTTGAACGACGCTGGGCTGCGGCCGCCTCAGGAGTACCTCGTCCGCTACCCGCACGAGCTGAGCGGCGGCCAGCGCCAGCGCCTCTCGATTGCCGCCACCTTGGTCCTCAATCCCGACTTCCTCGTGGCCGACGAGCCCGTCTCGATGCTCGACGTCTCGATTCGGACGGAAATCATCGAGCTGCTCCTCCAGTTGCGGAAGGAGAAGGGCCTGACCTACCTCTTCATCACGCACGACTTGTCCCTCGCGTGGGTCTTGGCGGACCGGATTGGAGTCATGTACCTCGGGAAGATTGTCGAGGAGGGACCGACACGGGAGCTCATCCGGAACCCGCGGCATCCGTATACGAAGGCTCTGATCTCGGTCGTACCGATTCCGCATCCACAGAAGCGCCACAAGCGGCTCATCCTGCAAGGCGAACGTCCGGACCCTTCCGACATCCCCGCAGGCTGCCGCTTCCATCCGCGATGCCCCGTCGCCGTCGAGCGATGCGGCTGGACGTCGGATGAGGTGCTGGGCGAGCTGAAGCGGCTCGCGGGGGACGGTCCTCTGGCCGCTGCCCTAGATCGGGTGAAACTAGACACCCGTCACTCCCTGCTCCTGCCCGTCGACTCGCAGGAACTCGAGGCCTGGATCCGGAATCAGAAGGTCGTCGCGGCCGAGAGGTGCCGCGCACTCCAAGCCCTCTACGGAATCAAAGGGCCTCGCGGGGCGCGGAGGGTCATCCTGCACTCCTCCGCACAGCCTCGGTTGCGGGTTGTCGAGGCCGGCGTCAAGGTGGCGTGCCACCTGTACGAGGAGGGCCCTGCTCCCGTAGTAGCCTCTCCAGTTCGGCCTCCGGTCGAGATGGTCGGACCGGTTGCAGCATAGCTTGGAATGAACGACGCCCACGACGCCGAGTTGGGCATGCGCCGTGAGCCCTCCGGGTTGGGGAGACGACGACGCAACTGCTGGGTCCATCCGGGACTACTTGGAAGGGTTATGGAAGGGTGACGCCGAGTGGCAGCTGCACTCGCAAGGGTGCAGAATGCCCGCCTGCATCACGAATCCGGAGCACTGGCGCGGCGCGGTCGCCGTGTAGCGCAACGAGGTCTCCTCGATGTCCTTGTGACCGCCGGCACACCACGCGGACATCATGGCGGTTTCGAAGTAAGGCAGGACCCCGCTTTGAACGCTCGCTTCGATGGGACTCGGCTCGGAGGAACCGTCGACCGTTCGTCGGAATCGACGTGGTGGCGGGGCCTTGGGGAAGAGAGGCGGGCCGGCACCGGGATGATGCGCCAAAACTCAAGGCGGGATTCGGAAGTCGGGGTGCGGGCCGAAACGTTGAGGTCAGGTCGATCTGGCACCTCGTCCGTCAGACCCATGCCAGGTCCACCACGCGGGATTGCATGATGCAAGCCCTCGTACGCTTGCCGTGGGTTACGCTACGTCGGCGTACATCGCCGGAAACCCGGTCGCTTGCTTCCCGCTCACGCCGGGCGGCAACCCCTGCCCGATCCCGTCC
>Ga0153915_10005319_pt1 | contig 11964 bp, 8 predicted proteins | sample Opewatmetagenome_2_FD_107003 | JGI IMG/M metagenome (GOLD analysis project Ga0153915, IMG submission 107003) | Freshwater wetland microbial communities from Ohio, USA - Open water 3 Core 3 Depth 3 metaG | ecosystem: Environmental > Aquatic > Freshwater > Wetlands | place: USA: Ohio, Lake Erie...
CCGGACCGAGGTTGTGCTCAGATATGAAATAGCGGAAGACTGGACTTGGGGCACTATCAAGATCTTCGACATACGAGGAGGATTAGTGCGGGATCTCAGCAAGGGCCGGATGGAGGGTGGTCAGTACGCAGTAATCTGGGACTTGAAGGCCGATAGTGGAGAAAGAGTTGCTCCTGGCATATATTTCTGTGTGCTGAGCTCCCCGGATCTGAACAGCGCAAAGAAGATCGCCGTGCTGAAATAACGCGGTGCTCAACGCGCCCGCCGTCTAGCACGAAGCCGCCGCCGAGCATTAGCCCATCACCGGGCATGAAACCGAATCAAGAACTCGTGATTATAGCCACGCTTGCTGCAGCCGACAAGAGCGTGGCCAGCCCGCCAAGACTAAACAAAGTGCCGAGGATGGTCCTTTTTCTGAACACCGTGATCGTGTCACCGGGTCGAAGCTCCGGGTTTCCCAGCGCCAGGCCTTGTTTCAGAAATTTCTCCAGATTAACCTTGAGTACTGTTGTCGTTGAAGTTGATTTCCGCACGACGACTATCTTTTTGAGATCGGCCATCTCCGTCGGGCCACCGGCAGCGACAACGGCGGAAACGAGGTCCTTCGCGAGGGCGACCTCGTAGGTGCCTGAAGTTCTCACTTCACCGAGAATGCTTATTGAATAACCTCCAGATCCTACCGACGTTCTGCTCGGAACCCTGATAGTGTCGCCAGGTCGAAGCTCAATCCGCTCCGCTGCTTCGCCTGCGAGCATCTTCGTCATGTCCACCGTCAATCGCTCCCCTGTGTCGCCGCGTATGACCTGCACTGCACTCAGAAGCGCGCTCGCTGTTGGCCCACCTGCCTCGCTGAGAACGTCCCAGATCGACGGAATGACCGCGAAGGTGTACTTTCCAGGCTTCGCTACTTCGCCCACCACAAATATCCTGCGGCTGTTGTACTGCAATACGGTGACCACTGCCTCGTTCACACGGAACACCGAAAGTTTCCTGGTGAGCTCCCTGGAGAGCTGAGACGGAGTGAGGCCCGCAGCCTTTACTTCTCCCAGCAAGCTGATCACAATATTTCCTTCAGGGCTCACAATAAAGGTGCCGGAAAGATCGGGTCTCTCGCGTGTTACAACCGAGATCACGTCTGTCGGTCCGATCACATATTCTGATTCATCCGCCGCCTCGCAGATACTCGTGGCGAGAAAGTGTCCAACGCACGTGAGGAATCTGTTGGGCCCACGAGTGTCCAAAGTGAGGGATCCGGACAGCGTCACAAAACTAAGAGTGAACGAGAGCAAAAGAAGCCAGATCGCCGGTGTTGTGTAGAAAGTCGGTGGGACCCGTCTCATAGACCTTTCTCCCGCTTAAAATTCCGAGACAGCAGCGCACCAATGCCCGGCGCACAAGTGGCCATCGCAAGGGTGTAGTCCAACGGGGCGCATTCTAGCATCAGACCCTCGCACTGTCAAACACTTAAAGCCCCGGAATGGGCGTATTGACGGCCAAAATCGGCAGCAGTAGAATCGACCTCTAAGGCGAGGAGGGATTGAATAGGATCACACCCATTATGCAGAACGTGAGTGCAGCAGAATTCAGGACTGGATTCCCAATAGTCTGTGCCTTCTTGGTCATTTTAATTGTCTATCTGCTCAGTATGCCCACGCAGTTCATAACGGGTGACAGCGCGGTTGAAATGAATATCGCCGCAAGCGGCGTGATCAATCCGAGATCAAACCATCTACTCACATCCACGTTTTACGGTCTTGTCATTCGGCTTGCAACAATACTCGGCATTCATGATCGACCATTTCTCGTTGCGCAGAGTGCCAATGCCGTCATCGGCGCATTCTGTGCTCTGATTTTGTACAAGATCCTGATCCTGTTGGGCACAGGTCAGGCTCTCTCACTCCTCCTAATGATCGCGTTCGGTATCTTCAACGGCACCTGGATTCATTCTGTTAATGCCGAGACCGGTATCCATCCTCTCTTGTTTTGGATACTGTCTATATTATGTTGGCTGCAATGCGTCGCACTGAATCGGAGGAGTACTCTCTTCTTTACTTTGACGCTCGTGACAGCGTCGATGAGCGTTCTTTTTGCTCTCAACATGCTTCTATTCATGCCCGTGCTCTTTGCTACGCTCCTGATACACAGTTTGCGCGCGAAGACCGTACAGCTTTCAAAGATGCTTTTGATCTCGCTCATCGTATTTGTCGCGTTCCTGGCAATCCCGTTCGGTACGGCGGCGTACCTGAAAGGTGTAAGGACCCTGCCGGAGTTTTCGAGTTGGATGTTGGAGCACCCCGAATCCGCGCGTTTGACACACATCGGCCATTCTGCGACAGAGGGTCTGTTGCGCGCCGCGGCCGGCGCTATTTCGGGGTTCGTGGATACGAGAGGCGGCGTCACAATTGTGAAACTAGCAATCCGAGGAGAATCACTTCGCGGAACAGGTCAGCTTTCCTTTGTGGGGCTCTCCCTCGGCTGTGCGATCCTCTTAATTGTGATATATCTTTCAATGAGGGGACTCCTCACAAGAACCAACAGGTACGTTGGCTGGTTCTGTTCTCTGGGTCTACTTTCGAACATTCCTTTCAGCGCAAGATGGCTCGGTAGCGATCCGCAATTCTGGCTGCCTTGTTTACCCTTGTTTATCATGTTGGCCGCTCCGGGTTTGGGAGCACCACGAACATCGCGCGCCAGGGTACCCTATTATGTCCTCTGGCCGGCGATTCTCGTTTCTCTTTTGGCGATGAATGTTCCTCACGAATCACCATCCATCATATACCCGAAGGGGGGACGCGAGCTGAGAGATGCTCATGAATTCTCCAATCTCGTAAGCAGAGGAGACGTGCTTTTCACTCCTGGATTTAGCTGGGCCGTTCTCATTGACAGGGAGAGACCTGGAGTGAGAAGGATCGATTTGGTATACGGCGATCTGGGAGAAGGCGAACGGTTCCTCGCCGACGTTGATGCAAGGATAAGCAGTGCTCTGCGCGCTCACCACAGGGTTTACTTTGACGGGATACAGGGTCCGAGGTTCGCCTCTCAGTACGGGGCGTGGGAGATGTTCCAGAGCGTCCGAAGCGTCTCGCGCGAACGCCTGCTCAAGCACCTTCAAGAGAGATTCAGCGTCGAGCCGGTGACGGCCTCGCCTCAGGGAAGGATGTCATCCGTGAGCTACAAAGGTTGAACGTGCTATGCCAGCCAACCTGCCGCCCCAGTATCACGAAGTTGAGCGAAAGTTCAGAGAGGCCAAGGAAGCTTCGGAGAAGCTCGATTACTTGCGCGAGATGTATGCCATTTTGCCGAAGCACAAGGGCACGGACAAGCTTCAGGCTGATCTCAAGAGGAGAATCTCGAAACTTCAGGACGCCCTGCAAAAATCGCACAAAATTGGAAGAAGGCCCTACGCTTTTTCGATCGAGAGAGAAGGTGCTGCGCAGGTAGTGCTTCTTGGCCCGACAAACTCTGGCAAGTCGAGTATTTTGAGAGCACTAACGCATGCCGAACCTGAGGTGGCTGCGTATCCTTTCACGACCAGAACGCCGATGCCGGGAATGATGCCGTTCGAGGACATTCAGATTCAACTAGTTGACATGCCACCCATTGTTGACGGCGGAGTCGAACACTGGTTTTTTCAGATTGTACGAGGCTGTAACGCGGCCCTCATAGTAATTGACGGAACTTCTCAGGCGATGCTCAAGGACATCGAACTGGTGGGAAAGGAGATGGCTCGCGCCGGTATTTATTTGGCAGGAACTATGCCAGGAACCACACCGCGAACCACCCCCAAGGATCAGAGCGACGCGAACGAGACCCAGATTGTGAAGAAGGCCCTGATTGTGGCGAACAAGATGGACATCGGATCCCACGCTGAAACTCTCGCGCTCCTGGAAGCGTGCCTTGACGGAGGCCTCAAGGCCGTTCCGTTCTCTGCTGTCACAAAGGAGGGCACGGACCCGCTCAAGTCAGATATTTTCAGAATGCTAAGCCTCGTAAGGGTTTACACCAAAGTGCCAGGCAAGAAGCCGGACCTCGGCAGGCCTTTCGTCTTGCCATTAGGCAGCACAGTCCTGGACGTCGCGAGCCTTGTCCACAAGGACTTTGCCTCCAATCTGAAATCCGCAAGAATATGGGGCGCCGGCGTATTCGCAGGTCAATTCGTTGACAGGGACCACGTAGTAAATGACAAGGATCTTGTGGAGCTACACCTGTGACCCTGCAATTAGCTTGACATTTCCATGTCTCGATAGTATAATTCTAGTGTATTCCATCCAGCATTGGGTCGCCTCTGGACTGCCATTGCTTTGCAGGGATTTTTCCCGTCTTGGGCTGTCCTGTATCGAGAGGTTTCTTTCAGCCTGTCTTGAAAGGAGCGTGCGTATGAAAGACTGTGCTAGCGTGGTGCGTTTTGTATTTCCTCTTCTTGCCGGTCTGCTTCTCCTGCCTTGTCTAGTCTCGGCCTCCCCCTCTGTTGTTAACGTGACCGCGACCCTGGATTTTCTCGGAGGAACTCCCGGCAATCAGACTTTCCGTTACACCTATTCGGTCGAGAACCTTGACGTACTGCCTTCGCTTGCAGGTTTCATCGTGTTCTTCGATCCCGAAGGTTTGAATCGTTCCAACTTTGTCTCTTACGAGGCACCTGCCGGATGGGAAGACGTGTTCGTGATTCCCGAGGCTCCGAACGGCGCATGGAATATAGAGTGGGACGAACTATATGGCACGAATAGGATCCTCCCGGGACAAACCCTGAGCGGCTTCTCCGTGACTTTCACCTGGAACGATCCTAACACGATCCCGGGGCCGCAGTTCTTCGAAGCTTGGAATGGAGAAGCTCACGACGGGACGACCAATATTGTTCCGGGTTCGAGCCTGCTCGGCAACATCAACGGAACGATAACCACAGTCTGCGGCGGCCAAACGACCCCCGCGGTCGGAATTACTGTTGACCTCTTCAGCTTGGGCAATGTGATGCTTGCATCCACATTCACAGATGCGAACGGCCTTTACTCATTCACAGGGCTTGCGATCGGTAGCTACAAGGTTACTATCGTCACCCCGGCGGGATTCGTGGCCGATGAAGAGACAAAGACAACTTCCGTTTCGATGGGCGAGCCGACCGTCCTCGACTTCCAGCTCAGTTGCTTACAGATTACGCCTGATGCAAGAACAATTGGCTACTGGAAGCACCAGGTCAACTCATACTTGTCGGGCAAGGGAAGGGCTCAAGAAAGTCTGGCAGACATGCTATACTTTATCGATCAGATAAGGATTCACTTTAACGATAACCTTCTAAACCCCGTACTGATGATCGATATCGACGAAGAGGCCAACCAGCTCCTGGCGCTCGACAGGCTGCTCACCGTCAACAAAGACGGTACGATGCTTGACAGAGCCAAACAGCAAGCGGTTGCCCTTCTGCTGAATGTTGTTTCGCTGAAGCTCTCTCAGGCTCAGGTCATCAGCACTGATGGCGCCAATGTCAGTCAGGCTATAACTTACGTCAACCAGCTCGTGACGGACAAAATTACGACCAATGACGAAAGGGCAAAGGATATCGGCGATTACATTAATAACGGGCAGACTGTCCCAGCGGGGTGGATCCCAGTGGGGACGCCCATCATTTACTACGAGCGGGATAGAAAGGGAACAATAGTCTATCTGGGGAAGGGTTACCCGAACCCGTTCACAAGCGTTGCCAGCATTTCGTTTGCTCTCAGGGGCGGTGGTTTGGTTCCCGTTGATCTCAAGGTTTTTGACGTAACAGGTAGAGTGGTGAAGACGCTCATTAGCAGTGACCTTGAACCTGGTCAGCACTCAGTGATGTGGAACGGGATGAGTGATGATGGCTCGAGAGTCAGCTCAGGCGTCTACTTCTATGAGCTCAGGACACCGGCGTCTACTGCGACTGGAAAATTGGTCTACAGGAGGTAGCTTGATTGAGGGGACGGCACTAAGCCGTCCCCTCAGACATAGTCTGTTAGTTTTAACCGCGGTTCGTTCTTGGTTCAAGTTCCCCATCGGGAGGGGGTCGATACTATGACCAAATTGCTAACATCTCTTTTTATTCTGGCAATCGCAGGTTTTCTTCTCGTGCCTCCGGTGGCCGATGCCTTACCTAATGGAGCAGTAGGGTATAAGGTCTACCATTTGGAAGGATCGGACTGGGTGAGATATCGCTTGGGCGATGAGTTCCCAGCCGGGGGAGCCACGCCTCCTACGAACGTGTGGAAGTACGAGTACTCGGTGATGAACTACGGGTACGCGACCGGTGTCTATCAGTTCATGATCTTCTTCAATTCCGACAACATTCTCAGGGCTACGTATTCTTCCTCGGTTGCACCGACTGGGTGGTCGTATACGTATATGCCCGCGGCCCCAGGATACTACAACTGGAAGGTGAGGTTCAGAACCACGCAGGCCATGTATTACGTGATGGCGCCGGATACGCTGCCTGGCTATGGTGTTCAGTTCACCTGGAATGATGAAGCAATGTTGCCTGGAGCTCAGAACTATGATTTAGTGGCCCAGACGGGTTCCGAAAGCGGAGTGACTCACGAGCTGCCGCCGGAGATGACGCCGATCGAGCCATCTACTTGGGGTGCCATAAAGAGTCTCTTCAGGTAAGAGTCCTGTCAGGTAAGAGTCTTTTCAGGTAAGAAGTGAGAGGCGGGAGCTGAAAAATCGCTCCCGCCTATTTTTCTGGAAGCGTGTCAAGGATTCCCGCCGGAATTTCCGATAATCCCCACGGGTCTGAGTGCAGCCTTACCGGCTCCTCAAAAGAACCAATTTGGCCGTAATGGTGTTGCTCTTCCCTTCGAATCTCACGAAATAGACACCGCTTCGAACCGTAAGTCCGGAACTCTCCTTTCCGTCCCAATTGAACGTGTGCGCCCCTTCACTAAAGTGTCCTCTATAGAGAGTCTTTACGAGCCTACCGGCCACGTCATAGATCGCGAGCATGCCCTCCTGGGGGGACACTATTGAGAGACTCACATCAGTGGCGCTCAGAAACGGATTCGGTTTACTCGCCAGATGAACCGTAGGCGTCACTTTGGGTTCTATGGCCATCTTCTCGTTGGTCCGAACGAGAGCGAGTCTGTTGCCATCGTTGTCAGCACCTGCTGCGCCTTCGATCAGAACCTCCGTGGTCTGAGCACGCGCCCCGGGCACGAATTCAAACGATACTCGCGCGAGGATCCCATCGCTGCCCATCGGCAGCGGGCCGTTTCCCATTCCAACCATTATCAGGGAGAGCTTCCCGCCGGAGGCCGTGTAGTACAGACCAGCCCCTTTCAGCTCGTCAGGAACCGTTATCTGATCTACGGAAAGAACTTGGGGATCGAAATCTATTCTGGCTTCCACACCACGCGCCCCGACCGGAGAAGAAAGAGTCACGGGAACTGTGAATCGTGTGTCAGACTCCCAGGACACGTTGTCAGAGAATCCAATCGAAGCCTGGCTGCCGCCTTCTTGATTTCCGCCTTGTTCTGTTTCGCACCACAGACAGAACGAGTCGAGAATATATCTGATGCAGCATACCACGTCGTTGACATTGAGCACGCCGTCACCATTGCAGTCCGACATCGCGACTTGCGCAGGAGTGCAGCATCCCTCAGGGATCGTGCACATTATGCACTTGATCATGTTTACTATGTCGACAACGTCGGCGCGACCGTCTGAGTTGATATCACATTTTTCGCCGTTTCTGATGCAAATGGTGCCGGTTAACGGCGCAAAAGTCGGACACGGGAGCACCACCTGCCCTTCCTCGCCGGCGAAAGCGATCGGGTTCAATGTGACCTGCAAGTCATACTCAGGAATCGGCAGGAGCGGCGTCAATGTGTCGCCCAGCAACTCTATCCATATACGCGCGACAGGTCCTTCGCCAGGCTCTATGATTCCTAATCCCTGTCCCCCATTCTCAAGGGAAATGGGTTCAAGCATGAGATGCAGCCGTCCGTCTTTGAAAGTCCATGCCACACCCATGTCTGCAGCCCGCATGACGGGTTCTACTTTCGTAACTACCAGTCGCCAATCGCAAAATACGCCCTGCCCGCAAGGGAGATCTCGCAGGTACAGGAAGCCGTCGACGGCGACTTCGGCGCCAGCTATTGGCATCGCGTTCCTTAAAGTCAACGTTAAGATGCCGGGTGAACCCTGTCGAACGATCGCGTTGCAAATGCCCTCCGACGGAGCAAATCCCGACAGCACACAGTCCTCTATGGGACCGCAAGAATCGCGGACCGAAAAGGAAATTTCTTTCTGATCATAAATCCTTGACGAGTCCGAGGAGTCGACCTCAACGACCTGCAGCGCATAGAGCCCCGGTCGAAGCATGCCGAGCTCATGCGATATGTCATAAGGCACTATCACCAGCGGGCATCCTTGGCCTTCGTCGTGATGCGACAAGACACGCATCCGGAAGACAGTTAACGGAATGGGCGAGGAAGGATCAAGGACGGGCAGAACACCTATATCGTAGCCGTCAAAGTGCCAGCAACCATCAGGGAAATAGCCTGATACCTGAAAGATGATTGGGTCACATCGAGAAGGCTGGGGTGGAATGACTGCGACCTGCTCTATGTAGGCAGTTGAAATCGCTGGCGCAAGAAGTCCAATCACAAAGAAGGCCACGACGAGAGAGAAAAGACCGGAAGCAGAGAAACCACGGAGCTCCATAGAAACTCACCTCCAACAGTAGGGGCAAGTGGCACTGGCGGCAAGGAGCAGAGGCCAAGCGAGAAGACGCGTGCGATTCCTACCCGATCGATCACGATTCGAGAACAACAAAGCAGCCCGGCATCCGTCGGTCAATAACTATTATAGGCCACAACGAGTAAAGTGGTCAAGATAAATTATGAACAATCGGGATGGCGTATCACTGGAGAGGCATCGCCGGCGCCGGCGGAAAAGAGCTACGGCGAGGTAGGTGCTGGGTTGGGAGCCATCACGTCCTCTTCGAGGGGTCCCAGCAGGAGTTCGGGTGCGTTCAGACCGAACCTGTCTGCCTGCACTACCGATCTTACATTTCTTGCGTATCTGCCGTGTTTATCGATTTCAGCTAGGTTCAGATCCTCCCCTCCGCACTGGAGGCCGTCAGCAGTTGCGATCACTTTCACGGTTGGCCTTGCGATGTCCGCCACGTCCCTCGCGGGTTTGGACACGACGACGGTCTCGCCTGTGTCAAGTTCCAGCACAGTGCCGACGGGATAGAACCCGACCATCGAGACAAATACCTTAACCAGGCGGGGATCGAAACTTCTATCTGCCTCTCGGAGAAGAAAAAGCACGCTCTCATGAGGAGCCGACGGCTCGGACCGGTAGATTCTCACTGTCGTCATGGCGTCGAAAGCATCAGCGATTCGCACAATCCTGCTGAAAAGATGAGTTTGTCTAGGCTGCTGGATTACGGGATACCCTGTAAGGTCGAAATTGAGGTGATGCTCGTAGGCCACGACTATTGAGCCCAAGGTCCGCTCGTCAAGTCGGGACAGGCGCGCCAGCAGTCTCGCGCCCTGCACGGTGTGTCCCTTAACCAGCTCCCATTCGTGTTCGCTCAGCCCGCTCGGTTTGTTCAGAATTTCCCACGGTATTTCCACCTTGCCAATGTCGTGAAAGAGTGCTGCCATTCCCAGTTGCCCGAGGCGAGATCTCGAAAGACCCAGTCGCTGCCCCACGGACACGCAATAGATGCAAACGTTCACGCTATGATTGAATGTGTATTCATCGTGATTCTTTATGGTGGCAAGGCCGAGCATGTATGACTCATCCTTGAGGATGCTGTCGACGATTCCCTGGACGACTCGCTTTGCACGTCGCAGCTTGACTGCCTCGAAATGCGAAGCTGAGTCCATTATCTGTCTTACTATTCTGATGGCGTTGAAGAAGGTTTTTTGTGCGGCGACAGCTGGATCCTCGGATTTCTCCTCCGGCATCGTCTCATCAGTGCACTTGACTCTGCCCATCAGGATGTTGGTGACGCCGTTTTCCTGAAGCAATTGAGCGAGCTTTTCGTAGTCGAGGCCGGCATTGCCGGGCGGCACAAGCCCGTACGCAAAGATTCGAAGTTCGTCGAAGCTGAGTTGTTCGAGCAACGTTATGCTTCGCAACCCCAGTTCTTCCATTTTCTCCACAATGTAGCGGTTGCTGGCATATCCTGACACGTCCACCTTAACTCGCACTCCATTGATGTAAAGGCAACCGCCCTGGCACTCAATGGAAACGCTGTCCCATACGCTGGCAAGGCTACGCAAAATGGAGAGAAATCCTGTCAGCGCGTTTATCACGGAAGCATTGTTAGGCTCGTGAATCTTGACTGTTCTCAAGATTATGTAAAGCTGATTAATGAGACTCCTACTCAGTCTCATGTCAATCTTTGCTTCCAGTTCAGACATCTTCTCTCCTACAGCACAATCTTAGAGCTTCAGAGCATACCCTGCGAAGATCAGGATCCTTCTTTTGGGCAAGGCGCTCCAGAAGCTCGATTGCCGCCGGCGTGCCTATTCTGGCAAGTGCGGCTGCGGAGCACTTTCTCATCTCGTGGGTCTCTGATGAATGGAAGATGGACCGCTTCCTTAGAAGCGCTTCCAAGATCGGAATCGTCTCATCGTTCCCCGCGCGTCCCAATGCGTCAAAGAATTCCCATTTTTCGTCAAGCGGTCTCTTGAGGAAGCTTTTCTCCAGAATGCACTCAACGATGAAGGAGGCAGCTCGACTACCTCGGATTTGTCCCAACCTCTTGACAGCTACATCGCGCACCGCCCTCTCCGGATCGCGCAGGCACCTTCGTATCAGAATTTGAGATTCCTCACCCTCGAATTCAGCAACGCAAAGCGCGACCTCCGTTCTTACCCTCACGTCCTCATGCATCAAGAGCGTCTCGAGATAGGGAAGCGCCCGCTTGTCTCTCATGATTCTGAGAACGCACACCAGGTTACGAACCAGGTACCATCTCGGATCAGAGAGCAGATCAACGAGTGCGCCGAGATTGTCTTTCGCAAGCACGCAGAGCACCCTGCATATCATCTCCCTTGCCCTTCTGTTTCTTGTTCTCCCGAGCATGCTGCAGAGCGGGCCCACTGAATTGGGGACTAGCTCGCAAAGATATTGTTCATAGTCCTCGAGCTCGTGCGGGTCTGCCCCCTCGATTCTCGGTTCAATTCTAAGGAGTTGTTTTTCCTGTCCTAACGTTTCCAGAAAATTCTGTAGAGTTCTCTCCAGACCCTCGGGCGGGCCGGTCTCGACAGTAACCGTTCTGCTTTGAGCCGCGAGTCCTTTTATCTCCCTCAGCAGACCTGCAGCTTCGGCAGGATTTCCTGCGTCCAAGAACTCCATGAACAGTGCCTGGATTCCGCGGGACACGTCCGCCTTAACGTCGATGCTGGTCGAACTGTGAAAGATCTCCAAGAGTATCTGGAAGACTCTCTTTCTGGGATCCTCCTTCTCTTCAGCCAACACCTGTTGGCCGATCTCCTCGAGTTCATCCTCCGTAAGCGTTACCTCTTCGATCGTCATCTTTTCTTCATCGTTGAGAGGAAGATCTATTATGGCCGCGGCACACTCGTTGCTGCTGCGTTCTTCCTCCAGAGTAGACGGAGGACCGTAGGAGGGTCGGGCGTTTCCTGAAGGAGCGTCATCGGGCGTTTCGGAGTCGATGCACTCGTCTACGGCGAGATACGTGATGTATGCAAAATCGTGCTCCCACATCTGTGTGATCACATCATTGTCGCTGCTCTCTTTCTCAACGCTTGCCGTTGAGAGGATTTCAAGGAGTCCGAGGATTTCACCCTGCGTAATTCCGTTGTGGAAAGTCAGCACCCTCACGCCGTCCCTGTATAGCCTGAATGCGAGGCTCTCACGTCTGTCAGGATTCGAATAGGCGGCCTTCGAACGGAAAAAGAACTCGGTCTCGGTGATTGAAAACGTGAGCGTGTCGTTGTCTCTTAAGTAATCCGTGAGACTCGA
>Ga0153915_10005320_pt1 | contig 11964 bp, 10 predicted proteins | sample Opewatmetagenome_2_FD_107003 | JGI IMG/M metagenome (GOLD analysis project Ga0153915, IMG submission 107003) | Freshwater wetland microbial communities from Ohio, USA - Open water 3 Core 3 Depth 3 metaG | ecosystem: Environmental > Aquatic > Freshwater > Wetlands | place: USA: Ohio, Lake Erie...
CCGCCTCGCTCGTGGCCAGCCGGAGCCGGGTCTCGAGCGCCAGGATCTTCCAGGCGTCCGGCAGCGCGGCGGGGTCCACCTCGCGGAGCAGCGCCGCCGCGCGCTCCCTCTCCCCCTGGAGCGAGCCGATGGCGGCGAGCACCACGGCGCGGCGGGGCGCGGGGACGTCCAGGAGGGCCTCCGGTCGCAGGCGCGCCGCCGCGGCGAGGCGCGCCGCGGTCGTCGGCGGGGCGAGCAGCGCCGCCGCGAGTTGGAGCGCCGCCTCGCCCCGCGTCCGGGGCAGGGGCGGCCGCTGCACCGTCCGGAAGAAGGCCAAGGCCCGGTCGAGCGCGGGCGCCGCCTCGTCCGGCTTTCCCTCCGCCAGCGCGCGCAGCCCCCTCCCGTAGTCCTCGAAGGCGGCGTCGCGCCGGCGCACCGCGCCGTTGATCTCGTCGGCCGTGCCCTTCTCGATCTTCCGGCTCCCGATCTCGGACACGATCCGCTCCCCGTCCTCGAGGTCGCCGGCCCGGTAGAGCGCCAGCGCCAGCCGGCCGCGCGCCTCGTCGCCGGGATCGCCGAGCGCCTTCGCCTCCGCCCAGCGGGCCATCGCGTCGTCGAGGCGTCCCGCCCGCGCCGCATCGCGGGCCAGGACCGCCGTGCCAGCGAGGCGGGCCTCCTTCTCGACGGCGAGGAGGGCGGCCCCGAGGCCCACTGCCCCGGCGAGGAAGAGCGCCCAGGACCAGGCCGGGAAGGCGGGAAGGCTCCGCGTCGCCGCCGGCGAGGGCCTCTCCGCGAGCGGCACGAGCCCCTTTCGCGCCAGGTGGCGCACGAGCACGAACTCCAGCCCGCGGGAGCCGAGGAAGACGATCGCCGCCGGCACGAGCAGCGCGACGGTCTCGGAGCTCCCCGTCCCGATGACGGCCGCCTGGATCGCCCAGAACGCGACGAGGGCGAGCAGGCCGAGCGACACGAGGAAGCCGATCGACCCGAGGAGGTAGTGGCGCAGGTACAGCTCGCCGAGACCGGGCAGGAGCACCGACAGCAGGATGGCGCGGCCCGGGTCGCGGAAGGGGATGCGGCAGGACGGGTTCGGGCACACGCGCGTCTCCCCGGCGCGGCCGGGGACGAGCTTCAGGCAGGCGGGGCACAGGTGCTCGAGCGAGGGGCCGGGGCCGGCCGGCTCCGCGGGCACCCGCTCCGGCAGGCGCTCCACGAGCATCCGGCGATCCCGGCGCGGCACCTGGGCCCAGCGCAGCCTCGTGCCGTCGTGCAGCCGGACCTCGAGCGGCGAGAGCGCGCCGGCCCTGGCGACGCGGATGGCGCCCAGCCGCGCCTGGTTCTTCACGTCCCGCGGCGCGCCCTTCCGGTCCACCTGCACCATGAGGAGCCGCCGGTCGGTGAGGACGAGCGCGGTCTGGTTCGCGAGCTGGACGAGGTAGCTCCCGGCGACGGCGGCGCGGTCGACGCCGCGCGACGCGTACCGGATCCGCTCGCCCGGCTCGAGGGCGACGAGCAGCATCTGGCGCAGCCCCGCGAGCAGCTTCGCCCGTGCCGACGCGGCGCGCCGCTCTAGGAACCCATCGCTCTCGGGGAACGCCGCCTCCGCGTCGATCGGCAGGTCCCTCCCAGCCGTGTCGAGCCACTGCTCCCGAAGACGCCCCGCGCCTGCATCCATGTGCATTCCTCCCTCCGCCCACGCTTCCTGGCGGGTTCCGCGTAGCCTAGCACCCGGGGTGGAGGCCGTGCGACGGCGCACGCGGGCGCGATGTGGGCCGAGGTGGGACGGGATCCGAGGCGACGGGCTATGCGAGCGCCTCCGGCTCGTCCTCCGCGGGCGGCTGGGCCAGCCCGCCCGCCTGGTGGTGGACCATCCTCCAGGTTCCGGACTCGCGCACGAAGACGTTGGTGGCGACGAGGCGCGCTCCCTCCATGGTCTCGTGGCAGACGACGAAGGCGACGGAGCCGAGGACATGGGCCGAGGCACGAGTGCAGCGGACGTGGGGAGCGTCGCCGCCGAGGATCGACCGCCAGCTCGCCATCACCGGATCCCGGCCTCGCAGGGCGTCCCAGCCCGGATGGACGCAGGCGACGGGCGCGCTCCTCGCCCAGAGCGCCTCCATCGCCGCCGCGTCGCGGGCCGCGAAGGCGCGGTAGAAGGCGCTGTTGGCCTCCAGGACCTCGAGCTCGGCCGGGACCATGTCAGTCGGCGATGGCCCGCTTCCAGGCCGGCCGCTCCTTGAGGCGCGCGAGGTAGGCCTCCACCGCCGGGAGGTCGCGCAGCGCGCCGAGCCCCTTCCCCCACGCGAGGACCGCCCCCACGACCACGTCGGCGATGCCGAAGGCCCCGCCAACGAGGTGGCCCTTCCCGACCATCGGCTCGAGCGCGGCGGCGGCGGTCCGGAACCGCTCCTTCGCCTCGGCGATCGCGGCCGGGTCCCGCTCCGCCTCGGGCTTGCGGTTCTGGGCCGAGAGGACGCCGCACGGCGGCTCGAGCTCGGTCACCGCGTAGAAGAGCCATTGATAGGCGAGGGCCCGCCCTGGCGTCCCCGGCGGCGGGAGCAGCCCCTTCTCGGGGAACCGCTCGGCGAGCCACAAGCAGATGGCTGCCGACTCGAAGATGCGGACGTCGCCGTCCTCGAGGACCGGCACGTGCCCGAGCGGCTGGCGGGCGCGGTGCTCCGCCGTCCGCGTCTCCCCCTTCGACGCATCGAGCCGCACGAGCTCGTAGGGAACGCCCAGCTCCTCCAGCACCCACCGCGGCCGGATGGCCCGCGTCCTCGGCACGTAGTAGAGACGCATCGCCTCCTCCTGCCCTCGTGGTCTTCCTTCTAATCAGCTCTCCTGCGCCTCGCCGAACAGAAGGTGGACGAAGGAGCGGTCCTCGGCCCGGCAGAGCACGTAGACGTGGTCGCCCGGCTGGAGGACCGTCGCGGCGGCTCCTCCCGGGCCCGCGGCGACATGGGCAGCGTCACGGCGGTCCAGGAAACGAGGCCGCCGCGACGGCGCGGCCGAGCGAGAGGAACGGTTCTTGGCCTTCCATGGGCGTCCACCCCCGGTACCGGCCGCCATTGTACGCCCCGGTGGCGGCCGGCTCCCGGAAACACGAGGGCTCCCGGACGAACGAAACCGCCGGTGGGCGCGGCACGGATGCCGAGCAGGCGGAGGCGCGAGCGTCCCGGTCGAGGCTCCGGCCGGGAGGATCAGAGCAGCTTGAGGAGGTCCGTCTTGATGGCGTCGCGGGTCGCGGAGTCGGGCGCGGCTGCCAGCGCGCGCTCCAGCGTCTCCGCCGCCTTCCGGCGGAAGCCCTTCTCCGTGTAGAGCGCCGCGAGGCTGCGCAGGGCCGGGAAGAAGCCCTGGCGCAGCTCCACTGCCCGCTCGAACGAGGTCATCGCCCGGAAGTGGTCGCCCTTGGCCTTGAGGGCCTTGGCGAGGTGGTGGTGGGCGTCCGCCGAGAACGGATCGATGCGAATGGCCTCCTCGAACGCCGCGATGGCCCCGTCGATCTGGCCGGCGAGGAGGAGCTCCTTGCCCTTCTTGAGCTGCGGCTCCGCCGAGGCGCCCGCCTGGGCGCGGCTGGCGGTGGACTCGAGCACCGCCTCGATCCGGCGCAGGAGGTCGTCGAGGTGGAACGGCTTCTCGATGTAGTCCTCGGCGCCGTACGTCTCGCGCGCGTCCTGGGCGAAGCGCCAGCCCCGGTAGACCGCCGTCATGATGATGATGGGGACGTTCCGGGTGCGGGGATCGGATCGGGCCTTCCGGCATACCTCGAAGCCGTGCATCTTCGGGAGCATGGCGTCGAGCAGGACCAAGTCGGGCGGCGCGGCGGAGATCTTGGCGAAGGCCTCCTCACCGTCGGTGGCCACGTCCACCGAGAAGCCCTTGGAGGTGAGCGTGCGCTCGACCAGCATCCGGATCTCGGGCTCGTCGTCCACCACCAGCACCCGGCGCGGCCCCGGCGCGGAGGTGACGGTGTGGACCACCTCCTCGTCCTCTCCACCGACGGCGATGACGATCTCCTCGCCCTCCGGGGGGACGGGCTCGACGTCGGCGTCCCCGACCTCCATGACCTCCTCGACGTCCTCGACCACCTCGGCCCCGTCGTCCTCGATGCCCTCCGGGAGCACCACCGCCATGTGGGCCGGACCGGGGCCGGCGGCGGCCCCGCGCCAGGCGGCCTCGCCCTTCTCCCGGGCGGCGTAGGCCGCCTTGATGGTCCTCGTGAGCGATCCCTGCACGGCGATGTACGGGGAGACCTCGAGCCCGGTGACGAAGCGCACCTCGGCCAGGATGCGGTCGCTGTCGCGAGGCGCTGCCAGGGCGATGTGGAGGCGGTCGCCCTCCAGGGAGAGGGGCAGGATGCCGTCGGCCTCGGCGACGGGCCGAGGGACACGGTCCGTCACCTCGAGTGGAATGACGGATCGTGAGAGGTCGACGCCGGGAACGCCGTGCTTCTCGGCGAGCACGCGGGCGAGCACCGCCTCGTCGCAGGCCCTCATGGCGAGTAGCTGGCTGCACAGCCGGCCGCCGCTCTTCTCGGCGGCCTTCCGGGCCTTCTCGAGGACGTCCTTCGCGACGGCGCCGCGCTCGAGGAGGAGCTGCCCGGTGGATGGCTTCGTCAAGCTGTGGGCCCCCGCTGTGGCGCGCGCGGTTGCCGGCGCCCGGTCCGAGGCTGTTTATACCCCGCCCCACGGCGGGCGGGGTACCACCGTGAACGTGGGAGGGACGCCCTACCCGACCGTGTCGGCGTAGGTCATGACGAGGTACATGAGCGCCTCGCCGTCGCCGGTGTTCCGGTAGGAATGGGGCTCGTCGGCCTCGAAGACGATGGCGTCGCCGGCCCCGAGGGTCTGCGTCGTGCCGCCGAGCTCGATTGCCACCTGCCCTTTGCTCACGACCAGGTTCTCCACCGTGCCGGGCGCGTGGGCGTCGGCGTGCTCCACGCCTCGCGGCGCGAGGCGCAGCTCGTAGAACTCCACGCGGCGCGGCTCGTCGAACGGGAAGAGGGCGCGGGAGCTGAAGGTGCCGTCGTGGCTCGTGAGCTTCTTCGCCTGCTCGGCGCGCAGCACCGAGAGGCCGCCGCTCGGGCGGCTCGAGATGAGTGCGGAGAAGGGCACGCCCAGCGCGGTGCTGATCTTCCACAGCACGTTGATGGTGGGGGCGCTCTGGCCGAGCTCGACCTGGCCGAGCATGGCCCGGCTCACGCCGGACTGCCGAGAGAGCTTCTCGAGCGAGAGCCCGCGCCGCATGCGCAGCCGGCGCAGGTTCGACCCCACGACGGGCGTGAGGTCGGCGGAGGTCGCCGGGTGGGCCCGCTCGTGGCCGGGTCCCTCCTGCGGCCGATCGGGCGCGGGCGGCGCCGCGGGCCCCCTGGACCGCGCGGCCCGGCGCTCTCGTCCCGTCGACGTCCCCTTCGCTGGTGCCATGGTGCCGTTATCCGTTATGACGGAGGGTCTGTCAACCCGCCGATTTGCCCCTGCCCTGGCCCCAACCCCGCGGAACCCGGGCGGGTTCAGGATTGTCCGGCACCGTCGGATAGACTGGCGCGAGCGCGATGACCCCCGGACCCTGGCGCATCACCTTCGTCACCAACCCCGACGACTGCAACCTGCACTGCATCATGTGCGACGGGAACTCGGAGCTGGCGCGCCTGCGGGACGGCCCCCGGCCCGCGCCGCGCCGCATGCCGATCGACCTCGTGCGCCGCGTCCTCGACGATCGCCGGGGGAGCCCGCTGCGCGAGGTCATCCCCTCCACCATGGGTGAGCCGCTGCTCTACCCGGAGCTGGACGCGCTCGTGGACCTGTGCGCCGGGCGGGGCGTGCGGCTCAACCTCACCACCAACGGCACCTTCCCCCTGCGCGGCGCCGAGGCCTGGGCCGCCCGCCTCTGCCCGGTGTCCTCGGACGTCAAGATCTCCTGGGCCGGAGCCACCGCCGCCACCGCCGAGGCCGTCATGCGCGGCCTCTCGTTCGAGCGGGCGCTGGAGGACGCGCGGGCCTTCGTCGCCGGTCGGGACCGGATCGCCGCCGCGGGAGGAAGCCGCTGCCGCGTGAGCTTCCAGGTCACGGCCATGGAGGCGAACGTCGCCGAGCTCCCCGCCATCGTCCGGCTCGCCGCCTCGCTCGGGGTGGACCGGGTGAAGGCCAACCAGGTGTGGGTCCACTTCGACGCGCTGGAGCCGCTCTCGCTCCGGCGCAGCCGCGCGGCCGTCCGCCGCTGGAACGCGGCGGTCCGCGCCTCGCGCGCCGCCGCCGGGGAGGCGCGCCTTCCGTCCGGCGCCGCGGTGCTGCTCCAGAACTTCGTCGAGCTCGCCGAGGAAGGCGAGCCCGCCCCGCGCGGGGAATGCCCGTTCCTCGGCCGGGAGGCTTGGGTGACGGTGGACGGGCGCTTCGCCCCCTGCCCCGCGCCCGGCGCCGCCCGCGGACGCCTCGGGAGCTTCGGCTCGCTCTCCGAGCGGCAGCTCGGGGAGATCTGGGAGGGGGAGGCCTTCCGGTCGTTCCGCGAGCGCTGGCCCGAGCACCCCGTTTGCCGCACCTGCGACATGCGACGGCCCGGCGGTGCCTGAGACGGCCCCGGGGCGAGGTCAGTCCTTCGACGTCCGCAGCGCGTCCGGCAGCTCGTTCCCCGCTCCCGCCCCGGCGCGCGGGAAGTGCTCGGCGAGCTTCGCGCCCACGGTGGCGATGGCGTCGCAGAAGCCCCGGGCAGGATCGCCTCCCGCGATGCCCTGGACGAGCAGGTCCACCGCCCGCTGCCACTCCGCGTCGCCCATCCGTGCGTGGATGCCGTGGTCGCCGATCACGTGGGCGCGGTGCTCGAGCAGCGACGCGAAGACGAGCACGCCCGTCCCGTGCTCGGTCCGATGGAGCCCGTGCTCCTGGAAGGCGCGGAGCGCCCGGTTGCGCGTGGCCTCGTCCATCGCGTGGCGACCCGCCAGCAGCCTCTCCACCGGCCCCTGGTTCGCGAGCAGCCATCCGAGCGCCGCGGCCGCCATTTGCAGGAAAGGCAGCTCCGTGGCGCCGAGTCCGGTCCGGGATACCTCGGCGACGGCGGTCGCGAGCGCGGCGAGGAGCACCGCCCCCATCCAGCGCGCCTCCGGGTACCGCGCCGACCGCTCCACGACGACCGGAACGATCTGGCCGGTGCTGCGGGCCTCGGCGTCGCGCACCGCCTGGGCGACGCGCGCCTGGGCCTCGGTTCCGAAGAAGCGCTCGAGCCTCATCCGTCGCCTCCTACCAGCTGCCCGACGCGCCGCCGCCGCCCGAGCCGCCCCCGCCGCCGCTCCAGCCGCCGCCTCCGCCACCGCTCCACCCGCCGCCTCCGCCGCCCCACCCGCCCCCGCCTCCACCCCAGCCCCCCCAGCCTCCCCAGCGGCGCCGCCCGAAGAGGAGGCGCAGGACGATGAAGACGAAGACGAGGAGGAAGACGAGCGGCGAGCCGAGAGCGAGGAGGAAGCCGATGAGGGGTCCGAGGACCGGGATGGGGATCTCGCGGGGCCCTGGCCGGCCTCGCGGCTCCACCCCGGGGGGGAGCGCCCCGAGCGCCCCCAGGATCTGTTGCCCGGCGGAGTAGAGCCCCTCGCCGTATCTCCCCTCCCGGAAGGCGGGGGCGATGGTGTTGCGGATGATCCGGCCGGCCTGGGCGTCGGTGAGGGCGCCCTCGGTCCCGTAGCCGGTCTCGATGCGGACGCGGCGATCCTTCACCGCCACCACGACGAGCACGCCACTCTCCTTGCCACGCTCGCCCAGCTTCCACTTCTCGAACACCCGGACCGCGTACGGGTCGATCGACTCGCCGTCGAGCGAGTCGACGAGGAGGTACTGGAGCTGGATGCGGCGGTCGGCCGGGAGCGCCCAGGCGGCGCGGCACAGCGTGTCGATCTCGCGCCGCCAGCGGGAGTCGAGGACCCCCGCCTCGTCGACCACCGGGCCGGTGAGGGCGGGGACCGCCCGCTCCGCGAGCGCGGGTGCCGCCGCGGCGAGGAGCAGGACCGCGGCCGCCATGCGGCCGCCGCCCGGCACTAGAACTTCACCTTGGGCGCCTGCTCGGCGCCCGGCGTGGTGGCGGTGAACTGCCCCTTCGCCTGCTTGTGGTAGAAGACCGCGTTCGTCCAGCTCGTGGGCGGGACCGTGACGAGGTCGTTGAAGCCCTGCACCGCCTCGATGTACCTCTTGCGCGCCACGGCGATGCGGTTCTCGGTCCCCTCGAGCTGGACCTGCAGGTCGCGGAAGTTCTCGTTGGCCTTGAGCTGGGGGTAGTTCTCGGCGACGGCGAGGAGCCGGCCCAGCGCGCTGCGCAGGGCGCCCTGCGCCTCCTCGAACTTCTTCAAGTTCTCGGGCGTGAGGTCGTTCACGGTGAGCTGGACCTGGGTGGCCCGGGCCCGGGCGTTCACGACGCCCTCGAGCGTCTCCCTCTCGTGGGCGGCGTACCCCTTCACGGTCTCGACGAGGTTCGGGACGAGGTCGGAGCGCCGCTGGTACTGGTTCTGGACCTCGGCCCAGGCGGCCGCGACCGCGTTCTCGCCCCGCGGGATGGACTGCACGCCGCAGCCCGGGAGGAAAGCCAGGGAGGCGGCCAGGATCGCTGCCGGCAGAGCCCGTGCGGTTGTCATGGCCGTAGGGTAATGCAGGGGTCGCCCGTGTAAAGCGAAACCAGCCGGCCTCCCCAGGCTCCCCGGCAGAGGTCCCGATGCCGCTCCCCCCTCCTCCGCGTGGCTGGTCCGCCTACTACCGGATCGTCTCCCGCATCCCTCGCGGCAAGGTCGCGACCTACGGCCTGGTGGCGCTGCTCGCCGGGCGCCCGCGGGCGGCGCGTCACGTCGGCTACGCGCTCTCCGCCCTGCGCGGCGCGCGCCACCGCATCCCCTGGCAGCGGGTGCTCGGGGCCCGGGCGCGGGGATTCGCCGCCGTCTCGATCCTCGACCCCGTCGGCGCCGCCGCGCAGCGGGCCTTGCTCGAGAGGGAGGGCGTCGAGTTCGACGCCCGGGGGCGCGTGGCGCTGGCGCGCTTCGGGTGGCGGCCCAGGCGCCGCCGGTCCTAGCCGATGGGGATGGGCCCCACCTTCCAGATCTCCTCGGCGTACTCGCGGATGGTGCGGTCCGAGGAGAACTTGCCCGCGCGGGCCACGTTGAGGATGGCCATGCGGGTCCAGCGCTCGTAGTCGAGGTAGGCCTGGCTCACCGTCTCCTGGCAGGCGACGTAGGAAGCGAAGTCGGCGAGGACGAGGTACGGGTCGCCGCCGTTGAGCAGCGAGTCCACGATGGGCTGGAAGAGGCGCGGCTCGCCCGGGGAGAAGGCGCCGGAGGAGATGGCGTCCACCACCCCCTTCAGCTCCTTGTTCCCGCGGTACGCGTCCCAGGGGTTGTAGCCGCGCCGGCGCAGCTCCGTCACCTCCGGAACGGTGAGGCCGAAGAGGAAGAAGTTCTCCGGCCCCACCTCCTCGCGGATCTCGACGTTGGCCCCGTCGAGCGTCCCGACGGTGAGGGCGCCGTTCAGGGCGAACTTCATGTTGCCGGTGCCGGAAGCCTCCTTGCCGGCGGTGGAGATCTGCTCCGAGACGTCGGCGGCCGGGAAGATGCGCTCGGCGAGCGACACCCGGTAGTTCTTCATGAACACGACCTTGATGCGCCCCCGCACGTCCTTGTCGTGGTTCACGACGTCGGCCACCGAGTTGATGAGCTTGATGATCCACTTGGCCATGGCGTAGCCGGGGGCCGCCTTGGCGCCGAAGATCCAGGTGCGCGCCAGCGGGGCGTAGCCCGGGTCGGCCTTGATGCGCAGGTACTGGGCCGCGATGTGCAGGACGTTGAGGAGCTGCCGCTTGTACTCGTGGAGGCGCTTCACCTGGACGTCGAAGACCGAGTCCACGTCCACCTCGACGCCGTTCTCGGCGCGGATGATCGCGGCGAGCCGCTCCTTGTTCTGGCGCTTCACCTCCCGGAACTGGCGGCGGAAGGCCTCGTCCTCGGCGAGCGGCTCGAGGCGCCGCAGATCGCGCGCGTCGGCCTGCCACTCCGGGCCGATGCACTCGGTGATGGTGCGCGCCAGCTCCGGGTTCGCCTGGAGGAGCCAGCGCCGCGGCGTGACGCCGTTCGTCTTGTTGTTGAAGCGCTCGGGCCAGAGCCCGAAGAAGTCCCGGAAGAGCTCGGTCTCGAGGAGCCGGGTGTGCAGGGCGGCGACGCCGTTCACGGAGTGGGAGCCCACCACGGCGAGGTTCGCCATCCTCACCATCTTCACCGCTCCCTCCTCGATGAGGGACATGCGCGCGACGGCGTCCTCCCCCAGGCGCTTCTGCCTGCGCAGCTCCTCGAGGAAGCGCTCGTTCAGGTCGTAGATGATCTCCATGTGCCGCGGCAGCACGCGGCCCAGGAGCTCGACCGACCAGCGCTCCAGGGCCTCGGGCATGAGGGTGTGGTTCGTGTAGCCGAAGACCGCCCGGCAGGTCCTCCACGCCTCGCCCCACTCCATCCCGTGCTCGTCCACCAGCACCCGCATCAGCTCGGCGATGGCGATCGCCGGATGGGTGTCGTTGAGCTGGATCGCCACCTTGTCGACGAAGGTGCCGAAGCCCTCGTGCACCTTGAGGTGCCGCGTGACGATGTCGTGGATGGAGCAGGCCACGAAGAAATACTGCTGCTGCAGCCGCAGCTCCTTGCCCATGACCGTGAGGTCGTTGGGGTAGAGCACCTTGGAGATGTTCTCCGAGAGGTTCTTGTCCTCGACGGCGCGCATGTAGTCGCCGGCGTTGAAGTCGGCGAGGTCGAACTCCTCGGAGGCCCGGGCCCGCCACAGCCGGAGCGTGTTGACGGTGTTGTTGCGGTATCCGGCGACGGGCGTGTCGTACGGCATGCCCAGGACCTGGCGCGTGTCCACCCAGCGCGACCGGAGCCTGCCCTTCTCGTCGGCCACCTTTTCGGTCCGGCCGTACATGTGGACCGGCACCTGGTACTCCGGACGCGGCACCTCCCACGGATTCCCGAAGCGCAGCCACTCCTCCGGGCGCTCCACCTGCCATCCGTCGCGGATCTCCTGATCGAAGATGCCGAACTCGTAGCGGATGCCGTAGCCGTAGGCCGGCAGGGACAGGGTCGCCATCGAGTCGAGGAAGCAGGCCGCGAGCCGGCCGAGGCCGCCGTTGCCGAGGCCGGCGTCGGGCTCCTGCGCGAGGAGGTCCGTGAGGTCGAGGCCCAGGCTCTCGAGCGCGCTCCGCATGTTGTCGAGCAGCCCGACGTTGATGAGGTCGTTCTCGAGCGCCTTGCCCATGAGGAACTCGAGCGAGAGGTAGTAGACCCGCTTCGCGTCCGACCGGTAATAGGTCTGCTGGGTCTGGATCCAGCGGCGCATGATGCGGTCCCGCACCGAGTAGGCGACGGCCAGGTACCGGTCCAGTGCGGTCGCGCTGTGCTCGTCCTTTCCCTGGGAGTACTGGAGGTGATCGGCGAAGGCGCGGCGGAGCGCGTCCACGTCCGTGGCCGTGCGCGCGTTCGGGAGGTCGCGTGCCCGCTCCAGCGCGCGCGCCTCCTGGGAGGGCGCGCCGGCGGGTTTGCTCGAGGTCGCCATTCCTGGATGATACCCGGAGAGGCCCCCGGACGCTCAGGCGCGCCGCAGCGCGTCCGCCAGCTCGGCGTAGAGGTGGATGGCGCTGCGGGTCGCCTTCCGGAGGTCGGCCAGGTCCAGGCTCTCGTTCTCGGCGTGGGCGTTGGAGTACGGGTCCTCGACGCCGATGAGCAGCGCCGGGACGCCGCCGAGCGCCCGGGAGAATGGCTCGACGAAGCCGATGGAGCCGCCGGTGCCGATGGCGAGCGCGTCGCGGCCGTAGCCGGCGGCGAGCGCCCGGAAGGCGGCGTCGAAGGCGGGGTGGGAGAGCTCGGTCTTCCACGCCGGGCCGGCGGTGACCTCCTGGATCTTCACCTCGACGCCCCAGGGCGCGGCCTTCCGGAGCGCCCGGACGAGCAGCTTCTTGCAGCGCTCCGGGTCCATGTCCGGCACG
>Ga0153915_10005321_pt1 | contig 11963 bp, 6 predicted proteins | sample Opewatmetagenome_2_FD_107003 | JGI IMG/M metagenome (GOLD analysis project Ga0153915, IMG submission 107003) | Freshwater wetland microbial communities from Ohio, USA - Open water 3 Core 3 Depth 3 metaG | ecosystem: Environmental > Aquatic > Freshwater > Wetlands | place: USA: Ohio, Lake Erie...
CATCGGATCGCGGTTCGCCGAGCTCGGCGGCGATCCCGGCGGTTACGATCACTCGTACGTTTTGCGCAACGACGGACACAAGATGGTGTTGGCGGCCCATGTCCACGAGCCTCAATCAGGAAGGATTCTCGAAGTTCACACGACGCAACCGGGGATGCAGCTTTACACCGGTAACTTTCTCGATGCCAGCATCAAGGGCAAAGGCGGCCATGCGTACCGGAGACACGCAGCGTTCTGTCTGGAGACGCAGCATTTCCCCGACTCAGTCAATCAGCCGCAGTTCCCGTCAGTCATCTTGCGTCCCGGCCAAGCCTTCTTGCAGAAGACGGCATTCCGGTTTTTAGCGGAATAGGTAACCCACGCTTTCGTACTGCGTGGGGCGCGCGCAGTCTGCAGGCGAGATGCGAAGATGGCGCTTGTATGCTGTAGGCGCGTCTCTTGATGCGGCGTACCCCCCTGATTAGCTACTGCTTCTGCCCTGGTCCAACAGAGAATTCATATTCCGCCTGTGCCGTAATGGAGCGCACGCCAACAGCTTCGGCGTTGTCTTTAAACGCAGGCCAGCGATCCTTTGGCATGTAAATCGGGGCGTCTTTACGCAACGGCAGAATCTTCAAGGTCAGCCCTTTGTCCAGCGCTTCGGGCGTGAATCGTTTCAGTCCGATTTCCCAGACACGGCCAAAGTAATAATCGTCTGAGATCAATCTATCGCCGAGATATGCGCGTCCGATATCGCCCACGTAATCAATTCGAAGGAAAACCTCATTGATGCCGTTGAGTGCGTCCTTTGGGACGCGCACCTGCCACACGCCCGCGCCATCGAAGGCCGTGTCGTCAGGCGCGAAGGCCACACCTTTATCGTCCATCTTCACAGGCTTGGCGGGTGCGGCAGGTTCGAGTTGGTTCCATTTGATGTTGATCTCTCGCGCCAACGCCGAACCGGTAAAACGTGTGAACAAACCGTCTGGAGTGCCCTTCATCTTCAGCAACGGAGCCGGATATGCGGCAAATGACATTTCCGGACTGCGTGATTGCATCCGCAGCACGTCGCCATCGAACACGAGTCCGTCCACTGAGAGGAATAACCGGTCTGTGCCCCAGATGGTCGCCTTCCATGAATGGCGGGCTTGCTCCTCTGTGAGTAGAAGTATCTTCGCATCTGAACCGTTGCGCGCCTTCACGGTGAACGCGCAGTCTGTTCCCGGTTTTAACCCGCTGATGCGCGCGGGACTATTGGCGGCGAGGGTTTGTGGATCGAAAATAAATTCAGCGTCAATCCCGGTCGTTGCGGAAAAGACGATATAATCGCCCACGCGACAAAGCGGCTGGGCGGTGGCTGATTTCAGCAGCGTACCGCCGATGTTCAAGTTAAACGGCCAAATCATGTACGCGTCTTTCGGAATACGGATCGGCGCGTCAGGAATCGTGAGCATTTCGTCTTTCAGCCGCAATTCGAGCTGGACGTTGTTGTGATCGGGCAATGATTCGATATGTTGATAGTTATTGATGAACACATAGCCGTGTTTACCATCCGAACGCGCCGCCCAACGTAGTGTCGTCGTATCATCCACGCTCGTCGGTTTTTCCATGGGCATGACAGATGGCAACGTCGCGAGATCGCCGCCGAAGTCGTTGAGGAACATGTGTTGGACGCGTAACGCGTTATACGACTCGCGGCGCTGGCCGAACTGGCCCAGCGGCGCTTGAAAATCGTAGTCAACCACAGGCATATCGTTGGGGGAACCGGTCGCCCGCGATTCGTTCATGGTGGAAAGCTTGCCCAGCGGATGTGATCCGCCATGGTACATGTAATATCCTTGCACGTTGCTGCCACTGCCCATCTTGGCCAGCGCCATGGCGGCGACGTCGTCGGCCTCAATAACGGGACGCCGCCGATAACTGATCTGCATGCCGCCGCCGATCTCGCATGTGCAGTAAGGATACCGCGCCAAAATCGAGGTGTCGGGCGCGCCTTGTTTCTTTGACAGATCGTTGCCAACCACGCTGTCGTCGTGTTCGAGACCGAAGAAATACTGCTTCCGGCCGTCGCGCGTCCACGCGCCAACGCCGTTCCCCCAGAAACCGTTGGGATAACCTCCAAACATGGGGATCAATTCATCGCCTTCCGGAACGCGCGCACGGTCCCAACTTGTCATCGTGTATAGGGGCACGTCTAATCCCAGTTCGCGAGCCAGCTTCTTTAATGTCAGCATGTGCGACAAACTGCCGTGATGTTCATTCTCCAACTGCACGCCGATGACCGGGCCACCGTCCTTCCACATCAAACCCTGAAGTTGCCTGCTGATTTCGCCGTAGAACCGGCGCACGTGGGTCATGTACGGCTCGGCATCCTTGCGAACGTCTCGTCCGCATTTCTGGGTAAGCCAGTCTGGAAACCCGCCGTTGCGCGCCTCACCATGTGCCCACGGCCCGAGACGCGGATAACAATACAGGCCATACTTCGCGCAAAGCTGTGCGAAGCTGCGCAGATCGCGGTTCCCAGACCAGTCGAACTGGCCTTCAACCTCTTCGTGATGAATCCAGAACACGTAGGTGGCAACGATATCAATACCGCCCGCCTTCATCTTCAATAGTTCATTATCCCAGGATTCACGCGGGTAACGTGAAAAATGGAACTCGCCCATCACCGGGAACCATGGTTTACCGGCAAATGTCAGGTATCGGCTGTTGGCGTTGATTTCGATGCCTTGCGGATTTTTCCCGCCCATCTTCAGGTGACCCGAGATCACCGATAAATCCGGATTCGACAAATCGATTGCGTACAGGGAAGCTGCCGGCTCATCCTTGTCCTGGTCCGTGCCGAGCGCCGCGGTGGCGACAAGGCAACCCATGCTCGACAATAGAAGGCATGCTATAGCGGCGCGATGACAACGACAGATGAAGATTGTCCGAACTTCTCTCATGATTCTTTGTCCTTTCGGTCGCCTTTATTGCTGTTGCGGTGATCAACCAATGTTTCCATCAGTTTACCACAACCGCTGAGCGCGCTGCTCAGCGGTAGCGCTTGAGCACTTCGAACATCGCGACCAGGTTTTGAATTGGCGTCCGTGCCATGACGTTGTGAATGGAACCGAAGACGAATCCGCCACCCTCGGCGAAGATCTCAATCCGTTGTTGCACTTCCTCGCGCACCTGTTGCGGCGTGCCGAACGGCAATGTCTTCTGCGTGTCCACGCCGCCGCCCCAGAAAATGAGTTTGTCTCCATGGCTCTTCTTTAGCGTGCGCGCGTCCATGCCGGCCGCAGAGCATTGGACCGGGTTCAAGATGTCGAATTCGGCCTCGACGATGCAGTCGAGCAGCGGTGCTATCCCGCCACAGCAATGCATAAACGTTTTCCAGTTGGTGTGTTGGTGAATCCAGCCGTTGACCTTCTTCTGGTACGGCAGGTATAGCTCGCGGTAGGCGTCCACAGAACAAAATGGACCTCTTTGCGTGCCGAAGTCGGTGCCATTGGTCTGGATGACGGAGATATTGTTGCCGACGGTTTCATACAGACGCCGAAGATTCTCAGTTGCGATCTCGGCTTGGTGTTCGAAGACAGCCTTGATGTAATCTTTACGCGTTGCCGTGCTGACATACCATTCCTCGATGTCGCGTATGCCTTTGGGGTGCTTCAGAAAAGTTGCCGGTACCATTGCGATGTCGCCAAAAGTCAGTCCGCCGAAGGTGCAGAACAGTGCTTGGTTCGTGTTGCTGTAAGCCTGTTCAGCCATCCGTTGGTAGTGCTGCAATTCGTCGTCGTCGATTGGGCCAAATTCTTCCAGGTTGTCAGCGGGATTCAGTTTTTCGTCGTCAATCGGTTCCTGGCGAACGATCGCGTCAAAGAAGTAACCACCCGCCGGCATGCGACCGCTCGGCGGCACACTCTTATCGCCGCCGGGATACTGGAGCAGATCGCCGTTGGATTCGTAGTCGGTGTTGAAGTCCACGGGCACCAGCACGGGAGTGCCGTCGTGCAGACGCCACTCCTTGAAGTTCTTCGCGGGATAGCCAAACATCGTTCCGGTGCCGTACACCGGCTCAGTATCGGCGCCCAACGCGTTGCGGAGGTCGTCAGCCACTTCGCCGAGCATCTGATACACCTCGACGACCTTCACCGGCGTGCCCGTTTTGTCTAGGCCGAACGCCTGCCGGAGTTGATAGACCATACTGACATGGATGCCAGTCTGGAAACCGCCGCCAAAATCCACCGCAAGCTTGTCGGGCTGTTTGTGTTGACAGGTTGCCGCGATGCGTTCACGGGGTGTCATAGCAATTCATTCTTCTTGGTGACCCTCAGCGGAAGATGTAAAAGAAAGCCAGGACCGCCAGAATCACTGCGCCTCCAAGAACTTTCGCCATCGGCGAAGATGTCATGTCCATGTCCTGTCGCACGGGCAACGTTCGCGGTTCTTTCAACGGGGCGATCACGGTAATGACGGCCATGATGACCACCAGCACACCGAGCGTGATCAACATGCGGTGTAGGTACGGCACCGACGCCATGGTGATTTCCAAGACGTAGTACACCGCCGGCCCCGCCAGCAATGCCACGATTCCGGCCGCGGCGGGCGCGCGTTTAACTACCATGCCGAAGGCAAATGCCGCCACGATAGCCGGCGAAATATAACCCTGAAACTTCTGGATAAACGTGAACACGCCGCCTTTCTGCACCGCCGGTGACATGGCCACGAAACATCCGATCACCACGAACAACAACGTCAGCACGCGCCCGATCCACACCAGATTCTTTTCGCTCGCCGCCCTGTTCAGGTGGCGCTTGTAGATGTCCATAGTGAAAATCGTGGCCGCAGAGTTCAACACGGAAGCCAGCGTGCTGATCACCGCCCCCGCAATCGCGGCAAAGATGAACCCGCGCACGCCGTTCGGGATCAGTTCACGGATCAGAGTCGGGTAGGCCTGGTCGGGCTTGGCTAGTTGCGAGCCGTAGAGTTGATACGCCATGATCCCCGGCATCACGATGGCAAAGGGAATCAACAGCCAGAGCGCCGCCGTGAAAATCACGCCGTACTGCCCCTGCTTCAGCGACTTGGCCGCCAGCGTGCGCTGCACGATGAACTGGTTCAACCCGCAGTAATAAAAAATCGGGATCCACATCCCACCGATCAAAACCGTCCACGGCAATTCCGCATGCGACCGGGGCAGGATCATGTGGAGCTTGTCCGCGTTGTGCGCGAAAAATGCCGACGCCCCGCCCGTTGCGCGCAGACCCAACCAGAACGTCACCAGCCCGCCCACCAACAGAGCCGTGCCTTGGAACAGGTCCGCCCACACCGCCGCGAGCAAGCCGCCCCACACGGTATAAAGCATGGCGACACCAGCGATCAGCCAGACCGCAGTTGTGAGTTTGATGCCAAAAATCGTCTCCATTGCCGTTGCGCCCGAGTACAACACAGCCGTGGTCGTCACCGTCACATAGATGATCACTGTCAGCACCGACATGATGAGCCGCGCCGAAGAGTTGTACCGATATTCGAGATACTCCGGCATCGTGTAAATTCCGGCCCGGAGAAACCGCGGCAGGAAAGTGAAGGCGATGATCACGATTCCGATCGCGCCGGTAAGTTGCCATGCACTGACCGCCAATCCGACCTGGCCGGCCGCCTGCCCGGCCATGCCGACGAATTGTTCCGTGGAGATGTTGGCGGCGACGATAGAAATCCCGATCAACCACCACTTCAACTGCCGTCCGCCAAGAAAATAATCGGCGCTATTGGTCTCGTGCCGGCTCTTATACAGACTGACCGCAACAATCACGGCGTAGAAGATGACGAATATTGAGATATCCAACCAACTCAGGCTCATCGTGCGCTCCTTCCCTGCAAGGCAAAGACTGACACCAATGCTCTCATTTCTACCCTGCCCCTGCGAGTAGCAAAATGGATTATCAAATGAAAAAGATGGACAATTCCATGGCGCAAGACAATGGTATTCCGCTGGTTTTCAGCAATAATCCGATGAGACGGGTGGGAAACATGGACAATATTAGGCGAGCTGAGGGATTTCCCGGCCAAATCATGCATGTTATCCCGCGCCCCACGCTGCAACGGATGGGACGTCACTTCCTTCTGCGCGCTCTCTGCGTTACCGACATCGGCTGGTATCCACGCGCCAGCCATCATTTCCGCGAACGGCCCGATGGGGCCGACCAACACATTCTCATCTTCTGCGTCCGTGGCACCGGCTGGTTCGAAATTGGTGGGCGGCAGGCCGTAGTAACGCCGCACCACGCGCTGCTGATCCCGCGCGGCGTGCCACACGCCTATGGAGCATCCCCGACTGACCCCTGGTCAATCCACTGGGTCCACTTTATTGGCGATGAGGCGGATTACTACGCGCGATTGCTTCCCGATGGTGTGTTCCAACTGCCGGTGTCAACGACCTGCGTGCACGCGATGGAACGTACTTTCCGTGACAGCTATGCCAGTCTTGCCGGCGGTTATCTCGTCCGCAATCTCGTGTATCTTGCGCACGCATTGCGTCATTTACTTGGGTTGTTGTTCTACGGCAACCGCGCCTACTCACCCGAATTGCGCGCGCCTCCAACCCGCGATTTGCAGGGGACGATCGATTTCATGGTGGAACACCTCGCCGAACCGCTGCGACTGGCTGACCTCGGTCGGCATGCGGGATTGTCGGCCGTGCATTTCGCCTCGTTGTTCCGTCGGCAGACGGGAATGGCGCCCATCGAGTATTTCATCCACCTCCGGATCCGCCATGCCTGTCGCCTGTTGGATACGACAGGCTTAACCATTCGCGAAATCGGCTACCGCGTCGGGTATGAGGATCCATATTATTTCTCGCGGATGTTTCGCAAGCTCATGGGATTGTCGCCCCGACAATACCGCGCGCTGCGCAAGGGATGACCTGTAACGCGTCCTTGGCGCCAGTCGAAATGGACTTTCGGCATTGTCCTGAGGGAAGGCGCTCGATTGTGTCCTATGGCTCGGTCGGACTGCTGCGCGCCAAAGCGGTTTCGTCAGCGCTTTTAGCGCCATTCGTGCCTGGGATACTTCCGTTGCAATTCCTGTTTAAGCTTCGGATAAGTCTCTTTCCAAAACGTGGCGAGATTGTCCGTGACTTGCACGGGGCGATGGTTCGGCCCCAGCACCTGGATACGGATGGATGCGCGACGGTCCGCAACCCAGAGTCCTTCTTTCACGCCGTACAAATCCTGAATTCGCGCCGCAATGGTCGGCGGCCCGTCTGACGCGTAGATGATTTTGAACCGTTTTGGTGTCGCAGTCGTGCGACTGCGGGGTCGTTGGGCCAGTTCGATCCGTTCAGGCGCGTGCTTCTCGACCAATGCCTGCTGCTGCGGTGACAACCAGCCTTTGACCACCGGCCAAACAGGTTTGTCCTTGATTTCCTTGTAGCTCACCGCGCCGTGACAGACGTGCTCGAGCATGGATCGTCTCTCTTCCGCCGTAATAGCGGGCAACCCGAGTTCGGGCATCCAATCGCGCAACCTATTAACGCGGATGATCCACTGCTCGACGGACTCATCCCAGTTCTTCAATACGCACCGGCCCCCCTCGACTTCCAGCGCCAGAATCTTCGCCGCTTCATCCAGCGTCACATTGTCAGAGCGTTCTGCCGCCAAGACCAAATCCCGGAACCGTTTCTGCCGCTCGACAAACACCCGCCGAAGCGTCTCGTCATACACAACCTGCTGGGTCTCCTGAAAATCGTCGGGGAACAACTCCAGCAACCATTCCTCCTTGATCGCCGTCGCCAGACTCAACAGCACGTTCAACTTGCGGTCCTTGCCGGAGCCGGTTTGCACCTCGCGCACCTCCGCCGCCACCAGCAACGGGGCATCCTGCACTGTGCTCTCCCGTGCCAGCAGACCGCGCCGGCCGTGCACGAGTTCACACCGCAACGTCCCGACATCGATACGGCGGGCCAGATGATCCGTGAAACCAACCAGCAGGCACTTTTGCACCGCTTCGCGGTTCAGCGGCTTCTCGCTCACGTCGAGTCCCTCGCGCTTTGCGATATCGAGGAACTGTTCGTACAACGGCCCGACCTGGCGCGCCGTTTGCGCGTGGATACCCAAACGTCGGCAGCGGTCGACATTAAAACCGTTCCGCTCCGCGTACCGCCACGCGCGCATCAGCACGAAGAAATCCGATTCCATCTCGCCGCCGAACAAATCATCGCGCGCGTCGGCCACGGTGCGCCCCTGACCGCGCACCAACAACTCGCGTCCTTGCGTCAATGCCGCGATCAGCGCGATGGGTCGGATGCAGCCCAGTTCCTGTGCCTCCAGCAACATCCGCGCGTACCGCGGATGCAGCGGAAACGCCAGCATCCGGCGCCCAAGTTCCGTGATGCGGGAATGGTGGTCAATCGCTCCCAAATCGTCCAACAATGTCTCCGCCCGTTCCAGTGCCCGCGAGTCGGGCGACTCCAACCAGCGGAACGTCTTCACGTCATCCACGCCACTGGCCTTAAGCGTTAGTACGACCTCCGACAAATCGAGCCGTTTCACTTCGGGTAATTCCTGCAACGGGCGCGTCTCGTGATCGCGTTCCGTCCACAGCCGCAGACAATGTCCCGGCGCTGTCCGTCCCGCGCGGCCAGCGCGTTGGTCAGCCGAGGCGCGGCTGATCTTTTCGACGAGCAACGTGTTGATGCCACGATACGGGTCGTAACGCGGGATCCGCGCCAGTCCGCTGTCTACGACCAACCGCACGCCGTCAATCGTCAGCGATGTTTCGGCGACGTTGGTGGCGACGACGACCTTGCGCTGGTCGTATCGCGCAACGGCAGCGTCCTGGTCATTTGGCGGCAAGTCGCCGTGCAACGGAAACACGACAAACTGGCTGCCTAGCGTGTCCCGCACTGCCTGTACAGTGCGGCTGATCTCGTAAGCGCCGGGCATAAACACAAGCGCGTCGCCCTCGGAATGTTGGCGCACAAGTCGGAACAGTTCTTCCGCGGCGACATCCCAGATTGGCATATCGCCAACAGGTTTCGGCAGATATTCGATATCAACGGGATGCATGCGACCTTGCGACGACAACACAGCGCATGGTTGAAGGTATTTTCCCACCATGCCGACGTCGAGCGTGGCCGACATGACGATGATGATCAGGTCCGGCCGCACCGACTCCTGAATCTGCAGCGCCCGGGCCAGTGTAATGTCGCCGTAGAGATGGCGTTCGTGAAACTCGTCGAAAATGACCGCGTTGATGCCGCGTAGTTCGGGATCCGCAAGCATCTGGCGCAGCAGCACACCCTCGGTGACGTATCGAATCCGCGTGGCCGGAGAGGTCACATTATCGAGCCGAATCTGATAACCGACTTCCGCGCCGAGTCTCGCGTTGCGAGCTTGAGCGACCCATGTTGCCAACATCCGTGTCGCCAACCGCCGCGGCTGCAAGATCACAACCTGTCTGCTCGCCGTAGCTTCAGCGAAGGCTGGGTCCGTCGATCCCAGCATCCCGCCGTCGAGCAGCATCTGCGGCACCTGTGTGGATTTTCCCGATCCTGTCGGTGCAGTTATTATGAGACGCCGCCGATTCGCCAACGCAGCGAGTAATTGTTCCCGGATTTCGAAGATGGGCAGTTCGCGCCGTTCCATTGTTACTCAGCATACCACAGTCTTGGTCCGAAAAACCGCGCCAGCCCAGAATTCTATTCCGGGGTCCGTTATCGGAGATCGCGGCAGGAATTCCACTACAGCGGGAAACGACGTGGTGTAGAAGTTTGGGATGTCAGGATGGCGGCGCGGTCACGTAAGCGGTCAAGCATCTGGAGAAATTGGCTGAAAACGTGTGTCGAGCGCCCCCCCCGGATTGTTAACCAAGAGTGGATGGTGAGAACCAGTTTTGCATGAAGAATCAGGCCGCATCGCTGGCAGAATGTACCGCTTGACACCCCTTTCCCCAGTCTGGCAGCATGCGCCGTAATGAGTGCGCGGAAAAAGTTCTCCCTCACTCGCGCAGCGATATGAATGAGCGGCGCGAAAAGACGATTTCCTATCAGATGAAACAAACCGTATCAATGCGAGTGACGGCAAGGGCACAGCGACGAAATGTGGCGCTGATTGTTGAGACGTCCGTGGTGTATGGGCGGCAAATTCTCAGCGGCATCGCCCGCTACTTGAAGACGCACGCGGCTTGGTCGGTGTTTCTCGATGAACGCGAGTTGGGGGCGCCACCACCGGATTGGTTGTCGCATTGGCGCGGCGACGGCGTCATTTGCCGGTCCACCACGTCGGAATGGGCGCGGATTTTCCGCCGCCGCCACCTTCCTGTAGTGGATCTCAATGATCAGTATATCAATCTGGGGCTTGCGCGCGTTGGCTCGGACATGCGGGCGATAGGGCGATTGGGCGCGGAGCATCTGCGGGAGCGCGGGTTCCGGCATCTGGCGTATTGCGGGTTCAGTGGCGAGATGTGGTCGGAGCAGAGGCGTGATGGGTTTGTTGAGATGGCGCGGGGATTGGTGGGGCCGGCCAGCGTTTATGAGTCGCCGTGGGCGGGACTACGACAACATTCGTGGCAGGAAGAACGCGATCAAATCGCGCAGTGGATCCAATCGCTGCCACGTCCGATCGGCATCATGGCATGCAACGATGTGCGGGGACAACATGTACTGGACGCCTGCTGGCATGTGGAAGCGCACGTGCCGGACGAGGTGGCGGTCGTGGGTGTGGACAATTCGGAGACGTTTTGCGAACTGTGCAATCCGCCGCTGTCAAGCATCGTGCCCAACGCTGAACGCATCGGGTTTGAGGCGGCCGCGCTTCTGGACCACTTGATGGCCGGGGAACCCGTCCCCGCGCCAAGCCTGCTGGTGGAGCCGCTGGGAGTCGTGACGCGGCAGTCGTCTGATGTATTCGCGGTCGAGGACGCCCTGGTCGCCTGTGCGGTGCGGTTTATTCGCGAGCACGCCTGCCACGGTATCAAGGTGGCGGATGTGCTGGGCGAAGTGCGCTGCTCGCGCTCCGTTTTGGAACGACGGTTCCGTGAGCATCTGGGGCGGTCGCCGCAGGCGGAACTGCGCGCGGTCCAACTCCGTCGCGTCAGACAACTGTTGGCGGAAACGGACTGGACGCTGCCACGGATCGCCGAGGCGACCGGCATCAAACATCCCGAGTATTTGAGCGTAATCTTCAAGCGCGAGACCGACCAGACGCCCGGCCAGTTCCGGCAGGCCGTACAATCGGGGAATTGTCGTCCCAAGTCGTAACAGCCCGTTAAAGAAGGGCTGATTTCACGAGTGGTGTGTAGGCACCGGAAATTGCACAGCGACCAACCGTCGTCGAATGTTGATCTGTTGGGCCATCTGAGTGCGGATTCGGTTCCACCAGCAGCCCAAGAGCACCAATAAGACACCCACAAAAGGCCCCCCCGGCCGTCCGGGGTTTGCTTAGGCCATAACAGGCTGTATTAAAAGGCGTTTCGGTTATAGGCCGCACACTCAAGTACATGCGTCTTACTGACGTTGACCACTCCGCGTAGCCAACTCATGCCCCATTCAATCAATAACGGACATTTTTACGGGTTGGTACCGTTCTCAATCATCAACTGATCGGGTGAATTCGGGCGCTTGTTATATGGGGTTTCATAAGCGCAAAGCATCTCAATATTCTGGATGCGCAAACTCATTTACCCCGTGTGACTCGTCGGCGATATTGTAGCGATGGCTCATGTACACTATGAAGTGGCCTGTTGTTGTAAACGACAGCCATTGGTAGTTTTTTTTGGTGTTGTCCTTGTTGCCAAGTAGTGAGTTTGCCTGTAGCTTAGGGGGGGGAAAGAATATATGAAACTAAATCTTCAAAAAGCTGACATCCAACAGAACGCCGTATCCGCCAGCCGTCGGAAAAGCAAATGGGCTTTTACGCTGATTGAGCTATTGGTGGTCATCGCCATCATAGCTATTCTGGCGACCATGTTGCTGCCGACACTGCAATCTGCAAAGGAGA
>Ga0153915_10005322_pt1 | contig 11961 bp, 12 predicted proteins | sample Opewatmetagenome_2_FD_107003 | JGI IMG/M metagenome (GOLD analysis project Ga0153915, IMG submission 107003) | Freshwater wetland microbial communities from Ohio, USA - Open water 3 Core 3 Depth 3 metaG | ecosystem: Environmental > Aquatic > Freshwater > Wetlands | place: USA: Ohio, Lake Erie...
GCGCACCGCCGTCATCTTCATCAACCAGCTCCGCGAGAAGATCGGCATCATCTTCGGCAACCCGGAGGTCACCCCCGGCGGCCGCGCCCTCAAGTTCTACAGCTCGGTCCGCATCGACCTGCGACGGGCGGAAGGCATCAAGCAGGGGACGCAGGTGGTGGGCAGCCGCGTGCGGGCCAAGGTGGTCAAGAACAAGGTGGCGCCCCCCTTCCGCACAGCCGAGTTCGACCTCATCTTCACCGGCAAGAGCCTGGGCATCAGCCGCGAGGGCGACATCGTGGACCTAGGGGTGGAAGCCGGCATCGTCGCCAAGCAGGGCGCCTTCTTCAGCTACGGCGGCACCCGCCTGGGCCAGGGACGCGAGAACGCCAAGGAGTACCTGCGCGAGAACCCCGAGATGGCGCAGGAGATCGAGGCGGAGATCCGGCGCAGGCACGAAGCAGCCGGACCCGCCCTGGCCCCCGTCCCTGCCGAGGAGCCCCCTGAGCCAGAGTAGATACCGTGAGTGAGTTCATCCCTGCGGGATGAATCCCGCAGCTTCCCCCAAAGCTGAGGGTTTCAACCCTCAGGGCTGTTCTCATTCTTCCTTGATGATTGTAGGGTCTAAAACCAGCGTCCCATGCGCATCACCGCCATCGAAAGACAGAAGCGGCGGCCGCGGGTCGACGTGTTCGTGGACGGCCGCCTCGCCCTCTCCCTCAGCCTGACGCTGGCCATCCAGGCCCGCCTGCGCCGCGGCGATGACGTGACCGCCGAGCGCCTGGAGGCCCTGCGTGAGGCCGACCAGCGCCAGCAGGCCCGCGACGCCGCCCTGCGCCTGCTCGCCTACCGCCCCCGCAGCGAGGAAGAGCTGCGCAGCCGTCTGGCCCGCCGCGGCCTGCCCCTCGACGCCGTCGAGGACGCTATGGAGCGCCTGCGCGAGCAGGGCCTTCTGGACGACGACGCCTTCGCCCGCTACTGGGTGGAGGCCCGCCAGCAGTCCAGCCCTCGCGGCCAGCGTCTCCTGAGGCGAGAGCTCCTGCTCAAAGGCGTCGCCGCGGAGACGGCCGGTCAGGCCGTGGCGGCAGTGGCCGAGGAAGAGGCCGCTCGCCGCGCCGCCGAGAAAAAGGCTCAGAGCCTCCGCAACCTGGACTATCCCACCTTCCGCCGCCGGCTGGGCCAGTTCCTCCTGCGCCGCGGCTTCTCCTACGGCACGGCTCACGCCCTGGTGGAGGAGCTCTGGCGTCAGGGCCGGCATTCTGCCGGCCCCTAACGGCGTGCCGTTCCCGAATCTCACTTCTATTCATTGATTCCGTCTATGAGCTTTCCTCGCCCCATCGAACACTCCGTTTCTTGACACCTCATTCCGGCGCGGCTTATGATGAACTTGAAGCTCAAACTTAACTCTGACAATCTGCCCTGTACCCCAACAGGAAGTGAGGTGAAGATGCCCGAGGCCCTACTACTCGTTATACCCGTTGGCCTCGTTGCTCTGGTAGGAGGGATTCTCGGCGGCGCCTGGGTACAACAGCGAATCGAGTATCGCCGCGCCGCCACAGCCGAAAGAACAGGCACTCGCATACTGGCGGACGCGGAGCGACGCCAGAAGGAGATACTTCTCGAAGCCAAAGAAGAATCCATCCGTCAGCGTAGCCAGATCGAAGGCGAACTGCGCGACCGACGCAACGAGCTTCAACGCTTAGAACGCCGTCTCATCCAAAAGGAAGAGAACCTCGATCGGAAGATAGATTCTCTCGAACGCCGCGACCGCTCCCTGACGAACAAGGAGCGCGAGCTGGATAACATCCGCGGCCAGCTGGAGGGCCTGGAGCAGGAGCGACGCCAGGAGATCGAGCGCGTTGCCGCCCTGAGCACCCAGGAGGCGCGGGAGATCCTCCTGCAGCAGGTGGAGCAGGAGGTCCGCGACGAGGCCAACCGCCGCGTCCGCCAGGTGGAGGCCGAGCTCAAGGAGGAAAGCGACCAGCGGGCCCGCGACATCCTGTCCACCGCTATGCAGCGCCTCGCCTCTGAGGTCATCTCCGAGGCCACCGTCTCGGTCGTACCCCTGCCCAGCGAGGACATGAAGGGGCGCATCATCGGCCGCGAGGGGCGCAATATCCGCACCCTAGAGCACCTGACCGGCGTGGACGTCATCATCGACGACACGCCCGATGCCGTGACCCTCTCCACCTTCGACCCTGTGCGGCGGGAGATAGCCCGCGTAGCCCTCACCCGCCTCATCAGCGACGGCCGCATCCACCCGGCCCGTATCGAGGACATGGTGGAGAAGGCCAAGAAAGAGGTTGACGCGGCCATCAAGGAAGCCGGTGAACAGGCCGTGGTGGAGGCCGGGACCCCCGGCTTGCACCCGGAGATCATCAAGATGCTGGGGCGGCTCAAGTACCGCTACAGCTACGGCCAGAACCAGCTCCGGCATGCCATAGAGACCGCTCACATCGCTGCCATGCTGGCCGAAGAGCTCGGCGCCGATGTCAACGTGGCCCGGCGTGGCGGCCTCCTCCATGACGTCGGCAAGGCCGTCGATCAGGACACCGAAGGGACTCATGCCACCATCGGCGCCGAAATGGCCCGCCGCTACGGGGTCAACGCTGCCGTGGTCCACTGCATTGAGGCCCACCACGAGGAAGTCGAGCCGTCCACAGTGGAGGCTCTGGTGGCCATCATCGCCGACGCCATCAGTGGGAGCCGGCCGGGCGCCCGCCGCGAGTCGCTGGAGCAATACATCAAGCGGCTCCAGGCGCTGGAGGCCGTGGCCGGCAGCTTCGACGGCGTAGAGAAGTGCTACGCCATCCAGGCCGGCCGCGAGATCCGGATCATCGTCAAGCCCGACAGCATTGACGACCTGGGCGCTGTGCGGCTGGCCAAGGACGTCAGCAAGAAAATCGAAGAATCGTTGGAGTACCCAGGGCAGATCAAGGTCACCGTCATCCGCGAGAAACGGGCGATAGAGTACGCCAAGTAGCGATCGCTGTGGGAGCGGCCCGGGGTCTTGAAGAGTTTGACTGAACCCTGCGGGATGAATCCCGCAGCTTCCGTTCAAGCCGCGGATTTCAATCCGCGGGGAGTCTTCATTCTCTTGATGACCGGGGGCCGCTCCCACAGCCCCTAGCATCCGGAGGCAGCTTGAAGGTTCTCTTTGTGGGTGACGTTGTTGGCCGCCTGGGCCGACGCACTGTCCAGACCCTCCTCCCAGCCATCCGCCGCGAGACAGACGCCCACCTCGTAATCGCCAACGGTGAGAACGCCGCCGGCGGCCGCGGCCTGACCCTTACTACCGCCGAGGAGCTTTTCGACGCCGGTGTCGACGTCATCACCTCCGGCAACCACATCTGGGAGCACCGCGAGATCTACCCCATCCTCGAGGGGGAGTCGCCCATCATCCGCCCGCTGAACTATCCCCCCGGCGTGCCCGGTCATGGGCTGCTGGTGCGCAATGGCGTAGCCGTCATCAACCTCTTGGGCCGAACCTTCATGGGCCTCGACGCCGACTGCCCCTTCCGCACCACCGACGCGGCCCTGGCGGGCCTCAAAGAAACGCCCATAGTCATCATCGACATCCACGCCGAGGCCACCAGCGAGAAGGTGGCGATGGGCTGGTACCTGGACGGCCGCGTCAGCGCCGTCATCGGCACCCACACCCACGTCGCCACCGCCGACACCCGCATCCTCCCCAAAGGCACCGCCTTCGTCACCGATGTCGGCATGGTCGGGCCCCTCAACTCCATCATCGGCATGGAGGTGGAGCCCATCGTCGAGCGCTTCCTCACTCAGCTTCCAACCCGCTTCTCGCCCGTCGAGAAGGGGCCGGCCATCTTCAACTCCGTTCTCCTGGACATAGACGAAGCCAGCGGACGGGCTCTGAGGATAGAACGCATAGATCGTGAGATGACGAAGCATGGCCAGTAAGGCCGACCTCCACTGCCACACCACCTTCTCCGACGGCGCCCTGACCCCAACGCAGCTCGTCGCCCGCGCCGTGCAGCGCGGCCTGGAGGTCATTGCCCTCACCGACCACGACTGCACCGACGGCCTCCCCGAAGCGCTGGAGGCGGCAGCCCGCCGTCCAGGCTTCCTCCTCATCCCCGGCATCGAGCTGAGCACCGACGTCCCCCAGAACGAGGTGCACGTCCTGGGCTACTTCATCGACTGGCAGTCGCCCGCCTTCCAGGAGCGCCTCGACCGCCTGCGCCGCTCGCGCCTGGACCGCGGCCGGGCGATGCTGGACAAGCTGCGAGAGCTGGGCATAGATCTGTCGTGGAAGCGGGTGCAGGAGGTCGCCGGTGCCGGCGCCGTGGGCCGCCCGCACATCGCCCTGGCGATGCTGGAGGCCGGTCACATCAAGACGCTGGATGAGGCCTTCGAGAAGTACCTGGGCCGCAACGGGCCCGCCTACGTGGAGCGCGAAAAGATGGTTCCCACCGAGGCCGTGGAGCTCATCACCAGTGTGGATGGACTCCCTATCCTGGCCCACCCGGCCCAACTCGAGGACCTGGACCGCTTCCTTGAGGAGCTGAAGGGGGCTGGCCTTCTCGGCCTGGAGGTCTACTATCAGGACTACAGCCCGGAAGACATCGCCCGCCTCCTGGCGGTGGCCGGCCGCCACGATCTGCTCCCCCTCGGCGGCAGCGACTTCCATGGCCTCGGCAGCGCCCGCGAGCGCGATCTGGGCGATATCCCTCTGCCCTTCGAGCCGGTGGAACAGCTAATCGCCCTGGCCCGCCAGCGAGGAAGGATCGCGGCAGCCTAGCCTTGCCCTCCCGCTCATCCTGGACGGGTCGAAGGATGAGCCGAGTTCGCGGTTCGACAGGCTCACCACAAGCGGCCTACGCGTGGCGGCCGCGTTAACGGAGAGCGATGGCAGCAGCGATGAGGCCGGCTATGATGGCGCCCACTGTGATGGCGATGCGCTTCAGCTCGCCGGGCACGTAGCTGTAATCGCGTTGAATATGACGGGATGCGGTCTTGGTGGCGGCGGTGCCGGTAACCGGCGACGCTCGCCTGGGAACCCGGTCGGGGTGCTCCGCCGTCTCCTCCGGCGCGACGACGGATACCGCCGGCCGCGCCTCCGCCGGAGGCGGTGCCTCTCCCTCTCGCTGTGGCGCCGAGCGAGGGCGCCGGCCGCGCGTTCGTCTTCGTCTAGGCAACGTCTTCTCCTGATGGCGAGTCGATTCGCCAGCAGCATTATATGCCAGGGAAACGCCAGCGCCAACACCGCGGCGCGTTATGATGCGGGCACCAGGCGCCGGAGGTCCATCTCTTCGTCCTTTAGCTTCTCGGCATCGACGGGTACCCCCGCCCGGATGAACTCGCGACAGGGGCGGATGTCGCGGGCACGGTTCAGGGCCATGGCCGCGCGCAGACGGCCGTCCTTGAGGTAGAAGGCCGTGAAGCGCCGCTCCGGCACACTGCCGCGGATGACTATCTGATCCCAGGAGCTGGCGTGCCCTATGTATTGCATATTCAGGTCATACTGGTCGGAGAAGAACCAGGGCACCTCCGCGTAAGGCTCCTTAGAACCCAGCATCGCCTTCGCTGCCGCCACCCCCTGGTTCTGAGCGTTCGCCCAATGCTCCAGCCGCAGCCGTTCTCCCAGGATCGCGTTGGGGAAGTTGGCCACATCCCCGGCGGCATACACCCCCTCCACATTGGTCCGGCAGTTCTCGTCGACGATGACGCCGTTGCCCACCTCAATGTCCGTCCGCTTCACCAGGTCGGTCGCCGGCTCGATCCCGACCCCCACGACCACGAAGTCGCAGTTCACCGCTTGGCCATCGGCGATTGCTACCCGCTCCACCCGATGAACGCCCTCCAACCGCTCCACCCTCACGCCCAGGCGTAGATCGATCCCGTGCTCACGGTGGATGTCGGCATAGATGCGGCCCATTTCCGGCCCCAGCGCGCGTCCGAGGGGCACCTGCCCACCTTCCAGCACCGTCACTTCCAGCCCCATCGTCCGGGCGGAGGCTGCCACTTCCGCCCCGATGAACCCCGCCCCTATCACCACCAGTCGTCCGCCCTTTGCCAGTTCGGCGGCAATGCGCTCGCAATCTGCCACCGTCCGCAGGTAGTACACCCCTTCCAGTTCGGCTCCCGGCACCGAGAGGCGGCGCACCCGCCCTCCGACTGCGATGAGCAGCTTATCGAACCGCAGCCGCTCGCCCGTCTCCAACACCAACGCCCGATCGCGTCCGTCGATATCGGTGGCCCGCACGCCCAGCCGCAGCTCGATCTCCTGCTCCGCATAGAACTCCGCCGGTCGCAGGTAGATGCGCTCTCGCTCCGTTTCGCGCCGCAGGAACTCCTTCGACAGCGGCGGCCGCTCGTAGGGGCGCTCCGGCTCCGCCCCTATGAGGATCACCCGCCCATCGAACCCCTCCTGGCGCAGCGTCTCGGCCGCCCGGCCCCCGCACAAGTTTGCGCCCACGATGACGTACGTCTGCTTCTGAGTCATGCCCCCTCCACCGGCTTCTGGGGTGTTCTCCAAAGTGGATACGGCTGATCGACCGGACTTGGCCTCACGCCGGCCATCCCTCCTGCCGCCAGGCCATCTCCCAGAACAGGTACTCGTAGCGGCTGGAGGTGAGAAAGGCGTCCTGCATACGCCGCAGCGCCTCCTCGGGCAAGCCGGCGGCTACCTGGTCCACCAGCCCCCGGCACCAGCTCGCCAGCTCGGCGAACTCGGGTGACGAGTACATCTCGATCCAGCGCGCGTAGCGCTCTTCCCCTGGCCGCGGGCCCCGGGCCAGCCGCTGGCCGATGTCGCTGAAGCCCCACATGCAGGGCAAGAGGGCCGCCAGCAGCTCTGCAAAGTCGCCCACGGCGGCGACCCGCAGCAGGAAGTCCGTGTAGCCGTGGGTGGTGGGCGCCTTCTCCTCCGCCTCCAGCTCCGGGAGCGAGATCCCGAACTCGGCGGCGTATGAGCGATGTAGCTCCATCTCCACGTTCAGGGTGGCCTGCACCAGATCGGCGAAGCGGCGCATCGTAGGCAAATCCGGAGCGCGGGCCACGGCCAGGGCTAGCAGGCGGGCGTAATCGATGAGGAAGAGATAGTCCTGGCGCACCCAAAACTTGAACTTCCCCACGTCCAGAGTCCCGTCGCCGATGCCCCGGACGAAGGGGTGATTGTGCTGGGCCTCCCAGACGGGTTCGGCCAGGCGGTAGAGATGCTCGCTGAAGCGCTCGCCCATGCTAGCCGGACGCCTCGTGCAGCGCATCCCAGTACATCAGCTCGTAGGCCTGGACGAGGCGCGCCGCGCGGGCGATCGCCTGCGCGTCGAGACCGCGGTCGAGTCCGTCCTGGATGACGCCCAAGGAGTCCTCCTCGAACTCTGGGGTTGGCGAGGCGAACAGATCGAAGAACAGCACGTCCTCAGCGGACAGCCCATACTTCGCCTTGAGGGCAGCGCTCATGCGGCGACAGTTCGATCCCCAGGCGGGAAGGTTGACCAGGAAAGCGGCGGCGAAATCGGCATCGGAACCGTAGAGGGCCAGCCAGGCTATGTAGGCAGGGTAGGCCTGGCAGCCGGGCAGCGGCTCGTGTGCCCGCAGGTCGCCCTCGCCCATCTGTAAGGCGCGGGCGAAGGCCAAGAGAGCCCCCCTGGCGGTAGCCTCACCCTGAAGGGCCCCCAGGAAGTAGTCGCGGCTGCCAAGATGGGCCTGCCGGTTGATCAGGATTGCGATACTGCGCAGGTCTGAGTTGATGATGTAGTACTGCTCGCCCGCGAAGAGGCGGAGCTTCTCCCGCGGCATGCTGCCCGCCTCCAGTGCGGCCAGGTAGGGGTGACCGAACAATCGGTCTTCCACCGGCTTCAGTTCTGCTCGCGTCTGGGCCATGAGCTGACGGGCATCGGTCATGGGCTGCCTCCCTTCACGCCTTCAACAGACGCTCGAAGGCGTCTGCAAACAAGTATAACGGGGACGTGATGCCGAGGGTACCTGATTAAGCGGCCCTCCATGCCCCAGCCTTATGGTCATCGACGAATTGGCGGCCCAGGAGACGTAGGGGCAGGGCTCACCCCTGCCCTCGCCCCAGGCGGGCGCCTGCGAGCGGCGCCCCTACCATGCGGAACGACGTCTTGCATCACCATTTTCTTCATTTCAGGCTGGGGTCACCAACTCAGCCGAGGCACATGTTGAAACGCGCGTCCCTAGTGTGGGAAGATCGTTAGTAGCTCGTGGTGGGTTAACCGAAATGGCAGCGGGAAGAGTCAATCTGGGGAAGATCGTGCTGTTCGGGTCCGGCGAGACCTCAGCCAGCGGCCGCGCGATCCACGACCGGCTCATGGCAGAGCTTCCGCTGCCTGTCGTCGTGGCGATCCTGGAGACCCCGGCCGGCTTCCAGCCCAACAGCGAGCACGTGGCGGGTGAGGTTGCCGAGTTCATCACCGCCCGGCTTCAGAACTACCAGCCCGAGGTGCGGATCGTCCCCGCCCGCAAGAAGGGAACCTCCTTCAGCCCTGACGACCCAGTCCTGCTGGAACCGCTGCTGGACGCGAACTACATCTTCCTGGGCCCGGGGAGCCCCACCTATGCGGCCCGTAACCTGGAGGGCACTCTCGCCCTCGAGTATCTGCTGGAGCGGCACAGGGCAGGCGCCGTGCTCTGCTTTGCCAGCGCTGCCACGCTGGCCGTGGGAGCCAAGGTCTTGCCGGTCTACGAGATCTTCAAGGCCGGCTCCGACCTGTATTGGGCCGACGGGCTGAATGTCCTCGGAGCTTTTGGCTTGGAGCTGGCCATTGTGCCCCACTGGAACAACACTGACGGCGGTGTCCACCTGGACACCAGCCGCTGCTTCATGGGGCGGCAACGCATGGAGCAGCTTAGACAGCTCCTGCCCCGTTCGACAGTCGTCCTCGGGATCGACGAGCATACGGCACTGATTCTCGATTTCGACCAGGGCCGGGGGTTGGTCATGGGAAAGGGGACCGTCAATGTCGGCTCCGACGCTGGGGAGAAGGCATACACGGCGGGCGAGTCCTTTGCCCTCGCCGAGCTCGGCCCCTACCACCTCCCGCCCAACGTAGCTTCGGCCCGCGTGCCCGCCAGGGCACGAGCGCGAAGGCCCGCCCCAGCGCCGGCAACCCCGCCACCGGCAGTGGCGCGGCTGATCAGCCTGCGAGAAGGGGCGAGGCGAGCCCAACACTGGGCCGAGGCTGATGCTTTGCGGCAGCAAATAGCAGACCTGGGGTACGAGGTCGAGGACACACGCGAGGGCCCTCGCTGGCGCCCCAAGGCCGAGAAGGCCAAAACCTAGTCTTAGGGCCGGCCCAGTTGACGCGCCCGGCTGAAGATGGCGTCGAACATCTCCTCAGTGAGCCTGGCGGTGAACGTGTTCTGCTGGCTGGGGTGATAAGAGCAGAGGATGACGCGCCCGTCGGGAAGCCCGGCCTCGACCCCGTGTCCGAAGCGCGGACGAGGCCGAAGCCCCGTCACCCGCGAAAGGACGGAGTAGGCGAACTCGCCTAGGGGCACCATCACCCGCACACCCCTAAGCAGCACGAGCTCGCGCTCCAAGTAGGGGCGACAGTTGTCCCGCTCATCGGTAGCGGGCCGGTTCCCGGGAGGCGCGCAGCGCACCGCCGCCGTCACGTAGGTGCCCGTCAGACGAAGGCCGTCGTCGCGGTGATCGCTGTTCGGCTGATTGGCATAGCCGGCGCGGTAGAGCGCGCGGTAAAGCCAATCGCCCGAGCGATCGCCGGTGAAGACGCGCCCGGTGCGGTTGCCGCCGTGGGCCGCTGGAGCCAGGCCCACCACAAGGAGCTCCGCCGCGGGGTCTCCGAAGCCGGGCAGCGGCCGCCCCCAGTAGTCCCAATCCCGGAAGGCCGCCCTTTTGTCGGTGGCCACCTTCTCCCGCCAGCGCACCAGCCGGGGGCACTTCCGGCACTGGACGATCTCGTCCCGAAGACGTTCGAAGGAGTCCACTTGCTCGGGTGGCGCCGCCTTGCGATCCGGCAGCCTTCCTAAGACACCGTCGTTTTCTGGAGCAGGGCGACGAAAGACAGCGCGATCGGAGAGGGAGGGCGCCCCCTGGCGAAGACCACGCCCAGTTGCGTCTCCAGTGAGAACCCCTGCGCAAAGAGCTCGATCAGATCGCCCCGACCCAACTCGGCTGCAACGCAGATCCTTGGCAAGAAAGCCACGCCGATGCCGGCCGCCACGGCGCGTTTGATGGCCTCTATGTTGCCGATCTCCAGCAGCCTCGCCGGCCGGACGCGAAGCCTCTCCAGTTCTCCCTCCAGCGCATCGCGGGTGTCGGAGCCCTTTTCCTCAGTGATAATGGTCTCCTGGCTTAGCTCCACCAAGTCAACAATGGCGCCGGCGGAGGGCTGGCGAGCGGGCGAGGCCAGCAGTGCGACCGGCACCCTGGCAAAGCGCTGCCACTGCACCTCTGATGGGATCGCCTGGCAGTCGATGATCCCTATGTCCGCCTGGTGCTGCAACACCTGGCGGATGGCCGTCCCCTTGTTGGAGACCTGCAGGGAAAGCTGCACGTCGGGATAGCGCGCCTGAAAGGACGCCAGAACGCGCGGCACAACATACGTAGCAAGGGCGTAGGTGGCGGCCAGACGCAGATAGCCGCGGCCGGGGCTATGCATCTCGGCCAGGGCCCGGCGCAATCCCTCCGTCAGCACCAGGGCATGGCCTGCGTAGTCGTAGACCACCCGGCCGGCATCCGTCAGCTCCACCCGCCTTCCATTGCGGCGAAAAAGATCGACGCCGAGGTCTTTTTCCAGATCCTTGACGTGCTTCGATACAGCCGGCTGGCTGATATAGAGCTCCTCCGCCGCCCGCGAGAAGTTGAGGTGACGGTCAACCGCGTAGAAGACCTCCAGGTGGTGGAAGTTCAGCGGCCGGAGGGGAGGCTGCATCACCATTTGGTTATCACGCCGATTCCAACTCTGTATTTCCATTTTACTACACGCGCCGTTAGAGTTAAGGGGTCAAGATAGATAAAGATGAGATAAGTCGCCGCCGACAAGGGGGTTGACACCGGATGGGGACACAGATAGGTACGCTGGAAAGGGTGTGGGCCCCGCAAACCCTTGAACGCGTCCTCTTGGAGCACCCCCTCCTGAAAGGCTGTCAACCCCGCTACATCCAACTCCTGGTAAGTTGCGCCTCCAATGTCAAATTTAGCGCCGGAGAGATCATCTTCCGGCAGGACGAAGAGGCCGACCTCTTTTACCTCATTCGCCAGGGCCGAGTGGCACTGGAGATACCAGACTCCGGCAACGGCCCGATCGTCATTCAGACCCTGGCGGCGGGCGATGTCTTGGGGTGGTCCTGGGCGATTACCCCCTACCGCTGGCACTTCAACGCTCGGGCCGTCGAACTAACCCGGGCCATCGCCCTCGACGGCAAGTGCCTCCGCGACAAATGTGAAGTGGACCACGACCTCGGTTATGAAGTGATGCGGCGTATTACCCATCTCTTGGAGCACCGGCTTCAGGCGACGCGCCTACAGCTTCTAGACGTCTACGGGGACGTCGGCTCTCGGCACAGATAGCCGGTAACCGCAAATGTGTCCTATACTAAGTGAGGCGGTAAGTGGTGGGGCGGAGTTTGTGAAGAAATTCGCGAAGCCCCCTCTTGACTGAGCGCGCAATGTGTCCCACTCCTAGCCACGCAGCAAATAGCAGGCCGCCATTCGTGAAAAGATTCGCGAAGTCCGACGGCCTCTGATTGGGGGGATGCGCTATGGAGGTACAGGCATTAGCCCCGCGCAGCGAACCAGTGCACGTCATGAAGGACCCGCTGGGGAACAGCTTCGAATTCTGTTACCAGTGCGGCCTCTGCACGGCCAGCTGTCGCACGGCCTTCGCCATGAAGTACACGCCGCGGCAGGTGATGAACCTGCTCCAGTTGGGCTGCGAGGACGAGGCGGCGGCCAGCGGCAGCGGCATGTTATGCACCGCCTGCTACTCGTGCACGTTCCGTTGCCCCAGGGGCGTGGCCGTGACC
>Ga0153915_10005323_pt1 | contig 11960 bp, 6 predicted proteins | sample Opewatmetagenome_2_FD_107003 | JGI IMG/M metagenome (GOLD analysis project Ga0153915, IMG submission 107003) | Freshwater wetland microbial communities from Ohio, USA - Open water 3 Core 3 Depth 3 metaG | ecosystem: Environmental > Aquatic > Freshwater > Wetlands | place: USA: Ohio, Lake Erie...
GACCCGGCGCGGCGCCGGGGCGGACGCGGAGCGACAGTACCGCAGCATCCTCGGCACCTACCCCGATGACTTCGAGGCGTGGGTGCAGCTCGGGGAGGTACTGTTCCATTTCGGGCCCATCCATGGGCACCCGCCAGAGGAATCGCGGTCGGCGTGGCAGAAGGTGCTCTACTTCGACCCGACCTACGCCAGCGCCCTGGTGCATCTGGCGCGGATCGCGGCGCGGGAGCAGCGCGGGGCCGAAGTGGATTCGCTGGTCTCACGGATCCTGCGGCTCAGTCCCCAGGGCGACCGCGACCTGGAGATGCGGGTGCTGCGCGCGTACGCGCTCGGGGATCGGGCCGAGCAGGAGCGCTTGCGGACCGAGCTCTCCGGCGCCTCGGACGCCACGGTGACGCTGCCCGTCTGGGACGTCGCGGACTTCGTCGGCGACCTGGACGGCGCCGAGGCGGTGGCGCGACATCTGACCGACCCGTCGCGCTCGCCGGAGGCGCAGGCCATCGGCCACCTCAACATCGCCTACCTCGAGATGGCGCAGGGGCGGCTCAAGTCCGCCCGCGCGGCGATCACGCGGGCCGCCGCTTCGGACTCGGTGCTCGCGCTGGAATTCGGCACGTTCCTGGAGCTGGCGCCTTTCCTGGCGCCGCCGGCCGCCACTCTTGAGACGGCGCGCGCGGCGCTCGAGCGGCTGAACCCCGCCGCCGTGCGGCCGAGCAGCCAGCGCGTCGCATTCCTGAGCCCCCACGACGGGATCCACGGCTTCGTTCGGGCGTTTCTGCTCGGGATTCTAGGCAGCCGGCTGGGGGAGGGTGCGGTCGCCGCGCGCCTGGCCGCCGCGCTCGAGGCGCAGCAGGGGCCCCCCACGGCGCCGGCGCTCCCGCGCGACCTCGGCCTGGAAATCCGCGCGGAGATCGCACGACGCAACGGAGACGCCGCCCAGGCCCTCGCCCTGCTCCGGCAGCGCAGGAACGAGGCGTGGTACGAGTACTACTTCGCCTCCCCGATCGTGACTGAGGCGCGCGGACGGTATCTCGAGGCGGAGCTTGACGCCCGCGCAGAGAACGATCGGGAGGCCATGACTGGCTTCAACACCTTCCAGGGCTTCTCGAGCTACGACCAGATGTACGCCGCGCCATCCTACTTCCGGCGGGGCCAGCTGGCCGAGCGGCTCGGCGACCCCCGATCGGCGGCGGAGCACTACCGTCGCTTCCTCGCGCTCTGGAAGCGGGCCGACCCCGAGTTCAAGCCGATGCTGGACAGCGCGCGCGCGGGCCTCACCCGCGTCGCCGGACGCGGAGCCTCCCCCTAGCGGCCCCTCCGCGGCGGCCGGAAACGCCAACGGCGGCTCAGATCGAGCCGCCGCTGGTGTTCAGGTAGTCTGCTGGGCCGCTTTACGCGCCGAGCTTGACCACGTTCTCGGCCGCCGGGCCCTTCTGGCCCTGGACGATGTCGAACTCGACGCGATCACCCTCGGCGAGGCTCTTGAAGCCCTCGGCCTGGATCGCGGAGTGATGGACGAAACAGTCCTTCTCACCGCTCTCCGGGGTGATGAACCCGAAGCCCTTCGCGTCGTTGAACCACTTCACTTTCCCTGTGGTACGCATACGGTCCTGCTCCTTATGGTGTTCGTGATCATGCCCTCACGATAGGCTGTGTTCCTGCAGCGAGCGGCACCCGCCGTCGCTGCATGCGATCCCGACAACTGAAAAGGGCCGGCGCGGACGCCAGCCCTCAGGTGTCGCCAGAACTTGTGTGCGGACTGCCACGCAAATCGCCGCAGAATGGTACTCCCGCCCGCGCCAATGCACAATGGGCGACTTTTGCAGTGGGGATTGCGAGGGGGGCATGCCGAGGGCATGTTGGGTGCTTACCCCTCGACCGCCTCCTAGCCCCCCGACTAGGTCGCCTCGAGCCTGCGTGGAGGGTTGGCATGCGCCAGCTCCACATCGGCATACTCGACGTCGTAGACATCCCTACCAAGGGACTGTGGTCACGCCTGATGAACGCGAACTTCGCGAGCATCATGCCGCAGGTGCTCGCGGCGTGGTGCGAGCGCGCGGGCCACCAGGTGCATTACTCCTGTTACACCGGCTTCGGGGACCCGCTCGACGAGCTGCCGGCCGACGACCTGGATCTCCTCTTCGTCGGCGCCTTCACCCAGGCGGCGCACTTCGCCTACGCCATCAGCAACCTCTATCGGCGACGCGGGGTCGTCACGGTGTTGGGCGGGCCGCACGCCCGCTGCTACCCGGAGGACGCCGCCCGCTTCTTCGACTATGTGCTCGGCTTCACGGACCGCGCGGTGGTCGACGAGGTCGTGACCGAGTGCGCCCCGCACCGCCCGCTGGGGCGCCGGCTCTCGGCGGCCACGCAGCCGCTGGAGCTGGTCCCGCTGGCCGAGCGGTGGAAGTTCGTCGAGCAGGCGCTCCGCAAGGCGCCGACCATCAAGATCGTGCCGATGATCGGGAGCCTCGGGTGCCCGTACACGTGCAGCTTCTGTATTGACTCGACGGTGGAGTACCAGCCGCTGAGTTTCGCCCAGCTCGGAGAGGATCTGCGCTTCCTGCTCGGCAAGATGGCGAAGCCCATGGTGGGGTGGCACGATCCCAACTTCGGCGTCCGCTTCGACCAGTACATGGACGCCATCGAAGGCGCCGTGCCGCCGGGCCGCATGCGGCACATCGCCGAGAGCAGCCTGTCGCTCCTGTCGGAGCCGCACCTCGTGCGCCTGAAGCGGAACGGCTTCGGGGGCATCCTGCCCGGCATCGAGTCCTGGTTCGACCTCGGGAACAAGTCGAAGACCCGGCTGACGGGCATGGACAAGGTCCGGCAAGTGTCGGATCAGGTGAATACCATCCTCCGCTACGTGCCGTACGTGCGGACGAATTTCGTGTTCGGGCTCGACATGGACCACGGCCCCGAGCCGTTCGAGCTGACCAAGCGTTTCCTGGACCTCACGCCCGGGACCTTCCCCAGCTATTCGCTCCTCTCGGCGTTTGGGCGGGCGGCGCCGCTGAACCTCGAGTACCAGCGCGCGGGCCGCGTGCTCCCGTTCCCCTTCCAGTTTCTCGACAACCACCAGGCCATGAACGTGCGGCCGAAGAATTACGAGTGGCCGGAATTCTACGACCATGTGGTGGACGTCACCCGGTACTCGTTCTCGCCGCGCCGCCTCGCGCGCCGCTTCGGGCGAAACCGGGGAATCCCTCGCTGGCTCCACCTGGTGTCGGCCGTGTCCTCGGAGGGATTCGGGCGTCTCCGCTATCACACCAACATCCGCCGGCTGCTCGATACGGACCCGTCGGTGCGCCGGTTCATGGAGGGGGAGAGCGACCGCCTGCCCGACTTCTATCAGACACGGATCAAGCAGCAGCTGGGCGCGATGTACCAACTGCTACCTGACGGCGCGCTCATGCACGACCACAGCGCCTACCTCAAGGCCACGGCGGCACCGGCGTCGGAGCCGGCACCGGCGCCGGCGGCCGTGCACATCCAACCCAGGCCCGGCCACAGGCACCCCTCGCCGCCGGGACAGGATGCTCAGGTCATGATGTAGGAGGTCCCCGCTCTTGCGGGGATAGCTCTTTCGGCAGGTCACCCCAGGCCCCGATCCAGCCGCGCAGGCTCGATCGGGGCCTTCCTGCGGGACCCGGTCAGGGCCGACATCCCTTCACGCGGAACCCGTCACCAGCGTTACACGCCGGGCTCGAGGGCAGCGCCGGAGACGCACGCCGGCGGCTTGCTCCCCCCGGGGGCCGGGCACATCTTCGGGTTCCATCGCGTGACAGGAGCGCTGTGAGCGCAGCGGCCCGGGTCTGTTCCTCGTGCCAAACCCCGATCCCGGGAGCCGCGCGGGTGTGCCCCTCGTGCGGCGCGATCTCGCTGCCGAGCGCGGGCGCCACGCTGGCGGAGGCGATCGCGGATCGCCTTCGCGCCGCGCTCGGACACCGGTACCGGATCGAGCGCGAGCTGGGCGAGGGCGGCATGGCGGTCGTCTTCCTCGCGCAGGATCTCCGGCACGAACGGTCCGTCGCGGTGAAGGTGCTGAAGCCGGAGCTGGCGGCTGTGCTCGGCGCGGAGCGCTTCCTGCGCGAGATCCACATCGCTGCGCAGCTCAACCACCCGCACATTCTCGCCCTGCACGACTCCGGCGACGCCGACGGGCTCCTCTACTACGTGATGCCGTACGTCGAGGGCGATTCGCTGCGACAGCGCCTGACGCGCGACGGTGCGCTCCCGCTGTCCGACGCGTTGAGCATCGCGAGCGAGGTGGCGGACGCGCTGGGGTACGCGCACGACCTCGGCGTGATCCACCGCGACATCAAGCCCGAGAACATCCTGCTCTCGCACGGCCACGCCGCGGTCGCGGACTTCGGCATTGCGCGCGCCCTCGCCGGCGCGGGCACGGCACTCACGACCTCGGGCCTGTCACTGGGGACGCCGGCCTACATGAGCCCCGAGCAGGCAGCTGGAGACCCGGAGCTCGACCATCGCGCCGACCTCTACTCGCTCGGCTGCACGCTGTACGAGATGCTCACCGGGACGCCGCCCTATCCCGGACCGAGCGCGGCGGCGCTGCTGGCCCAGCATGCGATGGACCCGGTGCCGGACGCACGGGCCACCCGGCCGGAGGTGCCCCGGGCTGTCAGCGCCGCCGCCCGGCGCGCCATGGCCAAGGCGCCGACCGACCGCTTCGGATCGGCGGCAGAGCTGCGCGCCGCGCTGGCTGGGGCGTCGCCCGCGCCCGGCGCCACGCCGGCGCCGCAGCTGCGCGCGAGGGTCCGGCCCGGGCGCGTGCTGGCCGTGGCCGCGGCTGCGGCGGTCGCGCTGGGCGCCGGAGCGCTGATCCTCTCGCGGCACGCCGGGTCGGCGCCGCCGGCTGCGCGGACGGCGCTCCGCGTGGTGGTGCGACCGTTCGAGGACAGGACGGGACGCGAGGGCGCGACCGCGGACCGGATCACCGAGGCGCTCACCGCCAGGCTGCAGCCGATTCCCGCGCTCTCCGTCGTGGCGGCCTCGGTCGTTGCCGAGTTCAGGGACGCACCGCTCGACAGCCTGCGCGCCCGGTTCGCGCCCGACCGCTTCGTGATCGGACGCGTCGAGGCGACTGGCGACAGTCTGCGGGTCGTTGCGGAGATCGTGGACCCCCGGACCGACAAGGCGCTCGGCGACGCCAGCGTCACCGTCGCGCGCGGCGCTGCGGCCGAGATGGTGGCCGAGCCCCTCAGCGTGCTCGTGCGGAAGGCGTTCTGGACAGACGTGGAGCAGGAAGGGCGCCGGGCACGCGTGCGCGACCCTGAGGCGTGGCAGCTGGTGGAGCAGGCCCGCGCTCGCATGAGCTACGCCGAGGAAGCGGTCACGCTGCGCCTCGATCGCCAGGGGTTCCAGTCGCTCGGTGCCGCTGACTCGCTGCTCGCGCTGGCGCGCGCCAAGGAAGCCGGCAGCGATCTCATCCGCATCGACCAGGCCCACGTCGACGAGCGGCGTGCCTTCTACGTCGAGTTCCTGAGACAGGTGCTGCCGGCTCTGCCAGCCGGCCTGCCCCGCCCCGCCGACGCGTACGCACGCGCCCTCGCTGAGCTGGACCAAGTGGTTCGGAGTCGCCATGGCTCAACCGACTCGGCTGACGTGTTCGAGCTCAGGGGGCAGGTGAAGGAGGGGCTGTATCGGGCGCTCGGCGCCGACTCACTGCTCGCCGGCGCGATCGCGGACTACCGCGCGGCCACGGGCGTCGACCAACATCGGGCCACGGCCTGGGAGAAGCTCGGCTCGGCGTACCTAACGGCGCGTCTCTATCAGGACGCCCTGTTCGCGATCCAGCGCGCGTCCGAAGAGGACGTGTTCGAGCTGGCGCGACTCGACCTGCTGCGAAACCAGTTCGACGCCGCACTCGGCGTCCAGCGATTCGACCTCGCGGCGCGTTCGTGCAGCGCGGGCGTCGCCGAGGCGCCGCAGGACCCGCGCTTCGCGGATTGCGACATTCAGGTGTGGAGCCGCACGCGCAGCGACCGACGGTCGGCAGCGAGCGCGCTGGCGCGCATGGACTCCCTGGCCGCCGCTGGGGAAGCGGGCACGCTGATCAGCGCCATGCGGATGCTCTGGGTCGCCGACATCCTGGCGCGGGCTGGGCTGGGCGATAGCGCCGACCACGTCGCTCGGCGCGCGACCCAGAATCAGCCGGCGGCGTGGCAGCCCCTGCTGCAGCTCGAGTCCGCATACCTGAGGATCCTGCGCCGTGACCCCGACAGCGCGCTGGCGCTCATCAGCGTCGCTGCGCGCCAGGACCCGGTGAACCGAGCGTTCATCCGCACCACGCCGGACTTCCAGTCGCTGCGCGCAGATCCGCGCTTCGAGCTGGCCGCGACGGGAAGGCCTACCGCGCCTTGATGATGGTGAAGGGCGTCTTCTTACCGACGCGCGCCACAACCATCAGTCCGACGACCTTCGCGATCACCTCCGCATCCACTCCCGGCAGATCGGCCTTCCGCAGCAGCGCCGCGACCGGCTTCGTGACCGCGGTTGGAAGACCGTGCTCCGGTGACAGGATCTTGCAGGCCTTCTTCCCTGGAAAGTGCACCTTGAGGGGCGAGGAGACGCACTTCCAGCCACTGGTTGTCCAGATGCAGATCGGCTGCGTAGCCATGGTTTCTCCTCGGGGGGAGTGGAGGCTGCTCCGGCCATGCACATCACCGGCCGCAGCACGTCAAGCGCAGCGCCCGGCCGGCTACGTCTGGTGGTTGACGCGCCAGTAGATGGCGTACCGCTCGTCGAACAGGGAATTGAACGGCACCAGGGTGACGTCCCGCTCCTGCCCCGCGGTGCGGAACTCCAGCGGAGTTCCTGTGGCCTTCACCCAGGCCGCCGGGTCGTCGCTCGGGGCCCTGAACGCAGGCGCCAGCACCGGCCCGAGCCGGTACTCCGGCACCATGCGGGGCTTCGTGGGCTCGGCGCGGAGCGCCTCCGGCGTCAGTCCCTCGGCGCCGAGGCGGCCCGCCAGCACCAGCGGCCCGTACATCAGCGCCTGGAGGGAATCGTCGTCCGGCATCGGCTGCACGTGGAGGCTCAGCGGTAGCGTGACCTCCAGCCGGTCGCCGTCGCGCCAGACGCGGTCGAGCACGAAGTAGCCGCCTGGTGCGGCGAATCCTTCGAGCGGGCGGCCGTTCAGGGTTGCGGCGTTCCGGCCTACCGCCCAGTACGGCACGCGCACCCGCATCGCAAAGCGCGTGGGCCGCGGGGCATGCACCGTCAGCGTGGTCGTGCCGGCGACCGGGAACGCCGTCTCCTGCCTCACTCGCACGCCCTGCTCGCTCCAGTCCAGCTCGGAGGCGATGAACAGGTTGACACACAGCCCGGTGTCGTCGTGGAAGTAGATGCTGTCGCCGAGCTTCGAGAACGCTTCGCTCATGGTCCCCGTGCAGCACCAGTAGTCCTGGGAGGGCGTGCCGAACAGCTTCCACAGCCCGGAGGCGAGCGAGACGTAGTACAGCTTCTCTCCGTCGGACGGGTGCTGGGAGCCGAGGATCCCGTTGAACAGCGCGCGCTCGTAGAAGTCGGCGCAGGCGCTCTCGGCGGTCCAGCCGAACACGTGGCGGGTGAGCTTCAGCATGTTGTAGGTGGTGCAGTCCTCCTGCGTGTAGCCCGACAGCTCCGATGCCAGCACGCCGGGCTCGGCGTTCCACCCCTCGCCGTTGCTCGTCCCGCCGGTGCAGTAGGCACGCTGCGCGGTGACCTCGCGCCAGAAGTACTCCGCGATGCGCCGGTAGCGCGCCTCGCCCAGGAGCTCGTAGCGCCGGGCGGCGCCGATCACCTTGGGGATGTTGGTGTTGGCGTGCAGGCCCTTCAGCTCGTCTCGTCCGGCCGCCAGCGGTCCGAAGAAGCGCTCGTGGTCGAAGCGGTGCGCGAGGTACCGGTAGCGCTCGTTTCCACCCGGAATTGCCGCGAGGTTGTAGAGCGTCTCGTTCATCCCGCCGTACTCGCGCTCCAGCATGCGCTGCATCTCGTAATCGCCGAGCGGCTGCACCCACGCGCCGGTCCAGCGGGCCATCCCCTTCAGGACGTCGAGGGCCTGGGCGCTGCCCGCCAGCGTGTGCATATCGAGCAGGCCGGCCATGATCTTGTGCAGCGTGTAGAATGGCGCCCACACCGGACGGCCGGCGCGCAGCCGGTCGAAGAACTCCTCGGGAAAGGCGCTCAGGTATCCGTTCGGCTGCTGGCAGTGCGCCAGCTCGGTGACGATCCTCTCGCCGCGCGCCTTGATCTCCGCGTCGCCCGCTCCCGCCGACATCAGGGCGCAGGCCGACAGGTAGTGGCCGGTGTAGTGGCCCCGCAGCTCGTTCTCCGGCGCCTCCCAGCCGCCGAGCGGCTGGGCCGCGGAGGGTAGCCCCGCCGTCAGCCGGAAGGTGTGCAGCAGCCGGTCGGGGTCCTGCGCCATCAGGAAGCGGCGGTTCACGCTCATCGCGTCGAGGAACGGGCCCGGCAGGAGGCGTACCCGAGCGAGGTCGAACGGCAGCGCGACCGGTGCCGGCGCGCCGTCGGCCGGGGGCGCCATCCCGCGCACGCGCCACAGCGGCAGCGTCGCGGCCGCAGCGGCAAGGAAGTCTCTGCGTTTCATGGAACGCTCGAGTGCTGGGGGACCACTCCGACCCTAGGGCGCCCCGGCCCCGGGGTCAAGGGCGGCAACGGCCGGCCCATGATCCCGGCGCGACCCCGCGCCGCTCAGCCACCGATGCCGGCAAACTCTGCCGCCCTGCGGATCACCGCGCCCATCTGATCCCGGTAGGTCGTGAACGTGTCGTCCACGACCGTGAGCGTCGGGATGAGGCCCTCGCGCCGCGACAGCAGCAGCGTCGCCGGGTCCCAGCGCCCGAACCCGGACTCGTGCACGCCGCTGCTGCCGCGGCCCGGCGCCGGGTGACTCAGGTGCGAGAAGAAACGCGCGAACGGAGCGAAGCGCGGTGCGTAGACGTGGAAGAGCGGAACGAAGGCGGGGAGCGCGTCGTACAGAAACTCGCCGCAGACCAGGACGCCGGGGTAGCGCGAGCGCAGCTCGCCGACCAGCCGCCGCAGCCCCTCGTGCATGTCGGCGGCGGTGTTGTTGACCCAGCCGCCGGTGATGTCGAGGAAGTAGGCGTCCACGCCGTAGCGCTCGATCGCGTCCGCGATGCGGCCTGTGAGCCAGGTGCGCCACGAGTCCACGCCCACGTTCATGTACGCGTTCCAGCCCTCCTGGTGCCGGTCGTTGTCCCAGTCCACCCAATCGAGATCGAAGTGATCGCCGTCGATCCGGCTCGTCGCCGCGTCCGCCACCTGGGCGAAGACCGCCTGCTGCCGGTTGGCGCTGTTGAGCCCGAACATCGGCATGAGGTGAAAGCCGAGCCGCTTGCCCTCCTGGATCAGCCTGCGGAAGCCGGCCTCGCCGCCCATACGGTCGGCGGCGCGGTAGACGGGATAGTCCCAGTAGTACCGGCCGTCCCAGGCGGGGAGGAACACCAGGACGCGGCCGGCCGGGATCCGCGCCGCGACCCAGCGCAGGATCTCCAGCATCCGCGCATAGTCGTTGAACACGTAGCCGCTGTAGTGCATGCCGTGGAGCGCCACGACCAGGGCCGTCTCGTGCAGCCACGCCGGCACGTCGTCGCGGCTGCCGAAGCGCGGGATCCGGTAGGCCCGCTCCAGGTGGTCGTAGTGCGGCTGAGCGGCGGCATCCAGGCTCGGAGCGCGTCCCGCGCGCCAGGTCGGGACCTGCACGCGCCGCTGGTCGAGCCACCCCTCGACCTCGTGGACGCACTCGATCCGGTACCCGGTCTCGCCCGGCTGCAGGTAGAATCGCTTGGTGCGCACCCGATCGTCGAGCGACGACAGGAACGAGCAGTCCGCGTCGCCGTGCTGCACGATCACCAGCGGCGTGGAGGCGCCCCACGCGGTGTTGGCCCCGAACAGGTCGCCCCCGCTGAACGGGTAGCCGATCAGCACCTCGTCGTCATGGGTGTCGGACGGCGTACCGCCGCCGACCGAGAGGCTCCCGCGGGGCACGCCGCGCACCACCGTCGCGACGGCCTTGATCGGCCGGTCCATCTCCGCCGCGACGTCCCACTCGACGAAGCTGCCGTTCTTCCTCAGACGCGCCGTGAGGCGCCCGGGAGCGCGTTCCTGGCCACCCGCCCACACCAGCTCCTGGCAGGTGACGACCGTGGCGTCCCCATCGGCCTGCACGCGCATCTGCTCCCGGTTCAGGCCGTACGCGTTCTCGCGGCTGAAGACGCGGAAGCCCAGCGTGAGCCCCTCGTACTCGACCGACGGCTCCGGGAAATCGAAGCTGAACTTCTGGAAGGCGTTCCCGCGCGGCGGCACGAACACGTCGCTCGAGGTCGTGAGGGCCAGGACGCGATCGTCGGCGATCCGGCCGTGCGCCGGCGCACCGACCACGCGGCCGGCGATGGGCAGGGCGGCGGCGGCGCCGGCCGCCTGCAGCAGCTCGCGGCGGGACATGGCGTTACTCATTAGCTCCTCGGGTTGCCTCTGTATAGGCCGCCTCGCGGAGAAGCGCAATCCTCGGCGCCTGGACGATTGGCGCGCGTGCTCGGGGCCGCACCGGCTTGGTAAGGCAACGCCCCGGGCTGACCTCCTTCGCCCTCCAAGACGGTCTGCTCACTGTCTGTTAGCTGGCCTACTGAACCGGTGGGGCGTAGCTTACCGGTCGAGGCACGGGTCGAAACGGCGCCTCCCTCCACCATTAACGCTGGCAGCCCGCTGCCGTGCTTTCGGCATGCCAGGAGTCACCTACAATGGCCCACTCTCCAGTCATTCGGCTGGCTTGCTCGCTGGCAGTCACCACACTCGCGGCCGTCGCGATGGCCTGCGGTAGCAACGAGTTGCCGACGGGCCAAGGACAGCCCACTCCGTCGTCGCTCGCGAAGACGGGCGGGGACGCTCAGACCGGGGCAGTCGCTCAGCCACTTCCTTCTCCGCTCGCGGTGCAGGTGACCGATTCGCAGGGGCGCGCGATGTCCGGCGTGACGGTGACGTGGGCGATTGCCGCGGGGGGCGGCAGCTTGAGCGCCAGCAGCAGCTCGACCGACGCTTCGGGTCAGGCCTCGGTGTCCTGGACTCTGGGAACGGTCGTCGGCTCGAACAGCGCAAGCGCGTCGGTTGCCGGCCTCGCGCCGGTCGCCTTCACGGCTACGGCGGTCGCGGGTGCAGGCGCCAAACTGGTCTTCAGCGCGCAGCCGACCGGTACGACCGCGGGGACTGCAATCGACCCGTCCGTTCAGGTGTCCGTTCAGGACGCACACGGCAACGCCGTGGGCGCTTCCGGCGCGAGCGTCGGGCTCGCTCTGACGGCCGGCGCAGGCAAGGCGGGCGCGCACCTCCGCGGAGCCGTCACTGCGAGCACCGTCTCCGGCGTGGCCTCCTTCTCGTCGCTCAACGTTGACTCGGTCGGGACCGGCTACACCTTGACGGCGAGCGCGACGGGCCTGACCAGCGCGATCAGCAACAGCTTCAGCATCTCGGCAGGAGCAGCCGCGAGCGTCGCGAAGCAGGCGGGCGACGGCCAGACCGCCGCCCCGAGCACGCAAGTGGCGACGCCACCGAGCGTCATCGTGAGGGACGCGTTCACCAACGTGAAGCCGGGTGCGTCCGTGACGTTCGCCGTGGCGTCCGGCGGTGGAGCGGTCAGCGGCGCGACCCAGACCACGAACGCGAGTGGCGTCGCGACGGTCGGAAGCTGGACACTGGGGAGCGCGGGCACGAACACCCTGACTGCCACGGTCGCCGGCTCCGGGATCACCGGGAACCCGGTCACTTTTACCGCTACGGCATCAGGGTCGGGAGGCGGGACGATCCTGTTTCAGGAGGATTTCGACAACGCCAATCTGGCGAGCCGGGGCTGGTACGATCTGCCGGGGGGCGGCATCACCAGCATCACGACGGCCCAGCACAGTCCGGGCAGCACGGCCTCC
>Ga0153915_10005324_pt1 | contig 11958 bp, 12 predicted proteins | sample Opewatmetagenome_2_FD_107003 | JGI IMG/M metagenome (GOLD analysis project Ga0153915, IMG submission 107003) | Freshwater wetland microbial communities from Ohio, USA - Open water 3 Core 3 Depth 3 metaG | ecosystem: Environmental > Aquatic > Freshwater > Wetlands | place: USA: Ohio, Lake Erie...
ACGCCATCTTCCCTGACGGCACCTACTGGCTCCGCGTGGCATACGGCGTCCGCTGCGTGGCAAACTGACGCCCCCCCTGTAGTCCGTTCTGCCAAGTCTGTGACGCTGGCGTGAGGCGAGCCGGCTCGTCTCCGCTGCACCTCATCCATCGCCACCGACCAGACCTACCGATCTGCGAGCCACCCCCCAAGGCGAAACCCGGCAGAGTACTCCCGCAGCTACCCTCGGTGTCCGTCCCAACGCTCGGCCAGAGCACCATTCGTGCTCACTCGCTCGAACTACTCCGGGTCGGGCCTCGCGCTACTCTGGGTCAGATCTCGCGGGCCTTGAGCCTCGCGGGGGCATCGCGGGCGTGGGCGCTCTACGGCGACTCTACGAGGTCGATGAGCCCAAGCCGCGCCAGCTTGCGGACAGCCTTGAGCGTCTCTACCTCCCGCAGTGGGCAGGCAAGCGCGATGCTGGCGACGTCCCAGCGGCCGTTGATGCGCCCGGCCACCTCGCGGTCGGTGGGCGTAAGCCGGCGCCCCGCCGGTGAGTCGAGGCTCGCTGGGCCACCGAGCACGACCGGCACCGACACCGGCCTCAGCTCCTCGTAGAGTGCCGCCACCTGCTCCCGCTCCGCCTCCACCAGAAGGTGGCGAACGCGCCGGTCGGAGGGATCGGCGGCGAGCAGGCTGCGAAAGACGTGGGAGGCCTCGTCGAACTGCCGCTCGGCGACGAGCAGTTGGGCCTTGTCAATGAGCGACGAGATGGGGTCGGCATGAGGCGTTACGCCCTCCGCGTGGGCAAGCCCTTGTTCCCGGAGCGCCTCGATGCGGCGGAGCATGGCGGGGCGGGAGAGGACCATGGTGAGCCGAGCCTCGGCGATGGAGAGCCGCCGGCGCGCCGCCTCCAGCACCGCCTGCTGCCCCGGCGTGCGGGCGTTTCCCATCCCATCGGCGCATAGGATCGCCGACTCGCTCGGATACGAGAGGTCGAGCCGCCGCCACTCGGCCTGGCGGCGCAGGCCCTCCAGGACCGCCTGTCCCAACGACACGTCGAGTGCCACGCCGTCGTCGAAGCCGGAGGGGTCGTCGGCGAAGCTGAATCGGCCGACGCCTGGCGCGAGGAAGAGGTCGACGAGCCGGTCGTAGCTGGCTTCCGGCCACAGGGCCTCCGGCGGGCCCGTGGGCGACCAGCCGGAACTAGCCCTGATGCCGGCCGGCGGCGGCGGCGGCCGCACCGCGGCGACGATGCGCCGGTCCGACACGTGCGCCCAGAACGGAGGCCCCTCGCCCGGCTCGATCTCGATGACGCCCGTGCGCCTGCTGTTGTCCGCCCACTGGAACAGGTCTGGAAACGGGAAGGTGGCGAGGTCGCCCGACAGCACGCCCGAATGGTACACGGATCCGGCACCAGCTCGACATCCCGGCCCTGCCCGCCGGGTCGTAGCGCGAGCAGGATTACTCTGGGTAGGGCGCGCCAGGGTGCGCCGGGCAGGTCCGGGTGCGCCGGGCCGGGCGCGCGGGAATTACTCTGGGTCGGGCGCGCGCGAGCCTAATCCCGCACCGGCCCGGCCCGAGGGCGTCATGCACTATTCGTTTACGTAACGGTGCGTTTACCCACCACACGGGCACGTTGGGGCCAACCCGAAAAGGATGGTGCGCCGAGCGCCCGTCACCTGCTAGAGACACGCTCAGTCATGGACCTGCTGACCAAATTCGCCGGGAACGTCCGGCGCCTGCGCTCGAAGAAGAAGCTCTCCCAGAAGGCGCTGGCGGACCGGGTCGGCATCTCCGTGTCCTACGTCTCCATGCTGGAGCGTGGGCAGCGCTCGCCGCCGCTGGAGACCATCGAGAAGATGGCCAGGGCGCTCGGCGTGCCTCCCGCGTCCCTGCTCGGCGGGAAGTAGGGCCGGACCCGCGGCGGCATCCGGTGGCGATCCGCGGACCGCCGCCTGGGCTCGTGCCATGCGCGTTGGCCGATGGCGCCGGCGTCACGGCCGCGGCCGCCTTCAGCGGCCCAGCGTCTCCTGCCCCTTGTGCCACCCGGCGGGCGTCCGCTCGTCGGTCTGTAGCGCCTCGAGAACCCTCAGCGTCTCCGACACCGAGCGGCCAACGCGGAGGTTGTGCCAGCACGCATATTGGACCACCCCGTCCGGGTCCAGGATGCAAGTGGCGCGCGTGGCGACGCCCTCCTTCTCGAGGAGCGCTCCGTAACTGCGCGCCATCTCCTTGCCGGGATCGGCGATGAGCGGGATGGCGACGGGTCCCAGGCCGTTCTCGATCCAGCTCCGGTGCGAGTCCGCCGTATCCACCGAGCAGCCGGCCACCTTCGCGCCCAGGGCCTCGAACTCGCGGGAGCGCTTCGAGAACTCGACGATCTCGGTGGGGCACACGGCCGTGAAGTCGCGTGGGTAGAAGAACAGGACCAGCCACTTTCCCTTGAAATCGGCGAGGGACACGTCCAAGATCTCGCCCCTTCCGGTGACGGCCCGGGCACGGAAGTCGGGGGCCTTCTCGAGGATCCGGACCATGACGCGATGAGATGGCCGGCTGGCCGGCGGGTGTCAAGCCGGATGGGACGACCTCTCTCCCGGAATCGGCACCGGCCAGCGGATGTTGGAGACGCGACGGGGATGAAGACGTATGGACGCAGGCAGTTCTTGAAGGGCGCGGCGGCGGCGGCCGTCGTCGGCGCCGTGTCCCCTGCGGCCGCCTCGACATCCGACCCGGGGCCGCCCGAGGCCGAGCGCCCGACGTTCGTCGTTCCGGACCTCGACCCGGCGCACGACGGACTCCGCGTCGCACAGCTCTCCGACCTGCACGTCGGCCCGCGCACGCCTCCCGAGCGCATTCGCGCCGCCATCGACGAGGCCAACGGCTTTCGCCCCGACCTCGTCGTGCTCACCGGCGACTACCTCTCACGGGCGCGGAGCGGCGTCGGGCTCATGCGCGAGCTGCTCGGCGGGCTCGAGGCCCCTACCGTCGCGGTGCTCGGAAACCACGACCACTGGGTGGACCCGGCCGGCGCCGTGACCTCGCTCTCGCGCCTCGGCTACGCCGTCCTGCAGAACCAGAACACCACCCTCCGGCTCCGCGGCGCCCCCTTCACCGTGATCGGCGTGGGCGACCTCGTCACCCGCAACGCCGACGTGGGGCGCGCCGTGAAGGGCGCGCGGGCGGGCTCCCGCCTCGCCATCGCCCACGGCCCCAGGACCGCCGAGCTCCTGAGCGGCTTCGACAAGCCCCTCCTCTGCCTCTCCGGTCACACCCACGGCGGGCAGGTCAACATCCCCGGGCTCACCTGGCTCTTCCTGCAGGCGGTGCTCCACGAGCCCTACGACCGCGGGCTGTTCCGCGTGGGAAAGGTCCAGCTCTACGTGAACCGTGGCGTCGGGAACTCGGCCGTCCGGATCCGGGTGAACTCCCCGCCCGAGGTCACGCTCGCCACGCTCCGATCCGGCGCCGCCGCGTAGGCTCCCGAGGGGTCTTGCGGTGCGCTCCCCGCTCCGCTCCACTATGAAGGTTGTTTGATCCCGGAGGCCCGACCCATGACCGCCGCCATCCAGTACCCGAAATCCACCGAGCCCTCCCGCCTCGACGCCGCCGTCCAGCGGCTCCGGGAAGGGGCCGTCGCCTGGGCGCGGGCCCCAGTCGCCGAGCGCATCGCCCTCGCCCGGTCGATGCTCGCCGGCGCGGCCCGCGTGGCGGGGCGCAGCGTGGCCGCCGCCTGCGCGGCGAAGGGCATCCCCGCGGGCTCGCCCCTCGAGGGCGAGGAGTGGCTCGCGGGGCCCTACGTCAACGCCCGCATCCTCCGCCAGACGATCCGCTCGCTTCGCCAGATCGCCCGAAACGGCAATACCGCGGTGGGGCCGCTCGGCCGCGACGCGGACGGCCGGCTCACGGCCCGCGTCTTCCCGGCGGGCCGCCTCGACGCCGTGCTCTTCATGGGGGCGCGCGGCGACGTGCATTTCGAGGCCGGCGTCGACGAGGAGGAGCTGCACGCCTCGCGGGCCCGCTTCTACAAGGAGGCCGATCCGAGACCGCGGGTGTGCCTCGTCCTCGGCGCCGGAAACGTCAACTCCATCCCCACCGCAGACGTGGTCACCAAGCTCTTCGTGGAGGGAGCGGTGTGCCTCCTCAAGACCAACCCGGTGAACGCCTATGTCGGGCCCTTCATCGAGGAGGCCTTCGCCGAAGCCATCTCCCGCGGCTTCCTCCAGGTCGTGTACGGCGGCGCCGACGAGGGCTCCTACCTGACCCGCCACCCGGGCGTGGACGAGGTCCACATCACCGGCTCCGACAAGACCCACGACCTCATGGTGTGGGGCCCGCCCGGACCGGAGCGGGCCGAGCGCGTGGCGCGAGGCCAGCCGCTCCTCCAGAAGGCCATCACGAGCGAGCTCGGCAGCGTCACCCCGGTGCTGCTCGTCCCCGGACCGTACAAGGACCGGCAGCTCGCCTGGCAGGCGGAGAACGTCGCCGGCATGGTCACCAACAACGCCTCCTTCAACTGCATCGCCGGCAAGATGCTGATCACGCCCACGGGCTGGGCGCGGCGCCGCGACTTCGTGGACCTGGTGGAGCGGTTCATGGGGATGGTCCCGGCCCGCAAGGCCTGGTACCCGGGGGCCGAGGCCCGGTTCCAGTCGCTCACCGACGGGCGCGCCGGGCTCCGGCGCGTCGGCGGCGGCGAGGGCACCCTGCCCTGGACGATCATTCCCGACCTCGACGTGGAGGACCGATCCGAACGGGCGTTCCGGACCGAGCCCTTCTGCTCGATCCTCTCCGAGGCCCCCATCGGCAGCGGCGACCCGGTGGAGTTCCTCGAGAAGGCTGTGGCCTTCTGCAACGAGCGGCTGTGGGGGACGCTCTCGGCCGTGCTCGTGGTCCACCCCTCGACGCTCGCCGACCCGACGACGGGCGCGGCGGTGGAGCGGGCCATCGGCGAGCTGCGCTACGGGACGGTTTGCGTGAACGTCTGGCCAGGCCTGTCGTTCGCGCTGGGGACGACGCCGTGGGGCGCCGCGCCCGGCTCGCCGCTGCACGACATCCAGAGCGGGCGAGGCTGGGTGCACAACACGCTCATGCTGGAGCACGTGGACAAGGTGGTGCTTCGCCATCCGGTGACCTCGCCCATCAAGCTCCCCTACTTCCCGAGCCACCGCACCGCCGGCGTCCTCGGCCGCCGTCTCGCCCGGCTGGAGGAGAGCGGGAGCCTGCTCCACCTCCCGGGAGTCGTCGTGCCCGCCGCGCGCGCCTGACGCCTCAGCAGCCGGGCGCGCTCGAGATGCCCTGCTTCAGCCGCGCGATCTCCTGGATCTCCTCGGCGAGCTGCAGCGTTCGGGCCGCGGCGCGGCGGGCTCGCGCCTGGTCCTCGGCCGTCACCGCATAGCGCGGCAGGAGCCGCCGGCCCAGCGCGTGGTGGAAGGCCTCGTCGGGGCCGATCACGTCGCGGTAGAGCCGCGCCGTCTCGAGGTCGCCCCTCGACTCGCACCAGTCAGCGAACACGCCATTGCGCACCACCGCGAGCCCCTCGCGGGCAAAGGCGCCGGCGGCGAGCCGCTCGGCGGGCGTCGCCAACGTCTTGAGGTAGCGGAACATCGGGCTCGGGCCACGGGCGAGCGGGTCCACCTTGAATGGGTCCACCCCGAGATCGCGGAGCCGGTCGGCGACGAGCCGGAAGTGCCTCGCCTCGTCGCCACACTGCCGGGCGAGTCCGAGCTTCAGCTCCAGATCCGGCTCGCCGGCCATCCAGAGGGCCGCCTCCTCCGCCGCCTCCAGCTCGTTGCGGAGCGCCACGGCGAGCAGGTCGGCGACGGACACCTCGGCTCCGGGCGGCGCCCTCGCCGACTCGCCGATGCGTGCGAGCGCGCGGGAAACCTCCCGGTCCAGCTCATCGATGAACGCGCCGGGTTCCATCGCCGCCGTCTCCTGGCTGGATCTCTTACGCGGGGCCGGGGCCACCCGTTGTCCCGCGTTCGTGGGGGCTCCTAGTGGGACGCGATCAGGGTGGCGCTCACGCGGACCTCGCCCTCGAAACCCACGAGGACGTCGGTCTCGTAGGGGAGATACCGGGCCATGCGCAGCGCCACGCGGTGGCGGCCCGGGTCGAGGCGGAAGGTGCACGGTGTCGAGCCCCGGGCGACGCCGTCCACCACCACCTTCGCGCCGGGCGGCGCGCTCTCCACGGTCACCGGGCGGGCCCACTGCCCTGGCGGGCGCGGGGCCTCGGCCGGGGGCGGCGCCTGTCGGCAGGCGAGCGCGACGAGCGCGGCGAGGGCCAGCTGGCGCGCGGTCGTCATCGCTACCAGACCTCGCAACGCTTCTCCGGGGGCCGGACCATCGGGCTCCACGCGTCGCACTGGAACGCCGCCGCGAACGCGGGAAGATTCGCGAGGGAGCCGTTCACGCGGTGGCGCGGTGGCGAGTGGGGATCGGTCGCCGCCAGCATCCGGGCGAACGGCTCCCGCGTCTTGCTGCACCAGGCCTGGGCGAGCCCGACGAAGAACTGCTGGTCGGGCGTGAAGCCCTCGAGCGCTCGGCCGGGCGCCTTCGCCGACGCGGCACGGTGCGCGGCGAAGGCGAGCTTCGTCCCGCCGAGGTCGGCGATGTTCTCGCCGAGCGTCAGCTCGCCGTCGATCCTCGCGCCCGGCACGGCCTCGTACTCCCCATATTGCTTCACGAGGCACGCTGCTCGCTGCTTGAACTCCTCCGCCACCGCCGGCGACCACCAGTCCCGCAGGTTGCCGGCGGCGTCGTACTGCCGGCCCTGGTCGTCGAACCCGTGGGTGAGCTCGTGCCCGACCACCATGCCGATGGCGCCGGTGTTGACCGCGTCCGGGGCCCGGCGGTTGAAGTACGGCGGCTGGAGGATTCCGGCCGGGAACACCATCTCGTTCATGGCCGGCTCGTAGTAGGCGTTCACGGAGGGCGGGGTCATGAGCCAATCCTCACGGTCCACGGGCTTGCCGATCTTGGCGAGCTGCCGCCTCTCCTCGAACGCCTCTGCGGCGAGGATCGAGCGGAACCAGGAGTCGCGCGAGGGCGCGAGCCCCTCGTAGCTCCGCCACCGCGCGGGGTACCCCACCTTGTTCGAGATGCGCGCGAGCTTCTCCTCGGCCTTCCGGCGGGTGGGCGCGTCCATCCAGGGGACCGCGCGGAGGTTCTCGCCCATGGCCTTCTCGATCTCGCCGACGAGGCCGGCCGTGCGCTCCCTTCCTTCGGCGCCGAAGAAGCGCTCCACGTAGGCGCGCCCGAGCGCGTCGCCGAGCGCGTCGTCCACCGCCCCGACGCACTTCTTCCAGCGTGCCGCCATCTCCTTCTGCCCGGTGAACGCGGCGCTCGCGAAGGCGAACCTCTCCGCCACGAACGCGGCCGGGAGCGCCCGGTGGCCCGCCATCGCATCGAGGAGGTGCCAGCGCAGGTAAGCGCGCCAGTCCTCGGGCCGCACCGTCCCGACCAGCCGGCCCACCTGCTCCGCGAACCTGGGGGTGGTGACGGTGATGGCCGTGACGCCGGGGACGCCCAGCTCCGAAAGGAACGGCCTCCACGGGAAGCCGGGCGCGAGCTTCTCCAGGCCGGCGAGGTCCAGCCGGTTGTAGGTGCGCTGGGGATCCCGCATCTCCACCTGGGTCCAGTGGGACTCGGCGAGCGCCGTCTCGATCCGCTGCACCGCCGACGCGTCGCGATCCGCGTCCGTCTCGGACAGCCCGGCGAGGGCGAGCATCTTGCGGAGGTGCCTCGCGTAGAGGGTCCGGATCTCGGCGGCCCTGGCGTCGTCCTTGAGGTAGTAGTCGCGATCCGGGAGCGTGAGGCCCCCCTGCTCCACCTGGCCGATCACCTGGGACGCGTCCCTCGCGTCCTGGACCTGGCCGAAGCCGAGGAGCGCAGGCACGCCGCCGAGGTGCAGCCGGGCCACTCCGGCGGCGAGGGCCGCTGGCCCGGAGACGGCGTCGAGCCCGGCCCACTCCGCCTTCAGATCTTGCAGGCCGCGCGCCTCGACGCCCGCCTCGTCCATGCACGCGGCGTAGAAGTCGCCGATGCGCCTCGAGTCGCGGTCCGGCGGCGCGAGCGTCCCGGCGGCGGCGGCGTCGAGGATCCCCCTCAGCTCCGCGAGCGTGCGCTCCTCGACCATGGTGAAGGCGCCCCACAAGGGCTTGTCCGCCGGGATCTCGACGCGGGCGAGCCAGCCCCCGCAGGCGAACTGGTAGAAGTCGTCGCAGGGCGCCGTCTTGCGGTCGAGGGCCGCGACGTCGATGGCGGGCGCAGCGTCACCGGCCCGGCCGCCGGGCGCTCCGCCGGCGGAGGGCGCGGCGGTCCGGCATGCGGCGAGCGCGAGGGCGGCGAGGACGAGCGGTCGGAAGTCCACGTGGGGATCCTTTCGGGCGGGGCGGGCGCGGCGCTCCTTCTACGCCGGGGCGGCGCGCGGCGCTACCGCCTCGCGCGCCGGTGCTGCTGCCGCAGCGCCCGCCGCGTTTCCGCCTCGGCGGCGCGGCGCCGATCCTCCTCGCCCGCGGGTGCGAGGCGCGGGGCGGGGGCGGGCCGGCCGCCGGTCCCGAGCGCCACGAAGGTGAGGAAGGCGTCGCAGCACTTGCGCCTGTCCCCGCTGACGGGATCCTCGGTGAGCACCTCGACGCCGACCTCCATCGAGCTGCCGAACACGGCGTTGAGCTGGGCGCGGATGATGGCGACGTGGCCGATGCGCACCGGAGCGAGGAAGTCGAGCTGGTCGATCGACGCGGTCACGACCGGCATGCGCGCGTGGCGCATCGCTGCCAGCGCGGCGGCGAGGTCGATCCAGCCCACCACCTTGCCGCCGAAGGCGGTGCCGGCGACGTTGGCGTCGCCCGGCATCACGAGCTGCGTCGTCTCCACCCGGCAGGCGGTGGACGACTTCGGGACGGGGTCGATCATGCGGCCGGATCTAGCACGCCGGCCCGCCGGGAGCCCGCGCCCCGTCCGGGCCGCGCAGGTGGAGGGCGTCAGGGGAAACCGCTATACGGTGGCCCATGCCGCTCGAGGTCATCCTCATCGACTACGCCCGCGACCCGCTCGCGAAGCTCTACGGGGCCTACCGCACCTGCTACAGCCCCAAGACGCCTCCCGAGGTGTGGTCCGAGATCCGCGACGGAACCGTTTCCAAGGACAAGATCCGCGAGTTCATCGCCGAGCGCCTGAAGACCGGCCATGCCTCGCCGCTCGAGCAGGTGGTCTTCTGGTTCGGCATCAGCGGCGTCTCCCGATCGCTGAGCCACCAGCTGGTGCGCCACCGCATCGGCATCAGCTTCGAGCAGCAGTCGCAGCGGTACGTGAAGTACAAGGAGGACCGGCTCGAGTACGTCCGCCCGAAGACCTGGGCCGAGGCCGGCATGGCCGGCGAGTACGACCGGCTCATGAAGGAGATCACCCGCGTCTACCGGGCGGCGCTCGACAAGGGCATCCCCGCCGAGGACGCGCGCTTCGTCCTCCCCAACGCCACGCCCACGAACTTCCAGGTGATGGTGAACTTCGCAGAGCTGCTCCACATCGCCGACCTGCGCCTGTGCTGGCGCGCCCAGTGGGAGATCCGTCACATGGTGGCGCTCATGCGCCGCGAGATCGTGAAGGCGGTGCCGGAGATCGGCGGCTACCTGCAGCCCAAGTGCGGCGACAAGCGCATGGGGTACTGCGACGAGCCGGTGAAGGACTGGGAGGCCTGCCCCCTCGGCAAGGTCCGGCCGCACAAGGAGCAGATCTTCCAGCTCTTCAATCAGTACAAGGCCGGGAACCTCGCGCCGCTCGGCGAGGCCGACCTGCGGAGCGTCGAGGACGCCGGCAACGAGGAGTGACTCATGAAGGTGGTTCGCACGAGTGAGATGGCGTGGACCGATGCCGTGAACCGCGGCGACTTCCGGCAGCGCCGCAAGGGGCTGGGCGGGGAGAGGCTGAGCTGCGGGCTGTGGGAGCTCCCGCCCGGCAAGCGTTCCTTTCCCCTCCACGTGCACCATGTCACCGAGGAAGCGCTCTTCGTGGTCTCCGGGCGCGGCAAGGTGCGGACGCCCGACGGCCTGACGGAGATCGGCCCCGGCGACTACGTCTCCTTCCCGCCGGGTGGACCCGCACACCAGCTCGTGAACGACGGCGCCGAGCCCCTCGTGTACGTGGGCATGGCGGCGACCGCGGGCGCCGACGTCGTCGAGTACCCCGACTCGAGCAAGGTGGCGAGCTCCGTCGGGGCCGGCGCCGACAGGAAGCGCTTCGTGTTCAGGCAGGACGCCCAGGTCGACTACTGGGATGGCGAGCCCGGCGCCTGAGGCCGGGCCTCGGTGTGCGACCCGCCCCGACAGCGGCGCCGCCCCAAGTCGGTAGGCCCCGTCGAGCGAGGTTGCCGGGTCGCCTTCGCGGGGAGTATGCCCTGCGGTGATTCGACAGGAGGTGCACCATGCGGTACGTCGCCCTGCTCCTCGCCTCGGTCCTCGCCGGCTGCCTGCGCCCGCCGTCGCCGCTGGGAACGGAATCGGAGGTCCCGCGCGGCGGATCCCAGGAGGCGCCCGCCGCCTTCGACGGAGTCTCCAACGGCACCGTCGATCAGGCGACCTTCGTCGCCGACCGGGAGGTCTTCGACGCGGTCGAGGACGTCGCCGATGGCCTCGGGCCGGTCTACAACGCCCAGTCCTGCCGCGAGTGCCATCAGAACCCGCTCTCCGGCGGAGGCAGCCAGGTGAGCGAGCTGCGGGTCGGCCACCGCGATGCCCAGGGCCGGTTCGAGAACCCGCGCATCACGGTCGCGGGCGGCGCCGCCGTCATCGCGGATCGGACGCTCGTCAACGACCGGGCCATCTGCCCGAGCGCCGCCTTCCCCGACGTCGAGCTCCAGGAGCACGTTCCGGAGAGCGAGACGATCCGGACCTTCCGGATCTCGCTCGGCCTGCTCGGCGACGGCCTGGTCGAGGCGGTGCCCGACGAGGTGCTCCGGCAGATCGCGGCGCGCCAGTGCCGGGAAACCCAGGGCCGCGTCTGCGGCAGGGCCATGTCGGTGCCGGTGCTGGAGGCGCAGGACGCCTACGCCATCGGCCGATTCGGCTGGAAGGACCAGCAGGCGAGCCTGCTCTCCTTCGCGGCCGACGCCTACCTGAACGAGATGGGCATCACGAGCCGACTCCTGCCGGAGGACGTGACCTCGCTCTGCGACACGGTGAAGGACCCGGAGGACAAGCCCGGCACGGACGGTCTCGCGGACATCGACCGATTCGCTCGCTTCGTCCGGGCCACCAAGGCACCGCCCCGCGACCTCCGGCTCGCGGCGACGGAGGAGGCGCGGAAGGGCTCCGCGCTCTTCGACCGCGTGGGCTGCGCCACCTGCCACGTCCGCACCCTGGTCACGGCGCCGGCGGGGACCCGGCTGCACGGCGGCGCCTACGCCGTGCCGGAGGCTCTGGGCGAGAGGCTGTTCCACCCGTTCGGCGACTTCCTCCTGCACGACGTCGGGACCGGGGACGGAATCGCGCTCGCCGTGGGCGAGCATCACGGCAGGCGCTACATGTCCATGCAGCCGACGTTCGAGGTCACCGCCGAGCGCCTCCGCACCGCGCCGCTCTGGGGCGTGCGCACGCGCAGCAGGCTCATGCACGACGGCGAGTCCCTGACGCTCCGGGCCGCCATCCTCCGCCATCGGGGGGAGGCCGACGACTCCCGGAAGAGGTTCTCCTGCCTCCCGGAGGTGGAGCAGGAGGCGCTCCTCGCCTTCCTCCGGTCGCTCTGACGGCGCGGTGCGTCGAGCCGAGCTGGACGCGCCGGATCGATGCCTCCTGGGGAGGCTCGCGAGCCTGGCCGCCGAAAGCCACACCTCCGGTCCAGGTTCCTACCTCTCCGAGCAGCTCAAGGCCTACCGGAGCGGCGAGCGCGTCCACGAGGTGATGAGCATCACGGCAAAGGGGCTCGGCGACGCGGACATCGCCGACCTGGCGGCGTGGTACGCGTCGATCGAGGTGAAGGC
>Ga0153915_10005325_pt1 | contig 11958 bp, 9 predicted proteins | sample Opewatmetagenome_2_FD_107003 | JGI IMG/M metagenome (GOLD analysis project Ga0153915, IMG submission 107003) | Freshwater wetland microbial communities from Ohio, USA - Open water 3 Core 3 Depth 3 metaG | ecosystem: Environmental > Aquatic > Freshwater > Wetlands | place: USA: Ohio, Lake Erie...
GCCGGACATGATGGCCTGGGTGGCATTCAGCGTGGCGCCGACCACGCAGGCCGCCGCCTCAAAAACGCCGCGAAATGCCGGTGTATCGCCGCCATCCAGAAAGCCCTGGCCCGTAGCAGAGCGTTCGCGCACGAAGCTCACGTACTGCGGGGTATGAAAGGAGAGCAGCTCGTCTGGGGTGGCATCTCGCGGCTCGAGCAGGCGGGCGCGCTTGTTGAAGCCGCGTGCATCGAATTCGCGCAGGAACGCGCCGTGACGGTCGGGACCGAAGGGATGTCCCTCGCCGAAGCCGTAGCGCGAGAGCCGCTCGCCCACGACCACTGCCAACCCGGATGTCATCTGCTCGACAGCTCACGATGCGATGCAAGGCGTCGAAGCCTAGCACAGCGTCCCACGGGGGCCCTCCCCGAATGTTTCGGGCGGCGGCTCGGCGGGCCCGGCCAACCGGCGGAATCGCAAATCGGCGCTGACTTCATGGATAATCCGCGGCCCCGCCGCGCTTAGTCCGTTTTCATGGCCCAATACATCTACACAATGAACCACGTATCCAAGGTGGTTCCCCCGAAGCGCACGATCCTGCGCGACATCAACCTTTCCTTCTTTCCGGGCGCCAAGATCGGCGTGCTCGGCCTGAATGGCTCGGGCAAGTCCACACTCCTGCGCATCATGGCCGGGGTCGACACCGCCATCGACGGCGAGGCGCGCGCCCAGAGCGGCATCCGCGTGGGCTTCCTGCCGCAGGAACCGCAGCTGGACCCTGAGAAAGACGTGCGCGCGTGCGTCATGGAAGGCGTCGGCGAAACCTACCGTCTCATCGAGCGCTTCAACGCGATCAGCGACAAGTTCGCCGAGGAGATGTCCGAAGATGCGATGAACAAGCTCCTGGAAGAGCAGGCGAAGCTTCAGGATGCCATCGACGCCGCCGGCGGCTGGGAACTGGAGCGCAAGCTCGAGATTGCAGCGGACTCCCTGCGCCTGCCGCCGTGGGAAGCGAAGATCGGCACGCTCTCGGGCGGCGAGAAACGCCGCGTGGCGCTCTGCCGCCTGCTGCTCTCCGCCCCGGACATGCTGCTGCTCGATGAACCCACCAACCACCTGGACGCCGAGTCCATCTCGTGGCTCGAGCGCTATCTCGAGGAGTATCCGAGCACGGTGGTCGCGGTCACGCACGATCGCTACTTCCTGGACAACGTGGCGAAGTGGATTCTCGAGCTCGACCGCGGTCATGGCATTCCGTGGCAGGGCAACTATTCGTCGTGGCTCGAGCAGAAGGAGAAGCGCCTCGCTCTCGAAGAGCGCGAGCGCGAAGCGCTGCGCAAGACGCTGGAGCACGAGCTCGAATGGGTGCGCCAGAACCCGAAGGCTCGCCAGGCCAAGAGCAAGGCGCGCCTGCAGCGTTACGAGGAGCTCGCCTCGAAGGAATTCCAGGAACGCAACGAGACGAACGAGATCTACATCCCCCCGGGCGACCGGCTGGGCGATCTCGTCATCGAGGTGAAGGACCTGCGCAAGGCCTACGGCGACCGGCTGCTCATCGACAAACTGTCGTTCAAGCTGCCCCCGGGCGGCATCGTCGGCATCATCGGGCCGAACGGCGCGGGCAAGACGACGCTGTTCCGCATGCTCACGGGTGTGGAAAAACCCGATTCCGGCGAGGTCCGCATCGGCCCCACGGTCAAACTTGCGTACGTGGACCAATCGCGCCAGACGCTGGATGACAAGAAAACCGTCTGGCAGGAAATCTCCGGCGGCCTCGACATCCTGAAGGTCGGCAACTACGAGACCTCCTCGCGCGGCTATCTCGGGCGCTTCAACTTCAAGGGCACGCAACAGCAACAGTTGATCGGCGACCTCTCGGGCGGGGAGCGAAATCGCGTGCACCTGGCGAAGGTGCTGAAGTCCGGCGGCAACGTGCTGCTGCTCGATGAGCCCACCAACGACCTCGACATCGAAACACTGCGCGCACTCGAAGATGCGCTGCTGAATTTCCCGGGCTGCGCCGTGGTCATCTCGCACGATCGCTGGTTCCTCGACCGCATCGCCACGCACATCCTCGCGTTCGAGGGCAACTCGGAAGTCGTCTGGTTTGAAGGCAACTACCAGGAGTACACAGAAGACCTGAAGCGCCGCAAAGGTGATGAAGCCATGCACCCGCATCGAATCAAGTACAAGCCGCTGACACGCTGATGCGTACCTGATGAGCGCAACCCTCGAGAACGAGCCGCACGAGGCCTCATCGATCTGGCGATGGCTCGGCCCCATCGCATCCCTCGTCGTGTTCAGCGCAGTTGCGTATGTGCTGCATCGTGAGATCGCTCACATGCACATTCGCGACATCTTCCTGCAGCTGCGCGCCATTCCGCGCTCCGCCATCCTGGCGGCGCTTGCGATCACCGCGCTCAGTTACTGGACGCTGAGCTTCTACGACCTGCGGGGGCTGCGGTATCTCGGCAAAGCGATGGGCTACGCGCAAATGATCTTCACGTCGTTCATCGCGTATGCGTTCGGTCACAACCTTGGACTTGCGGCATTCACCGGCGCCGCCATTCGACTGCGCCTGTATTCGTCCGCGGGGCTGACGGCCATCGACGTCGTCACCGTACAGGGCTTCTGCAGCCTCACGAGTGCAATCGGCCTCGCGACGCTCGGCGGACTCTCGCTGCTCCTCGAGCCGACGCAGATCAGAAGCGTTCTGCACCTTCCCGTGGGCTGGACACGCGCCATCGGCTGCCTGCTGCTCGTGGCAATCGGGCTGTACGCCCTGTGCTGCATTCTGATTCGCGTGCCGCTCGAGATTCGCGGATGGCAACTGCGCATGCCGCGGCCCGCGCTGGCATTCTCGCAGATCGCGCTGGGGCTCATCGATCTCAGCATCGCGTCCGCGGTGCTGTGGGTGTTGTTGCCGCAGGGAGCGAACGTTCCGTATCTCGCGTTCCTCGGCGCGTATTCGGCCGCCGTCACCGCCAGCATCATCAGCCACGTGCCGGGCGGCATCGGTGTATTCGAGTACATCATCATTCTCGCGCTGCCTTCGGTTTCACCGAGCTCGCTGCTCGGCGCGATGCTGATCTATCGCGCCGTGTACTACCTCGTGCCGCTTGCGGTCGCGGCCATCATGTTCGGCTCCAAGGAGCTGGAAGCGCGTCGCGGCTCCATCGCGCGGGCGCACGAGCTCGCCTCGCTGTATATCGCGCCGATCGTTCCGCAGGTGGCGGGCACGCTCACGTTCCTCGCGGGCGTCGTGCTGCTCATCTCAGGCTCCACGCCAAGCGTGGACGCGCGACTCGACACGCTCCGTCAGGTGCTGCCGCTCGCCATTCTGGAGTTCTCGCATCTCGCGGGCAGCGTCATCGGCCTCGGGCTCATCGTGCTCGCGCGCGCCTTGTTCCGGCGCGTGCAGGCGGCCTATCACATCTCGTTCTGGCTGCTGGTCGCCGGCATTGGTGCCTCGCTCCTCAAGGGCCTCGACTTCGAAGAAGGCATCGTGCTCGGGCTCGTGCTCGTCGTGCTGACGCTCGGCCGCCGCGCGTTCTACCGCCCCACGTCCATTCTCGAAGAGCGCTTCACGCCCATCTGGGCGGTGAGCGTTGCGGGCGTCATCGCGACAGCCGTCTGGATCGTGTTGCTCGCGTATCGACACGTGGAATATTCCGGCGACCTGTGGTGGACGTTCGCGCTCGATGCGAACGCGCCGCGCGCGCTCCGCGCAACGCTCATCGTCGTGATTCTCGCCACTGCGTACCTGCTGCTGAATCTCCTGCGCCCCGCGCGTCCCGAGCCTGCCGTTGCGGACGCCGCCGATCTGGAGCGCGCGAAGAAAATCATCGCAAGCTCCGACGACACCCTGGGCAACGCGGCGCTCACCGGTGACAAGCGCCTGCTGTTCAGCGACGCCGGTGACGCATTCATCATGTACCAGGTGAACGGCCGCAGCTGGATCGCGCTCGGCGATCCCATTGGGCCGCGCGCTCGCGCGGAAGAATTGGTCTGGCGCTTTCGCGAGCTCTCCGACTATCACGGCGGGCGCACGGTGTTCTACCAGGCGAGCGGTGAGCGCCTGCCGCTGTACGTAGACCTCGGGCTGGCCGCGCTGAAGATCGGCGAAGAGGCGCGCGTGCCCGTAACCGACTTCACCCTGGAGGGCCCGGAACGCGCGGAGTTCCGCCAGGCGCAACGGCGCGCCGAACGCAGCGGCGCCACATTCGAGATCATTCCGCCCGAGCGCGTGCCCGCGATGCTGCCCGCGCTCGAACGCATCTCAGACGCCTGGCTCAACGAAAAATCCACCGCCGAGAAACGCTTCTCCGTAGGCGCGTTCTCCGCCGCCTACCTCAGCAACTTCCCGATTGCGCTCGTGCGCACCGAAGGCACGCCTTCGGCATTCGCAAACCTCTGGCCGAGCGGCACCGGCGAAGAGCTGTCCATCGACCTCATGCGCTTCGGTCCCGACGCGCCGCGCGGCGCCATGGACTACCTCTTCACCGAGCTCATGCTTTGGGCACGCGCAAACGGCTACCACTGGTTCAACCTCGGCATGGCGCCGCTCGCAGGCCTCGAACGTCACCCGCTCGCGCCGGCCTGGCACCGCGTCGGCAACTTCGTCTTCCGCCACGGCGAGCACTTCTACAATTTCGAAGGCTTGCGTCGCTACAAAGCCAAGTTCAACCCCGTGTGGGAACCTCGCTACCTCGTCGCCCCCGGCGGCGTCGCGCTGCCGCGCATTCTCGTCGACGTCTCCGTCCTCATCGCCGGCGGAATGAAGGAACTCTTCGCGCGATAGCCGCACGGCGCGAAACGGCGCTATTCAAGAACGCACCTTGCGGTATCGCAGGCGGACCCTCCGTTGTGGTCTCGGCGGCGTTCGTGAATGGCGCGCTCTGTTCGGTGCCCCGGACCCGCGCAATTGAGACTCAAGTCCGGGGACCCCGGGCCGTTACCCCTGTCAGGAGAGTTCGTCCCGGAGTCCACAGGCTATGACGGCCCGCACACGTCCTTCAACGCTTGCCGCGTATCAGAGCGTCGCCACCCACGGCGGTGTCGCCGCTGCCGATCCGCATCGCCTCATCGTGATGCTGATGGACGGCGCGCTCGAGCGCCTGGCGCGCGCCCGAGGGTGCATGGAGAACGGTGCGATGGGCGAGAAGAACCAGCTGCTGAGCAGCGCCGTCGCGATCATCGACGAGCTGCGTGCGAGCCTGGATCTGAAGAACGGCGGCCCGATCGCCGCGAACCTCGACGACCTCTACGATTACATGTGCCGCCAGCTCATCAAGGCCAACCTGGGCAACCGCCCCGAGACCGTGGATGAAGTGGCGCACCTGCTGAACGAGATCCGCAGCGCCTGGCTCGCCCTGCCCGCCGAGGCCCGCGCACTGCGTCCCAATCCTCGCTAGGGAGCAATGCAGGCCGCGCACGATCGGTTCAGACTTGGGCTTCCACCGATCCGCGACCCGGAATGGCGCGATGTACGACGGTTCAGACACCATCATCCTGTTCGAAGAGCTGGCCTACCAGGACGTGCTGCCCGTCGCGTGGCGGCCGCTCGGCGACCAGATCGATCCCGATCTCGCCGCGAGCTACATGGCTGCGAACGTGCGCGTGCTGCAGGCCTGCACGGCGCTGCAGGAGCAGGGCCAGGTCGAGAAGGCCGACGAGAACTCGCCCCATGCGGCCGACCTCCTGCGCATCGAGCTCAAGATCAATCTGCTGCTCGATGTCGTCGGGCGCATTCTGGCCGCGAACCAGCCGCGCCCGCCGTCCGTGGCGATCCGCTTCAACGCGCTTGGCGCGACGTTCCAGGGCGCCGCCCCGCTTCCGAAACCCGGGGCTCAAGGATCGGTCGACATCTATCTGCGCGAATGCGTGGTGGAGCCGCTACGCCTGATCGGCCGGGTGGCCAACGTTTCCCCCGCCGGTGAGATCAAAGTGCGCTTCCTGCCTCCCGGTGAGGCTGCCGCGGACTTGCTGGAGAAGCTCGCGTTCCGTCGCCACCGACGCCAGGTGGCCGGCAGCCGGCATCCGCCCAGACCGCGACGCGGCTGAATATTGCCGCCTCAGGCGCTGCATTGCGCTGGAGTGTGAAGGTCATCACGTGTGGCGCCGTCCACACACGGCGTGCTTCACGTCTTTCCCAAGCCCGTAAATTAACAATAGCTCCAGGTCGAGCCGGCAAGGGGCGTTCTCTTTGAGATACATGGGACCGTGCGCCGGCAAGTTTCGGATGGAGAGTCGATGCACGCACAAGAACTCGCCGGCGTCCGCTTCATGAGCAGGACGGATGGCGTCGGGGATAGAGAAATGAGCGCAACGATCGCAAACGAGCGCTCGCGAGCCCGGCTCCCGACCGGCACCTCCACCGCAATTCGCGAAGTCATCGGTCTCATCCGCCAGGTTGCGGATCACGACTCCACGGTTCTGATCCTCGGCGAGTCCGGCACCGGCAAGGAAGTCGCCGCGCGCGCCGTCCATGATCTCTCGCCACGACGCCAGCGCCCGTTCGTCGCCGTGAACTGCGGCGCGATCCCGGCGGAGCTGCTCGAGAGCGAGCTGTTCGGCCACGAAAAAGGCGCATTCACCGGCGCGGTGTCCGCGCGCAAGGGTCGCTTCGAGATTGCCGAGGGCGGCACGCTGTTCCTCGACGAGATCGGCGACATGAGCCCGACCATGCAGGTGAAGCTGCTGCGCGTTCTGCAGGAACGCGTGTTCGAGCGCGTGGGCAACCACGTGCCGATGCGCTGTAACGTGCGCATCATCGCGGCCACGCATCGCAATCTGGAAGATTCGATGGCGCACGGCACGTTCCGCGAAGACCTCTTTCACCGCCTCAACGTGTTTCCCATCGAGATGCCCGCGTTGCGCGCGCGTCTCGAAGACCTGCCGCTGCTGATCCGCGACTTCAGCGCGCACAATCTGGCCGAAGGTCGCGGCCACGTGCAGCTTTCCCCGGACGCGCTCGCGGCGCTTGCCCTGTGCCGCTGGCCGGGCAACGTGCGTGAGCTTGCAAACCTGATCGAGCGCCTGTCGATCATCGTGAGCGGCCGCACCGCAGAAATTGCGGATCTGCCGGCGAAATATCGCCCGGCCGACTGGTCGGACCAATGGGTCGCCCCGCCCTTCGCCAATGAAATCGCCGCGCTCGATGCCACGGTCGCCGAACGCGTTCTGCTCGATGGGGACACGCTGCCGCCGGGCACGTCGCTGATTATTTCGCAGAGCGATTCCGACTCGCTGGATCACGATGTAACGACCGTTGCCGCCGAATCCGACGACGCGCTCGCCATGCTGCCGCACCAGGGCCTCGACCTGCGCGCGCATCTGCTCGACATCGAGCGTCGTCTCGTCCTGCAGGCACTGGATCGTTCGGGCGGCGTCGTCGCTCACGCCGCACGTCTGCTCGCCCTGCGTCGCACGACGCTCGTCGAGAAGCTGCGCAAGCTCGGCCTGCTGAGCTCCGACATCGCGACGGAAGATTGACGCCACGGCGGCCGAAAGTTGCCGCTCCGTGTGATCGCACTCTCACTTTAACCCCCCTTTCGCGCCCGGCACGCCTCTTGCACTTTCACGCTCCGATGCACCGTTGTGCATACGAGGATGTGAATGTCCGAAGAACTCGCAATGACAGGCGACAACGCCGCGGCAACGCCGCGCGCTGATGTGGAGCTGGTCGCCTGTGCGCCGAGCTCGCGTCGACTTGCGGATCTCGCCCGGCGCGTGGCGCAGAGCGACTGCACCGTGCTCATCGTCGGCGAATCCGGCACCGGCAAGGAAGTGCTGGCGCGCTTCATTCACCGCAATTCCGGCCGCGCGAACGGGCCGTTCGTCGCGCTCAACTGCGCGGCGATTCCCGAGACGATGCTCGAGGCCATGCTGTTCGGCTACGAGCGCGGCGCATTCACCGGCGCGCAGAACACGCACCCGGGCAAGTTCGAGCAGGCCCAGGGCGGAACGCTGCTGCTCGATGAAGTGACCGAGATGCCGATCGCCCTGCAGGCGAAACTGTTGCGTGTATTGCAGGAGCGCGAGGTCGAACGACTTGGCGGCCGCACTCCGATTGCCCTCGATGTCCGCGTGCTCGCGACCACCAATCGCCGCTTGCGTGAAGAGGTTTCCGCCGGCCGCTTCCGCGAAGATCTCTTCTATCGCCTGAACGTGTTTCCTCTGGCGATGTCGCCGCTGTCCATGCGACGCGACGACGTGCTGCCGCTGGCCATGCAATTACTCGCCGCACGCTGCCGTCCTGGCGAACGAATTCCCGCGCTGAGCGCGGATGCCGCGCATCTGCTGCTGACCTACAACTGGCCCGGCAACGTGCGCGAGCTCGACAACCTGCTCCAGCGTGCGCTGATCCTGGTGAATGGCCCGGTCATCGAGCCGGAGCACATCCAGTTCGAATTGTTGAACGAGCCCTTGCTGCCAGCGCCCGCGCCGGTTTGCGAAGACGCCGCAACACCCGCACCTGCCACCGGATCGCTTGCGAGCTCGCTGGGCGAAACCGAAAAGGATTTGATTCTCGAAGCGCTGCGCTCCGGCGATGGCCGGCGCGAAGTTGCCGAACGTCTGGGAATAAGCCCACGCACGCTGCGCCACAAGCTCGCGCGCCTGCGCGAAGCCGGCGTCGAGCTGCCGGCTGCCTGATGGGAGCATCGCCATGAGCCAGATGGAAATCGACCGCGTCCTCGCCACGATCCGCTCGTTCTCGACGCAGGGGGCGTCCGGCGTCGGCGCCGCATCGCAAGCCACTGCGCCCACGCAGTCCGGCGCAACGGAATTCTCGAAACTCCTGCGCCAGGGCATCGAACAGGTCAACGAGACGCAGCAGAGCGCCACGAACCTCGCCACCGCGTTCGAACGCGGCACGCCGGGCGTGGAGCTGCCACAGGTCATGCTCGAGATGCAGAAAGCCAGCGTCTCGTTCCGCGCACTGACGGAAGTGCGCAACCGCCTGGTCAATGCGTACCAGGAAATCATGAACATGCCGCTCTGACGCGGAAGCACTGAATATGAACCGCCTGAATCTTTTCCTACCAGCGCGCAGCGCGCTGCTTCCCTCCGCCCCGGCTTCGCGCTTCGCGAATGCCGGTAGTTCCCGGCCGCAGGCCGTCAAATGAGCGAGGCCGCATTGCCTGCACCGGGATACGCGCGGCTGCCTGCGGGCCTGAAGCCGCTGATCCTGCTGATCGGTGTGGCCGCCGCGGTGGCCGCCGGAGTGATGGTCGTCATCTGGTCGCGCGGACCGAGCTACAGCCTGCTGTACGCAAACCTCGGCGGCGAAGACCAGGCGCAGGTGGCCGCTGCGCTCGAATCTGCCGGGATTCCGTATCGCCTCGAAGCGGGCTCGAACGGCATGTCAGTGCCTTCGGAGCGCCTGAACGATGCGCGTCTCAAGCTCGCGGGCCAGGGCCTGCCTGAAGGCAGCGGCGGCTTCGCGAACATGTCGAAGGACCCGGGCTTCGGCGTGAGTCAGTTCATGGAAAGCGCGCGCTACCAGCACGCGCTGGAAACGGAGCTTGCGCGCACTATCGCGAGCCTCCGTCCTGTCGATGGCGCGCGGGTGCACCTCGCAGTGCCGCGCGAATCCGCGTTTGTCCGCGACCGGCAGCCCGCCAGCGCGTCCGTGTTCGTGCAGATGAAAGCGGGCAAGCGTCTCGAGCAGGAGCAGATCCAGTCCATCATCAATCTCGTCGCCTCGAGCATTCCAGAGCTCGACGCCGGCCACGTCACTGTCGTCGATCAGCAGGGCCGTCTGCTCTCGGCTCCGCAGCAGAACGGCGAGCTCGCGCAGCGCGAGCGGCAGTTCGAGCTCACGCATCATCTCGAAGAAGACTACGCCCAGCGCATCGAAGCGCTGCTTACGCCGTTCGTCGGTGCGGGCCGCGTGCGCGCGCAGGTGGTGGCTCAGGTCGACACGTCCGTGACGGAGGAAGCCCGTGAACAGTACCGGCCCGAGAGCCAAGTCGTGCGGAGCGAACAGACGTCGGAGTCCACGAGCCGCGACGGCGCGGGCCCGCAAGGCGTGCCGGGCGCGCTCTCGAACCAGCCGCCCACGCCAGGCCAGGCGCTGCCGCCCAACGTTGCGGCTGCAACTCCTGCGGCATCTGCAGCCGCAGGTGCGGGTGCTGCCAAGACACCAGGTGCGGGCGCCGCTGACGCGGCTGCCACCGCGCCCCCCGACAACTCCACGCGGCAGAGCACCCGCAACTACGAAATCGACCGGACCATGGCGTACACGAAGACTCCGTCGGGCCGGTTGCAGCGACTCACAGTGGCTGTCCTCATCGACAACATGCGAACGACCGGCAAGGACGGCAAGGTCGAAACCGCGCCGCTCACGGCACAACAGCTCGAGCACGTCACGGCGCTCGTGAAGGATGCGGTGGGCTTCAACGCCGAGCGTGGCGACAGCGTGAACGTCGTCAACTCGCCGTTCCGCGAAGAAGCGGCGCCGCCCGAGGGTGAGCTCGAGCAGGTACCGATCTGGGAACAGCCGTTCATACGCGACATCGCAAAACTCGTCGCGGGACTCATCGTGTTGCTCGTGCTGGTGCTGGCGGTGCTCCGCCCACTCACGAAAGGCTTGTTGAGCCAGGGGCGCGTGGCCTTCGCTCAGCCGGCCGCGCTGCCCGATGGTGGCGGCGCATCGGGCGCATCGCGCGGGACAAGCGGCCCGGCGCAAGCGCCAGCACTCGCTTACGAGCAACAGCTGGCGCAGGCGCGCACGCTGGTGGGACAAGACCCGAAGCGCGTTGCGCAGGTGGTGAGAACGTGGGTAGCCCAGGATGAGTAACTGCAAATGAGTGACGCAAAAGGCTCGGACGAGGGCCGCACCGGTACCGAGCGCGCAGCGATTCTGCTGTTGACGCTGGGCGAACAGGAAGCCGCACAGGTACTGAAGCACATGGGTGCGCGCGAGGTGCAGAAAGTGGGCTCCGCGATGACGCAGCTGCTCAACGTCTCGCGCGAAGAAGTCACCGACGTGCTGTCGAGTCTCACCACAGTGGTGGAGACGCAGACCTCCGTCGGCCTCGGTGTGGATGAATTCCTGCGCAAAGTGCTGGTGGATGCGCTGGGACAGGACAAGGCCGCAAGCGTCATCGACCGCATCAACATCGGTCCTTCGAGCAAGGGCCTCGAGGCGCTGAAATGGATGGATCCGCGCGCGGTCGCGGAGCTGATACGCCAGGAGCACCCGCAGATCATCGCGATCATCCTCGCGTATCTCGACTCAGAGCAGGCCGCGGAAATTCTTACGGCGCTGCCCGCGGGCCTGCACGCGGACGTGGTGATGCGCATCGCCACGCTTGACGGCGTGCAACCGAATGCGCTTTCGGAGCTCGACGACATCATGGAGAAGCAGTTCGCCGGCAAGCCGACGGGCAAGACCTCCTCCCTCGGCGGCGCGAAGGCGGCCGCGGACATCGTGAACATGCTCGATGCCCGCCAGGAAGGCCCCATCATGGAGCAGATCACGCGCGCCGACGAAGTGCTGAGCTCGCGCATCCAGGATCTCATCTTCGTATTCGACAACCTGATCGACGTGGACGACCGCGGCATGCAGGAGCTGCTGCGAAACGTGCAGAGCGATCGGCTGCTGATCGCGATGAAGGGCGCGGACGATGCGCTCAAGCAGAAGATCTTCAAGAACATGTCGCAGCGCGCGGCCGAGATGCTGAAGGACGATCTCGAGGCCAAGGGGCCGGTGAGACTCTCCGAAGTGGAGGCGGCGCAAAAGGAGATCCTGACCGCGGCACGCAAGCTCGCCGAGGCCGGCACGATCCAGCTCGGCGGCAAGGGAGAAGCATTTGTCTGAGCCCGATGCAGCGAACGCCGCGGCGATCCACCGATGGTCGCTGCCGGCCGTGGAAGGACCGATCGTCGGGCGCAAGGTGGCCGAAGCCGATTTTCGGGCCGCGGAACGCGCCAACCGCGTTCGCGGCTACGAGGAAGGTCTCGCAGCTGCGC
>Ga0153915_10005326_pt1 | contig 11957 bp, 10 predicted proteins | sample Opewatmetagenome_2_FD_107003 | JGI IMG/M metagenome (GOLD analysis project Ga0153915, IMG submission 107003) | Freshwater wetland microbial communities from Ohio, USA - Open water 3 Core 3 Depth 3 metaG | ecosystem: Environmental > Aquatic > Freshwater > Wetlands | place: USA: Ohio, Lake Erie...
AATGCAGATGTTCTTCCTGGGAGTCTATCTCTTTGGTTTCTCATCGATTCTTGGGGCAATTAATATCATTGTGACCATCCTCCGAATGCGTGCTCCGGGTATGACCATGTTCCGAATGCCCATTTTTGTTTGGGGAGCCTTGGCTACTGCGCTGATCTCTTTCTCCGCCACACAATTGATAGCCCTCTCTTTTCAAATGGTGATGTTCCAGCGTTTATTTGGAATGGGATTCTTTGATCCTGCCAAGGGAGGCAACGTCATTTTATTCCAGCACTTATTCTGGTTTTACTCACATCCGGCAGTGTATGTGTTCGTATTGCCGGGTTTGGGGATGATTAGTGAGTTGCTCCCTGTTTTCGCACGAAAACCACTCTTTGGGTATAAGTGGGTGGCTGTTTCTTCTTTGGGGATCGCCTTGATAGGATTTTTTGTTTGGGCTCATCATATGTTTACCTCAGGAATGCAGGAATTCTTGCGAGTTCCTTTTATGTACAGTACCCTGCTGGTGGCAGTGCCGACTGGGATCAAGTTCTTTAGCTGGGTGGGAACCATGTGGCGGGGGAAACTCAGCTTTGAAACACCTATGTTATTTGTTTTGGGAGCCATCGCTATCTTCCTGGTTGGTGGTCTTTCTGGACCGACTAATGGAACAGTAGCTACCGATCTTTATCTACATGATACCTACTATATCGTGGGTCATTTTCATGCAACGATGTTCGGCGGATTCGTGTTTCCATTTATCGCTGCGATCTACTTCTGGTACCCTAAAATAACGGGGCGGATGTATAACGAGAGCCTGGGGAAAATCCACTTCTTCTTGATGTTTCCGGCGTTTTTCGTGCAATCTTTTGGGCAGATGTTCGTGGGGTTATTAGGGATGCGCCGTCGCATTGCTGATTATCCGGGTCTTGAATTCCTTCAAATTCCTAACCTATGGATAACGATCGCTGGCTTTGCAATTGCCTTTTCTGTCCTCATTTTTTTCTTCAACCTTGCTTATTCTGCTCGCAAGGGAAAGGTCGCAGTAGCCAATCCTTGGCGATCTCGTTCTCCGGAATGGCGCTTACCATCACCGATTCCGGTTCACAATTATCAAGACCATCCATTTGAGGTTGTGGGTGATCCCTATGACTATGGGATTCCTGACAGCTCAGAATATACACAGCCGGTTAGAGAAAAGCCGGCCCCGGCAGCAGCAGACTAACTTACTAGCGAGGAAAATTGAGATGGAGAACAATTCGATCGAATCGATGAAAAGATATAAAAATAAGGTTGGGATGATTGTATTTCTAATCCTGACAACTTTGACGATCTTCGAGTTCGTTATCGCTGTTTCCAGTACAAGACTGATAGCCTTATTAATCTTAATTGCTTTAGCGAAGGCTTCCCTGATCATCGTATATTTCATGCATATCGGCAAACTTTTCTCTGGCAGCGAGGAATAGTATGGAATATCAGCAAAGTATAAAGAATAATTCAGGTAAAGAATTACCAAGCTACAATCAAAAATTGGTTACGAACCGGATTGGGTTATGGCTCTTCCTGGTTTCAGATTCCTTTTTATTTGGTGGATTGATGATCTCCCGAATTGCCTTATGGAGAAATACTCGACCAGAGTTGAACCAATACTTGGGCCTGACGGTCACTTTTATCCTTCTGGTAAGCAGCTTCTTTATGTACCGGGGAGAATCAGCAATGGCTGTGGGTGATAAGAAGGGCTTCGTGCGAAATACCCTGGTCACTTTGTCACTAGGGATTATCTTCCTGATCGGTGTGGTGGGTGTGGAATGGCAGATGGCTCCGTTCAAAGCTTCCACCAATATCTACGGCGCAATATTTTACATGATGACAGGTATGCATGCTTTTCATGTACTCACAGGCGTGATCTTCTTGCTGGTGATCATAAATAATGGTCGGAGAGGTGTCTATACTCAGGAAAAACATTGGGCTGTAGAGGCTGCTGCTATTTACTGGCATTTTATCGATGTCGTGTGGGTGTTCTTCTACCCAGCCTTGTATTTGATCGGCATTCTGGTCCACTGAGAACTGCGATGAAGCGAAGCCATCTGTTTTTCTTCGGAAGTATCGCTCTATTTGCCATCGTGTTTGCAGTTGGCGTAATGGTACAGCCAAAAAATTCGCCTCTCAACGGTTCTCTGATCCAACCCACTTCATCTGCCGATGATTTTCAGCTTACTGACCAGAATGGGAATGCTTATCGTTTATCTGCTCAGCAAGGGAAGCTGGTACTCTTGTTCTTTGGGTACACCCATTGCCCTGATGTCTGTCCTATGACCCTGGCTCAGTTCCGCAATATCAAAGCATCTTTGAAAGAACAAGCGAAAAATGTCGAGTTTGTATTTGTCACGGTTGATCCCGCCCAAGATTCTCTCAGCCGTATGAAGGAATATGTAGATGCATTTGACCCACAATTCATCGGTTTGACGGGCACTCAATTAGAATTGGAGCAGGTTTGGAAGGATTATGGGGTGTACCAGGAGAAAAAAGCTGATGGGGCTTCGAACAATTCTGTCGATCATTCAGCCCGGATTTATCTCATTGACAGACAGGGAAAATTACTCCTGACATATCCATCCGGTTTTGAGACAGATCAGATTGTCCAGGATATTCGTTCTCTTCTGGTATCTTCTCGCAGTTAAAAGTCTGGATTTGTATGCGTCCAATCTTATTACCCATTCTTCGTCGGCTTTTGATCCTGTCAGTGATCTCCATCGTGGCAGTCTTGCTTGTGAGTGAGCTGTCATATCGATTGCTGAGGGAGGATTCCTCACGTGCTCCAAAAACAATTAGCTTAATCATTCCAAAAGGGACTGCAGAAAAGATTGCACAAGGTCAAAGTGAGCCTTCTATTCCTGAGGATATGGTGTTTGTGGTAGGGGATACACTCTTCGTCGAAAATAAAGACGTAGTCGATCACCAATTAGGTCCGTTATGGATTCCAGCTGGTAAGACCGCCAGTCTGCTGATGGGGAAGGTGAGTAATTATGCATACTCTTGCTCCTTCCGTCCCAGTCAATATCTAGGGATCATCATTCGTGAGCCAGTTACCTGGTCTTCGCGATTGGGAGCAGTAGCGGTATCTGCTCCCCCAACTATCGTTTTTCTTCTGGTATATAGCTTGGTGGCTCGTCCCATTAAACCAGTCGGAATTTCGGTCCCCTCGAGTCAGCGGGTAGGGAGAGCTTAATGATGATTATCAAAAAGCTTTTCACACGCCGGTGGATCTTAGCTACTCTTCTGGCAATTTTTGCAATGGCGGTCTTGGTGCGATTAGGCTTCTGGCAATTGGATCGCTTACACCAGCGTAGGGAGATGAACGTAAAAGTAATAAATCAGATCAATCAGCCAGCTTTGGACCTCTCCGGTCAGGCTCTCGAAAAAGATTTAACCGACATGGAATATCGCAAGGTGGTGGTTGAAGGGGAATATGACCCCTCAAACCAGGTTATCCTGGTCAATCAGGTTTACCTAGATCAGTATGGTGCGAGCCTGTTTACGCCGTTACGCATCCTTAACTCGGATAAAGTCATCCTCGTTAATCGTGGTTGGATACCGGGTGACCAGGCTCTCTCAGGCTCTTGGAGTCAATATGATGAGCCTGGCTTAGTTAAGGTCTCAGGAGTGATCCACCTCCCTCAAAGCAAGCCCGATATTGGACACATGACTGACCCTACCCTTGTTCCGGGAGGAGAGCGCATCAAGACCTGGAACTTTGCAAATTTGGGTCAGATGGCTAAACAAATGCCATATCCCATAATGGGAGTCTATATCCAGGAATCACCGGATCCATCCTGGACACAACTTCCTTATCGGACTGAACCAGAGCTAGATTTAACAGAAGGTCCCCATTTAGGTTATGCCTTGCAGTGGTTCACCTTTGCAGTCATCCTGGCTGTGGGATACCCACTTTATGTTCAACGAGAAGAGCAAAACTCCTCGAAAGATAAATCAAAAAAAGCTGCCTCATTCAAATCGAAGGAAACGATTCAATAATGATAAGGAAAATATACCTCCTTAAGAATAAGCTTGTGAAAATATCTTTCCAGACTCCATTTGCGCGTTTGTCGCTGATCATGTTTGGAATGATGATCCTCTTATCCATCAGCGGATCAATGTTAGCTCAATCGAGTGTGGTCCCCTGTTCAGGTTGGCCTATCTGTGCAGGAGGGTGGGTCCCCTTAACCCCAGCTACCTGGTTAAGTATGATCCACCGTTTTACCGTGGGAATCTCAGGACTTGCCTTGTTCGTATTATTCTGGAAAGCCTGGCAGACCCAAAGAAGCCGAACCATCATCCTGGTCTCCACGACGGCTGCATTTATCCTGTTCTTTGCTCAAGCATTATTGGGCACCCGGTTGGTGCAGGATTTTCCATTGTACCTGGTCTGGCTCCACCGAGCTACTGCTGTAGCTGTATGGGTAGCTTTGTTGATACAGGTAATGTCTGTGGGGTTTTTAGCCAATACGGAGGCAGAAGAACGGCTGGAAGCTGAAGAACTTTCCAAAAGAAAAGGCATGCTTCTCGATATGCTTTTGCTGACGAAACCAATTGTGGTCGCTCTCTTACTGGTAACTACTTTTGCCGGCATGGTGATTGGCGCTAGAGCCTGGCCTGCTTTGCCTATCACCTTTTGGACGTTGTTGGGCGGATTCCTGGCAGCGGGCGGATCAGGGGCAATAAACCAGTATATTGATCGTTTTGACGATCTGAAGATGCAGCGTACTCAGAAGAGACCCATTCCCGCGGGTCGATTGACGGCTGGGGAAGGTTTGGCAGTTGGGGTTGCAATGATCATTACATCGTTCTATGTGATGGTAGCTTTTGTCAATCTGATTGCCGCTTTGTTGACATTGGCTGGGATAATATATTATGTACTGTTGTATAGTATTTTCTTGAAGAAGACCACTGTCCAAAACATCGTTATTGGTGGTGGGGCAGGGGCAATCCCTCCCTTGGTTGGCTGGGCTGCCAGCACAGGAGGTTTGAACATTCCCTCGTTATTTCTATTTGCAGTTGTCTTTTTGTGGACTCCCCCTCATTTTTGGGCATTGGCATTGGTACGTCGCAAAGATTATGCCCGGGCAGGCGTACCGATGCTACCCGTTATGCGCGGAGAAAAAGAGACCCGCAAGCAGGTCCTGATTTACACGATTGAGCTGGTCATCTTAACACTCCTGCTGCCGCTTTTTAAGTTAGGCGGTAGTGTGTACCTGATTGGAGCCTCTATTCTGGGCGCCTGGCTCCTTTCGGCAGCTCTCAAGGTTTGGCGTAAGGGCGGCAACAAGCTAGCCTGGAAAATGTATCGTTATTCCAGCATGTACCTGGCTTTTCTTTTTATTGTTCTGATGTTAGACCGTCTATTGTAACCAGCAAAATATGGGTGTCTAGAAAGCTTGTGATGATGATGGGATTGGTCGATTTTACTTAATTTGACAGTTAAATTACTTTCGACCAATCACCTAGACAATCAGCTATTCGTCTAATATAACCTTTCCTGTCAGTCGTAAGTTTCCCAATGCAAAACTTCCTTAAGCGGCTTTTTATCTACTTCAGGCCATTCGACCGGGACTCCGATTGGTACCAGGGTTAATAGACGTTTTTCCTTTGGGACTTTTAGAAGATTTTTGAAGGTTTCTTCATAAGGCTGTGTAAAACCTTCCAGCCAGCAAGATCCGTATCCCAACGCGGTTGCGGCGATCATCATATTTTCTATTGCAGCAGCTCCATCTTCTATCCAATATTGTGTTGTAGGATCGAGGACGACCGCAATAATCGCGCCTGCTTTTTCCATCCAGGGTGCAGCAATTTTCAGTTGATCAATTTTTTCTTTCTGGGTGATGACAATGAAATCCCAGGGTTGATGGTTAAAGCCTGTCGCTGCCAGGCGACCAGCATCTACAATTTGTTCAAGATGCTTGTGTGGAACTGCCTTTCCAGAATATTGGCGGATACTACGCCGCTTGCGAATAGCTTCTAATGCATCCATGTTTTCCTTTTCTATGTGTTGTAATTCTATGTGTTGTAAAGGATTGCTCGAACGGTATTTTCAATATTTTCCGTTTTGGTAGGGCCAGGTAGAGAAGTGATTTGCTGACCCAATATCTCCAATGTTTCCAACGCTTTTATTCTTACAGCATGTGGGGTTGCCGGGTGGTCTCGGACCTCAAGAAGCAGCTCATAAGCTTGCTGGTTTTTACCCTGGCAGGCCCATAGATCCGCAATACCAACCAGTGATTCCAAAACCAACGGTGTTGAATTCATATTACGACGAAGTTGGAGGGCTTCTTTCAGGTAAGTCTCGGATTCGGCGTAATTCGTTGATGATCGGCTGATGTTGCCCAGCGAATTTAAGATTGAAGCTCTGAGGTCATTTGTCTCTACTTGCTTCGACATAGCCAGACTCTCTTCAAACATCTGTTTGGCTTCAGGTAGCTGGTTATTCTCCATAGCCAGGTTTCCCAGGTTATTTAAAACCATTGCAATTTTTCCCTGGTCGCCAAGGGCTTTAAAGATAGACAAACTCTCCGTAAATAAGTGCTTTGATTTAATTATATTTCCCATTGCTGAAAAAACCAATCCCAAGGAATTGAGTGTGTCTCCAATAAGGGGTAGATCATTTACCCTGGTGTAATAAGTCAGGCATTCTTCCAATAAATGAATGGCTTTCGGGTAATCTCCATAAGCTCGAGCGAGTTCCGAAAGTTCGTATTGAGCAAGTGCTGTTTCAGCCGCGTCATTATTTTGTTCGAAAATAGCGACGCTTTGTTCAAGTTTTGCAATGCCATCCTCATAACCTCCAAGGAGGCAATAAAACCTTCCTGAAAGTGCGTTTATTTTCCCCAAAAGCTTATTTAACTTATTGGGTGGTTGCTGAATACAATGTTGTTCCAGGCATTGACCTGTAAACAGGAAAAATTCTAATCCGGTCTTGTACTGGCCTTTTATTTCATAATATCGAAATAAACCCATGATTGAGTTGTTCAATTCATCCAGATAGCAGTTCTCTGCCGCCCATGCCCAGGCGCTGCGAATATTGGAGATATCTGATGCAATTAATTCACTGGCAGTTTTTTCAGATCCAGTGTAGTTCGATCTGAAAGCCTTAAACACAATATCGGTGTAATATCGGCAATGCAAAGCCTGTGTATTGGCTGGTTCTCCAGGAATAAGGCTTAATTTTTGGAACAGATGCTGCCTGAGAAGCACATGTAAGTGATAAAGGCCCAGTGTATCTCGCATAATAATCGATTTGGCGGAAAGGGCATCCAAGAAAAATAACGAGGCGCCAGATATCGTCCTGCCTGCTTCTTCTGTAAAACTTCCATTGAATATTGACAACCTGCAGAGGATATCTTGTTCGGATTTTGAGAGGAGAAGCCAAAACGAATCTAAAATGGATTGAATGCTTTTCATTCGATTCGAGCCGTCAGGAGAATCGGCTTCGAAATTTGCCAGATTCTTCTCAAGCTGATGAGCAATTTCGCTAAAGGGTACGATATTAACTAGGGCTGCAGCGAGTTCGATCCCTAAAGCATTCCCCCCTACAAATTTACATATTCTTGCAATATCAGCTTTATCGGATTCCAGGATGAAAAAGTCAGGTTGAATCCGCCTGGCGCATTGTAGAAATAGCTGAACCGCGCTGTAAGTTTCAAAATCTAAGGTATTTTCATCTTCGGGGTAAGGTAAGCCAGTCAGTTCAAATGGATATTCTATGCGAATCCCTGTTCGGGAGCGAGAACTGACCAGGCAATGGATCATTGACGCTTTAGCTAATAGTTCGGCAAGGCAATCTACCGCACCTGGAACCCTGTCGAAATCATCTAAAACCAACAAAATTTCCTTATCCTTTAGGTAATCCACTAATTGATCGCGGGGCGGTCGCGAATCGGAAAATTTAACTTTCACTGAATCTGCTATGGCATATTCAAGCTCATTGGGAGAATTGAATGTCTCTGGAGATACGAAATAAACGCCTTTTGGAAACCGGTCAAGATTTTCAGCTGCCGCTTGGAGCGCAAGGCGGCTTTTTCCAACCCCACCCTGCCCGGTGATCGTAACCAATCTTTCCTCTACCAATAATATTGAGAGTTTACTTAACTCTTCATGTCGTCCAACCAACTCTGTGGGCAAGTTGGGGAGATTCTGGTAAGGTTGGGTTGATAGTTGGCTTAGTCGGGTCGAAAGAGGAAATGCAGAAAAATTTTGCGCTACTTCCCAGCCCTGCTCAGTGGATTTCAAGATTCGCTCTTCTTGTAAGAGATGAATACTTTTATAAATATTACCGGGTAAACCTTGTGTTTGCTGGTGCAGCCATTCCACCAGGTCCGAAGGAGGTTCCCATTGGAGAGAGTGGCGGAGCCAGATCATGATGCCATTTTGGGTTAAGGGGGTCAGTATGACGGAGCCTTGTAGGGAGATATCAAAAGGGAATCCGCGTTGTTGGGTATTACCCTTGTCTGTATAGACTAAACCGAGAGTCTGAAATTGGTTCAAAAAGAATAATGCACGAACTGCCGATAAAGAGCTGCGATCGATATATTGAATATCATCCAAAGTAATCAATACACCAATTTTTCCTTTTTCATCAATCCATTGTTGTAAGATTCCAAGGAGTTGCTGCTCATTGTTGGGATCGAAGATACCTGGATGGAATCCTTTTAAACCAGTAGGCAAAGCTTCTTTAAGTGCTTCGTAGATCACACTGTTCAGGCGATATTTTAGAGCGGGTTTTCCCTTAAGGTGGATGGTTGCAAATCCCCGAAGATTGGATGCTTTTCGGGTTTCTATTAAGAAACGCGAGCTTCCACACCCTGGTTCAGCAGTGACCCTCAAGACCCCTCGCCCTTGATCAGGAAGTGTATCCAAAAAATGATGCAAGGAGGTTAAAGCCTGGTCCCTTTCAATCAGCCTGGACACTTCCTCGATAACAGATCGCTTGGTGGCAGTCGTATTTTCAAATACGAGCCGGTTCCGACCATGGGATTTAGCTGAATAATGCCTTTGATCGGCAATTTCGAAGAGCGCCTCCGCTGTCTGTGCATCCTCAGGAAAACTGGCAATTCCTGCGCTGATCGTGACGGTCAGAGGTTGAGTCCCTGGGAATGGAATTGCACGGATCTGTTCCAACAGCCGTTGCCCCAGGTTCGTAGCGTTGACACTGTCGGTATTGGGAAGCAAGATCACAAATTCATCCCCACCATAACGAAAAACAATATCTGTTTTCCGTACGATCAGAGTGATCCGTTGAGCTAACTCAGTCAGAATCTCATCTCCTCGAATGTGCCCAAAAGCATCGTTAATGCTTTTAAAGTAATCAATGTCGAGTAGAACTATAGAAAAAGTTTGACCGTACCGCATAGCCCGATTGACTTCTTCCGGGAGTCGTGAGTTCAATGCGGAACGAGAATAAACCTGAGTGAGAGAATCGCGTAGTAAGATTTCGGGTTGCATGGTAGGTGTGTGGTTTCTTATTCTATAATTTGCACCAGAGTTCCTGAACCATAGGTGTACCATTTTCCAGGTTCGTAAACCGGTTCAGTCCATCTGAAAAGCCAGTAAGCTTCTTCATTGCGCATGTTGATGCAGCCATGACTCATGCGTGTGCCAAAGTTGTTATGCCAATAGGTGCCGTGCAAAGCGTACCCAGATTCATGAAAAAACATAGTCCAAGGAACACCGGGTAGTTCATAAGCATCAGGATTATTTGTCAGATCACCATTTCCCATATGACGGACAGGGAATTTCGTGCGAATACGAAAGCTTCCCAGAGGTGTTTCTGTGGGGATATCATGCCTGGTTTTTTCTTTTTCCAATAATCCTGAAGAAATTAAGGTTTTAAGCACTACAATTTCCTTTTCAAAGGCTGTCAAAGACTGTTCCTGGATCGAGATCAGGATCCGTTTATCTTCGGGATGGGTAACGCCTGGTAAGGCAGATAATTCGCTTGTTAAGATCGGGCGCATATGCAGCGCAGGGATATAGTAATGCGCCAATAACCTTTCATCTGTCAGCCGGTACCAGGGATGTTGGTCTGGACCGATCTTTATCCCTGAAATCCAGTGGACAGATTCATAATAAAGCCTGTAAAGCGGTTTCCAGATGTCATTTCGATTAATCCGATAAGACTGTGTAAAAGGGACAGTTACCTGACCCAGGATTTTGTTAGCTTGTAAATATTCAAGGGGTTCATTGACGTGGTATCCATCCACGCGTTGGATATGACCGCTATGCACAAAGCCTTCCTCAATCCTGTACCAGAGCGGATTATAAGATGGACCATCTGAAGAATGAATCTCTTCGTATAGTCGAAGCAAACTGTCTCTAGAAAATTTCCCGGTGCGCTTACTGCCAAATGAGGGGGCCTCATAAATATAGATGAGGCTGCTCGCCACGCGCCCCGTACCAATTGGGTTTTGTGTGTCATCAGGAGGAGATTCATGCCGCGGTCGAGCTGCCAGGCTGGCAGTAGCCAGCAAGCTGAGCTTTATGAAATTGCGGCGGGATAAATCCGAAGTCATAGAATTTTCGATGCAACGAACATGCCAGTCGATTTGGTGATATGAATGCTCCCTTTTTCCGCCAGCTCTTTTTCAAGGTGATCTTTTAGCGCATCAACCTCCCCAGGATCAATTTTAGATGAATTGTTGCTATCTGTTGAGAGGATATAGGCTAAGAGTGGTTCGGCTTGGGTAACTTCTAATACGTCTTCATAAATATCTGCCCTGATATTATGAAAAGGGGGCTTTATTTTTGCTTCTCCATTTTCTAATGTAAATCTATTGGCGGTCATCTTCTTTTCAGCCACAACCGCCAGCTTGGGCAGCCATTGAGCAGTCAAATCATTGATTTCTTTGTGATGCCCTTTACCGTTTGTGGCTGCATAGAATTTTCCGTTTGATTTCAAAACCCTGTAGATCTCAATAATACACCTTTTTAGATCAGGCACATGGTAAAGCATATGGTTAGCGACAACAGCATCAAAGGCCTTATCAGGGTAAGGGATGGATTGCGCGTCAAATACTCTGAATTCAAATGCTTTTTCAGAACCATTCAGGTTCCTTTTAGCCGCTTGAACCATGCCTGCAGAAAGGTCAGAGAGCACAATATTCCATCCCATTGGAATACGTTCCAGGTTTTCTAGCCAGAGGCCCGCTGGTCCGCAGCCCAGCTCAAGGATTCTACATTGCTGAGGTAGATCGAAACGGTCGAACACCCACAAGAACCAATTCCTGGGATTGGTTCTGAACCTGGCATGCAAGTTTCCACGGGCATTTAAGTTAGTTGCATCCCGATATTGGTTGGCTAAAAAATTTTCTTGATTAGAAGACATTTTCATGCTCTGTAAAAAACATCGAGTCTTTTACATTTCCCTCACCTTGATACGAAAGGTTAGTTTATTAAAATGACTATATCACTTTCACAGGCGTTCCACGGCCGCGTTTTTCCCATCCGGCTCTGTCTTTGACCGGGACTTCAAAGATTGGATAGCTCCACCGGAAAAGCCACTTGGCATCTTTCGGGCGCATATTGACACACCCATGGCTCATCTGGAGACCAAAGTTATTGTGCCAATAAGCTCCGTGAAAAGCTACCCCCGTTTCAGGGACAAAATACATTGTCCAGGGCACACCGGGTAGTTCATATGCTTCTGGGTCACCGGTTAAATTCCCTTCGCCCATGTGAGTGGAAGGCTGTTTATTTTGGATGAAGTAATCACCTTTTGGAGTATCCCAGGGAATATCATTAGGATCGGGGCGTAAATGCATCCCTGAAGATATTTTGGTCTGGAATATGGGTTGGTTATATTCAAAGGCAGTCAGAGTCTGCTCCTGGATGGATACTTCGATACGTTTAGCCTCCCAGGGAATTTCTGGAGTGATTGGGCTGAATTCCTCATCTGGGATGGGTCGGAGATGGACGGCTGGCACCTGGAA
>Ga0153915_10005327_pt1 | contig 11956 bp, 10 predicted proteins | sample Opewatmetagenome_2_FD_107003 | JGI IMG/M metagenome (GOLD analysis project Ga0153915, IMG submission 107003) | Freshwater wetland microbial communities from Ohio, USA - Open water 3 Core 3 Depth 3 metaG | ecosystem: Environmental > Aquatic > Freshwater > Wetlands | place: USA: Ohio, Lake Erie...
GACCGAAAACTGGGACATGCCGCCCAAGGAAGCCAACGGCGATCAATGGCTCATCGTCACCACAGTCGTTGAAGACCCGACGTATTTGCAGCAGCCCTTCATCACGAGCTCGCACTTTAAAAAGGAAGCGAGCGCGGCCAAGTTTGCGCCCTCGGCCTGCGCAGCTAAATAAGACCAACCAGAGTACCTCTCAAACGGCCCGGCGGAAACGTCGGGCCGTTTTGCATTTACGGATGTCCGCGGCCTCTTACCGCACAGCCTGGGCTGTCAGGGAATTCTCCACCTCATGGCGCACGCGGCCGAACCGATAAGACGCCGCCACTAAGATCACCCCGCCAAAAGCCACAGTCCACCGCGGGCCGATCAACTGCGCCGCCGCGCCCGCTGTGATGTTGCCGATTGGCAGCATCCCCGTAACGCTCATCGCATAGAGCGCCATCACGCGGCCGCGGTAGTCTTCTTCGATCACGCTCTGCACCAGCGTGTTGGTGCCGGGCAACTGGCGCAGGAAGCAGAACCCGGCGGCGAACGCACACGCGAGCGACAAAGCGAACACGGGCGAAGCCGCATAAGCCAGGTGCGCCGCGCCCACGCCCGCCGCGCTCAGCCATACAATGTGCGCCAGGCCCCCCGTCCGCCCGTGCCGCGCAAGAGTCAGCGTGCCAAACACGGCGCCCAGCGCGTAGAGGCCCGTCAGAATGCCATAGCCGCGGGCTCCTCTGCCGAAAATGGCGTCGGCAAATACGGGCGCCAGCAGCACAAGCGGCGCCGTAGCGAAGTTGCTCGCCACCGAAAGCGCGAGAAGCGCCCGCAGCCCCTTGCGATTGCGAACGTAAGCAATGCCTTCGCGTAAATGATCGAGCGGGGAAGCGTGCGCGGCGCGCCGGGGTTCGGCCGCACGAATCATAAGAAAGCTAACAATCACGGCCAAATAGGAAATGGCGTTCAAAGTGAAACACAGCGCTTCGCCAAAACGATCCACAATGAACCCGCCAGCCGAAGGGCCGAGCACCCGCGCCAGGTTGAAGACCATGGCATTAATGGCAAGCGCGTTCGGCAGATCCTCCTTGCCCACCAGGTGTACGTAGAACGACTGACGCGCCGTCATCTCAAATGCGTTAAAAACGCCCAACAACAAGGCAAGCGCAATGATGCGAGGCGTCGTGATGACGCCCGTATAGGTCCACCAGGCAAGCAGCGCGGCCTGCACCAACATCAACGTTTGCATGGCCAGAATGATGTGCCGCCGCGAATAGCGATCAGCTGCGACGCCAGCGACGGGGCCCAACGGCAGCGTCGGAAAAAGCGTGCAGAAAGAGACCGTACCCATCAGCACAGTGGAGTGGGTAAGGCGATATACCAACCAGCTCAAGGCTAACGATTGCAGCCATGTGCCGATAAGCGAAATACCTTGCCCGGCGGTGAAGAGGCGGAAATCGCGGTGGCGGAGAGCGCTAAAGGTAGAGCGCGGGAGCGATTCTCCAGGGTGGCGATGGGCGTGCATGGAGAATCTCCGATGGTAGCAGGATCGGCGGGAACTTCGGCGACGAATTCCTACAAACGATGCCACGCCTCACGATAAGGAATCAGGAGCAGCAAACGCTTGGAAAACATCGTTAACGAATTCCTCGTGGAGAGCTATGAGAATCTCGACCGGCTCGATCGGGATCTGGTGGACCTGGAAAAGGCGCCCACCGACAGGGAGATTCTGAGCAGCATTTTCCGCACGATTCATACGATTAAGGGGACTTGCGGATTTCTCGGCTTTTCCAAGCTGGAAGCGGTGGCGCACGTCGGCGAGAACCTGTTGAGCAAGCTTCGCGAAGGCGAGTTGACGCTGAATCCGGCGATCACCACGGCGTTGCTGAACATGATTGACGCTGTGCGGCGTATTCTTGCTTCGATCGAGAACAAGGGAGAGGAAGGCGATGGCGACGATTCGGCCTTAATTGCCCGCCTGACCGAATTGACATGCACCGGCGGACAGAATGAAACCGAGGCAGCGGCCAGTTCCGCTTTGGAACAAACACCAGCGGCAGAGCGTGCGGCCGCCAAGCAGAGTGCCGCGCCGCTCGAAACCACGCCGGAAGCCGAGTCCGGCCCCGAATCGTCCAAGGCGAGTGTGCCCGTGGCCCTTTCCACACTGAGCGATGCGGCGGGCCCGGCGGCCGAAACCGGAAGGTCATCGAACGTGGCCGAGACCAATATCCGCGTCGACGTCGGTTTACTCGACAAGCTGATGGATCTGGTGGGCGAACTGGTGCTTGCCCGCAATCAGATTCTGCAATACACCGCGACACAGCAGGAACCCTCTTTCGTCCAGACCTCGCAGCGCCTCAACCTCATTACGACCGAATTGCAGGAAGGCGTGATGAAGACGCGGATGCAGCCGATCGGCAACGTCTGGAACAAGTTTCCGCGCGTCGTGCGGGACCTGGCGCTTGCCTGCAACAAACAGATTCGCGTCGAGATGGAAGGCAAGGAAACTGAACTCGATAAGACGATCATCGAGGCGATCAAGGATCCGCTGACCCATATCGTGCGCAACTCGGCCGACCACGGAGTGGAAGCGCCGGAGATTCGGATTGCCCGCGGCAAACCGGCTGAAGGACGCATCTTCCTGCGCGCTTTTCATGAAGGTGGCCAGGTGAACATCGAGATTTCGGACGACGGCGGCGGCATGGATCCAGCCCGCCTCAAAGAAAAGGCTCTCGAGCGCGGCCTGATCAGCCGCGATGATGCGGCGCGCATGAACGACCGCGAGGCACTTAACCTGATCTTCCTGCCGGGTTTTTCCACTGCAGAGAAGATTACGAACGTCTCCGGCCGCGGCGTCGGCATGGACGTCGTCAAGACGAACATAGAAAAGATCGGCGGCGCGGTCGACATTCAGAGCAAGCTCGGCCAGGGCACGACGCTCAAGATCAAGATCCCGCTGACTCTTGCCATCATTCCGGCGCTCGTGATCACAAGCGGCGGCGACCGCTACGCCATCCCGCAGGTGAGCCTGCTCGAACTGGTGCGGCTCGAAGGCGAGCAGGCGCGAACTGGGATTGAGATGATCCACGGCGCGCCCGTTTACCGGCTGCGGGGGAATCTGTTACCGCTCGTCGATCTCAACCACGAACTGAAGGTGGGCTGTGCGCGCACCCGAGAAGACGATGTCATCAACATCGTGGTGCTCCAGGCCGACGAACGGCAATTTGGCCTGATCGTCGAAGGCATCAACGACACAGAAGAAATCGTCGTCAAGCCGCTGGGCAAGCAGTTGAAGGGCTTGCCGCTGTTTGCCGGGGCCACCATCATGGGAGATGGACGTGTGGCGCTCATCCTGGACGTCCTGGGCATTGCCCAGCATTCTAATGTCGTTTCGGGCGTCCGCGACCGCGGCCTGGTCGAACACACCAACACGACGCTCAATGAAACCGAAGATCGCCAGGCGCTGCTGCTCTGCCGGTTGCGCAATGACGGCCAGCTCGCGATTCCGCTGTCTTCCGTGGCGCGCCTCGAAGAGTTCAACCGCGACATCATCGAAGTCGCAGGCAGCCAGGAAGTGGTCCAGTACCGCAGTCAGATCATGCCGCTTCTGCGTCTGAGCAATCTGCTCTATCCCGGCGCCGGTGAGCTGAGCTCCGATTCGGACACGATGCAGGTGGTGGTCTATTCGCACGCCGGCAAGAGCATCGGCTTCGTCGTGGGCAAGATCGCCGACATCGTCGATGAGGTGATCTCCGTCCAGCGGAAATCACGCGAGCCGGGCATTCTGGGCTCGGCCGTGATTCAACAACGGGTCACCGATGTGCTCGACATTCAGGGCTTGTTACAGATGGCCGACCCCGGCTTCCTGAATGATTTGAGGGTTCAGTAAGGCGGGAAGGAAAAGAGGCAATGGCGAATACGAACCAGTTCTGCACGTTTTATCTCGACAGTTTCTTCCTCGGCGTGGAGGTGCTTTCAGTTCAGGAGGTCATCCGCTACCAAACGATGACGCGGGTTCCCCTGGCTCAGGCCGTGGTCCAGGGCCTGATCAACCTCCGCGGCCAGATCGTGACGGCCATCGACCTGCGGCGAAGGCTGGAGTTGCCCGACCGGCCCGACGGCGAGCTGCCGATGAATGTCGTGATCCGCACCGAAGAAGGCACGGTGAGTTTTCTGGTGGATGAGATCGGCGATGTCCTAGAAGCGCAGGAAGGTCAATTTGAAGCGCCGCCCGAGACCGTGCGAGGCGTGTCGCGTGAACTGATCCGCGGCGTCTACAAGATGAAAGACCGGTTGCTGCTGATTCTCGATACCGAAAAGGCAACCGCAATAGAGAATTCGAGCGAAACGTCGGTCGAAAAGCGTGGCTAACCCGGCGCGGCGGGAACAATTTCAATGAGGAAACTCGACAAGGAGAAGCAAGGAATGGCATCAAGGAGAAGTGAACTGGCGGCCGGATCGCGTTCCGGAGGTGGGGCGGCCGTGGCCGAATGGACGCCCGAAGTGAATACGCGCCGCGCGCCGGTGAGCGTAACCTGGGCCCAGCCGTCGGCGGCCGACAGCCTCAGCCGCCGGTTCGGCATGGATGAAGCAAGCATTGCTTCGCGCCGCGAATTTATCCGACTCGGAGAGGACGACCGCGCGCTGCTGTCGGAACTGGCTCCATGGATGCAAGAACACGCCTCCGCCATTGCCCGTGAATTCTACGACTGGCAGTTTCAGTATGGGCCGACGCGGGAGTTCTTCGAAGCGATGGCGCGGCGAAAAAACACACCGCTCGCAACTCTGCGCAAAGCGCTCGAAGCTGCCCAAACCAGCTACCTGACCGAGGTGTTCGCCGGCGCTGATGTGAACTGGGATCTGCGCTATTTCGAAAAGCGGCTCTTTGTTGGCACCGTCCACGACCGGATTGACCTCCCGTTTAAGTGGTATGTCGGCTCCTACACGGAATTCCAACGCCTGGTGGGCGACTATCTGCGGCGCGACATCCGGGATCAGGACCGTTTGCGGCGTGTGGAAATGGCCGTCAATCGCGTCTTCAACCTCGACCTGCAGGCTATCGGCGACGCGTTCATGCTGAACACGCTACAGGCCATGTTGTCAGCCACCGGGATTTCTCTGCAAGAGATTGGCACGGCTGGAGACAAAGCGGAACAGGTCGGTGAAGTTAAGCGCGTCATCAATTCCGCCCTTGAATCGTTTATCGCGGAAATGAAACACATGGCCGAGGAGCACGACAAGGGCGACATCGATGTCGTCATGCCGGTCGACAAGTTCATCGGCGCCTATCGGCAAATGGCCCAGGGCGTCAATGACATGGTCAATGGCCACATCACCGTCAAGAAAAAGGCGATTGCCTGTGTCACACAGTTTGGCAAGGGCAACTTTGACGCCGAACTGGAGCGCTTCCCGGGCAAAAAGGTTTTCATCAATGAGGCCATCGAGGAGGTACGGGCCAATCTGCGGCGCCTCACGGCCGATGTGGACTTCCTGGTCGACGCGGCCAAGAACGGCCAGTTGAATTCCCGCGCCGATGCGAGTCTCCACCATGGTGACTATCGCAAGATTGTTGAAGGTATTAACTCAACGCTGCAGATGATCACCGAACCGCTGAAGGTAGTGGCCGAAAACGCCTCATCGCTGGCCGCCTCTTCGGATCAGTTGACTTTGGTCAGCCAGCGCATGGGTGCCAGTGCGGAAGAGACTGCCGCCCAGGCCAACGTCGTATCGGCTGCCTCCGAGCAGGTCAGCAAGAACGTCCAAACGGTGGCGACTGGCACCGAGGAAATGACGGCAAGCATCCGCGAAATCGCCAAGAACGCACACGAAGCGGCCAAGGTGGCTAACTCAGCCGTCACCGTTGCCGAAACGACGAATTCAACCGTGGCAAAGTTGGGCGAGTCGAGTGCGGAAATCGGCAAGGTAATTAAGGTGATCACCTCAATCGCCCAACAGACCAACCTGCTGGCGCTGAACGCAACGATCGAGGCAGCGCGAGCCGGAGAAGCCGGAAAAGGATTCGCCGTCGTCGCCAACGAAGTCAAAGAACTGGCCAAGGAGACCGCCAAGGCGACCGAGGACATCAGCCAGAAGATCGACGCCATTCAGACCGACACCAAGAGCGCGGTGAGCGCGATTGGCGAGATCAGCTCGATCATCAATCAGATCAATGACATTTCGAACACCATCGCCAGTGCTGTGGAAGAACAGACGGCGACCACCAACGAGATGTCTCGCAACGTGGCCGAAGCTGCCAAGGGCAGTTCTGAGATCGCCCAGAATATCACTGTTGTCGCATCGGCTGCGCAGGAGACCACCTCGGGCGCGGGCGAAACGCAAAAGGCCGCGGGCGACTTGGCGAAGATGGCGGGTGGTTTGCGGGCTCTAATCAGCAAGTACCGCTTCTAATCTTGCGGTGCCGGGACCGGCGCGAACCGCTCCCGGCACAATCAAGCGAATGACATAACCGGGATGCCGGAAGGAGGAGTTTTGCGCGCCCTAGTGATTGACGATTCAAGAGCCATCCGGAGCATTCTCGGGAATATCCTCAAAGACCTCGGATTTGAGGTCAGCGATGCCAAGCATGGCGTGGAGGCGCTCGAAAAACTGCGCGAACTCGGCCCGCACGATGTGGCACTGGTCGATTGGAATATGCCTGAGATGAACGGCCTTGAGTTTGTCAAATGCGTCCGGGCCAACCAGGATCTACAGAGTATGGTTCTGATGATGGTGACCACCGAGACGGAGACGTCGCAGATGATGGCGGCGCTCGACGCCGGAGCCAACGAATATGTGATGAAGCCGTTCACCAAAGAAGTGATCCTCGACAAACTCTGCCTGCTTGGCCTAAAGCAGGAGGTCTGAAACAGCATGAAAAGGATCCGCGTCCTGGTGGTGGACGATTCCGTCGTAATCCGCAAGCTGATTTCGGACGGTCTGGCCAAAGACCCGGCCATCGAGATTTGCGGCGCAGCCGCCAATGGACGCATTGCTCTTCAAAAGATTCCACAGTGCAACCCGGATCTGTTGACCATGGACATTGAGATGCCCGATCTTGACGGCATCGAGACGGTCCGCGAGTTGCGAAAGACTTACCCGAGGTTGCCCGTCATCATGGTGAGCACGCTCACCGAGCGCGGTGCTTCGGCCACATTGGCGGCTCTTTCAGCCGGCGCATCGGACTATGTCACCAAGCCGGCTAATGTGGGCGCATTGACCGAAGGCGCTAAACGGATTCAGGAAGAACTGATCCCAAAAATCAAATCGCTATGCCGATATTCGGATGGAGCGCCGCCCGCGTCGACGCCTCTGATGCTGCCGCGGCCGGCCGCCGCACACGATCCTCCGGCCGTGCTGGCGATTGGGTGCTCGACCGGCGGGCCCAACGCCCTGGCCGAACTAATTCCGCAGCTCCCAGGTAATTTGCCTGTGCCCGTGGTGATCGTACAACACATGCCGCCTTTGTTCACGCGCATGCTGGCCGAACGGCTGAATACGAACTCGAAGCTCAATGTCGTGGAAGCGGCCGAGGGCATGCGAGTGGAACCGGGCATGGTTTTGATTGCCCCCGGGAATTACCACATGATTCTCACGCGAAAAGGCGCTGCAGTGGTAGTCGCTTTGAATCAGGACCCGCAGGAGAATTCATGCCGGCCGGCCGTGGACGTATTGTTTCGCTCCGTGGCATGCGTGTACGGCGGGGCAAGCCTGGGAATCATTCTGACGGGCATGGGGCAAGACGGGTTGCGTGGCTGTGAATGGATCCGCGAAGCAGGAGGCCAGGTTCTCGTCCAGGATGAGGCGAGCAGCGTCGTCTGGGGTATGCCCGGCTTCGTGGCCAAAGCCGGCTTGGCCGACCAAGTCTTGCCACTCGACTCGATCGCGCCGGAGGCCCTGCGACGCATCACGCTGGACGCGGCTTGGGCCAAGACGGCCCTTGCTCAAGTGTTAGCTGGTGGAAGGTAAGAAACCCAATGGCGCTATCGGCTGCGGACTTTGAATCCATACGCACAATGGTGCGCGATCTCTCGGCGATCTCGCTCGAGCCGGGTAAGGAGTACCTCGTCGAGTCGCGGCTGACGCCGCTTGCCGTCCAGGAGGGTATGGCTTCGCTACATGCCCTGATTGAGGCTGTTTCCAAGGCGGGGAACTCGGCGCTGCGCCACAAGGTGGTGGACGCCATGACCACCAACGAGACCTCGTTTTTCCGCGACGTGGAACCCTTTAACGTATTGCGTACTCAAGTGGTACCCGCGGTGATGGCGTGCCGTGCAAATGAGAGAAGACTGAATATTTGGTGCGGGGCAGCTTCAACCGGCCAGGAACCTTACACAGTGGCGATGGTGCTTCGCGAGCACTTCCCGCATCTGGCGACCTGGGATGTTTCGTTTCTTGCCACCGATTTGTCACGCACCGTTCTTGATAAGGCAAGATCCGGGCGGTTCGCTCAATTGGAAGTGAACCGCGGTTTGCCAGCGTCCTTTCTGATCAAACATTTTGAGCGCAAGGATGCATATTGGGAGATTAAGGACTCCATTCGGCGTATGATCCGTTTCGAAGAGTTGAATCTGATCAATGCGTGGCCGCAATGGCCAGCAATGGATATCGTGTTCCTTCGCAATGTGCTGATCTACTTCGACATCGATGTCAAGAAACTGATCCTCTCACGGGCAGCGGAACGCATGCGGCCGGGTGGCTATCTCTTCCTGGGCGGCGCTGAAACGACGCTGAATCTGGAAGACCGGTTCGAGCGGATGCCGTTTGAGCGTGCGGGATGCTACCGGCTCAAGAAATAGTGGCGCCGGCCACGCGCAACAGGAATTGCGAGCTGAAAGGGGGACGATTCGCATGTGGTTTGTTGAAGAACAGGTGGCGGGAATCGTGGAAGCCGTTTGGACGTCAACGCTCGATGAGCAGATTGACCGAGTGGCGGATCTGCCTTCCGTCGGACTGCAGAGAAGGACCTTGACCGGCTGCGTCAATATCGTTGGCGCTTGGGAGGGTCAGGTGGTTTTACAGATTCCAGTGGAACTGGCGCGCCGCGCGGCCGCCAAGATGCTGACAGTCCAGGACGGCGAACTCGTTTTAGAGGACATACAGGACGCGACCGGCGAGTTATCCAACATGGTCGGCGGCAACGTGAAGGCGCTGCTGCCGCAGCCGAGCCGGCTTTCTCTGCCGTCAGTGGTGGAGGGGCAGGACTACAACCTCCGAATTCCCGGCGCGGTCTGCGTCAGCCGCATGGTATTCGAGAGCCACGGATCGCCGTTCGTGGTAACAATGCATGCGCGTGAGGGCACGTGACGCAGGCGAACGTGATGCAATCGAACGGCGTGATCCATGTCGTGGACACGGTTGTGGTGCCGAATTAGCAGATGACCCAGAGGTCCCGGTGATGGTGTTGGCCGCTCGGCTTGAAGTTGGGCGGCCTCTTCCTTTCGGCCCGGCACGGTCAGTCGTTGGGAGGGGTGGCGGCGCGGATGAGGAAGTCGCGGGCGCGGAGGATGATTTCGGGGTTATAGGGTTTGCGAAAGGGTGCGCAGAAGGACTTGGCGTCGGCGGGTTTGGGGGCGTCGGAGTCGGCGAGAGCTTCGATGAGGCCTTTGATGACAAAGTCGTGGCCGCGTCGGGCTTCGGCGGAGCGGACGAGGGCTAAATCCTGCTGGGCGTTACGGAGCAGGAAGGCGTCTTGGCTGGGCATATTCACAGGAGCAGGGGCGGGGCTCGCGGGTTTCTGCGCGGGTTTGGCATTGGAAGGCGGCGGACAGAGGACGCGTTGAAAGGCGGCTCGGGCGGGGTCGGCTGTGTTCGTTGCGGGTCTGGGCGCGGCGAGAGTCGCATCTTCGGGTTGGGCTTCGGCGAGTTCGCCTTCCATGACACGGACTTCGAGCGGATAAATGACCCAGCGGTTGTCGAAGTTGAGTTGGGCCTCAAAGCGGATGCGGCGGGCAGGCGTGGTACGCGGGATGAAGAGATCGACCCAGTAGGTATCGGCCTGGCGAGGGGCTTGCGGTGAACCCGCTTCGGGGAGCTTGCCGTTGACGGGCAGCTTCACCTGTTCAAGCGAGGTGGGGATGCCGGCGACGGTGTGTTCGCGATAGATGGTGGATTCGATGAGCTCTTCGGGGTTGGCGCCGATGTACATCCAATAGTTCATGCCGGGCGGGGTGGCGACGACGATGCGGTAAGACACGTGCATGCCGCGCAGGACGGCGGGCGAGATGATTTCGCGGGGATCGCCGGTGGAATCCTGGCGGATGATCTGGTTGTTGGGGCCGACGCGGCGGAACTCCGAATACATGCGCAGCGGCTGGGCTTGCAGCGTGGGAACAGCATCAGTGAACGCGGCCGCGGCGAGGGCGCAGGTGGTGGCGAGGAGTTTCACAGTAGACATTTATGTTGGCATTTCCGGGGTAGTGGAGCAAGTTTCAGCGCGAGCTCGGCCAAACTGGAGGTCGGCAAGATTTGCGCTCCGCAAAGGCGCAAGACGCAGGGACGGCTGGGGCTTTTCGGAACATTCAAGAGCGTCGCTAAAGACCTGTAGACTTGCGATCTACTGGTGATCTGCAGGTTGGGGCTGCCGACGAGGGACTTTGGCCGCAGACTGGTGGGCGTGCCTTGGAGCGGAATTCCGTTTCGGCGAGGTGGAGTTGTCAAAAATCGGATGGGCGAGTTAAAGGAACTTTCTTTGCCTGAATTTATGGTCGCTGGGCATTGGAGGCGCTGGATAGATCGATTGAGTTCGTTCAGCGGGTTAGCGGGCCGGGCGGAATGTGAATGGCGTCTGCCTCATGTGCTCCTTGCTTGCGCCGTTGCGGCCGGCCTTAAGGCTGTGTGGGCGAGTGCGCGCCGAGGCGGGCTCTGTTTTTTCTGTTAATACAGAGATTCCGGGGTTCGGAGCGGTTTCACCGGCTTGGGTGGCAGTCGGCTTGAAGGACCTTTCCATAACGCCCTGATTGTGCGGCGGGCTTAGAACCCTCGGCTGGGTGGCGGCAGGTAAAGGATTGATTTTGCGGGTTGGTTTGGCTGTTGGCGGCCTGTGACTCGCAATTCGGGGCATTGGCAGCAGGCGTAGAGGGAGCGGATTTGGGCCTGTCGGAACAGAGGCGTTTCAGACGAGGTTGTAGAGGCAGCGGGCTGAGCTGTGGCCAGTGACTGTTGCAGGCGAGCTGTCCAACCCCGGATTCGTCGGAATTGCAGCACAGTTAAGCTACCAGGTGCTTCGGCGACCGCGAAAACAGGCGTCCAGAGGGTGTAAAACAAAATGTGTAAACGATGTTCTCATGGCAGAGAAGGGAGAGGACATCATTGAGATCGAGGGGAAGCTGATCGAAGAGTTGCTGGCCAAGCACGGGCATCGGGCGCAGGACATAGGTGGCGAGAAGGGGCTGCTGAAGCAGTTGACCAAGGCGGTGCTGGAGCGGGCAATGCAGGCGGAGTTGACCGATCACCTGGGCTATGAGAAGCACAATCCGGCTGGATACAACAGCGGGAACTCGCGCAATGGGCGGAGCCGGAAGAAGCTGAAGGGTGATTTCGGCGAGATCGAGTTGGAGACGCCGCGGGACCGCAACGGCACGTTCGAGCCAAAGATCGTCGAGAAGAATCAGACGCGCTGGACCGGGTTCGACGACAAGATCCTATCGATGTACGCGCGCGGGATGACGACGCGCGAGATCCAGGGGCATCTGCAGGAGATTTACGGCGTGGAAGTGAGTCCGGCGCTGGTGTCGAACGTGACCGAGGCGGTGGAGGAAGAAGTTCGCGCCTGGCAAAACCGGCCGCTGGAAGCGGTTTATCCGATCCTGTATCTGGACGCGCTGTATGTGCGGATGCGCGACAACGGCCATGTGCAGAACCGAGCCGTGTACGTCGCCATCGGCGTGAATCTGGAGGGGCACAAGGAAGTTATCTAGAAAGGCGCTGCCACCATCGTAAAGGTCTTCTGGCTCTCCTTCGGAGCTGGAAAAGTGAAAAA
>Ga0153915_10005328_pt1 | contig 11955 bp, 11 predicted proteins | sample Opewatmetagenome_2_FD_107003 | JGI IMG/M metagenome (GOLD analysis project Ga0153915, IMG submission 107003) | Freshwater wetland microbial communities from Ohio, USA - Open water 3 Core 3 Depth 3 metaG | ecosystem: Environmental > Aquatic > Freshwater > Wetlands | place: USA: Ohio, Lake Erie...
CAAGGCCGGTGAATTAGGATTGCGGGAACAAGGTTTGTCACGACAGAAGTCTAAGTACCTCCTGGAGATAGCCCATCGCGCGGCGATGGGCGAACTCGACCGTGAAGCGTTCGCGATGCTGTCCGATGAGGACGCACTGAGGCGGCTGTGTGAAATCAAAGGTGTGGGGCGTTGGACGGCTGAGATTGCGCTGATGAGGGGCCTTGGCCGGAATGACGTTTTTGCCGCCGGTGATCTGGGGTTGCAGGTGGCCGTGCAAGAATTGCGGAGGATGCGGAAACGGCCTTCAGAGAAGGCATTACGCAAACTTGCGGAGCGCTGGAAAGGCTGGCGTAGCTACGCCGCGTTCTACCTTTGGATGACGCTGCAGAGCAGGGCGCTGTAGCCTCACGGGGAGAATCGTACGGTGAACGGTTGGGGATTGCACCTATGAATACCTTCTCGCTCGAATAGTTTTTTGCTTGACATGGGAATACACTTTCGTATACTCTCAAAAATACAATTAAGCAGTCAAGAGGACCGCATTTCGACAAAGGAGGAAACAGGCTATGGGCGTCGTAGGCATAACTAGAGGCGCGGCTCTGGCGATCAACGACCTTTTGGACAATTGTCTTGGGGTAAAGGCTGGGGACGAAGTCGTTATCGCATCGCACGTCGACGGACTACACGGAGGGGACAACCTGGTAGATCCGCAGGCGATCGCGTGGATTCAGGCGGCACTTCAGGCTCGTGATGCCAATCCCTCGATCTTGTGGATTGATGAGCCTGCTAAGATGCATCACTGGCGCGTTCCGCCTGTTTTCATGGCAGCGCTGAAGGCGTGCAAGATTTTCATCAACAATTCTTTTGATCTGACGATTGAAGAGCTGAAGATCATCCAGGAGACTGCGACCGAATACGGCGTCACCCTTGGCCGAAACTATGCCACGACACCGGGTTTGCTGAATAGTCCCTGGGTTCAAACGCCCTACGAACTGGTTTCCGAGATCCGCTATCAGGCCTGTATTCCTTTTGGAAAAGGGGGTATGCCGTACGAGATTAAGGATGACAACGGCACCCACATAACGGGCAGGATCGCACCGCCCAGCCATCCCAGGTTCCCGACCTATACCCGCCGGCGCAACGAGGGCCCGGGCTACCGGCCTTTTCCAGAGTGGGTATTCCCTCCCATCAATGTCACCGACACCAACGGAACGATTGTCTTCGATCGCATGCTCAGCTGGTGGTCCCGGTATATCGGCATCTCGCCTGTCTTCAAGGACCCGATCCAACTTACCATCGAAAAGAACAGGATCACCCGCATCGAGGGGAAAGAGGAGGCGACTGCGCTCCGTAATTTCCTGAAATCGATGGAGCCCAAGCTCGGTCAGGAGGCGTATAACTTTCCTGAAATCCACTCCGGTGTCCATCCTCAGGCCGTGGTCGCCCCTCAACAGTGCGACCATCCTCTCATCCGCCGCGTCGTGGACCACTCCGAGTCATGCAACATCCACTTCCACATCGGCGCGCCGTGGCCCAGGCCAGAATACCCTTACTGGCTGCACATCACCGGAGACCTCAGGACTGCGACATGGCGTATCGGCGACCATCTCGTCCATGACAAGGGTCATCTGACGGCGCTGGACCATCCGAAGGTGAGGGAGGTCGCTGCGAAATACCCGGACCGACCGGGACTGACGCCGTGGCCAAGAAGTTTCTAATGCCAGGACGAGGCCAGATACCCAACGCAAGGAGGAGAATGACAATGATCAGTCTCGAGGGAATGTACGATCTTCATGTCCATGCGGGTCCATCGGTGCAGAAAAGGAGATTTACGGCGCTGCAGGCCATCCGGTCCGCAAGCGGAGAACGAATGGCGGGCCTTCTCTTGAAGGATCACACCTACCATTCCACGCCTATGGCGGATACCATCAATGAAATGGGCTTCCAGGCGAAGGCTTTCGGCGCTATCATGCTGAACGAAGCGGTCGGCGCGGTGAGCGCCTCCGTGGTCGAAATTGCTTTGGCGCTGGGCGCGAAAGAGATCGAAATGCCCACGTATAGCTCGAAAGGCCATTTCGATGCGTATGGCGATGATCAGAAGATCTTCCCTTACAAGAAACGGGTGAAGCCAATTTTTGTTCTGGACGATCGCGGTCGTTTGAAACCCGAAGTGGAAGAGATCCTGGCGCTCATGAAGGACAAGGCCGCGTTCTTAGCGTCCGGCCATCTCTCGTCTGTCGAAGTCGATGCAATCGTGAAGCGGGCCAAAGAGGTGGGCTGTAAGGTCATGGTGAGCAGCGTCTCCACTGATATGCCCGGCTATCCGCTCGACTACCAGAAACAGTGGGCTTCGGACCTTATTTTTATGGAGCACGACTATGCGGCCGTGACCGATATGCCCCACGTGCGGACGCCGATCGAGACGGTCGTCCAGCAGATCCGCGCCGTGGGAGCGGAAAGATGTGTGATCGCGAGCGATGCCGGCAACATGAAGCTCCCCGACAACGTGAGCGCGATGAAGGAGTTTGTCCGCCTTCTGACCGAGGCAGGGATTACGGACAAGGAAATAGATCTGATGGCCAGAAAAAGTCCCAGGATCCTCTTGGGGATCTCTTAAAACCCGATAGTAAAGGTTTCTCAGCACACCCAACCGCCCTTTGGACCGTTTTTGTCAACTGGCGGGTAAGGAGAGCACGCTGTTGGAAAAGTCCGAAAACTCAGCCGCATGGGTGAAGGTCTACGATTACCTGAAAGACGCAATCATTAAAGGAACGTATGGCCCGGGAGAGAAGCTGAACGAACAGGAGATAGCGGAGCGGATGAAGGTGAGTCGAACTCCGACCCGTGAGGCTTTGAGAATATTGGAGTATGAGGGGTTTGTCACCAATGTTGCCAGAAGAGGAGTCGTTGTAAAAAAATATTCCCCTGAAGAGTTGGACACGCTTCACAAGATGCTCATCCGGCTGGAGGGACTGGCAGTAGAGATGGCGGTTTCCAAGCTGACAGAAGGGGATATCTCCCACCTCGAGAAGATGACCCACCGGTTAAAATCATTGGTGGCGAAGAAAAATTACAGCGAGTACCTGACGCTCAACTTTGAATTCCATCTCTTCTTTGCCAGGAAAACGGAAAGCAGAGAGCTGCTCGATACCATCACGCAACTGCGCACACGTATATTCAGGTTCTACTACGCGCAGATTACACTGCGGCAGGATACGGACCAATGGGTGAGGGATCACCAGGACATCGTTGATGCGCTTAAGGGGCGAACAAAAGCAAAACCTCATAGGATCATGGAGAAACACATCGATCACGCTAGGCAGTACTTTTTGACCTATTACAGGACGTTCGGACCTTGAGCAAGGCACGATGATGAAATGAGGGTGGAAGAGGGGTGACTACGGATTTACGTGTAGCCGCCGAGTTGAAATTGTTTGATACCGATCGATCCTTGAAAGGAGGGAACATGAAATCACAAAGATCTAAGGCCGCAATCACAGGAATCTTGATCGTCATGACGGGCGTCGCACTCTGGAGTGGTGCTGTCTTCGCACAAGACAAATATCCGAGCAAGCCCATCCAGGTGATTGTCAATTATCCGCCGGGAGGGCCGGTTGATATTCCGGCCAGAATTCTCATTGGCGATCTCGCAAAGGAGCTCGGTGTCTCCGTTACCATCGAATATAAGCCGGGGGCGGGGGGAATGATAGGGGGCGCGTATGTTGCCACATCAAAGCCTGATGGCTACACGCTCCTTTTTACCTCTATCAGTTCAATTATTTCTGCTCCTTTTCTGGAAAAAGAGACTCCGGCCTATGACCCATTGAAGGATTTCACCCAGATCGCGTCCACCGTAGTCATCCCGAACGTACTCACCACCCACACTTCCTCCCCGTTGACCTCCCTGGAAGCAGTGATCAAGGCTGCCAAGGCAAAACCGGGGAGTCTTACGTGTTCGACCCCAGGGGCGGGGACAACCGCCCATCTCGTGCTTGACGTCCTCAGGATGCACGGTATCGATATTATTGCCGTTCCCACGAAAGGCGGGGCCCCCGCTGCGACGTCTGTTCTTGGAAAGCACACGGACCTGGGTATTCATCTGTATTCGGCCGCGATCCCGCACGTAAAAAGCGGGGCGATGAGGTTGCTGGCAACTACCGATAATATGGCACAGGAGCCCAAAGTCCCCACTTTCAAAGAAAAGGGGTTCCCGGAGGCATCGGTCCTTGGTTCCCTGATGGGGCTCCTTGGACCGCGGAATCTTCCGAAGCCGATCCAGGATCAGCTCGCCAGCGCCACCAGGAAAGTAGTCCAAATCCCTGCTGTGAAAAAGGCATTCGAAGACGCGGGATACACCGTCGATTACCGGGGCGCTGACGAGCTCGCAAAGAAATATATTGATGACTACCATGCCATAGAAAAGGTGGCCAAGGCGGCTGGATTGGGTAAATACGGCAAATAGATTGCTTCCCTGGCCAAAGGGGATTTTCTGCCCCCTTCGCCAATTGGACAAGAGGCATACTTGTACAGGAAATGCCCAGCAATCTTTTTTCTCTTTTTTTCGGTCTACGTCTGTGTGGTCAGCCGGGGTCTCGGCCTGGGATCTTTGCGTAAACCGGGGGCTGGTTTTATGCCATTCTGGTCCGGGGCTCTGGTTGGAGCACTGGCTCTGGTGCTGCTGATTCAGGATTTCCGGACGGCTGTGGCAAAACCGGTGCAGCAAGGGAAGGAAACCGTCAACCGGAAGACGATCACCCTGACGCTTGTCTATTTCCTCGCCTATATCACTTCGCTTGAGTACGTGGGGTTCATCATAGGCACCGTGCTGTTTGTCGGGATGATCCTTAAGACCATTGAGAAGAAGGGTTGGCTCTTGACTGTGTCTGCCTCTGTGGCCATGACCGGGGCTTCTTACTATGTTTTTAAAGTATGGCTCCAGGCAGAGCTTCCTAAGGGACTCCTCGGATTTTAGGGGGTTCGGATTTTGGAAAACCTTAACGGGCTTTTGAACGGCTTCTCTGTCGCTCTCTCGCCCACGAACGTACTGTATTGTTTTTGCGGATGTGTGTTGGGTACTCTGGTCGGCGTGCTTCCCGGAATCGGGCCGGCTGCTGCCATTGCCCTTCTGTTCCCGACGGCAATGCATATCGACCCCGTAGCGGCCATTATCATGCTTGCCGGGATATACTACGGGGCCCAGTACGGCGGATCTACCACCTCGATATTGCTGAACATCCCCGGCGAAGCCACTTCGGTCGTCACATGCATAGACGGTTACCAAATGGCCCGGAAGGGAAGGGCCGGGGCTGCGCTGGGCATATCGGCATTTGGTTCTTTCATCGCGGGGACCATTGCAACCGTGGGGTTGGTATTTTTTGCGCCCTTGCTGGCCAACGTCGCTCTAAAATTCGGGCCTCCCGAGTTTTTCACGCTTACCCTCATGTGCCTGACAATGGTTACTTACCTGACGAAGGGATCCTTTATCAAAGCATTCATGATGGTCCCACTGGGGTTGATCCTGGCATCCGTAGGGATGGACCCGCACAGCGGCACATTCCGCTTTGCGTATGGAAGCTTGACTTTAAGAGACGGTTTAGGAGTGGTTCCCATAGTGATGGGGCTTTTCGGCATCTCGGAGGTTCTCATAAACGTGGGAACGCCCGTGCAGCGAACGTTTCTCAAGACGAGGATCAAAGGTCTGTTTCCCACCCTAAAGGATTGGAAGGACTCTAAATGGCCGATGCTGAGGGGGACGCTGCTCGGGTTTTGCGTGGGTGTTCTTCCGGGATTAGGTTTGGCGTCGACCTTCATATCGTACGGCCTCGAAAAAAGGATATCTAAACACCCGGAACGGTTTGGAACGGGCACCGTAGAGGGCGTGGCAGCGCCGGAATCGTGTAACAACGCGTCGTCACAAGCGAGCTTCATACCGATGTTGAGCCTTGGAATCCCTACAAATGTCATTATGGCGATGATTCTGGGTGCCTTGATGGTGTACGGCATAGCACCGGGGCCCTTGCTTGTAAAGGAACGTCCCGATCTTTTCTGGGGACTCATTTCCAGCATGTATATAGGGAATTGCATGCTCCTAGTCCTAAACCTACCCCTGATTCCGCTGTGGGTCCAGATCTTGAGAATCCCTTACTCCTATCTTTTCCCGGCGATACTTATCTTCTGCGTCATAGGTTCTTACACCCTTAATAACAACATTGGTGACGTCATCGTGATGTTTGTCTTCGGGATTGTGGGCTACCTGATGAAACGGTTTGACTTTGAAGCAGCCCCGCTGGTTCTCGCTCTGATTCTGGGGCCCCTGCTGGAAGATAACCTGCGGCAGGCGCTTTTGATTTCGAGGGGGAGTTTCTGGATCTTTATTAACAGGCCAATTTCAGCCGCCTTTCTGATCGTTTCTTTCCTCATCATCGTTTCCTCTCTTTTCCGTCTTCGACCTAAGGTCGAGGTGGAGGAAGTAAGTTGAGGCCCGGTTGTTCCGTGCCGTGCCGTGTGATGGCAGATAGCGAAGGCTAAAAGGAGGATGAGGCAGTGAAGATAACGGATATCCGGACCGTTTTGATAGACCTTCCCGGCAACACCTGGATTGTGAGGCCTGATATCCAATCATTTGGATGTGTCCTGGTGTTCCTGGACACGGACGAAGGCATCACGGGCGAGAGTTTCTTGTGGATGTTCGGGACGAAGCGACTGGACGTGCTCAGCCGTATGGTGTTGAGCCTGAAGACCGATCTGCTCGGTGAAGACCCACACTACACGGAACGGATATGGCGAAAGTTGTGGTCAGAATTGAGGTTCTTCGGGGACAAGGGGATTTCGGTCTTCGGTATCTCCGCTATCGACAGGGCCTGTTGGGACGCTGTAGGAAAGGCAGCCGGAAAGCCATTGTATAAACTGTTAGGGGCTTATCGGGACGAGGTGCCGGCCTACGCCAGTGGGCTCTGGCTGCACTGGGGCGTCGAGGACCTGATTCGCGAGGCCTGTGCATTCGCCAGAGAGGGCTACCGCGCCATGAAGATGCGCATCGGCAAGTCCCGGATGGAAGAAGACGTAGAGCGGGTTCGCGCCGTCCGCAACGCGATCGGGTCGGATGTGGAGCTGATGGTTGACGCCAACCAGCGCTTCACGGTCGAACATGCCGTCCGGCTCGGACGAAAGCTCGAGGAACTGGACATCGCGTGGTTCGAGGAGCCGGTACCGGCATACGACTTCGAAGGTTCTGCCAGAGTGGCAGCGGCGCTTGATGTGCCTGTCGCCGGTGGTGAAAACGTGTATACCCGTTACGGCTTTCGCCAGGTGCTCGAAGCGAAGGCGGCAGACATCCTGATGCCCGACCTTGTCTGCGTCGGCGGCGTAACCGAGCTTCTGAAAGTGGCGCACATGGCGGAGGCCTACGATGTTCCTGTTACTCCGCACATTTTTGCGGAAGAGAGCATGCACATGGTGGGTTCTATTCCGAATGGTACTTATGCGGAAAGGATTGACTGGTTTACGCCTCTTTATCACGAAAGAATCGAGATACAGAATGGACTGATCATGTTGCCTCAAAGACCGGGATTTGGCTTCACCTTCGACCTGGAGGCTCTGGAACGCTACCGGGTCGACGAACGGTCGTAAAACAGCACCAATTGATGGAGGAGTTCAACTTGATTTGAACGGAAAAAGGAGGCACAGATGAAAATAACCGGAGTTGAGACCAGACCTTTTCGCATTCCGCTCAAGATGGTTACGAAATGGGCCACTGGAAGTCAGGATGCGGCGGAACACGTGCTGGTAAAGGTAACGACGGACGGGGGCATTACAGGCTATGCCGAGGCACCTCCCCGTCCTACGATTTATGGGGAATCAATCGCGTCGATAAAATCCGCAATCGATAAGTGGTTCGGACCCGCGGTGATCGGCATGAACCCATTCGAGATAGCGAAGATGTGGGACAAATTCGACAGGATCCCGGTAAACAATACGGCCAAAGGGGCGATCGACATCGCACTTCATGACATCATGGGAAAAGCGCTCAATCTCCCTTGTTACAAGTTATTGGGATACTGGACGGATAAGGTTCAGATGTGCTGGTGCGTCAACCTTAACCCGATAAACGATATGGTGCGGGAAGCACAGGAGATGATCAGGGCTTATGGTTTCAAGACCCTCAAACTGAAGGTGGGGGTCGATCCGGACAAGGATGTCGAAATGGTCCGGACGATGAGAAAAGAGCTGGGTGACTCTATTTTGATGTATGTCGACGCGAACCAGGGGTATGATCCGTTCACTGCGGTCAGGGTGCTGAGCACGATGGCCGATTACGGCATCACGATGGTTGAGGAACCCTGTCACGTCGATGATAAGAAGGGGAGAAAGCTGGTCGCCGACAGGCTCCGGATCCCGCTGCTCGGTGACGAGAGTTGTTTCACGCCCAGTGACGTCATGCGAGAAATTGAACTTAATACTCTCCGTGTCGTCAACATAAAAACAGCGAGGACCGGTTTTACACTTTCCAGGAAAATAGTCGATTTATGCGAGCAGGCGGGAATACGAAACCTGCACGGTTTGCAGGGCGATACAGGTATCGGGAGCGTCGCCAGCGCGCAGCTTTGCGCGGCCTTTAAGAATACCAGTCATTACCATGCCAGTGAAGCATCCTTTTTTCTCTTGATGGAGGACGATTTCTTGACGGAACCTCTCATTATTAAAGACGGTTGGCTGAAGTTGCCTGATAAGCCAGGGTTAGGTGTGGAGATAGACGAGCAGAAGTTCAGAAGATTTGAGATCAAGTAATCTCCTCCTGCGTTCACGATCCGCACATCCCGGCATTTCTCCCGCCTCAATTCCCGCCAGAAACCTTCGATGCTTAGAAAGTGTTTTGATTACCCCGGCAGCAGAAAGCCCCCCGACTTCTGCCGGGAGGATGAATGCGCCAACTTTTGGCAGGCCTGTCCCGACATCAGGCGGGGGATGTCGCCCCGCTTGGGCGTTAGTCAGGTGCCACGCCTGCGTGCCGAAACGCACTTCGGCGTGCAGGCACGGGCTTTGCCCGTGGGGCTCCACAGATTAAAGCCGGTCCGGGCGGCATATTTTTTTGTGCCTTGAAAGATGTTAGAATTAGTTGGTTGTCAATGAGATCCAAGAAGGAACCCCATGATGAGGAGCAGCTATGTATGAACAGGGAGTGATCAGACCGCCGAGTGAGGCATCGAGCCTTCTCATCCGCGTCACGCGCAACTGTCCGTGGAACCAGTGTCTGTTTTGCCCTGCTTATAAGGGCGCCAAATTCTCGAAAAGGACTGTGGAAGAAGTAAAGAACGATATTGGCAGCATGGCCGATGAGCTCGGGGGTTGCTCGGATGTCAGAACGGCTTTTTTGCAGGATGCGGATAGTCTCATCCTACCCGTGGACGATCTGACGGCCATTCTGGATTACCTTAAGGAGAAATTCCCAAAGATCAACAGGATCACAACGTACGCCCGTGCGCGTACGTTGAGTCACAAGAGTGTCGATGACCTCAGACGCCTCAAGCAGGCCGGTCTGACGAGGATTCATACGGGCATGGAGAGCGGATCCGAAAGGGTATTACAAATGATCAAGAAGGGGATGACACCCGAGGAAGTTGTGACCGGGGGCAGGCACGTGATGGAAGCGGGGATCGAGCTTTCCGAGTATATTATGCCTGGGGTCGCAGGCCAGGCCCTGAGTGAAGAACATGCGATCAAGACAGCAGAGCTGCTCAACCTCATCCGCCCTCATTTCATAAGGGTGAGAACCTTTGCCATGCATCCCCAGTCGCCCATGCAGAAGATGGTCATGGAGGGGACGTTCGTGCCTCTGACGGACGACGAAATCGTTGCTGAAATACGCCTTCTCGTTCATCACCTTGACATCATGCATAGCTATTTCTCGTGTAACGATTTCAGTCTGAACCTCCTCATGCAAGTGGATGGCTTTTTAGATGAGAAGAAAGAGTCTATGCTGAAGGAACTCGATGCCTATCTGTCCATGACAAAGAGACAGAAGCAGGTCTATACCTTACTCCACTATGCCGGGTACAGTCGGTATCCATTAAGCGTTGTCAACGATCAGCATCTCCTGGATCAGGTCGTCCCGGAGATAGAAAGATTGGAGAAGAGCGGCGGGGAACACGGGTTCGACGAGTATATACGGATGCTCAAGACCTGCCAGCTCCCCCAGCCTCAGACCGAGCATTGGTCTTAATGAACCTGGTATCGGTTGACCGGAACGTCCTCCGTCCCGACCTCTCGGGAGAGGCGGGATGAAGGGGCACAATATCAATCATAATACCTTGCCGGGAAGCTCCATCCTATGGGCGGGGAGCTTCGCTTGTTTAGGGAGCTTGGGGGAAGGATGGAGCACTGCTACGGGACCGAGGCCTGTTTGGTTTCGCGAAGCCGGATCAGGGTTTGTAATACATGAGCTCCCGTGCAAAGGGAGAGACATTTCGGATCAGTTCCTGAGCCTCTTTTTCGGTCATGGGAGAGAAAGACACTGCTAGCTTTACATTCTCTTCAAGCTGTTCCACGTCATCACATCCAATGACCGCAGTCGTTATGGGCTGGGAAAGGGCAAAACGGAAAAAGGGCTCCATGGTCTTGAACCACGGCAATTTATCTGTGAATCCTCTGAAATAGACCTTCATGCCAATAATCCCCATCCCTTTTTTCTCTGCCGGAGGAATTACTTCCGTCAAATAGCTTTTGTAGGCGGGTTCCGCCGGATTCACGGGAATCAGAACCGTATCGAAGTCGAATCGCTGGAGACACCGTTTGGTGATGAGAGGATCGTGATGACCGGTCACACCGACGAACCGGACCAGACCCCTCTCCTTTGCCTCAACAAAGGCTTCAAGCGCCCCGTTTAGACCGAAGATCTCGTCCATTTCTTTCTGTGTCCTCACGTCATGCACTTGCCACAGGTCAAGGTGGTCTGTCTTCATGTTGCCGAGCGTTTCCTGAAGTTGGAGCAGTGCTCCTTTCTTCTTTCTTGCGTGGGATTTGCTGGAAAGGAAGATCTCCTGTCTCCTCTCCCTCAGAGACCTGCCATAGTAGGATTCGCTTCCGGAATAGGCCCTAGCCGATTCAAAGTAGTTGATCCCAAGATCGATGGCCCGATTGATCAAATCATACGCCTCTCTTTCATAGCCGTAAGTCCTGAGGACCCCTTCTCCTCCAAGACCCAGGATCGTAACGTCCACTCCGGTTCTACCCAGTTTTCTCTTTGGAATATCCATAGCACCATTATATCACAAAAAAAGAATACTAAAGAAGCCCAGGGGAAGAAAAAAGGGTCATGCCTGACAACCCCTCCGATTGAATATGCTGGACTTTCAGGGTTCGTTGCTGGTATTCTAAAAAAGAACCCATCCTGGTACAAAAGGATTGGGAGGTTCTTTTGAACCTTTGTTCGAAAGGGCCCTCTCGGCAAAAGCGATTCCATGAGGAGAGTCTTTTGGAAAACTCTTTTTTCCCAGGCTGATCAAAAATGCCCATATGCAAGGCGCCCGAAATCCTGAGGAGTGAGGCGTACTTGAATGTACGCTGCAACAAGCCTGCCCCGTGCTTGACAGGGGAAGGATGAGGGGAACGTAGTAGATGGGCATTTTTCAACAGCCTGAGGAGATGTCACCCATGCATAAGAGGTCGAAGCCAACTGGTTATAAAATACGGGCGATTCCCTTCCTATTCATTATAACGATTTTTCTCATCTTGTTCTCATGCACAACTTACGGCGTCAAAGCAAGTGGTCCCCCGGCCAAGATAAACCGCTTTATCAAAAAATTCATTGCGCACCATACCCCACAAATCGGAGATTCCGAGCAGTTAATCTTTGCCACCAATCGAGACTCCTCATCGTCTCTCGTCACCATTCATGCGGTGGAGAGAAACAACGGTGTCTGGCACCTGGTCTTCCCCGCATTTGCTGGGTCGATTGGGGAGACGGGGTTTGCTGCG
>Ga0153915_10005329_pt1 | contig 11950 bp, 12 predicted proteins | sample Opewatmetagenome_2_FD_107003 | JGI IMG/M metagenome (GOLD analysis project Ga0153915, IMG submission 107003) | Freshwater wetland microbial communities from Ohio, USA - Open water 3 Core 3 Depth 3 metaG | ecosystem: Environmental > Aquatic > Freshwater > Wetlands | place: USA: Ohio, Lake Erie...
ACCAACTATGGGCTCTGGCACTAGCCACATACGCCGCGACACAAGAGACAACAAGAACACTAACAATACTAAAGTAAAAAAAGATAGGAAACGGCTTTGCCGCTCTCAGGCTTCACCGCTCTTCGTGGGATTCGTCACGGGTTCTGGAGGCGTCTGGATCGGCTCCACCTTAACCTCGGTTGTTGCCGTGGCTTCCGCAGGCATCTCAGCAGTCATAACAGCCTGCGCCTCAGCGGTCTTCTCAATCGCCACCTCAGTCGCGGCAACCTCAGCTGCTTCAACCTCAACGGCTGCCGGAGCCTCACTGACAGGCTCATCTTCTTTCGGCACTAGACGCACGATGACTTCCTTTATCCAGCCGACCTCTTGCTTCGTGGTCTCCAATCCCAAATCGAGAACATTGCTCTGCCTCGCGTATGTTTCGCCATCGATTTCACCAGCAACATACATCAGTTCGTTGTTAGCCAAGAACATCTCCAACGCAATCCGCTGCTCCTCAAACTCGTTCAGCTTACGCGTCATCTTCTCGTTCAAAGCCTTACGCCGAGACTCGATGTCATCGACTTCCTGCCCCAGCTCCTTGTTCAAGCACTCATAAGTGAACTGAGAGATCCTGCCAGTGTCATACAAACTGTCAAGGGCTATCTGCTTCCGCTTGGCAACCTCCAACTCCGTGTTTAACCTCTCGAAAGAATCCTTCCACGTAACCAAACCTATACACCTAAACCCTCACCGAGCAAAACGCGCAGTTAATCTTTACTAACATGCAGATATATAGACCACATTGAAAAACACCTCATTTCTCAGCCTTTTTCAAAAAATACGTTTAAATCTCACCCAGACCGAACGCGCAATATAGCACCAAACATGTCTTTTCGACCAAAGCCTCAAACCATGCCCCAAACAAAAAAGCAACCAGCTTTCCAACAACCAGACAACTACCAAAAACCCATCAGACAGACACCGAAAAATACCTACCTCATTGAAAAAATTTAAATACGTACATACATGATTATACTTGAGGTCGATTATATAATGGAGACATCAACACTTCTAAGGACCATGCACCGACGAATGATCAAGAACTTCTCAGACATCTTCATTCTGGCGGAACTCCGAAACGGTCCGCTAAGCGGATACGACGTCATCGAATACATCCACAACAAATTCCGCATCCTAGTAAGCTCAGGAACAGTCTACGCGATTCTCTACTCGCTAGAGAGAGACGGCCTAATAACCGGCAACTGGAACCAACGCAGAAGAATGTACAGCCTGACACAGAAAGGCGAAGACACCCTAAAAGCAATCCTAAGCGCAAACGACAAAATAGAATGCATACTATCAAGTCTGCTCAAACTGCAAAAGAAGAATCAAAAACCGATGCCAAACAACGAAAAATGAAGCGTGAGCCTACGCGCTTCCAGACAACTTCGGGATGAGCTTGTCTATCGCGCCCTTGACCTTCTCCCAGTCCTGCAAAGACCTCATCTGAAACTTGTGCTTCCGCTTCCACACATCGTTCTTCTTCCGCCACAGATACACCGCTATCAAGCGTCGCCCGAAAGATTCGATGACGACCACGGCTTCCCACCACTTCTCATTCTTAAAAATAGTAACGTAATCAACAACCTTGTAGACACTAGAAACTGGCAACTGCTCACTCGCCTGCTGAGCACCACCACTTTGAGCAGGGACATTGTTTGACTCGGTCATGCCTTGTTCACTCTTTCAGAAGTTAATTGGATTCGCATTTAAATCTTTTAACAAGAAGCATACTCATCATTCACGAGACGGTGCCCATGCCCAAGAATCTACAGGAAGTCAAGAGTTTTATGAACACTCAACGGTTAGCCAGCTTTGCCACTGTCGACAGAAAGAATGCGCCACACGTTGTTCCGGTTTTCTTCACTTACGACGATGGAAGAGTGCACATACAAACAGACTGGGAGGCTATGAAAGTGCGCAATTTAATGGAGAACGACAACGCTGCTGTCGCGGTTTACAGCGGAGAAGAAGCCGTCATCATAAGAGGAAAGGCATCAATAATCGACAGTCCCAAGGAGTTCAGAAAGAGGACCCAAGAGCACATTATGAAGTATAAGCTTCGACTCGACGAGCAAGGCAGAGACCCGTTAGGAATCCCATTGTTCAATGACAAGATTCGTTGTGTTGTGAAAGTAGACCCGAAGCGAACAAGGTTTTGGTGACCAACTGTCAGAGAACCTCTGGCAAGTCTAAAGGCGAACACAAGTTTGTGAAGTTCAGTTTCAAAAGAGTTATATGCAGGCCTCGCGACGTTGCTTGTTGGCGGGTGTTTGAAATTGCATGAAGGTGGCCGCCAAATTCAAGGCTGATGCTTCTAAAGACTGGGTTAGCGTAGATTATCGCCCGCTCGAACTGGAACAACAAGTCCGCGAATTCTGGGAAAAGAACAAAGTTAGGGAAAAGCTTGAACAAGACAAACTGAAGAACAATAAGGGTGTCTTGGGTTACGTTGAAGGACCACCAACACTCAACGGCGTTCCTCATGTCGGGCACGCTCGCGGACGAGTCATGAAAGACCTCCGCTATCGCTGGAAGAGCATGCAAGGCTTTTACGTTCCATTCTGGGCGGGTTGGGATTGCCAAGGCTTACCGGTTGAGCTAGAAGTTGAACGCACATTAGGCGTTAAAAACAAACGAGAATTGCTGGAAAAAGTCGGTGAAGAACGACTAGTAGCAGAATGCAAGAAGACGGTGATGAAGTACCACAAGGAATGGTTCAAAGCGGACCACACGCTCGGCGTATTCATGAACCACGACAAAGCATACTGGACCTACCTCGACGAGTACATAGAACGCGAGTGGCAGTATCTCAAACGCGCATGGGAACAAGGATTACTCGGAGAAGGTTACTACGTTGTCGCCTACTGCCCCCACTGCCAGACTTCGCTGAGCAATGCAGAAGTAGGCCTTGGCTACGAGGAAGTGGAAGACCCGTCATTATACTTCAAAATGAAGGTCAGAGGAAAAGAAAATGAGTACTTCCTAGTATGGACAACCATGCCCTTCACACTCGTGACGGACATGATGCTCGCAGTTCATCCAGACGCAGAATATACCAGAGTGTCTGTGGGCGACGAAACATGGGTAATGGTGAAACAGCGAGTCGAAGCTCTGATGCAAGAACTCAAAGTCAAAGATTACAGAGTCACTGAAGTCGTTCTTGGAAAAGCACTTGAAGGCTTAAAGTACGATTACCCGTTCCTTGATGAAGTTGGGAAACAACGCGAACTTGACCAACATCCAAAAGTCCACACCGTTGTGACAGAAGATTTCGTTGATGTCACGGCTGCCACAGGCGTTGTCCATCTGTCGCCTGGGAATGGAGAAGATGATTTTAAAGCAGCGCAGAGATGCAACGTTCCAGTTTATGTTCCATTCAACGATGAGGTCAAATTCACCTCGGAGGCGGGTGAGTTCATGGGCTTATTCGCTCGAGATGCCGATGCTGTGGTCGTTGATCTGCTTCGAAAGAAAGGCTTGCTAGTCTCAGTGAAAACGGTGACCCATGAGTATCCGTTGTGTTGGCGTTCTCATCACAAACTGGTGTGGCTCGCACGTAAGGAGTATTTTCTCTGGACTGACAAGGTAAACAGTCGAGTTGTAGAAGCCGCCGAGAAGGTGAGTTATTTCTTTGAAAGCCCGAGAAACCGCTTCCTTTCCTTCTTGAGGGAGGGAAAACCGTGGTGTGTTTCTCGAGAACGAGTCTGGGGAGCACCTCTGCCCGTGTGGGTTTGCCAAAGCTGTGGAAACAAGGTGTATGTATCCAGTAAGAAAGAGTTGTTCGAGAGAGCAAATGCAGAGCCGACCCCGAATTTTGAACTGCACAAACCTTGGGTAGACCGCTTAGACCTGAAATGTGACAAATGCGGTCACTCGATGAAACGTGTGCCCTTCGTGCTTGACTGCTGGCACAACGCCGGCGCCTCACCCTACGCACGTTTCACAAGTGAAGAGCGCAAAATGTTCGTTCCAGTTGACTTTCTGACAGAGGGAATGGACCAAACCCGTGGCTGGGCAAACACGTTGCTGCTTGAACACGTCGTATTCACGGGCAAGGCGGAGGCACCATACAAGACTTTTCTGCTCCAAGGCTTGGCTCAAGACGCAAAAGGCAGAAAGATGAGCAAAAGCTTGGGCAATGTGCTGGAAGCAAATACAGTGTTAGAAAAATGCTCAGCCGATGTTTTCAGGTTCTACACACTCTGGAAATGTTCACCATCTGACCCAGTGAACTTCGACCTGCAGGAACTGAGTAGACGACCTTACCAGGTCTTGGGCACGCTCTACCATCTGAACCGATTCTTCATGCAGAACGCAGAGTACGACAGCTTCAACCCGAAGCAGCACTCGCTAAAATGGGCAGAAGAAAACAACGTTTTGAGACCAGTTGACCGATGGCTGCTCTCAAAACTTCAGCAAACCGTAGCCGAATACACGCGCAAACTCGAAACGTCCGAGTACAACTTCGCAGTTGAAGAACTCGAGAAGCTCGTCGTCGATGTTGTCAGCCGTGAATACGTACCCATGGTGCGCCGCGACCTATGGAGCGATGACCCACAAGCCCTGAATCGACGCCTAGCCGTCTACGCTACGCTATGGCACACACTGCGAACAACGGTTTTGCTATTCAACCCAGTCACGCCATTCCTATCCGAGTTCCTCTACCAGAAAGTCTACAGGGCTCTAGACAGTGAACTGCCCCACTCAGTGAACTTAAATGATTGGCCCAGACCAGATGAAACACTCCGCGATTTTCAGCTTGAAGAAAACTTCGACATGCTGCAACGCGCGGTTGCACTTACTTATTCAGCTCGCCAGACAGCTCAGCTAAAACGGCGATGGCCACTACAGAAGGCAGTCTTAGTTTTGTCCAAGGGCAAAAAAGAGGCACTCGTGAGCCTCGAAGACCTCTATCTTGAACTCGCCAACGTGAAAACCGTGGAATTCTCTGAGAGAGTGAGCAGCCCAGACACAACGGCTGAAAACCAGAGGTGGAAAACAGCATCCGAAGCGGATCTGTCAGTTCTCCTGGATAGCCATCGAGACGATGACCTTCTAGGCGAAGGCATAATGCGGGACTTGGCACGAAGAGTACAAGCCCTCAGAAAAGAACTAGGCTTCAAACCCACCGACGTTCTCGACGCCGTGCACTTGGCTGAACTAGACGACGAAAGTGTCAAGCTGTTGGAACCCTACCTTAAAGAAATGGCAGAGCTTGTCAGAACCAAAATGGTCAGTCTTCACAAAAAGAAAGATGAGGTCGACGCGAAATGGCACGAGTACAAACTAGACAGCCAAAAAGTATGCGTAGCCATAACGAACAATTGAACGACTCCTCTAATTGTGTTAGATTCTAGGCGATTTATCTCTAAATCCCATCGCAAGTTCGGTTCGCTCGAGAAACCAACAGAGTAAACAAGAGAACCGTCATTTGAAAGACCATAAATCTCAAAACGTAGAAACATAAAGAGGCAGGAAAAGACATGATCAAGAGAATAAGAAGAACTCCTTTCAAGAAACTGACGTTCATAAACAACTGCACGTTTGGACCATTGAACAAACCCGTTGCGACCGTGAAACCCGGCGAAACAATCGCTGTTGACACTTGGGATGCAATCGGTGGCGCCGTTAAAAGAGGTCAAACTCGAAAGTGCGTGCTTGAAAAAGGCACTCGAATATACAAGAACCCGATCACCGGCCCGATATTCATTGAAGAAGCGGAGCCTGGAGACGCTCTGATCGTTGAAATACTTGACATATCGCTTCCTGAAATCGGCGAAACCTCTGTTATGCCAGGGTCTGGTGGTTTGGAAGGATGGCTCACACTGTCGCCTCCACTCACGAAGTTTTCAAGAATAAACAAGGGCAAAGTGATTTACAACACCACCAGCCGAGGGAAAGTTGAGATCCCAGTGAAACCGTTTGTCGGGACAATCGGTGTGTCACCGGAGTTTGAGGCAGTCTCCACCATTACTCCAGGCAAGCATGGTGGAAACATGGATGCCCCAGACGTCTGTGTCGGCAACAAGCTGTACCTTCCCGTCGCGGTCAAAGGGGCACTGCTCGGGTTAGGCGATGTGCACGCAGTCCAGGGAGATGGAGAGATATGCGGAACCGCTGTCGAAATCCCATCGACAGTCACGATGAAGATTGGATTGCTTAAGAACAGAAGACTAGACTGGCCACGTATCGAATCCGCTGAAGAACTAATGACTGTCTGCAGCGCAAAACCGTTAGAGGACGCTGTCCGACTGGCTTTTCTTGAACTAGTCAAACTGCTGGAGGAAGATTACGGCTTTGAACGCTACGACGCCTACATGTTCCTCAGCTTGGCCGCGAGAGTGCGAGTCGCACAGATAGTTGATCCCCTATTCACCGCTGTCGCAAAAATCTCAAAGCAGCTCTTGCCTAGACCGGCTTCACGGTCAAGGAGATAAATGCAAGAGCTCATACTTCTTCAACTGCCCTAGCCATGGAGCCGCAGTCAAAATCTCTTTATACTTTCATCATGTTGCTTCATCTTAGTTTGAATCAGCATTTGAAGTTAACAAGAGATAACTGCTGACACGTTGACTGGAGTTCGGTGCAAAATGAATTGTCAATGTTAGAGAACAAGGAGTTCATCATTGACCAGCGTCTTCTTTCGGTGAGAAACACGTACGTTGTTAAGACCAGACTTGGGGAGCAATTGGGCTTCATTAAACAGGAGTTTGTCAGCTTGGGACCGCGATTTTGGCTCGAAGACAACGCAGGCGCTCATTTAGGCGAGATTGATGGAAAAGTTGTCACTGTTCACCATGAGTATGAAATCAAGGATAAGAATGGACAGGTTACAGCGAGAATTAAGAAAAAGGTGCTGAAATTATTCGGAAGCGAATGGTGGATGGAAGATGCCAACGGTCACGAAATGGCAAGAATAAACGGCAACGTCGTTCACCACACGTATGACATACTCGCACCGGACAAAACAAAAATAGCCAAAGTCCATCTCAACTGGGCAACAATCCGAGACGAATACTGCATCGAGATAACGAAGGAAAATTTCAACCCACTACTCGTCCTAGCCTTCGCTGTTGCCATGGACCACGTTGAACACTCAGGAAGAAAAAGCTCATCTACAGAAACGAAAGTCATAGCCAAAATCTTCGGGCATTAATGCCTGCGAACCGTTGCTTCACCAACGCATGAACACAATTGCTCGCAATAAGCATATGTACTTTCGTGTGTGTGTCTGAGAAAAGAATCCGTGAACGTTCAGAAGTTGTGACCGCTTGTTAACTATGTTTCCTGTGTGTCCTCGTTGCCTTCTTGAGCGTCTTCGATGCCCTTCTGCGTGATTTTGAATCTAGTTTTGCTCTCTGGCAGACTCGGCGAGTCGATGATGGTCGCGATTCTCGTGCCCTTTCCTCCCTTTCTAAGGTATACCCTATGCGTACAGGCGTGAGCCATTACATTGCCACCAGTGGGCTTGTTAGGATCTCCGAAAAACTGAGTCGGATTAGCCTGAACTTGATTTGTAACCACTACCGGCATGTTGAAGGCTTCAGTCAGTCTCAGCAGTCGGTGCAATTGAGTGTTCAGTGTTTGCTGTCTTTCGGAGAGGTTTTCTCTTCCTACGTACTCGCCTCTGAAGTGGCCTATCATGGAGTCAACGATGACCAGTTTTACGTTGTTTTCTGGACAGAATTTTGACAGGTGTTCTATGAGGAAGCCTTGGTGGCTGGTGTTGTAAGTTCGGGCCAAGAAGACGTTTTCCAGCGTCTTGTGGGCGTCAAGACCTAATGAGGTTGCGATTTCGTAGACGCGTTCTGGAATGAATGTTCCCTCGGTGTCCATGTAGACGACTTTGCCGTTGAGTCCTCCTTTCTCAGGTGGGAGCTGTGCCATGACCGTTAGAGTCAGGCAGATTTGTGTTTTCCCTGTGCCGAATTCTCCTATGAATTCGGTGACGGCTTGTGTTTCTATTCCGCCTCCGAGGAGTTTGTCTAGGTTTTTTGAGCCTGTCGAGCACTTGAGCATGCCTTGTCTTCTGTTCCACAATTCCTCTGCGGTGATGAAGTCGATAGAGAGTGTTTTTCTGGCTGCGTTAACGATGTTGAGGATGGTGTTGAATCCTATCCCTGTTTTTTCTGCTATTTCTTTTGGAGGTGTTACGGCCAGCACTTCGATGGTGGTTATCCCAGCGGTTCGAAGTTTGTTTGCTATGGCGGGTCCGATGCCGTCGACGTTTTCTATCTCGTTGTCCATTGTGTTAGTCATCTCTTTGGGTTTTAGTCTGGTTTCTGTTTGTGCTTGTCTTAAGGGCTGTGACGGAGAGGATTGAGTGTGAGGGGGGATGTGAGTGAAAGTAAACGCGTGTGCGCAGTTTCCGCGGGATGAAGGAGACGGGCGAAAGTCTTTAGAACGATCATCGGTAGATTTGCGGTGAAAGCATGCCAGAGGAGGGTCGAGGACATCGATACTTCGATGATTGTCGTGGGGACGAGACCTGAGATTGTGAAGATGGCGCCTGTTGTTCGAGCCTTTGAGCAGGAGGGTCTTCCTTATGTTTTTGTTCATTGTGGGCAGCATTACGACTACAACATGTCGCAGCAGTTTATTGAAGAGCTGGAGTTGCCGAAGCCCGATTATGGTTTCATGGTGAAAGCTTCTTTGCCGGGTCTTCAAACGGCGAGGATTCTTACAGTCATGGAACGGGTTGTTAGAAAGGTGCAACCCAAGATTGTCTTGGTTGAGGGGGACACCAACGGAACGTTGGCTTCTGCTCTAGCAGCTGTGAAACTCAACGTTTCGGTTGGTCACGTTGAAGCTGGGCTTCGAAGCTTTGATCTGCGTATGCCTGAGGAGCACAACCGTCGCTTGGTAGACCACGTGTCTCGGTACTTGTTTGCGCCGACGGAGATTGCTAGGAGGAATCTCGAAAATGAGGGCGTGTGGGGAAGCATCCACGTGACTGGTAACACCGTGATTGATGCCGTGATGCAGCACATGCCTTTGGCTGAGAGAAAGTCTGACATCATGAGTAAGATTCGGTTCAGTCGGTTTGCCCTGGCTACGGCACATCGAGCTGAGAACGTGGATGATCGGGTTGTGTTGAAGAATTTTGTTGAGGCGTTCGCTGAGGCTCCTATCCCAGTTGTGTATCCTGTTCATCCGAGGACTAGGAAACGCTTGCGTGAGCAAAGAATTCTGAGGAATCTTTTGAGAGCAGGAAATGTTCAACTCTTGCCGCCCGTGGGTTACTTTGACTTTCTGGTCCTCATGAAGAATTGTGAGATGATAATCACTGACTCTGGTGGGATACAGGAAGAGGCTACTGCGCCGCCCGTGCGGAAGCCTGTTTTGGTGATCAGGTTGTCTACGGAACGCCCCGAAGCCGTTGAAGCGGGATTCGCAAGACTGGTGGGTGTGGAGAAAGATAGCATTTTGGAGGCAATGAACCGAACACTCAGGAAAAGAGGCATGGTGCCAAAAGCATGCCCCTACGGTGATGGAACAGCCGCGCAAAAGATAGTTGAAACTCTGACGCATGAAAGCAAACGATGATTCTAAGGCTGGAGACTCACCAGTTAAATCATTTTGGTTCATCTGAAGCTGTGCGGGTACATATATCAAAAACCGCTATATACCCAACGCAGAAGTTGATTTTTATAGAAAACAATTCTATAGTATAGTTGGGTTGAGGAAATGAAGTACCCTGAGATATATGAGCTGCCGAAGTTGGATATTGACAAGGCAATCAAGGTTACGAATGATTACATGATGGAATTTGAGAAATTGAAAAGTGAGGGATTGACAAACAAACAGGCCGAGCGTTTGCTCAGTTTCACTAGTGACCTCGCTTTCACAAGTTAGAGTGAAGAAGGATAGTTCACTCCGCGTCTGTTTTCGTGGCGATCTTTCTGTTATTCTCTGTTGAATTGTGTTGTGAGTTGTAGTGTTGTTGGTGGAGATTTTTTCGCGGTTTCCATCCATGCGGTTAGCTGGTTTATTCCTGGGTTTACTGTGTATGTCGTGTTGCTGAATGTGATGTAGTCGGTTTGGTATGTTGTATCGTTTAATGTGAACACGAGTGTTACCGTGTAGCTTACTGTGGCTGTGTTTATGATGGTTATGTTCAGTGTTTGGTTTTCGCCAGGGTGTGTTTGAACTATGGTCGGGTAGTCTGTTATGGCTAGCGGTTCTTCGATCGTGATTGTGGTGGTTTTGGTGGCCCACATGTATGTGGCTGCGGTTGCGGTGCCGAGTATGATGCCTATTAAGATGAGGAGTATTATGGATACGTCGTAGCCGGCTATTCTGATGCTGATATTGCGCATTGCAGTTCCCGGATAGGGGTGGTGGTTTGGGGTGAGATACATTTTATGATGTGGGAATCAATACTGCGTATACACAGTAGTGCTATTGCTGAATGTGAATTGAAGAGAGACTATTGGGTGGTTGCGGGCTTACCGCAATCTATTTTTAGTCATGATTCATGCATGGAGTCTTGAGATGTGATGCGCGGACTATTGTGTGGGGGATCTTGCTTTGAGTCAGAAGTCGCTTTTCGCGGGGATTTTGGGTGCGTTTGTGTCGGGTGTTCGACGGAATAAGACGGCTGTTATTGCGACGGCGTTGACGTTTTTCGGGGTCATATTTGTCTCGGTTCTTGTCACTGTTTTTGCGTTTTCTTACAGTCCGGGGCTTTTGGGCGTTTTGGAGTCGTTTGGTGAGCAGGAGAGACGGTACATTGTTGGTCCGCCTCCTTACACTGGAGATCTTTATTTTTACATTCTTTCCAATAACGTAGGTCATTTTTGGAATCCGATTCGCATGCTTGTTTGGGTGCCTCTTCTTGGTACGTTGGTTTTGGGTCTTGAGCTTCTGTTGAACGGGGTTTCAATAGGCGTCGTGGCGACTTTGGTTGGGTTTCAGCGTGGTGTTGCTTTTCCTGTTTTTGGGTTGGTGCCGCATGGGATTTTTGAGATTCCTGCGTTTGTTTTTGAGTTTGTGTCTATTATTCGTTGGCATGTTACGGTCGTTGAGGCGATCATGGCTAAGGTGACTGGGGAGGGGGTGAATGTGGCTAAGTTTAAGCTTGGTGTGAGGGACGTTGTTGTTTTGGCTGTGGTTTCGGTGGTGCTTTTTGTGGTTGCGGCTTTTGTTGAGACTTTTGTTACGCCGCGTTTGCTTGGGTTGTGAGTGAAAGAGTGGGAGTTTGTTAGGTTAGGCTAGAGTGTTTTCTAGGATGGGGAGTATTTGGTCTTCTATTTTTGTGTGGTGTGTGAAGTGTGTGTTTGGGTCTTTTAGTAGTGTGTAGAGCCAGTATATTCCGAAGAGGCCGAGTGTTATTATTGTTAGGATGAGGTAGAGGGCGAAGCTTCTCTCGAGCAGTGGGTCTGTTCTTGTGGGTGTTTCGAGTTTGATTCCGGTTTTGTTGAGTATTTGGCTCATTTGTGTCCAGAGTGTGTCTTCTCTTTTTTCGTGTTTGTGGAAGTCTTTCATGAGGAAGTACCAGACGTATAGTAGTGCGAGGGGGTTGATTGTGGCTAGTATGGTCCATAGCATTGTACTTTTTTCGGATTCGGTTTCTTCTGCCTTTATTTCTTTGAGGGTTCTTTCTAGGGTGCCTATGTCGTATTCTGTGTCGATTTCTTTCTTGGCGGCTGCTTTTTTGATGGTTGCTGTTATGTCTTCGAATAGTAGTATTTGTCTTTTGAAGTGGTGGTTGCGTCGTTTTATGAGTTTGTATGTGAGTATGATGAATAGGATGAAGCTGGCTACGATTGCTGCGTATAGGCCTGTTGTGGCTGCTGCGAGTTCTGCGGTTAATGGGAAGGGTGGGATTTCGGTTGCTGTTGGGGGTAGTGTTAGGAGTGTGATGGTGTATGCGATTATTGCTGCGAGGAGTATGGTGGCCCAG
>Ga0153915_10005330_pt1 | contig 11948 bp, 10 predicted proteins | sample Opewatmetagenome_2_FD_107003 | JGI IMG/M metagenome (GOLD analysis project Ga0153915, IMG submission 107003) | Freshwater wetland microbial communities from Ohio, USA - Open water 3 Core 3 Depth 3 metaG | ecosystem: Environmental > Aquatic > Freshwater > Wetlands | place: USA: Ohio, Lake Erie...
GTCTTTACTCTGCCTTTCTCCATCTCTGCAATGGTAATGCAGACCTCTGCATCCCGTTTAAGACCTTTCTCAGTTAAAACCTCCATCTCTGTACAGACCCGTTTGCTCTCGTCTACTCCTACTTCTGAATGCATCTGATCAAGATAGCCAATATCCCTCTCATTCAAGAGGCGCCGAAAATCCATCCCCACCAATCTCTTTTTGGGATACCCGGTGAGTTCAGAGGCAATGGTATTGGCGAATTCAACCTTATACCCCTCATCAAAGACGATTATACCGTCGTCACCCATCTCTGCAATCTTCTCCAGACGTTTGGTTACGTCTCGGAGGTGTTGCCGGGTCTCCTTTCGTTCATACTCGTTTATTTTTTTCTCCAGCTCCGTCACCCTCTGATTCAATGCTTCATAATCGATGTTTTGTTCCATGGCTGCGCCACCTCCCTGTTATGTCAGAAGAGTTCATCCTATCTAATCCTCCAGTTCCCTTTTAATAAAGGGAAGCGGAAGGGATTTTTGTCGCACGCCTGCGCCTGCCCTCGCCAGGCTGGGGGCTACCCCGCCTGCTGGATAAGATCTCTGGCAGGCGAAAATCTTCACCGGAGGATCCCACCTGCTTCATGCAAGCAGGCATGGCAAAGAGGGGCTTCTTATCCGTCAAGACGTCACCTTGTCACATTTTATAATGACTGACAAGATTTGTGTCAAATTTTAATAGAAAAAAAAGGGGGATTATGATAAAAGGGAGAGAATATCCTTCAAGGAGTCTCGTATGAAAAAAAGGAAGGTAATCGGTTTTATTGGGACAGGGAATATGGGCGAGATCTTAATCGCCAGCTTGCTTAAAGCCAAATTCAGAGCCCCTGAGCAGGTCATGGCTTTTGATGTAGATGGAGAGAGGCTCCGGCTCATTCAGAAAAAGTATGGAATTAAGAAGGCTTCTAACAACAATCTTCTCTCCACCCAATGCGACCCGATTCTCCTTTGTGTTAAGCCGCAATCGATGAGGGAGGTCATTGAAGAGATAGCAGATTCCTTAAATCCTTCCAAGCTTCTGATCTCGATTGCTGCCGGAATACCTCTTCATTCGATCGAAACCTATGCTCGGAAACAACTTCGATTGATCAGGGTCATGCCGAATATCAATGTCCTTGTCCAAGAAGGGGCCTCCGCCATCGCCCCTGGGAATCTGGCCACCGATGAGGATCTCAAATTGGCCAAGGCGATCTTCGACTGCGTTGGAAAATCGATCACGATTCACGAACCTCTGATGGATGCTGTCACAGGCTTAAGTGGAAGTGGTCCCGCTTATGTCTTTCTGATGATTGAGGCCTTGATCGATGCGGGCGTCCTTTTGGGGATGACCCGGTCTCAAGCCCTCACCTTGGCTGTTCAGACGGTAATGGGCTCTGCAAAACTCCTCTCCAATACAGGAGAGCACCCTGCCCTGCTCCGTGAGAAGGTGACTTCTCCCGGCGGAACCACTGCTTCTGGACTTTATAAGCTTGAAGAAGGAGGCTTTCGGAAAATCTTGATGGATGCGGTGATCGCAGCAACCCAGAAATCCAAAGAGTTGGGAGATAAATTGAAGCAGTAAACGTCCTCCCCAAGGAGGAACGGCCGACGTGCAGAAGGATCCTGTCTCGAACGGCGAGGAAATCCCCCTTTTCGGTGCTGAACGTCAGGGTCCCCTCTCTCCCCACCGAAGCCGTGAAACAATATGGGGTGTCGGTCAAGTAAAAATATCTTCAACGTTTTATAACGCGGTCATTTGAAAGGACAACCGTAACAAAACCCTGTAAGTCATCAACATGTCTTGAAATTTTTAATCGGCAATAATTCATGTCAAGAGAAACCTCTCTCATACTTTTGCAATATCTCTGCCGCTCCTCAGCACCTGGGGACAATTTTTTCACATCCCCCCTTACGAAAAAGGGGGAGGATTAAACGAATAAAATCTCGACAAACGGATGGGGTTATGTTAGGGAACATCAGGAGCGACCGTGCATTATGTTCCGATATATCGTCATAGAGGGACCGATCGGCGTTGGAAAAACGAGCTTGGCAAGACTCTTAGCTAAGGAATTTAATGCCCGGTGTATTTTGGAAAAAGCGGATGACAACCCTTTCCTCCCTAACTTTTATGAGGATCGGAAGAAATACGCCTTTCAAACTCAGATCTTCTTTTTGCTGAATCGTTTCCAACAACAGAAGGAGATTGCCCAACTCAACCTGTTCAACCAATTTACCCTTTGTGATTATCATTTTGAAAAAGACCGGATATTCGCCTCCATCAATTTAGACGACCACGAGATCGCCCTCTACGAACAGATCTTTCACCTCCTCGAAGGACAGATTCCTTCTCCTGACCTAGTGATCTTCTTGCAGGCCAAACCAGAAGTGTTGCTTCATCGAATCAAATCGAGAAATGTCTCTTATGAAAAGGAGATGGATTTAGAGTATCTCAAGACATTGATCGAAGCCTACAATTATTATTTTTTCCACTATGATCAGACTCCCCTGCTGGTCGTGGATACGAGCGAGATTGATTTCGTAAACCGCAAAGGAGATCTCGATCAATTGTTACGAGAGATCAAACAGATGAAAAAGGGGACATGGTATTTCATCCCGAAGAGGGCTTCATAATCTATTCGGATCTTGAAAAAATGAACGTCATCAAGACAATTAAAGAGATGACAGAGCTTGTTTCCCATGCCAGACGGGAGGGAAAGGTCATTGTCCTTGTTCCCACAATGGGGTATTTCCACGAGGGTCATCTCAGCCTCATGAGGGAAGGGCGAATAAGGGGTGACCTTCTGGTGGTTAGTCTCTTTGTCAATCCTACTCAATTTGACCCCCATGAGGATTTCAAAAATTACCCGAGAGATTTTGAAAGGGACAGAAAGATGGCAGAGGAAGTGGGGGTCGATGTCCTCTTTGCTCCAGAGGCAAGTGAGATGTATCCTCCCAATCATCAAACCATTGTTCGCGTGGAGAAGGTGACCCAGAACCTCTGCGGAAGGTCGAGGCCAACTCACTTTCAGGGAGTCTCCACAATCGTCCTGATGCTCTTTGAAATCGTGATGCCTCATGTGGCGATCTTCGGAGAGAAGGATTATCAACAACTGATCATGGTTCAACAAATGGTGAAGGATCTCCATAAGAGTTTAGAGGTGGTGGGAATGCCGACCGTTCGGGAGCCGGACGGTTTGGCCATGAGTTCTCGAAACTCATACCTTCTGCCTGGGGAGAGGAAAGCCGCGCGCGCGCTCTATCGATCCTTGCAAAGGGCAAAGGAACTTCTTCAACAGGGAGAACGAAAGGCAGATCGAATCCTCCATGAGGTGAAGGGAATCCTTCAATCTGAACCCTTGGTCAGGATTGATTATGCCCAAGTCTGTGATGCCCGTACATTACAGGTTGTCCACCTCATAGAAGGGGATGTGGTCATTGCTTTGGCGGTATATTTGGGCGAGACAAGATTGATTGACAACTTTGTCTATCAAGCCTTCCAAAAACCAACCCTTCAACTCCCCGGCCTGAAGGCCGGGATTGACCCTGCCGAATAGGCCAACCATGCCGAAGAAAACTAGCAGGCTGCTCAAAAACGCCCATCTGCGGTGTTGTCCTCATCCTTCCCCGTGTCAAGCACGGGGAAGGCTTGTTGCGGCGTACATTCAAGTACGCCTCATTCCTCAGGATTGCCTGCCTGACCGGTAGGGAAAAGCCGCGGGCGCCCCCGTAAACGGGATTTCGCAGACTCAACTTGCATCTGGGCATTTTTGAGCAGCCTGGGAAAACATATTTTTTCCGCAACCTGCTAGATCACCAGCCTAAACTGATCTGATCAATAAGACCGAAAGACCGATCAATCAAATAGTAGAAAGGTTAGCTCTCCGTAGGGGATTTTTCTGCAACTCCTTGGGGGGCTTCTTTTACCGATTCCTTCTCTGGTTTTTTCTTTTCACTTTCTTTTCCACTGGCAGCCCGGGTCTCCAAAGATCCTTTGGCATGAAGTTTCCTTCTCTTCTCCCTCCTCTTTCTCCTCCTCGTCAGTTCCCGATCCCTCTCACGCTTCGGCATAGACGCCTCCTTTCCAAATTCGGATTTCGGAATGCGGAATGCGAAATCAAAGAAGGAAAAGACTTAAAATGATTTATTCCGAATTCCGCAATCTGCAATCCGCAATTTACGATGGACATCTGGGTAAGTGACATAAATGGCTGATCTCCTCTATGGCCCGATCGGTCAGGAGAATGGCATCGGACTCCTTTTCTGCGAAGAGAGGGTAACCAATGCATACTTCCACTCGCCTTCTCCATCCTGACCTCTCTCCATATCGAATGCCAACAGGAACAAAGGGAATTGAATTTCCCAATTCTGATTGGAATCTTAAAATCATCTGAAGCAGTCGGCTCTTTCCTGATCCCACTCCGTTTCGAAAATAGGTTCCTTCAGGGAAGATGACCACTTTCTCGCCGGCTCTCAACAAAGAGACAAGGTTTTTAAAAGTGTCTAAGGTTCGAATGGATCGTTCCCGATCCACAGGGAGGCCCCCCAAAAAGGAGAGGTAATTTCGAATCAAGGGGTATTTAAAGAGTTCCCTTTTGGCCACAAAGTAAAGCAGTGGCTCAAAGGCCATACTGATGATCGGGATATCCGTCCAGTATTGATGTTTGGGAAGAATAATCATTGGCCCTTGATCAGGGAGTGTTGTTTTCCTCTTAGTCTCGACCCGATAAAATATGGAGAAAACCATTTGGGCAATTTTTTTAGTAACAGAATAGACGATGAAATTCCTTCTCATCAGGTTTCTCGCGATGCGCATAGCGCCCGCCTGCAAGCAGGGTAGGTACGCTTCATCTATTATGTTGAACATGTTTCAGCATGACAACTCAGTCCTGTTTCAGCAAGTGATTAATTTTTAATTTCTTTTTGAATAATAATTTAAAAAAGGAAGGGTTGTCAAAGGCTTTCAATGACCGCTGAGGCAAATTCAGAGCATTTGAGCTTCTTTGCGCCTTTCATCTGACGGGCAAGATCATAGGTGACGGTCTTCCTCGAAATGGCCTTTTCCAGAGCTTTTTTGATCTCCTGCCCCACCTCATCCCAGCCCAGATAGTCGAACATCATCGCTCCAGAAAGAATGAGAGATCCGGGATTGACCACATCCTGATTCGCATACTTAGGTGCGGTTCCATGGGTGGCCTCAAAGACCGCAGCTTCATCTCCAATGTTTGCTCCGGGCGCCATGCCCAACCCTCCCACCTGAGCGGCCAGGGCATCGGACATATAGTCTCCATTAAGGTTAGGCATGGCCAGCACATCATAATCTTCAGGCCTCAAGAGGATCTGTTGGAACATGGCATCCGCAAGCCGGTCTTTGAGAACGACTTTTCCTCCGGGGAGATTCGTTACCTTCTGATCACCCAACTCACTTTCTAACAGAATCTTATCTCCGAATTCTTCTTTAGCGACCTCATATCCCCAGTCCCGGAACGCCCCCTCTGTGAACTTCATAATATTTCCTTTATGAACCAATGTGACGCTCTTTCGGCCGTGAGTGAGGGCATATTGAATGGCCCTCCGAACCAGGCGTTTTGTTCCAAAACGACTGATGGGCTTAATTCCAATTCCGGAATCTTCCCGAATCTTCTTCCCTAACTCCTTTTCAAGGAAATTCTTCAATCGCAAAGCTTCTGGGGTTCCTTCTCGCCATTCGATCCCTGCATAGACATCCTCTGTGTTTTCTCGGAAAACAACCATGTCCACCTTCCTCGGATGCTTTAGCGGACTCGGTGTCCCTGGAATATACTTTACAGGACGAATACAGGCATAGAGATCGAGTCTTTGCCGGAGTAACACGTTGATACTGCGAATCCCTCCTCCTACCGGGGTTGTCAAGGGACCTTTAATGCCGATTTTATTTTCTCGAATCGTCTCAACCGTCTCCTCCGGGGCCCATTCCTTTTTCAGTTGAAATGCCTTTTCCCCGGCATAGACTTCGAGCCAGTGAATCTCTCTTTTGACCCCATAGCATTTCTTCGCCGCGGCATCAAAAACTCTAACGGATGCTCTCCAGATATCCGGTCCTACTCCGTCCCCTTCAATATAAGGGATGATCGGCTGATCTGGAACATTGAGTATTCCATCATGATTGTACTGAATTTTTTCTCCATCCATTTTCTACCTTCCTTCCATAAGCTATCAGCTATAAGCCATCCGCCAAGGTCTTATCATGATTTCAATTTCCCAAAGACCAAAGTCGTGCAGTTGCCACCGAAGGCGAAGGAGTTGGAAAGGACAACCTCCACTTTCATATCACGAGCTTTCTCTGTGACATAATCGAGATCACAATCCTCATCCCTTTCTTTATGATTGACTGTCGGAGGAACGAAACCATGAACGATCGAGAGGATCGATGCCACTGCTTCAATCGCACCGGCAGCCCCAAGACAGTGACCCACCATTGATTTAATCGAACTGACGGGGATTGAGTGGGCTCCTTCTCTAAAAACATTTTTTATTGAAAGCGTTTCGACCTTATCGTTAAGCGGTGTGCCCGTTCCATGGGCATTTATATAATCAATATCAGAAGGGACAATCTCACCCTCTTCCATAGCCTCCTTCATAATGCGAGCCTCTCTCATTCCTGTGGGTTCCGGTGCAGTGATATGATAGGCCTCTCCTCCAATTCCATACCCTAAAAATTCAGCATAAATCCGCACGCCTCTTTTTACCACTTCATCAAAATCTTCCAAGACGATGATGCCCGCTCCTTCACCCAAACTCATCCCCGCTCTTTTTTGATCAAAGGGCTTGCAAGGAGACGGATCCATTACCTTTAAGGAGTTAAACCCGCCAAAAGTGAGTTCGCTCAAAGCCTCGCTCCCACCGCAAAGAACGGCTTTGGATTTTCCGCTTCGAATGAGATCAGCTCCGTAACCGATGGCCGTGGAGGATGAACTGCATGCTGTGGTCACCGTAAATTTTGGGCCTGAGAATCCAAACCTTTCTGCAACACGATCGGTTGTAAAACTGGGTATAAAAGGCCAGATAAGGGAAGGCCTGGATTTTCCTTTGAGAAGAATTTCTCGGTGATAGGTCTCTGCTTCGAACATCCCCCCTGCACCCGCCCCCAGACAAACTCCAACCTCCTCGGGAGAATAAGAATTTATTCCAGAAGCTTTCACTGCCTCCTCCGAAGCAATGAGAGCAAACTGGTCTGCTCTCGAAATTTTTTTTAATTCCTTTTTCTCAAAGAATTTCTCCGCTCGATAATCTTTGATCTCTGCTCCAATTTTGCAAGGATATTTCGAGGTATCAAAAAGAGTGACCTGCCCGATCCCCGTTTGACCATCTTTCAGGGATTGACAAAAGTCCTCTACATTCTTCCCAATGGAACAGAACACCCCGATTCCCGTAATGACTACTCGTTTCGATTTCATGTTCCAATTACCCTGAAAAATAACTTTCTTCTAAGAGTATTTATCTATATCACTTTTAAGCGGGTACTCGCAAGGTAAACCCAAGTTGTGGAAACCATTAGATGAACACAAATCCTCCGAGAGGAAAAGGGGACGTTTGTTCTAGCTGATCGATTAATTCTTAATACCGTCTGGATTGAAAAAGAGAACCGTTTGGATGATATCCCCCAATAGGAGAAAGTAAGATCGTGGAATACGATAAGGATAAAGTATCAGACAAAAGTCTTGGGACAAATTCACCCTCTCCTAAAATATTTATGAAAAGCATATTGGAAATTAAAACGCCAATATATTAAATTAACCAAATGTTAGGAGAAGGTATGAAAAAGAAATTCGGAACAGATCTAACCGTTGGGAGTATTCCCAGACACCTTTTGTTTTTCTCAATCCCCATGCTTTTGGGGACCCTGATACAAGTCGGTTATAGCATTGTCAATACCATCTGGGTTGGACATTTAGTTGGAGAAGATGCGGTCGGAGCGGTCGGGGTCAGCTTTCCTATCTTTTTTATACTGATAGGATTTGCTTTGGGTATCAGCATGGCCACGACGATCCTCGTTTCACAGTATTTTGGGGCAAAAGATTTCGGCAAGGTTGAAAAGGCAGTTAACAATTCCTTTTCATTATCGCTGATCATTGGAGTTGTTCTGACCATCGCCGGCATCTTTTTCCGTGACCTTCTCTTAAGACTAATGAAAACGCCACCCGAAAATTTCGCCCTGGCATCAAGCTATCTTAAAATAAGTTTGGCGGGTTTTCTCCTGCTGTATATGGCTATTTTGGTAAGTTCGATACTCCGGGGAATAGGGGATACGGTAACTCCATTGGCATTTATGGCGATAGGAATCGGACTGAATGCCATTCTTGATCCATTTCTCATCGGGGGTTTTGGTCCCTTCCCCCGCCTTGGCCTGAACGGAGCTGCCTACGCAACCTTAATTTCACAGATCATCGCAATGGGAATAAGTCTTGTTTACTTAAACCGAAAGAGCCACATTGTCGCATTCAACCCCAAAAAGCTCATCCTTGACAGGGATCTAACCGCTCTCCTTTTTAAGATAGGTCTCCCGTCCATCGTCCAGCAATCCCTGGTTTCCATTGCTAACCTATTTATTTTATCCTTCATTAATTCTTTTGGCAGTACGGCGACGAATGCCTTCGGCGCCGTCGGAAGGGTGGACATGCTTGCTTTCATGCCCGCTATGTCCATGAGTATGGCGGTTTCCGCACTTACAGGACAAAACCTCGGAGCTGGCAAGCCGCAAAGGGTAAGAGAGATATTTAAATGGGGTGTCATCATGACCTCGTCGATTACGATTCTCATCTCGATTATTGCCGTTTTCTTTTCGAAACTCATACTTAAGATGTTCGGTCTTGGGAATGATCAAGAAGTAATGCGGATCGGGATCAGATATCTGCAGATTGTGGGGTCTTCCTATATCTTTCTTGCTATCCTGTTCATCTCAAACGGGGTAATAAATGGTGCAGGCCACACATTGATCACCATGACATTTACCCTCCTATCATTATGGTTAGTCAGAGTGCCGGGTTCATGGCTCTTGTCGAAAACTAGCCTCGGAATCACAGGGATATGGGTTTCTGTCGCATTAAGCTTTGTGGTGACAATGATCGTTAGTCTCACCTATTACTTCTCGGGAAGGTGGAAAAAATCGGTGATTATCAAGGCTGCCGTCACCGTACCCGTTATGGATTGAATTTCCTTCAGTAATGAGGTGTCGTAAACAAAAGCCTTTTCTGAAAAAAAGAAGTTCGCCTGACAGCAATTGGGAGATTTCTTCAACCCTTTGTCCGATGCTTCTCAGGTCTTCTCGGTAGTTTCAAGCCATTTTTCTAACTTCACCTTTGAAATCCTTTGTCCTACCATCTCCACGATTTTTATCCGCTTTCCTTCGATTTCAACCCGATCCCCAGCTTGGGGAATCTTTTGCAAAGTGGTCATCAAAAATCCACCAAGGGTTTCATATTCTGGTGATTCTGGAAGTTGAATATGGTGGTCCTCTTTTAAATCCCTTAAACTGATGGAGGCATCAATCAATATGGTTCCATCTGAGAGTTCAACTACTGGGCTTTCTATATCATATTCATCTCTGATCTCCCCAACGATCTCTTCGATCAAATCTTCAATCGTGACCAGACCAGAGATCCCGCCGTATTCATCCACCACCAAAGCCATATGGATCCTCTTTCTTTGCATTTCTCTTAGGAGGAGGCTAATTTTCATCGTCTCAGGGATAAAATAAGGGGGCTTGATGATCTTTCGGATACCGACCTGTCCTGTTTTTGCAAAGGTAGTGAGGAAGTCTTTTGCATAAAGGATTCCCCTGATGTCATTGGGTTCCTTTCCGAACACAGGATAACGAGAAAATTGTTCTTCCTCGATGATCGAAATAATTTCTCCAACCGATTTGTCAATCTGAACCATGACCATCCTTGTATCCGGAACCATTACCTCCTTTACGGACATATCCGTGAATTCAAAAACACTTTGGAGGATTTTTTCTTCCGTGGGTTCAAAGACACCATGTTTTCTTCCTTCTTTGATCAACATCTTCACCTCTTCCTCAGTGATATAGGCCCTTTCTGTAAATGGTTTTCTGCCGAAAGGGGTAAGGACAATGGAAGTGCTGAAAGTAAGGATTTTTACAAAGATTGCGGCCATCCTTGAAAAAGTGTCGATGGATCTTGCCGTCCAGAGTCCGATGGTTTCAGGATGCATCAAAGCGATGGATTTTGGCACGAGCTCACCAAAGATCACAGAAAAATAGGTGATGATAACTACCACGATTCCTATGGCAATGGGTTCCGATCCCAGAGAGATGATTCTAATAGGGACAGCCTGAAGAGTGGGTTTGATGACCTTCACCGCCGCTGCACCTCCGACTGCTGACGCCAGAACACTGACGGTGGTGATTCCAATCTGGATGGTAGCCAGGAATCGGTCAGGCTCTTCCCTTAGTTTTAGAAAGATTTTTGCATTCTTTTTTCCACTTTCCGCCAGCTGTTTGATGTGGCTTCTTCTGGCTGTGACCACCGCGATCTCCGTCCCGGCCAGGTAACCATTTAAGAGAATAAGAATAGCAATTAGAAAAACCTCTGTGATGAGCACTTCCATTTTATCCCTCCCATTCCTTCGTTGTGCCACCGAGGAAGAGTGAAAAGGAACATGGCAACTGGTTGATATTATTTGATAAAAATTATAAAAAACCAGGTTTTAGAATTTAATCCGTTTGAGTCGTTCGACTGCCTCCTTCAGCCTTGTCTCATCCACTGTGAGGGCCATCCGGATGTAGCCTTCTCCTTCTTCCCCAAAACCATTTCCTGGAGTGGCGACGATCCCTCCCCGCTCGATCAGGAGTGCGGCGAATTGAGGAGAGGAATATCCCTCTGGAACTTGAATCCAGAGATAGAAGGTGGCCTTCGGCCGAGCTACTTCCAGCCCGATTTCTCGAAGGCCCTTGACCATCAAATCCCTTCGTCTCTCATAAATGTTGATGATTTCTGGAAGGGGGGTGTCAAGATGGTTGAGGGCTTCTGTTCCTGCTTCTTGAATAGCTTGGAAGAGGCCAGAATCGATATTGGTCTTCACCCTTCCCAATCCAGAGAGTATTTCAGAATGTCCTACCGCAAACCCGATTCTCCATCCCGTCATATTAAAAGTTTTTGAAAGACTGTGAAATTCGACTCCAACTTCTTTGGACCCTTTCACTTCTAAAAAACTGAGAGGTTGGTAACCATCAAATGCGATTTCCGAGTAAGCCGCATCATGACAAACGATGATCTCGTACCGCTTGGCAAAGGCCACCACTTCTTCAAAAAAAGGCCTTTCAGCGATGGCAGAGGTAGGATTATTGGGATAATTGATGAATAAGAGTTTTGCTTTTTGCGCTACGGCCTCAGGAATTTCAGAGAGGTTCGGTAGAAATTCATTCTCTTTACGGAGTGGTAAAAAATACGGGGTGCCTCCGGCAAAAAGGGTTGAGACACGATAAACAGGATAGCCCGGACTGGGGACCAAGACGATATCTCCTGGGTTAATAAAAGCCAAGGGGATATGGGCAATCCCTTCTTTGGAACCAATCAGGGAAAGGACCTCTGTTCCAGGGTTGAGTTGGATGCCAAACCTTCTTTCGTACCATTGAGCGACTGCGGTTCGGAATTCGATCATCCCTTCATAGGAAGGATACCGATGGTTCTTGGGATTTTCCGCTGCCTTTTTTAATCGTTCGATAATCGGTTGGGGGGTGGGGAGGTCGGGATCTCCGATTCCCAGATCGATGAGATCGATTCCCTTCCTCTTCATCTCCTCTTTCTTCTTATCGATCTCTGCAAAAAGATAAGGAGGGATTTGATCAATTCTCTTTGCCATCTCGATTCGCATCTGCCCCTCCCTTTATTTCCGATTTTAACGATTACAAAAATCCCACCCACCGACTTCCAGATTCAC
>Ga0153915_10005331_pt1 | contig 11946 bp, 7 predicted proteins | sample Opewatmetagenome_2_FD_107003 | JGI IMG/M metagenome (GOLD analysis project Ga0153915, IMG submission 107003) | Freshwater wetland microbial communities from Ohio, USA - Open water 3 Core 3 Depth 3 metaG | ecosystem: Environmental > Aquatic > Freshwater > Wetlands | place: USA: Ohio, Lake Erie...
AGACGCCGTCTTCCAGGGCGCCTTTGACGCGCTCGATGGGGATGTCCACACTCTTCACTGCTCCGGTGACGTCGGTAAACTGCAACGATACGAATTTGACGCGATCCTCCTGGATGCGGGCGAGCATGTCATTGTCATTCATAGCTTCTCCTCCTTTTATAAAAAGAGACGCCTCATCAGCGGGGCGTCTCATCCGCAAAATTTAAAACAGATAGCTAGACACTATCTGGCCTCAACTACTTTTCTCCTTGCTTTCCGGAGAGAACGAAGCGCTGGTCTCACTCTCCTTCTTGCTCGCGCCTGACTTCTCATCGCCGCTCAATTTTTCGTCCCGGGAAGAAGACCGGCTGGCACCTGAGGGGGAACGATGGTCGGTAGCGTAAAAGCCGGAGCCTTTAAATACAATACCCACCGGAAGGTAAACTTTCCGCAGAGTCTTCTTGTTGCATTCCGGGCAACGTGTGAGCGGCGGATCGTTGAATGACTGCTGACGATCGAACTGCACACCACAATTTTCACACCGATAGGTATAGATAGGCATACTTACACCTGAGCACACTAAAAAGCCTAATTCACAAAAGATGATTATAGCGCGCCCAGTAGGGGTTGACAAGAGGCAGGCGTATCAGAAATATATAAATATTTTGTATCCGCTCAGCTCGCCAGGTGGGGGGCAGGTAAGGTGAAGGCAAAAACGCTGCCCCCTCCAGGACGCGGTTCGACCCAAATCCTGCCTCCCTGGGAGTCCAACGCCAGACGACAGAAAGTCAATCCCAGGCCAGAGCCGCGCCGCCTGCCAACCAATCCAGGGACTTGGCTAAAGCGGTCGAAAATCTTCTCGCGGAACTCCTCTGGTACGCCTGGGCCTGTATCGCTAACCTGGACGGTGATCATTCCGTCTTGCACACAACCCACGGATATGCTCACCTGCCCTCCCGATGGGGTGAACTTCAGGGCATTGTCCACCAGATTGGTAAGCACGCGTGTGGTCTTGGCGAGATCTACGCGTACGGCTGGTGCTTCTTCCGGAATCTCATTGCGTAGGATAATGCCGTACTCTAACGATTCCGGCATAAAATCGTTCAGCACACCCGCTGCCAGGGAACGCAGGTGGGTGCTCGTCAGGCTCGTCTCGATTTTGCCAGCCTGCAGGCGGGCGATCTCTAACAGAGATTCAGTCATCCCCAGCATGCGCTGGGCGCCGCGCCGGGCTACCTGAATTGACTGGACAACCATCTCATCCTTGCCAATCTCGTCCTCAGAGAGGGATTCTTCGAGCACATCCAAAGCTCCCATCACGGCACTTGCCGGCGAGCGCAGATCATGCACAAGCGTCTCAGTAATCAGTTCTTTGGCCTGAGAAACCTGGATTTCACTGGTCTTATTGCGCAAGATGATCAACCAGCCAGTTACACGCCCTCGCCGGTCCCAGACGGGGAAAGAGGTGCGTTCCAGAACTTTTTCACTGGCTGGCTCACCCAGGCGCAGCGTCGCGGGCGGCACTGCCGGCAATTTTCCCTGGCCCAGAGTACTCGCTAGCCATTCCAATTGCTCGGGGTTGTAACCCAGACAATCCATCGCTTTTGCAGAGACCTCTACAAGGTGCTTCCCAATAAACTCAGCGGGCGGCAAGCCGGTTAGGCTCTGCATCGCCTCATTAGCCAGCGCGATTTCCCCCGCATCGTCGATTACCAAAAGACCTTCTCCCACAGCGTTAAGAACGGCTGCCAGCTCACTCAAACGCTCCTGCGCCTGGGCATACATCTCGGCGTTGACCAGGGCCACAGTCGCCTGTGTGGCTAACTGGCTGACGAACGCCTGGTCTCCCGGCGAATAAGCGTCGAAGTGTTCGCTCTCCAGGGTTAGAACACCTAAAACGCGCCCATCATGTACCAATGGCACGCAAAGCTGCGAGCGTGCCACCCCCCCGGTCAGGTCAACATAGTCGGGATCCTTGGAGACGTCAGGCAAATAGACTCTTTGTCCACTGCGCGCCGCCCTCCCGGTGATGCCATGTTTGGCAGATAAGGAGGCGATAGCCTCCTGGTAGCCGTGCAGCGCCTTGATTGTCATCAAGTTTTCCAATGGATCGTAAAGGGTAATGCTGCCCCAATTGGAGCCGCTGACCTCCAGCGCGTGCTCCAGGATGATATCCATCAGGCGATCGGAGCGAATATCTGCCGCCATCTCACGACCAACTGCCTCCAAAATCGAAAGCTGATGAACGCGTTGGTTCAGGGCCATGTCGGCGCGGCGTTGCGTCCTTTGGTAACGCAGCGTGCTTTCGATGGCGATACTCACCTGCCCCGAGAGCGTCGTAAGCCAGCTGATATCTCCTTTGGTGAACAAGACCTCCGAGGAGAATGAGAATACGCTCAAGCAGCCGATCACCCGGTCGGAGGCAATCAATGGCACGCCCATCCAAGCGGTTGGCGAGTCCTCACCCGCCGGCATACCTACACTCGCCAACGCATCGCGAGCGTTATGAGGCAGCAAAATAGCAGCGCGCTCCCGGATTACCCGGTCTGTCAGCCGGTCGGCCAACGGGCGCGGCTGCCAATGCACGCGCTGGTAGTTTTTCACCGCCAAGGGATACCATAACTGCTCCTCGTCTGGGTTGTACAGAGCAATATAAAAATTCTCTACCGAGAATAGCTGGCTAACGCGATTCTGGATTTCTTCCAGCAACTGCTCTAAATTGAAGCTGGCGCGCAGCGCCTGGCTGATCTGATTCAGGGTATCCAGCTCTTTGGAGCGTCGCTCCAGGTTCTGGCGAAGGCTGTAGGCGCCATAGAAGAGCATCTCCAGGATGACCGGCACGCCTCCTAATACAACCAACGTCCCAAGGCCAATTAGTGGATAACTCATCACTGCTATCCATATAAAAGGTAACGGCAACAGCTCTATCAAGGCCAGATGCAGCAGATCACGTTGCCTGTCACTCGCTTTGCGCTGGAGGAACACTGTATTCATGAGAAAGAGCAACAGGTGCAATCCGGCGAACAGCAGCAACGCTGGCGCAATCTTGCCATAATTGCCCTGACTGAGGGTTGTACTTTCCCCCCCGGTAGACCAGAATCCAAACACCGGCAGGGCTACCATCAAGGCGATATGGTGGATGCCCATCATAGCCAACGCATCCCGCCTGGGCATAGGTGGGGGCAATGGTGTTCGCCCCCATTTCCTCGATTCGAACCAGCGGATGCCAAAACCCAGGGCAACACCCAGGGTATATGCCCAGCCAGCAACCACGGGGCCATACAGCAACCCTCCGCCCAAGGTGATTACGTGCCCCAGGTGAGTTTCGCAGGCGAGCACATTCAGAGGGAAGATGACTTGAAAGGCAACAAACAACCCGATCAATAGCGTGTACCAAAGCTGGTTTCCATTGATTGGTGCCAGCCAGGTGATTATGAGCAACAGCGCAAATCCGGCGATAGATACGATCCAGCGAAACCATGCCGGCTCACTTGGGTCATGGATAACCTTAGGCCTTTGCGGTCGCTGCTGACTTTGAAGTGTGATAAGCTTGGGAGGGTATGCCACAGTTTTACTTTGAATACTCGTGGGAACTCAAGGGGTGAGTGTTGGTGTCACTCTTTTGGTCGGTGTGGGTGTAACGCTGGCGCGTTTGGTCGGCGTGAGCGAGGTCGTGGGCGTCGATGAAGGCTCTGGCGTGCGAGTCGCCGTTGGGCTGGGTGTAAGGGCGGCCAGATGTGATTCAGCAGTGCGCCGCCACTCCGCTGGGATAGTATCTTCGGGCAGCGCCAGTAGAGCCTGCCAATCACCGACTGCGGTCAGGGCGCTGTCGTGCATTTCGGTCACTAATGCACGCCAATAATACACCGCAGCAAGCTGAGTGTCGTCCTGGGCAAGTTTTTCGCAGCTATCGATCTGGTTGATGGCATCGTCCAGCCGCCCTGCAACCAGCAAAGCGCGCCCAAGTCCCAGGTTGATGGCAAAAGAGTTCGTATCCAGGCGACGGGCTTTCATCAGGTCATTGACCGCGTCTTGACCCTCATCCTGCGCCAGGTAGGTGGCGGCGCGATACAGGTACACACCAGGCAGTTCTTCATCCAAAGCCTGGGCATGCTCGAAAGCCTTCAGCGCCGCGTCGACGTCCTGTTTCAGCACCGACTGTACAAGGTCGCTGTAGGCCTGTTCAGGTCCGGTGAACTCCATATAGGCCTGCCCCAAGGCCATCCAACCCCTGGCATCGGTCTCAGCATATTGCAGGTATATCTCCAGCGTCTCTTTAGCCGTGGCAAACTCGCCATTGGCGAGAGCCATCTCGCCCAGCAACCGGTAGGCAGGGAGATAAGTGCGGTCCAGGTCGTAAGCTTTGCGGGCGTATTCATACGCAGCCTCTCGATCTCCAGACTGAAGTGCATACTCAGCCTGGAAGTAGGCGAGCAGGGGAGAGGCAGGTATCAACAGCTCAGCCGCTTCCAGATCGCTCTGGGCAGATTCCAGGTCGCCACTCTGCATGGCATATGCCACCCGTTGCAGGTGGGCTTCGCCATAGTTCGGGTCAAGCTCCACCGCCTTAGCCAGGTCTTCGCTGATATCTGAGTTATGATCGAGCGACCGGGTGGCAAGCGCCCGTCCCAGATAAGCCGGCGCGAAGCTAGGATTGATCTTCAAAGCTGCATTATACGAATCCAGTGCGGCGCGGTTATCGTCCATCATGCGCTGCGCCTCGCCGATCAGGTACTGGATATCTGCCGCGCTGGGATCGACCAGCGAAGCGTTCTTGAAATGGCGGAGGGCGGTAGCCCAGTCGCCGCGCCCGAAGGCGCGCTGTCCTATACGGAAGTCCTCACTGATGGCGTGAGGCGTATTGACGTAGATGGGCGTAGGGGTATAGGTTGCTTCCAGCAGCATCCAAAGCGGGGTTGGACCGGTCTCCACTGGCACAGGGGTAGCCTGCTCAACCACAAGCGTGCTGGGGATGGAGGTTGGCGTGGAGGTAAATGTCGGCGCAGGGCCGGGGGTGCGTGTGGGGCGCAAGGCGACCTGAGCCGATTTTTTGCCTCCTCCCAGTCCGAAGATGCCTGCCAGAATTAAGCCAACGACCACCAGGCTCATCACTGCCAAAAACGAGATACGCACGACCGGGTTAGCCCACAATGCTTTGATCCCCTGCGGGGGCTCCGGCTGGGCTGCCACTAGCCACTTACGGCGCACCAACGGTTGAGGCGATACACCCTGGTTTGGAGGCAGTGCACCCACCAGGATCAGACCGCGCCGTGCAGCGTCATCTTTCGGTTCCAGGCGCAGGACGGTTTGCAAGCAATAGACCTGCTCTCTGCTGGTTTCCACCACGCTGCTCATCCACAACCAGTAGGTTGGATTCGATTGGTCGGCGCGCAGCAGGCGGGTGAGCAAATCCCGCGCCCGAACTTTTTGCCCCTGGCGGACGGCTTCGATGGCCTCCTTGAGCATATAATCTTCTGGCATCACCTGTCCTCACAAAGCAGTTTAGCATAGGCTGGCTTTGCAGACAAGACGCGAGGAGGCCTTAGAGACAATACAAGTTTGAAAGGAGGCGAGAGTGAAGTGTAGAGAATCGCCAATAGGGCTTAGAAAATTGTAAACATGGCTACCCTCCACTCTCTATTCTCTACTTTCTATTCTCGAATCTCGAAAACTACACTCACCTCATCCACCACCATACGTTGCCTTTCTTCGATTGGATTCTCCTGGCCCTCTGCCTCGAGGAGATAATAAAGCGTGGCTGAAAGGCGATATTCGCCGGCAGGATTCTCGCCGCGCAGGTGCATGGTGAATTCCATACGCGGCACGATGCTCTCGATAATGCTGACGCTGGCGACTTCCTCTCCCAGCGGGTTACTGATATTGACCTCACCATTCGGGCGCTTCTGGAAAGGGGTTACCTCCAGGATGACGCCCACCCGGCGGTTATCCGGCCAGGGTTCAGCCTGCAGCGACTTAATGCGCACCTCCTGGGGAGGCAGCGGGATGGCAGTCGGGTCTTGAAAGAAAATATCCATGGCAATTCCTAAGAAAGTGATGTGATCGTTATTTCCCGCTTTGCCTAAGAGGGGCTAGTGCCTGCCTGATACTCAGGTGGGAAAAGCCGCTCGCGCTGTGCGGGCCAAGCAAAATGTTTGAAACAAATCATAATCGAACATTCAACCTTCCCTCGCCTGCTCCCTCGCCTGCTTCCTCGCCTGCTTTGCCGCAGGCAAGGCAGGTGCCGCAGGCAAGGCAGGAGCCTGCAACCTTCAACCGAATAAGGAGCTGATCGGTCCAGGCTGCCAGCAAGAGCCAGAAAGTCAGATATACCTGTACATAAAGCTGGGCGGCATGGCGAGGTATCTCAAGGGCATCTCCGTGCCATACTAAAAATGCGTGCGGGTATATCAGTGTACCCGACATCGATACAAGCAGCAAGAATGGGTCCCGCCCGCGTATTGCGACGAAAAATCCGGTCAAAGACAGCAGTAGCACCAGCAGGAACAGGACCACCGGCGAGAGAGGGATAAAGACAAGGCTACCGAGCGGGTAAGGGATAACAGGGGTATAGCCAGGTGCTGCATAGCCCTCCGCAGGTTGCAGGAGCTTGTCCAAGTTAGCCAGGGGATCGCCCAGTGTCTTTAATGGGCGGCTCAACAGAAAAACAGCATAATCTCGCGTCCCTTCGGTGTTCAACCAGCGGTAAAAGCTGCGCAGCCTGGGATTGTTAAAGATCGCGTATTTGTCGCTGTAAGCCCACTCCCCAGCCAAATTTTTCAGCTTTTGATTGACCGGCATACCCCGCTTCTGGAAAAACCTGAGAGCAGAGCGGTCGACCAAAATCCTCTGTACAATGATGTTCGCCAACGGAAAATTCGAGCGTCTCGCCAGACGGGATGAGATCAGGGAAAACGCAACCATCCCCAATAATAATAGCCCGGCGGCAAAGTAAAACGCCCTTGGTTTCCAGATGATACCTGCAACCAGCAAGCTAGCCGCCATGAACAAAGCTAACAAAGTATTCGTCTCGCGCGAGTTGATCCATAGCAGGATTATCAATACAAGCGGGAAAAAATAAGCCGCCTGCCCATACCCCAGCCGGATAACGAGCGCCAACATGAGGACAAACAGTGAAATTGCAATCGACTCGCTCAAGACCACGTGGTTCCATGAGTTGACAGGATGGGTTAGCGCCATGAATAAGGTCACAGCAGCGATCCCAACCCGCAACCAGCCACGCTTCAATGATCTCGATATGGTCCAGGTCAGGAATCCCCAGCTAAAGATGTATAGAAGGGTCTGGAAAACCACAATGGCAGATCCATCCGCGGGCAAGAGCTTGTAGAACAATACGATGGCCCACGGGCGCAGACCGAGATAGAAGGCGCGGCTGAACAGCGGTTGTTGCCTCATGGAAAGATAATCGCCAGAATCAGAGACGATGCTCGGGCTGCTCTGCCGGAACCAGGCATATAGCGCTATCCCCACAAATGTTATCAGGATAAGGGGTACGGCAATCCGGGAAGGGCTGCCGCCCCACTGCGCCCAGGTGGGCATCATATCGGGCAAAGACAGGCTCAAGACGACCAGGCCTTGAAGGCTGAGCAGGGCGATCCAGATAATTTGAGGCTGGAGAGAATCGATATAATAAACGAGCCGCCCAAATGTGGCTGCTTCCATGTTGTAAAGTGCAAACCCGCTGGTAAACAGGATAACCAGTGACCCTACAGCGATCACGTATTGAAGCGGATTGCGTAACCAGTATTCTCTGATACGCTGGGCCAGACCAGTCGTCCATACCAAACCCGTAAAAAGCAACAAGTAAATGGCTGCCAAACCATCCAGGCCAGTGACAACGAGGCGCAGCAGCGTCAGGCGAAATTCGCCAGCCCCAAACACCCCCAGCGTGGACAACGCTACTAAGACGCCTTCAATCACCGAGAGGGCCCCCATCGAGGCCAGGATGACGCGGTAAGGTTTATTCTCGGGAGGCATCAGATAAGTTCCCTTTTATTACCAGGCTGATTGTATCCAAAAGATGCCTAGCGCGCTAGACAGGCTGTATATGAACTGAAAGAAGATAATTTTGTCAGGTCGAATGGCATTGCTGAAGAAATATGCCATAATAATAAATAAAAACCGGTCTATTTCATGTTGAACCTATGATCTCAAAACTGATCCGCCACCTGATCGCCATCGTTGCCCTGACCATCAGCGCTGCAGTCCTCGTCCCAATCTGGATCGCGCGGCGCTATGCACTGACCTACCACTTCCCCACAATGTCTTGGGAGACGCTTCTTCAAATCCTTGGGGTAGTCGTCCTTGTCGTTGGTCTGGTGCTGTTTTCTGCATCGCTCTACCACTTCGCCACGCAAGGCCGCGGGACACTGGCGCCCTGGGACCCGCCCAGCCAGCTCGTCGTGCGTGGCCCCTATCGCTTTGTCCGCAACCCGATGATCTCCGGCATCATATTTATTTTGCTCGGTGAAGCCCTCCTGCTCGAATCGCTGCCACACGCCGTGTGGGCTGCTCTGTTCATCACAATCAACCTGATCTATATTCCCCTGATGGAGGAACCAGGACTAGAAGCGCGCTTTGGGGAGCCCTACCGGCGTTACCAGCAAGGAGTCCCTCGCTTTATTCCGCGCCTGCGCCCCTGGTATCCGGAAGATCAAGTGCCCTAGCAGGTTATCGGGTCGCCGATAGCGTGCTTCCCATCAGGATACCATTGGCCCAATACAGGCCTTTACCTCCTGAGGGCAAGATATCATAAGTCGCCGGTTGGTCATAGGGAAGCCATTCGAGGCGAAGGATACGTCCTCCATCCAGTAAATCGCCCAGGCCGAGTTCCGCCAGCGAACGCCCGTCGGCAGTCGGGTGTCCGGGCGAGGCAAATAACTCGCGCCCATCATCCAGGACGATATGCACCATCAGGTGACCCGGAGATACTGGGACGCGGGCGGTTTTTATGATTGTGGCGGTGACCCGCGCTCCCATCGCGTCTTCAGTCCAGATGGCATCACCCACTTGCAAGTCTTCCACAGCCGCTGGCCCTTGTGGTGTGTCGATGCGCGTATGTCCTGCAAGGCAGATGGGACAGCTAGCGATGCCCGGTTGGCGTTCAAGGACCGCGATTTTCCCATTTCCATCGATCGTCCCAGTGACGAGGAAACCCTGCCCCTCGCTTTCTGCGACTTGTAACTGGAATTGATATTTATCCACAGAGAGCTCGAAGTGGATCGCCGCCAGCTTCTTGTGCTCGCGGTAGATAAGCAATTTCTGCTCGTCGCTGAAAGTTGATAGGCCACTCAAGCCGTTATGGGCCAGGATCGCCTGGAACTCTTCCGAGTTAGCCTGCAATTCAGGGAAACGTTCCAGGGCTAGGTTGAGCTCGTCGTCACGCGCCACGGGATAGAAGTCAGGGTCGCAGAAGAAGAGGTCTGGGTACTTGTCCAACACCTTGTATTTTAGCTCGGTCGGCGAGGCGCCGGATGGAAGCTTCGGGATCTGCGTTGGAGGCTCAGCGGTCAGAATAGGCAGGGGTGTGCCATCGGCTGGTTGGGCTGTGATCACGATTGGCACTGCCGTCCCGACGATAGTGGTCGAATCCCCAGCCTGAGGAGCCGGGCTGCACGAAGAGAGCAAGCATAAAAGGGTAACAGTAAATATAGAAACCGTTTTAGTATTCATGGTCTGTCGGAGATAGTTAATATTTTAGGTGGCCAAAATCTATTGTAACAGACGTAATTTAGCGTTCGGCTGTTCCCCTGACCGGTAATAATGGATTTCTCAAAGTCGTTTTTTTTAACGCCCATTGCACGAATGAGCGAATGGGCCATATGTAAATATCAATTCACAGCATTCGTCTTCTCGCCTCATTCGCGTTCAAATGCCCTATTCACTGCACTGGATGAGGCGCAACACGGTCTGGGAAGGTGATATGATTCGGGTCGAACAACGCGACCTATGGATTAATTCTGTTCCAATGAAATTCCGCTGGCTCATTCTCCTATTGCTTGCAATGCTCGTATGCGCTGGCGCAGTCGGGCTGGGCTATACCCGGCTGACCGCCGGCTTACCCTCGCTTGATGCCCTCCCCGAGCGTCTCAACACCCCCAGCGTGCGCATCACCGACCGGAATGGGCGCCTGCTCTACGAAGTTTTGGCCGAGAGTGGCGGACGGCACGTGGTTCTGCCCTTTGAATCTTTCCCAGTTTCCCTGCGCCAGGCCACCATCGCCACGGAGGACCGCAGTTTTTACACTAACCCAGGCATCGACCTAACAGGCATCCTGCGTGCCATGTGGATCAACCTGCGCGGTGGCGAGACCCTGGCGGGGGGTAGCACGATTACCCAGCAGGTAGCGCGTAACCTGCTGCTCGACCAATCCGAGCGCGGCCAGCGCAGCTTGCGGCGCAAGCTGCGCGAAGCCATCCTGGCCTGGCAGCTCACCCGCCATTTGAGCAAAGATGAAATCCTGGCCCTTTACTTGAACCAGACCTATTATGGCGGCATGGCTTACGGTGCGGAAGCCGCTGCTCAAACCTACTTTGGCAAGCCCGTCTCGGAGCTTGACCTGGCGGAGAGCGCCCTCCTGGCTGGCCTGCCCCAGGCGCCCTCTCGCTATGACCCGTTCACCGATCTCGAGGCTGCCCGCCAGCGCCAGCGTGTGGTGCTGGGGTTGATGCAAGCCGCAGGATTCATCGACGAGGGTCAGCAAGAGGCAGCCGGGCGCGAACCCCTGGTCTTCACTGCCATGCCCTATCCCATCCGCGCGCCCCACTTCGTGATGACGGTGCGCCTCGAGCTAGATCGCATGTTCACCCCTGAGCAAATCTACCAGCACGGCGGGCTGGTGGTGCGTACCAGCTTAGACCTGGACTGGCAGGAGGTTGCTGAGCGGGCAATTGCCCGCCAGCTCGCCGAGCTACAGCAAGGCGATGCCGGACTGGGTCATAACGTCAATAATGCCGCCCTGGTGGCCCTTGACCCGCACACGGGCGAGATCCTGGCCCTGGTAGGCAGCCCCGACTACTTCGATGCAGCGCATGCTGGCTCGATCAACATGGTCCTGGCTCCCCGCCAGCCTGGCTCTGCCTTGAAACCGATCCTGTACGCGGCAGCTCTGGACCCAACCCAACCCGCGCCCTGGACTGCCGCCACAATGTTGTTGGATGTAAGCACATCCTTCCAGACCCACGAAGGCATGGCCTACACACCGGCGAACTACGACCAGAAAGAACACGGGCCGGTGCTTGTACGGCAGGCGCTGGCCTCTTCGCTCAATATCCCTGTGGTGATCACGCTGGACCACGTCGGCTTAGGGCGCCTGTTCGAGCAGGCTGGCAAGATGGGCATTACCACACTGCAGGACCCAGAACGCTACGACCTCTCCCTGGCACTGGGCGGCGGAGAGGTATCCCTGATGGAGCTAAGCGCAGCCTATGGTGCCTTCGCCAACGGCGGATATCGCCTGGAGCCGGTATCCATCCTGGAAGTGAGCGATTCAAAAGGGGACATCTTATTCACAGCTCAGCCTCCCAGCAAAGTGCGCGTACTGGACGAGCGCCTGGCCTGGCTGATCAGCGACATCCTTTCCGACAACGCCGCCCGCCGGCTCGGCTTTGGCGCCAACAGCGTCCTGCGCCTGGATCGCCCGGCGGCAGTTAAAACAGGCACCACCTCCAACTTTCACGATAACTGGACAATAGGCTACACCCCCGACCTGGTGGTGGGCGTGTGGGCGGGCAACACCAGCTACGAGCCCATGCGTGAGGTCAGCGGTCTGAGTGGGGCGGCACCCATCTGGCACCAGTTCATGCGGGTTGTGCTCACCGGGACACCGCCGCGCCCGTTCGTCCAACCGCCGGGACTGGTGCACGTGGAAGTGTGTGAGCTATCGGGTATGCTGCCCACCCCGGCCTGCCCGTACAGGCGCTGGGAGTGGTTTATCGACGGCACCCAGCC
>Ga0153915_10005332_pt1 | contig 11946 bp, 8 predicted proteins | sample Opewatmetagenome_2_FD_107003 | JGI IMG/M metagenome (GOLD analysis project Ga0153915, IMG submission 107003) | Freshwater wetland microbial communities from Ohio, USA - Open water 3 Core 3 Depth 3 metaG | ecosystem: Environmental > Aquatic > Freshwater > Wetlands | place: USA: Ohio, Lake Erie...
CGTCATGGTGACCCTGTTCGACCTGACGGGTACGACGCAGATCGCGCAGGGCCAGAAGGCCGTCAACCTCCAGGCCGGGTCCAGCGCCGTCGAGGTGCGGCTGAGCGGGGGTGCGATCCGGCAGGTTGGGATCGACGGGCCCTATCAGGCGGTGATCCTTCTGATGAACGACACGTTCTCCATGCTGGACATGGGCGTTCACCCCACCGCTGCGTACCTCGCGACAGAGTTCGACCTCGCACCGGCCTCCCTGGCGCCGCCCCATGCGGACGCGGGGGTCGACACGGACGGCGACCTCCGCTTCGACTACCTCGCCGTGGATGTCTCGCTGAACATCACGGACGCGGGGGCGTACACGGTCACGGGCGACCTCCTCGACGTTCCCCGGACTGCCAGGATCTCATCCGCCTCGAACACGACCTTCCTGCCGACGGGAGCCCGCCAGAATGTGCGGCTCCGGTTCGGGGGCACGGACATCCGGGCCGCAGGGCTCAACAGCCCGTACCTGGCCGACCTCACCCTGTCGACCGTCTACGGGCAGCAACTCGACGCGGCCACGTACGCCCTGACGGGGACGTACTTCCTCAGCGACTTCGAGCCGCTCGGCGCATCATTCGCCCCGCCCCACGAGAGCTTCGTCGTGGACCTCGACGGGGACGGGTTCTGGGACTACCTCGTGGTGAACGCAATCGTCTCTGTCACGGAACCTGGTTTCTACACCGTCAACATGGACATCCCCTCAATCCCGTTGTACTCGTCGACGCGAGCGTACTTGCCCGCGGGCACACAGGTGGTCCAGACCGACTTCCTCGGCTTCGACATCTTCACCGCGGGCGTCGATGGCGCGTACGACGTGGACCTGACCCTGAGGGACGAGATGTCCCGCGTGCTCGACGTGGACACCCACAGGACGGCGACGTACTTCGCCATCGACTTCGAGCCTTCCCCCCTCGCCCGGTGGGTTCCCCCCACGACCGACTCCGGGCGGGATGACCAGCCCGACGGGTTCTGGGACTACCTCGTGATCAACGCGACCGTGGACGCGTCGCGGCGGTGGTCCTACGAGTGGAACCTGAACGTCTACGACTCGGCGTTCGGGACGAACATCGGAGGCGTGGGGGGATCGGCGGAACTCGCGACGGGCCTGAACCCCATCCAGATGCTGTTCCCGGGGATCGCGCTCGCGATGAGCGGAATCGACGGACCGTACGGCGTGGAACTCATCATCTACGACTCGCAGGTCCGCGTGCTCGACACGATGCGGTTCACGACCGGGGCCTACCTCGCCTCGGCCTTCGAAGGGGTCCCGGGACAACTCGCGCCGCCCTACACGGACGTGGGAATCGACGTAAGCGTGCCGCCGGATGGCGTCTACGAAGTGATCGCGGTCGACGTCCCGGTCACCGTGACGCGGGCCGGCACGTTTGGCCTGATGGGAGCGCTGCTCGACGCGAGCCTCCTGACCAGCGTGTTCGACCAGAGGTTCGCCGATCTCGCCCCGGGCCTCAATGTAGTGCGCCTGACCTTCCCGACCGTGGACCTCCTCAAGGCCGGGCAGGAGGGGGCGTTCTTCGGATTCCTGCAACTCTCGGTGATGAAAGGCGACAACTCGTACCCCCTTGGGACCGACATGTTCTTCACGCGGAACTACACCCGGCCCGAGGTGGACCAGGGACCCGTCGTGCGCCTCTCGGGGGTCACGCGGGCGGCGGAGTCAGGGACTCCGCTCGAGGCGCAGAACGTCGTCGTCGTCTCCCCTGTGACCCGTCTCCAGCGCTCGATGACCACGGACGTGTCAGGCTACTACGAGACTTGGCTGCCCCGAGGGCCGTACCTCGTGATCGCGGACAGCGATTCGAGAAACGCGGCGGGGGCGTCCGTCACCCTGTCCGCGAACACCGTCCTCGACTTCATGCTCGACGTGCCACCGCCGCAGACGATGTCGGGGACCGTGAGCTTCTCCGGTTGGAACGACGCCACGCTGAGAGGGGACATGGCGATGGGGGCCGACGCCGTCATCCTGCGTCTCCAGTTCGACATGGTCTTCGGCGACGGCGATGGCGTGGCGAGCCAGGCGGAGCTCGATCGACTCCTCACCTTCGCGAACGTGCCGGAGCTCGCCTTCTCGACGCGGGACATGTTCCTGGTGGACGGCACGGCGTACCTTCGCGTGAACGGCACGCAGAGCTTCACCCTGGCCGGCGCCGGGCCCGTGATCTCGCATGCGCCGATCACGGCGACGATCACCGCGGACTACGTCTCGTCCGCGCCGATTGCGCTGAGGCCCTTCCACCGCGCGCGGTTCCTCGCGACCTACGACACGTTCACCGACACGCAGACGTTCTCGCTGGCGTGGCCTGCGAACTACGTGATGACGGCGTACGACAACGTCCCCGCAGTGGCCGTGACGGGCGTCGGCGGACTGTCGGCAGTGATCGATCCGTTCGCGGACCCGAACCCGAGGGACTTCCTCACGGAGGTCTGGGTGAACCTCACCGTGAGCACGACGGACGCGACCCCGCCCCTCGTCACGGGCGTCGAGCTGGACGGGCAGCCAACGCTGCGCACCCATTCGGGGCCGGTCCTCACCGTGACCGCCACGGCGACGGACACCGCCTGGGCGATCGGCGGCGGGAACTACACGATCGGCCCGCGGAACTGGCCCTCCTCGACGCCGATGGCGGCGCAGGACGGGTCCTTCGACAGCCTCACGGAGCCCGTGACGGGCACCCTCCTCACCGTGGGCATGGCAGAAGGGCCGTACCAGGTCTGCGTGTACGCCTGGGACGTCGTGCCGAACAACGACACGACGGGCAGCTGCGCGAACCTCGTCATCGACGACTCCCCGCCCGCCGTCACGAACGTCCGCCTCGGCGGCCAGACGACGAAGACCGTCGTCGTCGGGACGAGCGTCATCCTCACGGCGACGGCGAGCGACGCCGCGACCGGGAACTCCGCCATCGCGAGCGCGAACTTCACGCAGGGCGCGGCGAACTGGGCCACCTCCGCGGTCATGGCCGCGGCGGACGGAGCGTTCAACGAGCCCGTGGAGGACTTGACGGCGACCGTCTCCACGACGGGCTGGACCGCCGGGACGTACGACCTGTGCGTCTACGCCACGGATGAGGTCGGCAACACGGACACGACGGTCCCGGTGTGCGCGCAGCTCGTCGTGCTCGACCAGGACCTCACAAGACCGGCGATCACGGACCCCCGCGCCAGTCCGAATCCGGCGAACGTGAGCGTGGCCGTGAACCTCTCTGCCGTCGTCACGGACAACGTCGGCGTCGATGTCGTGTACATCGAGGTCTTCGACGGCGCCGGAACGAGCGTCGCGAACCTCACCGCGAGCTACGACGCTTCCACGGGTCGCTACTATGTGAACCGGGCCTTCGATGCGGGCGGCGCGTACAGCTTCAAGGTGTCCGCGCGGGACACGAGCGGGAACTGGGCGACCGCGACGGGGACGTTCACCGTGAGGACGCCGCAGACCGGCGGCCCGTCCCTCATGGACCTCTGGTGGCTCTTCCTCATCGTGATCGTCGCTGCGGTCGCGATCGCGGCGGTCATCCTGTGGTCCCGCCGCAAGAGGAAGCCCGCGATGGGACCGGCCCCCGCGGCACCCGCCGCCTCGCCAGCGGCTCCGCCGCAGGCGGCACCCCCGCCCGCGGAACCGGTGGCCCCGCCGTCTCCGGGCGGGGATCCGATCGATTCCCCCCCGCTGCCACCCCCGCCGCCTCCATAGCGGCAACACGTCGCGAGCGTCCGAGAGGGCGCTCGCCCTTCCCCTTTTCAGAACGCCTTGAGGATCGCCTCGCCCGTGTGCAGGTCCACCACCGGCAGGCGCGCGGGCATGGGCTCGATGTTGTGCATCTTCTGGTACGACGTCTGGGACTGCCACGTCGAGCTGTTCGCGAGGATGACGCCGCGGTGCTCGCCGATCGCGGCCGCGTGGACGTGGCCCGTCACGAAGATGTCCGGGACCGCGTCGATGATCAGGTGGTCCTCCGCCTCCGGCGCGATCGGCGTCTTCCCGCCGTACATCGGCGCGAGGTGCCGCTTCCGGAGCATCTCCCGCATCGCCTCGAGGGGCTTCGCGTAGGTCATCCCGGGCAGGGAGGAAACGAAGTCGTCCAGGCTCCGGCCGTGGTACGCCAGGATCCGCACGCCGTGCAGACTCAGCGTGCACGGGTTCCCCACGAACAGGACGTTCGAGTCGAACAGCTTCTGAATCGCCGAGGGGAGGGCGGGCTGGGGCTCCGCGGGCCGCACGGCGTCGTGGTTCCCCGGGAGCAGGATCACCTTGAGGTGGTCCGGGAGCTCGCCCAGCATCGCGGCGAAGGCCTCGTACTGCACGTAGATGTCGTCGAGCACGAGCTCCTCGTCCTGGCGGGGATACACGCCGATCCCGTCCACGACGTCCCCGGAGAGCACGAGGTACCGCAGGGAGCGGCCGACCTCGTCGCCGTTGCAGGCCCACGCCCGGAACTTCGCCCAGCGGTCCGCGAGGAACGTCCGGCTGCCGACGTGGACGTCCGACATGAACGCGACGCGGACCCGCTCGGCGGTGCGTGGGAACGCCTTCGAGACCGGGATGTCCGGGTGGTTGATCGACTTCGCGATGAACAGGCCGCGGTCGTTGCAGAAGCCCCCGACCCCGACCACCTCGTCGTCCACGATCGTGTCCGCGCCGAGGCCGGAGTCCGAGGGGACGAGGACGCTCACGGAGTCCGTCTCGTCCTCCAGCTCGAGGATCCGGTGGCCGTTCTTCGTCGTCCGCACGTCCTTGACGATGCCGATGATCCTCGTCTCCCGCGTCAGCCGCTTCGCCTTGTACACGTCGAGCGCGCCCGCGAGCTCGGGGCGGGACCGGAGGAGGCGGGAGAGGGTCTGGAACCGGTGGCGGAAGTAGCGGGAGAAGTCGTCAATCGTCCCCTCGCACGTGGAGCGGCCCGTGATGTCCTTCAGGATCTTGATGTCCTCCGAGACGTCCGCCGCGCAGGTCCCGCTCCCGCGGAACGCGGCGGGCGCGACAGGCGGCGGGGGAGGGGCCGGACGGGGAGGCGGTGAGCGCGCGGTCTCCATGGCGGGGGCGGGCGGGGCCCGCTCCGCGGCCGCCCGGGCGATCATCCCCGCATGGAGGATGTCCTCCAGGGTGATCACGAGGGGCGGGTCGCGGAACGACTGCAGGAGGAGGTCCGCCATCGCGAGGGGATCCTGCTGTTCCAGTAGGAAATCCACCGCCTCGGGGTCAGCGAGGGTGCCCCTCTCGCTCAGGAAAACCAAAATGCGGTCCCGCATTTTCGGCTTCGTAAGACGGCACCCGTGATAAATACGTTGGCTCACGCGATGCCGTCGCGCCGCGAAATTTTAAGCGGCGCCCGAGTTTGCGGGTCCGTGGTCCGAATCCGCTTGCGGGCGGGATGCAAGCCCACGGAGAGCTTGCCAAAAGTGAAGATCGCGATCCTCAACCTGTTCCCCGACGCCGTGTTTTCCCGGGAGGACGAGCGGCTGGAGGCGGAGTCCCGCTCCATGGAGCGCCTCCGGGATCAGATCAAGGCCCAGAAGATTCGGGACGCCGCACGCTCCGCGCTCTTCGCAGGGATTGACGAACGCGTCGTCCGGTTCACCCTGAACAAGCAGGCCGCCTACGTGGGGAAGGTGAGCTTCTCGACGGGCTCGCCCCTCGGGGACATCGAGGTCGAGGTGGAGGACGGCGACCCCGAGCGCATCATCGACGGGATCGCGGAGAGCACGACGCGACCGCCGCCGGAGCCGCTCGCGTGATCACGAGACGTACCCGCACCGCGCACAGCGGAACCGCCCGGACTCGTACACGGCCTCGACCCATCCGCACCGGGGGCACCGGAACTGCACCGGCGCCCTGCCGTACACGGGCGGGGGGGACGCGGGCACGTAGTCCACACCGGGCGGGTAGCCGACCCGGGGCGGCGGGTAGCCCGACGGAGCCACGGGCGGCGGAGGATACCCCGCTGGGGTGGGTGGCGGCGCGGGGGGGCCCGGAGGAGGCGCGCCCGCGTATCCTGCAGCCGGAGGGGCGACCATCGACTGGGAGGGAGGCGGCGCGCGCGCCGGACCCGGACGCCGCCATACGTCCTTCGCGAGCCGGTACGCGTACACGAAGTAGTACGCGAAGAAGCCCGCGCCCGGGAGCGCGAGGGCGAGGTAGAAGAGGGACAGGAGGAGGGACGCGTCCGACGTCGCGCCCAGGAGGTTCGCCGCGGCGACGAACATGTTCGTCGTGAGGTGGAACAGGATCGACGCGGCGAGCCCGTGCCGCAGGTACAGGTAGCCCATCGCGAGACCCGCGACGGCCGCGGGCAGGACCTTCCAGTCCCCGTATCCCGGGGCGTGTGCGAGGCCGAACACGACCGCATTCGCGAGCAGCAGGAGCAACGCGGGAAGGAGGGTGGATGGGGACGACTGCCGGCTCATCCCGCCCCCGTAGAGGTACCGGAAGGACCCCAGGACGTACCGGCCCTTCGCGGTGCCGGCCGGGACCTTGCCCTTCGCGGTGTTGGCAATCCGGCAAGCCAGGGACCCGACGAGGAGCGGGACCCCGATGATCAGGACGCGGAAGATGATCTCCTCGTAGACGGTCGCGTTGAACAGGACGTACAGGTAGTACCACGGAGGGATGGCCTGGAAGAACGACGGCTCCTGGACCGGCATCGTGAGTGCGACGACGATGTTGAGGAAGGTGACGGCGAGGAACGTCTGCGTAATCGCGACGAACGCGCTGCGGGAGCGGAGCTTCGCGGGGAGGCGGTCCAAGGGCAGGCGGACGGCGGCCCACAGCCGGCGCGCGTCGCGGAACACGAGGACGGAAAGGGCGGCGACGGCCGCGGTGACGAGGGTGCCCACCCAGACATAGAAGAACGTCGGGTCCTGCGTGACGTAGAGAATCAGGGGGTACGGCACGATCACGACGAAGTCGACGTACGCGTAGGTCGTCCACGCGAGCCGGACGTTGTCGAACCCCACGATCGTGGGGATGGCGGAGGACGGGCCCGGCTGGTTCCAGGCCATCGCCGCGACCTTGAGGTAGTACGTCCCCGGCTCGCTGACCCGGGAGGACACATCGATGAAGTCCAGGATCTCGCCCGTGTCCGGATACACGGACGTGGCGACGGTCCACGGCGCGGGGGCCGTGAGGACGGCCTTCCACACCTCCTGTCCCAGGTCCGGCGGGCTCCCGGGGTTCCGGTCCACGTACGCGCCGAGGGTGACGTTGCCGAGGATGTCGGAGACTTGGAGGACGCGGTAGTCCAGTGTCAGCTCTGCGAGGTACGGGTAGGAGCCGTCCGCGACGAACGACGCGGACCAGTATCCGCTCACGAGCTCGCCCGCGCGTCCATCGAGGCTCATCGACGCGAAGCCGCCGGGGTTGCCGTCCGTCGCGTTCCACGTCCCCGTCGACCCCACGGGCGACCATGGAATGAACGTCCACGTGCCCAGGCCGGAGTCGAACCCCCCTCCAGTGGTCGAGCCGCTGCGCATCTCGCCGATTCCCTGCATGATCGGCCCGATCGAGCCGGCGAGGCCTGCAAGCGCGACGGCGAGCATGACTAGGAAGGCGAATAGGGAGGCGATCCACACGATGCTGAGGAGGGGGTACACGGGAGGAGCGGGCGGCGGACCCTGCGGCATCATCCAGACGGCCCACGCGGGGAAGCCGCACCGAGGACAGAACCGGCCCTCGAAAGCCATGCCGCACCGGCTGCAGCGGAAGTACAACGGGGGCGCCGCGACCGGAGCGGCATGCGCCACGGCCCCGCCGCAGTTCGGGCAGAAGTTGCCCTCGAACTCGTTCCCGCACCGGGTGCACCGCATGTGGACCCGTCCAAACGTCGACACGCTATTTGATGTTCGCGCTGGCGGGCGGCGTCACCACATCCCCCGAGTCCCCTTCGAGAACGCCCGCTTGAGGCGCTGAAGGCCCGCCATCACGGCGGGAGAGAGGGCCGCCTCCTCGTCCGTCGGGGCGACCGCGTCCGGCTGGACGCCGACGAGGACGACCTTCGCGCGGATCTCCTTCTCGATGTACTCGATGACGAGGGTCAGGGGCATCGCGTGGGTGCTGAACCTCTGGCCGCGCACCTGGGCGGGATGGATCAGGCCCACGGACCCGGGCGGCTGGCCCATGTCCGCGGCGTCAATCATCACGACGTGGGAGGGTCGCAGCTCCCGCAGCCCGCCCGTGAAGTTCTCCGGCATCGTCCCCGCCAGGAACACGGTCACGTCCGGACGCTCGAGCGTGTGGATCAGGATGGCGGCCATGATTCCCGGGCGGTCGAGGGGGTTCAGGTCGTCCCCGACCCCGAGGACCGCAATCCGCGTGGCGCGCGCGAGGGCCCGCTGGAGCGCGCTCTCGAGAGGCGCGGGATCCGGGGCCCGATCAGACGGTGACATCCTTCTCCGAGTACGCCCCGCTGAACTTCTCCGTGAGGAATATCGCCTTCGGCGCCGTCGGACACGCCTCCTCGCACAGGCCGCACCGGATGCAGCTCAGGAGGTGGACGGTGGGCTTGCGTTTCCGCTTCAGGGCCCGGCCCTGGTGGGTGACGTCCCGCTCGCCCGCGACCATCTCGATGCATTCCGTGGGGCAGACGATCGCGCACTTCGAGCAGCCGATGCACCGCTCGTCGCTCACCTCGATGCGGCCCCGGAAGCCCGCGGGGACCTCGATCGTCTTGAACGGGTAGGGCTCCGTGGCGGGCTTGTGCCCGAGGCTCCTGAGAATCTCAGGGAGGATCGCGCCGGGGTGCGCCTTCGGCGGGCTCACAGGTATCCCCCCGCCTTCGCGACGAGGACGATGCCGATCTGGATCAGGGCCGCGGGAGTGAGGACCTTCCAGCCCCAGTCCACGAGCTGGTCGATGCGCAGGCGGCCCAACGCTGCCTTCAGGACGGCGAGCAAGACAAGCACGAGGAGGACCTTCAGGAAGAACACGATGAAGGCCACGACGGCTCCCAGGACCCCTTCGAGGGTCACGAAGGGGATCGTCGGCCCGCCAAGGAACAGGGCCACGACGAGGGCGGCGCCCGTCGCGAGGAGCATGTCCTTCGAGACGTTCCACAGGGCGAGCTTCTTCCCCGTGAGCTCCGTCGTGGGCCCCGCGACGATCTCCGTCTCCGCCTCCGGGATATCGAAGGGCACGCGCTCGAGCTTCGCCTGCAGGGCGATCAGGAGGACCGCGAAGCCGATCGGCTCGAAGAGGACGATCCAGACGACCGACTGGGCAGCGACGAGGTCCCCCACGGCCCAGGTCTCGTAGGCGAGGGCGGGGCCGAGGGCGGCGAGGAAGAACGGCACCTCGTAGACGAAGAGCTGGCTCACGGACCGGACGGCGCCCAGCCTCGCGAAGAGGTTGTTCGACGTCCACCCGAGGAGGAAGATGAGGACCGTGGGCAGGGTGAGCAGGTACAGGACGAGGACGAGGTCCCCGGGGAACCCGAAGGGCGAGGACGAGCCGAAGACTGGGATGTAGAGGAAGGCGGTTGCGATGGCCGCGAACGCGAACAGGGGAATCGCCGCGTACAGCCGCCCGGAGACGCCCGTCGGCGTGATGTCCTCCTTCGAGAGGAGCTTCACGAAGTCCGCGAACGGCTGGAGGAAGGGCGGGCCCATCCGGTTCTGCGCGCGCGCGGTGAGCTTGCGGTCCCACCACTCCGAGAAGAACGCCAAGCCGAGGAGGAACAGGATTCCCGGGAACACGAACAGGTACAGGACGAGAAGCACGACGTCCATCAGCACGACATCCATCTCAGAGGCCCTCCTGCTCCCGGTAGTATTGAATCCCGTGCTCGACGAGCTCGTCCCAGGACATGCTGGGCCTCTGCCCGCGGTCCACGTCCACGATCGTCATCCGGGACGTGCAGCTCAGGCAGGGGTCAATCGCCGCGACGACGACGGGGATGTCCGCGATCACATGGCCCTGGATCGCCGCGACGACGGAGGGCCAGTTCGCGAGGGTCGGCGTCCGCACGTTCACCCGGTCGACCTTGTCCGTTCCCCGCGTTCGGAGGAAGTACATGAGTTCCCCGCGGGGCGCCTCGAGACGGGAGACATACTCGCCGGCGGGCGCGGTCCGCGGCGGCTTCATGGCGATCTCCCCAGGAGGCAGGTTCTCCACCATGTGGATGCACATCTGGATGGACTGGATGAGCTCCTTGACCCGCACCTCCACGCGGCCGAACACGTCGCACGCGTTCGATGTAATCACGTCGAAGGGGATGTCGCCGTACGCGAGGTACGGGTCGTCCCGCCGCACGTCGAAGGGCACGTTGCTGCCCCGTGCGGTCGGCCCGACCGCGCCGAGGGTGATTGCCTGGTCCGTGCTCAGGCGGCCGACGCCTCGGGTCCGCACGATGAGGGTCTCCTCCCTCGGGACGACGTCCAGGTAGTAGTCGGCCTGCTTCGCGAGCATCCGGAGGCCCTCGAGGACCTTCTGGCGCATCGGGTCGGAGAGGTCCCGCCGCACGCCGCCGATCGCGTTCATCCCGTAGTTCACGCGGTTCCCGGAGATCAGCTCGAGGATGTTCTGGACCGTCTCCCGGTCCCGCCACGTGTACATGAAGAGCGTGTTGTAGCCGATCTCGTGGCCCGCCACGCCGAGCCACAGGAGGTGGCTGTGGATCCGCTCGAGCTCGGCGACGAGCGTCCGGATCCACTTCCCGCGCGGGGGCGGCTCGATGTTCATCAGGGTCTCGATGCCCTTCGAGAACACGGTCGTGTGGGCGTGGCTGCAGATCCCGCAGATCCGCTCCAGCAGGTACATCGACTTGTTGAAGTCGCGGCCCTCCGCCGCCTTCTCGATCCCCCGATGGTTGTAGCTGATGTCGAGGTCGATCCGGACGATCTTCTCGCCGTCGACGACGACCTTGAAGTTCACGGGCTCCTTCAGCGCGGGGTGCTGGGGTCCGATCTGTAGTTCGACTTCAGGCATGCTTCTCGCCCTCCGTTGCGGCGGGTTTCCAGTCCTTCCTCAGGGGGTACTGGCCCTCCGGCCAGCCCTCGTGGAGCATGAGGCGGCGGGGGTCAGGGTGGCCAACGAACACCACACCAAACAGGTCGTGAATCTCGCGCTCGTACAGGCTCGCGGCGGGCATGATGTCCGTCACGGTCGGGACCTTCGGGTCCTTCCTGGGCGCGGGCACGCGGATGGAGACGAGGATGCCTCCCGGGGCGCACGTGTGGTAAATCACGTCAATCGTCTCGCCCATGTCCACCGCGCTGATTGCGCTCAGCCGTCGGCAGCCGAGGCTCTGGACGGCCCGGATCGCGTCCCGCACCTTCTCCGGGGTCGCGCGGGTCGCGAGCCGCCGGGGGGCGATGCGGCGGGGCTCCTCCGCGAGGTCGCGGAGTCCGGTCTTCAGGGTCTCGAGCATCGCCTTCTCCGCCTCGCTCGGGGCGGGCGCTTGGGCTGCTGGGGCAGGGGCACTCATGCGGTCACCGCCTTCGGCGCCTCCGCGGGCTTCTCGGGAGGCTTCTGCCGCCACGCCTTCCCGCCGTGCTTCGCGTCCTCATCCATGATCGTGATCGCCTTCACGACCCCGTCGATGATCTCGTCGGGGCGGGGCGGGCAGCCGCCGATCCACACGTCGACGGGGATCGCTTTGTCCACGCCGCCGAGCACGTGGTAGAGGCCCTTGAACACGCCCCCGGTCGCCCCGCAGGAGCCCATCGCCACGACGTACTTCGGGTCGGGCATCTGGTCGTAAATCCGCTTCAGCCGCTCGACCTGCTTGAGGGTCACGGGCCCCGTCACGACGAGGATGTCCGCATGGCGGGGCGTCCCCTTCACCAGTACCCCGCGGCGCTCGACCTCGAAGCGCGGGGTCACGGGGGAGAGGACCTCGATGTCGCAGGCGTTGCAGGCTCCGCTGTTGAACAGTAGGACCCACGGGGACTTCCGACGGGCCC
>Ga0153915_10005333_pt1 | contig 11946 bp, 15 predicted proteins | sample Opewatmetagenome_2_FD_107003 | JGI IMG/M metagenome (GOLD analysis project Ga0153915, IMG submission 107003) | Freshwater wetland microbial communities from Ohio, USA - Open water 3 Core 3 Depth 3 metaG | ecosystem: Environmental > Aquatic > Freshwater > Wetlands | place: USA: Ohio, Lake Erie...
ACCGGATAGCGCCACTCGGCGTCCTCTCCATCGTTGGCGAAGTCGTCGAAGTAGTAGCGCAGGCGGTTGTTGTAGTCGGTCGTGTTGACCCACAACCTCCCCCCGTCGTCGGTGTAGTTGAGGGCGCGTGTTGAGGAGCCATCGGGCATCGTTGTGGGATCGGCGGTCCCCAAGGTGAGACGCGTCGATCCCTGTCGATGAACCCCATGCCGGGCGCTTGCCTCCCCCACCTCCCCCCCATGCTCGCGCTCCAGACGCTCCTCGGTTGCGAGCTTTAGCTCCCGGATACGGTCGTCGCAGGCCCGGGGGTCATCGCTTCCGGCGGGGCTGTTGATGAAGGTCGAATCCCAGGTGATCGTAGGTGTGCCCATAGCTAGTAAACCTCCCCTCCTATGTCCTCTCGTTCAAAGGCCATCTCTAGGTTCTGTTTGAGGCTCGACATGATGTCCTCGATATCGCGCTTGGTAGCGTAGGCGTTGCCCGACTCCTGTGCCCGCTTGAGCCCCCACCAGATAGCGTATAACGCGACGGCCTCATGGAAGGTCTCGGGGATGTCAGGCTCGTCGGCAGCCAGCGCGAGGTCCGGTGGGATACGAACGTACTCCAACCGATACCACCTCGCGCTGTCAGGAGCCATGTCGAACACCACCCCCGAGCCCTGCTTGATGTAGTCGGTGGGGGTGCCCTTCGTGAGGAGGTTGGAGGTATAGGTCTCGGTCCTCCCCCCAAGGCCCAGGTCGGACAGGTCGGCGAGATCCGTCAACCGTCTGATCGCCGCGATCTCGTTCACCGCGGAGAGGGGGATGTTCTCATCGGCATCGGTCGCGGTCGACGGACGGAAGCGATAGGACCGCTTGTAGACGGCATAGGTTGATGTGTCGTCGGGGGTGGTTGTCCAGGCCTCGTGGACCGTCACCTGCCTGCCCGCCGTCGTGGCCACGATCAAACGCATCTGCCCCTCCCCGGTGCCACCGGTGATCTCCAACAGACAGCCGTTATAACGGTCTGCTTCGGCATCTACGCCAGTGTCGAGCACGGCGGTCGTGGAGGTGGCAGATGCAACGGTCCCCGTCAACAACATCGACTGAAAGAACACCTCACCTTCTTGGCAGTCGAACCTTACCTGCTGACCGTTTGGGAACTTCCAGTTGATGATGCGTTTGTAGGCACGGTTGATCCACGAGGTCAGGCGCAGGGCTCCCGCTGATGCCATGTCGAGGGTCGTCGTGCCAGCGGTGTAGGGGTAGAGGTCTGAGGGCTCCGCGAGGGCCTCATAGACCTCTACGATCAGTTCTCCCAGGTTCACACGCTACCTCGTTTGCCCCGACCCTTGGAGGTCCGCTTGTTGCCGTGCATGTAGCCCTCCTTGTTCATCGTGGCGTAGACATAGGCATCCAGGCGCTTGCCCTTGAGACCCTTCTTTGCCCCCGATCGCTTAAGGGCCTGCTCCATCGCCTTAGGCATACAGCGCCTCCACATGCCCCGAGTCCATCGTCACGGTGAAGCCGTTGACGTAGCGCGACACCCCTACCAGAGGGATGATCGTCTCGAAGTTTGCGATGTCCGCGATGCTCTTGGCGATGAGCTTGCCATCACTGTCGTTGATGACGAGCGTGTGGCCCGCGGTCGTCGCTCCCGTCCACCGGAACTGATCGATGATCTTGTAGCCGGTGACCGCATCCCCGCTTGCCGTGAGCAGCGGCTTACCCTTGTCCTCGTTTGTAACTGCCATATCTATCTACCTCCTTCTACCAAGAGCCACATCGCCTTCCTGGTACGCTTGCCATGCGATGAACCCTCACCCGCCTCCGACCACTGAACGTACAACGTCAAGGCAGCTCCCGGCATGGAGTATACACCCCCTGGGGAGTAATGGGAGCCGGTTCCATTGGCCGCGCTATTCCACCCCGTGAACACATAGCCCGACAACGTAAGGCCCCCGGTGTTCCCCAACACCGTGAAGTTCTCGGCTTCCTCATAGGGCGAGGAGGCGTCGGTCGGAGCGGTCCCCCCGTCGTTGCCGTTGCCGTTGTAGGTGAGAGTGTAGGCGGTAGCAACATGGAGCGCGCCCGCGAGGCTAGAAGACGCTACGACCTGCCCGGCCAAGTTCTTGACGACTCGGAGGGCCCCGGCAAGAGAGGATGAAGCTACTATGGAGCCCGTGAGTTGTTTCTGGACGCGAAGCGCGCCCGCGAGAGTAGTTGATGCCGCGATTGTACCCGCAAGAGGTTTTCCGACAGAGAGAGTGCCCGACAGTGTAGAGGTCGCAGCGATGACGCCGGCGAGTTCGACGGAGGAGGAGCCGGAATATTCATCGATCCCTACGCACCACGCCGTTGAAGCTGGCCGCGCGTCGCCGTCGATGTCGGTAGTGAAGACGCTATACTCGTTCGTTCCCGTATGGTAGAGGCCCGAGGAGGTGGACGTGATGTGCAGATTTTCAGAACCCGCCGTGACGTTGGAGAAGTATGCGCCGCTCGTGGTAGAGAGTGCGACGACGGTTGTCGACTCCGATCCATCGGCAGAGAAACAAGTAATTATTTCCCCGTTGTTTTGAGCACTACGATAAAAATCAACTGTTCCATTTCCTCCCGCGTAACAGTTAATAGCTGTAAAATCAAGGGCATCTTCCAGGCTAAATCCTCGCGTCCCGTTATGTACGGCAACACAGTTTATAAAAATTGCCCTGTATGAATAGACCTGAGCGAATCCAATTTTCGTTGATCCTGTTGCAATACAGTTGATAACGTAATTATCAGATCCGCCCCATATCCAGAAGCAGAACTCAAACCCGTCATAACCGATACAATCTCTAATTATGCAATAACTTCCGTCAACGCGCAGGGCTCCTCGATCCCCTCCCTCCGATGTATTTCCAATTTGGAATCCCGTTAATCGCGTGTAATTGGATGTCACTGTCAGCGCGGGATTCCAAGCGTCGTTTACTTCGAGTTTGCCTTTCGTTGAATCGTAATATCCAGCATGGCGGACAGATGAATCCATCGAGATATCGACATAATATGACGACGATGTTGTAAAACCATTGACGTTGACTGTGGTCGTATCGCTCGACAGATAGTCATTGATGTGCAGGATGCCCGCCATAGTAACGAGATTGGCGTTCGCCGTCACTTCACCCGTGATCGCGGCGGCGAGTGTCGTGTAATCTCCCCCGCTTGATTTGACGGTGACGGTCTTGTCAGCCACGGTCTCTCCTCAGCATCGATGCGAGCTCCGCGTCGGTCACTTTAATCTTTCCCCCGAATCCCATCGGATGCTTGTCCAATTCGCGCGGCGAGATACGACAACGCTTGTCCGCAAATATCGCCTGCGCGTCCTCGACGCTGACGCCCGCCACTTGCACGCGCGCGAAGTACGGCGGCTGCTCTCTGCGGCCCCACTCATGATTGCGGTCGGCAACGACAATCACGTCGCCGCGTCGGCCCTTGCCGGGAGGAGTAGCATATTGTATGAGGAGCACCGCTTCGGCCATATCGCTTCGGGGCGCGAGCCGTCGCCAGCCGCGCCCCACGCTCCGTCAGTCCAGCGTCACGTCGAGCGCGCCCGCAGGGAATGTCACGGGGTCGCCGTTATTGATTGTCTTGCTGATTGTCAGCGCGACCCACCCGAGCAGGTTCCCGCCCGTGAGCGCATCGTATAACGCCAGGTGCGTCACCGTACCCCAGTCCGCGCCGCCCGCCGTCCCGAAGTCGATGATGCTGGTGTTGTCCGCAACACTCGGAGACGCTGCGGTCGCCGCGTTCCACGCGTCGCAGATCACGCGCGCGTAGCCCGTGCCCGCGCACTCCGTGCCGCCGCCGGTGTCGCTCGGGGTCGCCGTCATGAGCGCGACATACACATGTGTTGGCTGCGTGTACGCCTCTGTCTTCAGGACGTGGTCAAGAAGCTCCTGCTGTAAATACCTCGAAAATCCTGCCATGTTTACCTCTCAATTCAACCCGATACTCCGGTAGTACCAGAGCCGTCAGCGGATAACGTCAGGTCGCAGTAATAGGTAGCCACCTATGATCTCCTCATCTGATCGATGTCCCGCGAGCAACCACACGGGATGCCATAGGGCCGACCCTTATAGAACATGACTTCCCCTCGTTGGAAGTCTTGATGGCAGGCATAGCAGGTGTAACGCTTCTGGCCGGTGGGCTCGCCAACATGGGGGATCTTGAGGGCCACGGTATACGTGGTGCCGGCGTAGACGTATTGACTGTAGAAGGCCGGCTCGTTCACCTATACCACCTCTTGTTCACTGCTTACCTCGCCCTGCTACCTGGAAAAAGGGCCGTCTTTCGACGGCCCCTTTGTTCGATGGTTAATACTCGACGGTCGACGTTCGATGTCCCACCCGTCTATGCGTCCATGTCTTCATAGGACACGAACAGGACCCAGTTGGAGGTCGTGGTCCCTCCCGTGTTGTTGATGGTGTTCGCCGCGATAATGGAGAACTCAGCGGTGAAGTCGATGGAGGTGTTCAAGGCGTATAGACCGCTGTACTTGTACAGGCCCATGACCTTGTACAAGACGTCGGTGGTGGCAATGCCTGTCACCGTCAACGATCCCGCTGCTCCCCCTTTCACCCTGGCGAACTGTATGGCTCCCCCATGCGAGAGGTGCTGTCCGGCCGGTGATGTTCTACCTGCCATGGTTATGTTCCTTCTTCATACTTCTCTCCTTGATAAGATCAAGTGCCTTGCCATGGAAGGAAAGAGATCCATCCTCGGCAATACACACTGTAATCCTATGAATCGAAAGATGACACGAATCATGGAGTGGAACTACGCGCTGAGATTGCACAGCCTTATCTCCATAGTCAAGATGATGGACTTGATACCTTCCAGTAATCGGTTTCCCACAAAGCCAGCACATTCCTTCGTAGGCATCAAATACATCCTTTCTGCGTTTCTTCCACTGCGGACCTTGTGCTCGTCCAACTTGTGGGCTTTTGATGTAACGTCTCGCATGATGATTTTTCTCGATACATTTCCTTGAGCAGAAACGAGCATTTCTGCGAAACGCGATAAACTCTTTTCCACATACCACACAAGTTTTTGGGATCTTGGCTTCAAGCATATCAGAAGTAACGTAAAACTTATTCCTGCAAGCTGTGCTACAGAAGACCTTCTGTTGCCTAACCAAAATCTTTCCACAGTTCTTACACTCCATTTGAGTACCTCCGATTAGTTACGTTACCCTTCGGAGGTACTCTTGTCAATAGTCTACGACTAACTACGCGCCTGCGTTGCCGAAGCAGCCTACCCAATCCCAGAAGTCGCAGGTGAGTCGACCGGAGAGCTTGAACAGGCTGTTGCCCGTATTCATGTCGTCGCCGGTCTTGAGCGCCAACTGCTTCCTCCAGATGAAGTTCAGGTCGTGATCCTCGGCCAGGAGGAACCACGCGGTAGAGGAGGTGAGGTGGTGGCACACCATGTAGCTGATGCCCTCGTCCTTGAGGACGTTGGTGTCGTTGTCGGCATACCCCGGGCGCAATTCGCTGAGCAGGAGGCGCTTTGCCACCCACTTGAGATGATAGGGGATGATGAGGTACTTGGGCTTCATCTTGATGGGAACGCCCGTCTCGTTGGTCAACGCCTCGAAGGTGTTGATGGCCGCCGTGAGGGTCGTCTCGTTGAGGGCTGCCGCGGTCGTGGTGTTTACGCCTGCGGTGGCGTAGTCGTTTCGGGTATGGTTCGTGGAGAACAGGGCCGCACCGTCGATGCCCGTCCGCGTGGTCGTCACGAAGCCGCTATTCAGGAGATCCCAGAACTTGACCTCCTTCATGTAGGCGGCTCCCTTGGCAAGCTGCGAGGGGATCTGGCGAGTGACACCCTTGAGGTCGTCGTCGCGGGCCACCTCGGTCACCTGCACGCCCAACGCAACGGGGGTGAAGTAGACGGTTTTGGTGGAGCCCTGCTTGTAGGTATTCCACGTCAGGGGCTCGCCTTCGGGGGTGTCCACAAGGCTTCCCAGGCCGCTCATCAACCCCCGCTTCTCGTAGTTGCCATCTGCGGTGGAGAACTTCGCCACCTTGTCGTGTTCCGCATCCTGCCTGACGTACTCATCGAAGAAGAGCTTCGATATGTTTTTGTCGAAGGAGTTGGAAATCTGACCAGAAACCATGATTCCTGCCGGCATATCTAGCCTCCTTCCTTATGCCTGTCCGGTGTAGCCGGATGCGCGAATCTTGACCAGGAGTTCGGCGTAGGTGCCCCAGGCACTGCCCGGCTTGAGCCCCACGATGGTCAGGATCGAGTTGGTGGGCGTCGCCGCCCCATGGATACCGAAGTACGTCCCCGACACCCTCAACGCCTTGTTGGTCCCCACAAGTCCCGCGGTCATGTTGGCCGTGGTCATCGTCTGGGCGGTGAAGGTGTTCTGTTCCAAGGCCGGGATCATGCGGATCTTGGGCCGTACCCCTGCCGCACCCGTCACCCCTTCGGCCGCCACCCCAACGATCTTGGAACCGTTGGTGGCACAGGCGGTGTAGTAGCCATCGGTGGCTACCTTCAGCGGGGTGCCGTAGGCGATGGTGATGTTGGTGTCGATCTGGACCTCTTTGCACACCACCCCTATGGACCCATCGCTTCTCCAGATTTGGAACCCATAGGGTGCATTCGTGTTTGCCATTTCCCCTTTCCTTTGAAAGACGCCCTATAGGCGCCTTAAGTATTTGGGGCAGCCATCATCGACTGCCCCCCTTGGAGGTCACCGACCTCCTGTCTACGCCGGTGTTAAATCGCCCTTTGCGAGCTGGACCTTCTCCGGCTCGCCCTGCTCTATGACGCCTTTGAGGCGACCCTTCGAGGCCTCCTCTACGTCTCCCGAGAACTTGTCGGTATAGCCCTTCACACGGTCTTGGCTGGTTTGGCTAACCGCGGTCTGGTGTTGGAGGTAGATGTGCATCGGGAGCTTCATCAGGATGATGTCCAGGTCCTCCCGACCCCGAGGATCGCGGACTTGGAAGGTATCCCCGGCGGTCTTGGCGTGGCACTCAACCGGGTCGTCCTTGGCGCTCACGGTGGCATAACCAAACTGCTTGAGGCTATCGGCCTGCGAGCAGTATTTCCAGCACAGATGATAGCGTTTGGCCCACTCTTTGTCGGTGATCCGTGCGTTGAGGAGCAGTTCCTCGTGGCCCCCCAACGGGTCCAGCACCTTTGGACGGGGGGCTGGTCGCCTGGCGGCTTCCTCGTCCTTCATGACCTCCAACGTCTTGAAGTAGGCCTTCTTGTTCTCATGCCCAAGGGCCTCAACGGTGTCCCGTGACAGCCGTCGGAAGCCCTTCTTGTCAAAGATCAGCTCGACCCCTGCCTGATCGTATGCTATGACGTCTTCCTCGCTGATTGCAAGGTTGATGTGGATACGAGGACGAGGTTCGTCAACGGTGGGGGTAGGTTTTGTCGTTTTTGCCATATCTATAGCCTCCTTTGATCCCTGTTACTTTGAGGAACGCCTGGCCACCAACTCCCGGTAGTCGATCCCGAGGGCGGCGGCGCGATGTTTGATGGCCTCCAGCTCGCTAGCAGGAAGACGAACGGTCGGCTTGGTCGCGGGGGCAGCTATCGACCCCGCTCCCTCGCCTATGGGCCGTCGACGGGCAGGTTCAGCCGTCGCGGTAGACGGCTTGGCCCTCGCCTGGACCTCCTGTTCGATAATCTCGTCGATATGGTCGGCCTTGACCTTCTGGAAGACCGCCTTGAGGACCTGGGGGTTCTTCTGCTGGCCGGCCGGGAGCGTCTTGAGGAGGGCCTTGATGTCGTCCTCGTAACGGTCGAAGATCGGGCCGTCCTTTTTGTCGTTTTTGAGCCGGAACTCGGCGTTCTCGAAGGCCGATTCCAACAGCGACCCCACCAGGGGAGCGATCTCATCGCGCAGGACCTTCTTGGCTCCCCGTTCGGTGGCATTTTTCAGCACCTTTGCGGGGTTGTCCTTGAAAAGGTCCTCGTTGACGCGCTTCTCGAAGTCCTCGTCGCTCTCTTCGGGCGTCGCCGGGGCCACCTCGGCTGCCGCCGGGGTCGCCTGCCGCTCACCGAGGGCCTTCTGGAGCCCCTCAAAGCCCTTGAGGAGGGCCTCGACGGTGGCGTCCGGGGCGCTCGACGGCTCCGGCTCGCCTGCCGGGACCTCCTCCACGCCTGCCTCGACCTCTTGGACCTCGATATCGACCCCCGGTATAACGTGCAAGCCCTGGGCGCGGTCGATCTCCTCGTCGTCAGCGGCCACCGTTATGTCGACCATCTCCTCGTTGGCCGCCGGTTCGGGCTGTTCAGCCTTCTTTTTCGCCATCTTCAATAGCCTCCTTCTGTTCGGTGGTCAACGTCCTGACCCACTCGACCTCATCGACCACCAGCCTGTTCATCTTTCGTAGGATGGCCTTCGCTCCCTGGGCGCGATAGACCTCCACGCCTTCCTTGGTGTCACCCTCATCGGCCGCCTCCGCCATCAGGCCGTCGACGATCCGTCTAAAAGCTCCCCAACCCGGGCTCTCCAGCAGTTCTTGGAGCAACCGCGCTTGTTCCAGTCGCCCCACCTGGGCCAGCCGTTCCTGGAGCCCCTCCTGGTCCACCTCCGAGGGCTCCTGTAGGAATGGGAAGCGCCGTGGCTGTAGGGGGTAGCCCGTTGAGGTCGCCTTGTCCGCCTTGCCCTTGTCCATCTGGTACTCCTTTCATCTGTGACATCGTATCGGTGAGCGTTCGCTGGAAGTCCAACAGGGCCTCCAGCCGCTCATAGTCGGGCACATACCTGCCCGTATCGTCCTCTCCGAAGAACTTGATCGCCTCCTCCATCATCCGACAGCGGGAGGTGTACATCCGTGCCAGGTAGGCCCACATGTCCGGGGCCTGCTGACGCATCTGCTGGCCCTGCGGTCCGAACACCATCTGAACGATGGGGGTCACCTGCTGGAAGAACATCGCCGAGAGCTGCGTACGAGTGAGAAGGTTCTGGCGCTTGGTCTCGAAGGACTGCTCAACATCCGAGGTCCGAACGCTGAAGCGTAGGCGAAGGGGGATCTCGTTCTTGGGAATCGACAGGCCCTTCTCCAACAGGGCGAGGTCGTTGGCCGTAAGGCGTTGGAGCCTCCCTTCCATGGCGAGGACCTCCTCCCGGTGGTGGACAAGCTGGAGGAACACCATGTAGCCCACCATCCCCCAGGAGTCCTCGATGCCCTCAGAGATAGCCCCAAACACACCCGTCGACTGCCGTATCCTCTGGGCCATCAGACCGCTGCTGTCTCGCGTTTTGACGGTGGCATCGGCGAACCCTCCCATGGCGTCGCCCATCCCGGTGGCCTTTTGGGCGTACATGAGGGCCTGGTTCTCGGCCAACAGGGAGGCCGAGGAGGGCTCGGGGAGCTTGACCACCCCCAGGTCCTTGGAGGGATCGTCCAGGACCCAGATCTTGGCGGGGTAGAGGGGCTCGTTTTGGCGTGCCCCCGCCGACCGTCTGGTGGTGAACATGCCGAACACCGAGGCATGGAGGCTGTCGTTTCGGGTGTTGTGGAGCATGGTTCCTTCCTCCTGCATATGCTCCGTCATGTGCCCTACCCCGATGCCCTCCAACCGGTGGGGGCGCAATAGGTAGGCGAAGTCGACAAACGGTCTCCAGCCAAGCTCGTTGTAGCCCTCTCGTAGGAGCAACCCGCTGTTGACCTCTAGGGTGGCCACGCAATCCCTCCACCTCCCTCCTACCTCCCAGAAGAAGTAACACTCGTAGAGGTCCCAGATGTCCGATAGACCTTGGCTGACCCCCTCGCGTGCCTGGGCGGCGGCCTCCTGTTCGGTGGCCGACGTCCGTGACCACTTCTCCAGGTCGTCTACCCCTTCATAGAACCCCTGTTCCCCAAGCTGCTCGATCTCCGGCCAGGTATGGTGGAGGAGGTGGGCCACCATGGGGGCGGTCGGGATGTCCTGGTAGGCCTCGCGCTTGAGGAAGTCCTCCGCGGGGATGGGGCAGATCTCGGGTCCCTCGTGGAGGTTGACCTCGACGTCCCTCGGCCCCCCCTCGACGTCCTCTGTGACGTACCAACTATGCTTGGTCCAGGGGACCTTGACGATGCACGTCCCCAGGGAGCCGGTTTCGTAGTGGACCGTCTTGGCGCGACGGCGGCGGTCGAGGTCGTTTTTCGACCTATCCAGGATGTCCATGTAGCGAGTCAAGAACTTGGCCACCTCGACGTCGCTCTGGTCCTTGTCCCGGAAGGCGGTGATGGTCCAGAAGGGAGTGATCTTTCCGAAGGTGTTGTGTAGGGCGGCATAGGTCGTGTTGGTGTTGGACATAGAGATCGGCGGTACCACGTTGGAGGCTGGGCGGTCGCTGCCCGGGAAGTGCTTGATCGGGAACTCGGGGAGGGCCTCACGCTGTCGCCTCCAGGTCTCCCACTTCTTACGCCGGCCGGATTGCTCCTCTCCCGCGCGGGTGATCTGATCGGTGAGCCAGTCCACAACGGCTTCACGTTCCTCATCGTTAAAGATCATCTATCTACCTCCTCTTAGGAAGGGTTAGTTTCCCAAGGCTGTCTACATAACCTAGGATTCTTTTTTGCCTAAGCCAGGTCTTAGGTATTTTATGAAGTCCCCCCCACTGTTCCTCACCATTTGTATGACCATCAGGTTCATGTCTTTGAGCAAACACCAAAAACTTATCAGTTTCCTTTATGAGATATCCAACATCATCACAATACCAATCTCCCTTTGACCACTCACTGATATCTTTATCTGTGAACCATCCAGTATTATTGTGAGCATCAATCCACTGGACGTAAACAATAGGTATTCGTTTAGACATCTATCTATCTACCTCCATCTATCCACGTCTAGTAACCGGTAACGGCCGACATCTCGTTCGTGTTCATCACCTCGGCCTCCCGGGTGGCCTCCACCTCATCGGGAGCCTCGGGGGGGTGAGCCTCGCTTAGGGCCTTCTCACAAGCATCGAGGGTGTCCATCCTCCAGCGGCTGTTGGGGAAGACCTTTAGCTCTTGGCGTAGTTCGACGTCCTCGCCGGTGACGGCGTAGATCTTGCCCCGACCGAGCATGGGGCCGATCTTCATCCTTATCCTGGCCGCCTTGTCGCCGAGGGCGGGCATCGGCTTGAAGTACAGGGGGAAGGACCGATGGGAGGCCTCCTGGGTGAGCAGGGGGGCCAACACCTTTTGCATCGCCGCGCTCTCCACCACGCAACACCTGACCGCTCCGTTGAAACGCTTGGCCCCCTCGAAGATGTAGTCAAACCACTGCAAGGGGGCGAAGTAGCCAACCCGTCGCCATAGGAGGACCGCATCCCCGTCGCTATCAACCGCCCATATGACGATGGCCGTCCGGGAGGTCTTGGCCGACATATCGCGGTCGGTGGAGGCGGGGTCGATGGCCATCACCACGTCGAAGGCGCTCAGGGGTAGGCGACGAACGGGATCGAGATCGAAGTTGGGGTCTCCCTCCCCCTTCACGACGTAGTAGCGTTGTTCGGCCTCGCTCCACCATAGGGAGGCCCGCTTGACGGTGGAACCGGCGAACTCGATGAGGCCTGTTTTCGACGGTCTATTCATCGACTGCGTCATGGCCCCCCAGAAGTCGTCCTCCATCTGATCGGACAGGGACTTGGCCGTGACTACCTCTGGACATACCTCCACGCCGTCCTCGATGCCCAGGCGGTTGTAGACGGTCCAGGTCCCGGCGGGGTGTTCCTCGAACTCCTCACATCGGTAGCCCAGGAACAACCGACAGTCCTCGACGATGAGCGACGACGGATCATCGGGAGAGAACCACGTCGCGCAATAGATGATCCGGGAGCGAGTTTGACTACGGAGGAGGGCTCGACGGTTGGTCTTGAACCACTGGACCTTGGCGAGCATGTTCATGTTGCCCATATGTTCGGCGTCCAGGTCATCGAGCCCCACGAGGTCATCGGCCTGGAGCAGGTCGTAGTGGAAGCCCTCCC